>Ga0207874_1000823_pt1 | contig 41036 bp, 36 predicted proteins | sample HigsolmetaAR201D_FD_184833 | JGI IMG/M metagenome (GOLD analysis project Ga0207874, IMG submission 184833) | Ionic liquid and high solid enriched microbial communities from the Joint BioEnergy Institute, USA - AR20-1-D (SPAdes) (version 2) ...
TGTTCCTCGATCTTGCCGAGATCGCGCCGGCGCTGCTGCCGGACGCACTACCGCCCAATGCCGGTCTGGACCACTGGCTGTCGCACTTCGGCCTGCACGCCAGCACCCGCCACAATGCCGCCGCCGACGCCCTGGCCACCGCGGAACTGCTGCTGGTGGTATTGCGCCATGCCCAGCGCCGCGGCATCGCCACCCTCGGCCAACTGCTCGCCCACTCCCGCACCGCCCGGCAGCTGGAGTACGCGCGGCTGCCGCATTGAACCTCGACGCGGCCGGCGGGCGCGGACCGCCGGCCTTGAATAGCCCCTCCCCTCATCCTCATTTTTCGTGACGTCCGTCGAGGGCTTCGCTCGCAAGGACTTGCGCCCCGCTATGCCAGTCCGCCCACGCCGGGAACCCACGGACCGTTGCCGGCATGGGAGACGCCACGGATACGGGATGGACCATGGCCGAAGCGAAAACGACAAGCCTCTTCGCCCGATTCGACCAAGCGGAATTCACGCTCTGCCTGCTCGTCAACCGCGCCGCCCAGCGCAGGGCGGTCTGGACCTTCTTCGCCGCGATCAGCCGCCTGGGCAACGGGGCGTTCTGGTACACGCTGCTGGCGGCGCTGCCGCTCGCCTACGGGCCGAGCGCCGTGCCGCCGACGGTGCACATGGTATTGGTGGGATTGGTCGGCGTGGCGGTATACAAGGCCATCAAGCACCGCCTGATGCGCGAGCGGCCCTACGTCTCCTGGCCGGCGATCCGTTGCCGCACGCCGCCGCTGGACCGCTATAGCTTTCCGTCCGGCCATACCCTGCACGCCACCGCCTTCTCGGTGCTGACGCTGTTCCACTTCCCCGAGCTCGGCTGGCTGGTGGTGCCGTTCGCGTTGCTGGTGGCGACGTCCCGGGTAATGCTCGGTCTGCACTACCCCAGCGACGTGGCCGCCGGCGCGGCCATCGGCGGCGGTCTGGCGAGCGCCGGTATCTACCTATTGGACGCCTTCCAATGACGGGCCAGGTGCGCCCGCACCTCCTCGTCAGACGTCTGGCTGAAATCCTGATACCAATGGCCGACGCCGAAGAACGGCTCGGGCGTAGCCAACGCCACCACCTCGTCGACCTCGGCGCGGAGCCGCTCCACGGTGTCGGGCGGCGCCACCGGCACGGCCACCACCACCCTTCCCGGCCGCTGGCGGCGCAGCGCCTGCACCGCGGCGCGCATGGTCGCACCGGTGGCCAGCCCGTCGTCCACCAGCAGCACGGTTTTCCCGGCGACCTCCGGCGGCGGCCGCGCGCCGCGATAGGCGTAATCCCGGCGGGCCAACTCCTTGCGTTCGCGCTCGATGATCGCGTCGATGGTGTCCCTGGCGATGCCCAGCGCGGCCAGCAAGTCGTCGTTGAATACGATGGCGCCGCCGCTGGCGATGGCGCCCAGCGCCAATTCCTCGTGCCCCGGGGTCCCCAGCTTGCGCACCAGCATCAGATCGAGCGGCGCTCCCAAGGCATCGGCCAGCTCGGCGGCGACCGGCACGCCGCCGCGCGGCAGCGCCAGCACCAGCACATCGTCCTGACCGGCGTAGCGGCGCAGCGCCTCGGCCAGCCGCTGGCCCGCCTCCACGCGGTCGCGAAAGCGCGTTGCCTTCACGCTCTCTCCCTCATCCGCGGCGAATGGCGGATCTAATCTGGCGGCATCGGTCCGGGATGCAAACGCCGCAGCCAATAAAAAAGGCCCTGACGGGCCTTTTTTAAGAGGAATGGCGTCGGAGGCTACTCCGTCACCGCCTTCATGCTCAGGCGGATGCGGCCTTGCCGGTCGACTTCCAGCACTTTGACCTTGACGATCTGGCCTTCCTTGAGCTTGTCGGAGACGTTCTCCACCCGCTCTTCGGAAATCTGCGAGATGTGCACCAGACCATCGCGACCGGGCAGGATGTTGACGAAGGCGCCGAAGTCCATCAGCTTGATGACCCGACCCTCGTACACCCGGCCGACCTCGACGTCGGCGGTGATCAGCTCGATGCGCCGCCGCGCCTCGTCGCCCTTGCTCTTGTCGACCGAGGCGATGGTCACCGTGCCGTCGTCCTGGATGTCGATCGAGGTGCCGGTCTCCTCGGTGATGGCGCGGATGGTGACGCCACCCTTGCCGATCACGTCGCGGATCTTCTCCGGGTCGATCTTCATGGTGATCAGGCGCGGCGCGAACTCGGACATCTCGCGGCGAGGCTCGCTGATCACCTCGTTCATCTTCCCGAGGATGTGCAGCCGACCTTCCTTCGCCTGGTTCAGGGCGATCTGCATGATCTCGCGGGTGATGCCCTGGATCTTGATGTCCATCTGCAGCGCGGTGACACCGTCTTTGGTGCCCGCCACCTTGAAGTCCATGTCGCCCAGGTGATCCTCGTCACCGAGGATGTCGGACAGCACCGCGAACTTGTCGCCTTCCAGGATCAGGCCCATGGCGATACCGGCCACCGGCGCCTTGATCGGCACGCCGGCGTCCATCAGCGACAGCGAGGTCCCGCACACGGTGGCCATGGACGAGGAGCCGTTCGACTCGGTGATCTCGGAGACCACGCGAATCACGTACGGGCACTCTTCCTGGGTCGGCATCACCGCCTGCACGCCGCGCTTGGCCAGACGGCCGTGGCCGATCTCGCGCCGCTTGGGGCTGCCGATCAGGCCGGTCTCGCCAGTCGAGTACGGCGGGAAGTTGTAGTGCAGCATGAACTGCTCTTTACGCTCGCCCTCGATGGCGTCGATGATCTGCGCATCGCGGCCGGTACCCAGGGTGGTGACCACCAGCGCCTGGGTCTCACCGCGGGTGAACAGCGCCGAGCCATGGGTGCGCGGCAGCACGCCGACGCGGATGCTGATCGGACGAACGGTGCGGGTGTCGCGGCCGTCGATACGCGGCTCGCCGCGCAGAATGCGCCCGCGCACAATCGACTTTTCCAGATCCTTGAAGGCCTTGGCGACGTCCTTCTCGGTGAAGCCGCCTTCTTCCTCGCTCACCAGCTTCTCCAGGGCGAGGCGCTTGAGCTCCTCCACCGCGGCGACGCGAGCCTGCTTCTCGACGATCCGGTAGGCCTCGTCCAGCCCCTGGCCGATCAGATCGGACAGCGCCTTGTTCAGCGCCTCATTCGGGGCCGGCGGCTGGTAGTCCCAACGCGGCTTGCCGGCTTCCGCCGCCAGCTCCTTGACGGCCTTGATAACGGTCTGCATCTCGCGATGACCGAACATCACCGCCTCGAGCATGACCTCTTCCGGCAGGATCTTGGCTTCGGACTCCACCATCAGCACCGCGGACTCCGTGCCGGCGACGACCAGGTCCAGCTCGGAATCGGCCAACTGGCTGAGCGTGGGATTGAGCAGGTACTGACCGTTCTTGTAGCCGACCCGGGCGGCGCCGATCGGACCGTTGAACGGCAGTCCGGAGATGGCCAGGGCCGCAGAGGTGCCGATCATCGACGGAATGTCCGGATCGATGTCCGGATTGACCGACAACACGGTGGCGACCACCTGCACGTCGTCGTAGACGCCTTCGGGGAACAGCGGACGAATCGGCCGGTCGATCAGACGCGAGGTCAGCGTCTCCTTCTCGGAGGGCCGCCCCTCGCGCTTAAAGAAACCGCCGGGAATACGGCCGGCGGCATAGGTACGCTCCTGGTAATTGACGGTCAGCGGCAGAAAGTCCTTGGGCTCTCCGCTGGCGCGCTTACCCACCACGGTCACCAGGACCACGGTGTTGCCCATGTTGACCACGACCGCTCCGGACGCCTGGCGCGCGATGTGGCCGGTCTCGATAGTTACGGTGTGCTCACCGTACTGAAAACTCTTGGTGTGAGTCGGGTTCACTCTAGCACTCAATCCGCGGCTGCGAGGCTTACTTACGGAGACCGAGGCGCTCGATCAGAGCCTGATAGCGGCTCACATCGGTGCGCTTCAGGTAGTCGAGCAGCTTGCGGCGCTGGCTGACCAGCCGCAGCAGACCCTGGCGGGAATGGTGATCCTGCTTGTGGGTCGCGAAGTGGTTGGTCAGATGCTCGATACGGGCCGTGAGCAGAGCGACCTGAACTTCGGTGGAACCAGTGTCCTTCTCGGAACGCTGGAAGTTCTTGACGATGTCGCTCTTCTGAGCAGCAGTGAGAGAAGACATTAAATACTCCTGACTTTTCCTAAACCAAGTCTGGAAGCCTGTTGGGCTTGATACCGCCCCGGCAACAAGGCCGACAGGCTCCCCTAAAAAAAGAGGCACATTGTAGCCCCGGAGCGCCTGTCAAACAAGCTAACTGGCCTATCCCGCAACGGTTTTTTCAGCTTCCGGCAGGCCGCGCCAGCAAGCGCTTGGGAGCCACCCGCCCATCGCTTTGAATGATCCCGATCCCGAGAAAACGACCGCCTCCGTATAGCCTTACCAGTCCGTCGCTAGGCGCCTGCGGTACGAATACCGGCTGGCCCTGGCATAAATAATAAGCGGCATCACCGTGTAGACGCAGCTCGGGCCAATCCTTAAGGGCGATGTCCATGGGAAGCAAGACCTTATCGAGCTCTTCCTGCCCCCGCTCGGCCAAGGCCCGCAGCTGCTCCAGGGTAACCATCCGCTCCGCGTCGAACGGACCGAGGCCGGTGCGGCGCAAGGCGGTGACATGGGCGCCGCAGCCGAGCCGCTCGCCCAGGCTCTCGGCCAGGCTGCGGACGTAGGTGCCCTTCGAGCAGTGGACGTCCAGCACCAGCTCCGGCGATCGGAACTCGACCAAGGTCAGCTCGTAAATGGTCACGGTGCGCGGCGTGCGCTCCACCTCCACGCCCTGACGGGCGAGCTCGTACAGCCGCTGGCCCTGATGGCGCACCGCCGAATACATGGGCGGCAGCTGCTCGATCGGGCCGCGGAAGGCGGCGAGAGCCTCCTCGACCTGCGCGCGGTCCACCGCCACCGGCCGCGACTCGATCACCTCGCCGTCGCTGTCGCCGGTATCGGTGCGCTCGCCCAGCTTCACCGTCACCCGATAGCGTTTGTCGGCGTCCAGCAGGAACCCCGACACCTTAGTGGCCTCACCGAAGCACAGCGGCAGCAGCCCCGTCGCCAGCGGATCAAGGCTGCCGGTATGGCCCGCCTTGGCAGCGTTGAGCAGGCGCCGCACCGTCTGCAGCGCGGCATTGGACGTCATACCACTGGGTTTGTCGAGCAGCACGATGCCGTCGACATGGCGCTTAGGAATACGTGCCATGAACGAATTCCGCGGGCCCTCACCGGGCCCGTATCCGACTCAATCCGATTCGCCCGACTCGCCGTTGCGCTCGCGCGACATGGCGTCGTCGATCAGCCTGGATAGACGCGCGCCGCGGTCGAACGACTCGTCGTAATGGAAGTGAAGCTGAGGCACGGTCCGCACGTGCAGCCGCTGCCCCAGCAGCTTACGCAGATAACCGGCGGCCCGGCTCAGCCCCTCGAGCGTTGCCCGGATCTGCTCGTCGTCGGCGCCGAGCACGGCGACGAACACCTTGGCGTGGGCCAGGTCGCGGGTGACCTCGACGCCGGACACCGTCACCATCCCCACGCGGGGGTCGTCGATCTCATCGCGGATGAGATCGGCCAACTCCCGCTGGATCTGATCACCAAGCCTTCTGGTACGAGGAAAGTCCCTGGGCATCGTTTACAGCTGCCGTGCGATTTCGATGCGCTCGTAGCACTCGATCTGGTCGCCCGCGCGCACGTCATTGTAGTTGCGCACACCGATACCGCACTCGGTACCCGCATGCACCTCGTTGACGTCGTCCTTGAAGCGCCGCAGCGACTCCAGCTCGCCCTCGAAGATCACGACGTTGTTGCGCAGCACGCGGATCGGGTTGCGCCGCCGCACCACGCCGTCCACCACCAGGCAGCCGGCGATCTGGCCCATCTTCGAGGACTTGAACACCTCGCGGACCTCGGCCAGACCGATGATGCGCTCCTGCACCTCCGGCTTGAGCATGCCGCTGATGGCGCTCTTCAGCTCCTCGATGGCGGCGTAGATCACGCTGTAGTAGTGCAGGTCGACGCCGGTCTCCTGGATCACCCGCCGCGCCGCGCTGTCGGCGCGTACGTTGAAGCCGATGAGGATAGCGCCCGAGGCCGCCGCCAGGTTGGCGTCGGACTCGTTGATGCCGCCCACGCCGGCGGAGATGACGTTGACTCGCACCTCCGGGGTCGACAAGCCGGCCAGCGCCTGGCTGAGCGCCTCGGCGGAGCCCTGCACGTCGGCCTTGATCACCAGGTTGACGGTCTTGACCTCGTCGCCCTGCATGGTGCCGAACAGATCGTCCATCTTGGCGGTCTTCTGCGCCGCCAGACGCACGTCGCGGTACTTGCCGGAGCGGTACTGAGCGACCTCGCGCGCCTTGCGCTCATCCTGCACCACCAGCACGTCGTCACCGGCATTGGGCAGGCCGGACAGGCCCAGCACCACCACCGGCATCGACGGCCCGGCCGACTCCACCCGCTGGCCGCGCTCGTCCAGCAGGGCGCGCACGCGGCCCCACTCCTTGCCGGACAGCACGATGTCGCCGCGCCGCAGGGTACCCTGCTGCACCAGCACCGTCGCCACCGGGCCGCGGCCCTTGTCGAGGCTGGATTCGAGCACCACGCCCTGGGCCGGCGCATCGACCACGGCCTTCAGCTCCATCACCTCGGCCTGCAGCAGCACCGCCTCGAGCAGATCGTCGATACCCTGGCCGGTCTTGGCGGAGACGTTCACGAACATCGTGTCGCCGCCCCACTCCTCGGGAATCACTTCCTTGGCCGCCAGTTCCTGGCGCACTCGGTCCGGATCGGCGCTCGGCTTGTCGATCTTGTTCACCGCCACCACGATCGGCACACCAGCCGCCTTGGCGTGCTTGATCGCTTCCTCGGTCTGCGGCATCACGCCGTCGTCGGCCGCCACCACCAGGATCACCACGTCGGTGACCTTGGCGCCGCGGGCGCGCATGGCGGTGAACGCCTCGTGACCCGGAGTGTCCAGGAAAGTGATCACGCCACGCGGGGTGGTCACGTGATAGGCACCGATGTGCTGGGTAATGCCGCCGGCCTCGGCCGCCGCCACCTTGGTGCGGCGAATGTAGTCCAGCAGCGAGGTCTTGCCGTGGTCGACGTGGCCCATGATGGTGACCACCGGCGGCCGCGGCTTCTTCTCGCCCTGCGGCTCCTGATGCAACAGCTCTTCCTCGACCGCGCTCTCGCTCACCAGCTTGGCCTTGTGTCCCAGTTCCTCCACCACCAGCACCGCCGTATCCTGGTCGATGACTTGGTTAATGGTGGCCATGATGCCGTGTTTCATCAGCTCCTTGATGAGCGCGGCGGCCTTCATGCTCATCTTCTGAGCCAGATCGCCGACGGTGATGGTCTCGGGGATGGTCACCTCGCGCACCACCGGCGCGGTCGGCCGCTCGAAGCCGTGCTGCAGAGCGCGGCCGGCATCGCCATGGCGATCGCGGCGCTTGCCGCCCTTCGCCGACGCGACATTGATTTCCTCGCGCTTGCGACCCTTGCCGCCCTTGCGAGCCGCCCGCTCCTCGGCCTCACGCTCGCGCCGCAGCTCCTGCTCGACCCGCCGCCGCTCGCGCTCCTCTTCCCGGCGCCGCTCTTCTTCCGCCTCTTCCAGCTCGGCGCGGGTCTTGGCCGGCTGCGGCTGCTCCTCGGCCGCCTCCGCCGCCGGCGCCTGCTCGGGCTGCTGCTGCTCCGACTCCACGACTTCCGGCTCGGCCTCGGCGGGCTTCTCCTCCGCCGCCGGCGCTTGCTCGGCGACCGCCGCGGCGGCTTCGGCCTCGGCCTGTTGCCGCGCGGCCTCTTCGGCAGCGCGCCGCGCTTCCTCGGCCGCCGCCTGCTCGGCGGCGCGCGCCAGCTCCTGCTGCAGCACCGCTTCCAGCAACTCGGCGTCGCGCTTGTGCTCCTCCGACTCGACCAGGCTGCGATGCACGTAGGTGCGGCGCTTGCGCACCTCGACGTTCACCGTACGGGTCTGCCGGGGCCCCCGGGCGCCGGCGGTGGCGGCGGGCAACTTGAGCTGACTATGGCTCTTGCGCGTGAGCGTGATCTTGGTCGGACCTCCGGCGGTCGCCTCTTCCGGCGCCCGGCCGTGCGTCTTGCGCAGATGGGCCAGCAATGCCGCCTTGTCGTCGTCCGAGATCACATCGTCGGCGTCCCGGATCTCGAGCCCCGCATCCTCGAGCTGCGCCAACAGACGCTCTACCGGGATACCCACGGTGCTAGCAAACTCTCGAACCGTTACTTCTGCCATTTCTCGTCTCCCCCGTGTAACGCGCCCGGACGGTGCCGGGCGCCTCGGGACTTTGGTTGCTCGCGGACGCCGGTGTCAGTCAGGCATTGCCTTCCGCAAACCAGGGCTCGCGCGCCTTCATGATCAAAGCCGCGGCGCGCTCCTCGGTCATCCCTTCGAGCTCCATCAGATCGTCGATGGACTGCTCGGCCAAATCTTCCATGGACAGAATGCCGCGCTTGGCCAGGGCCTCCAGCAGCGCCTCGTCCATGCCTTCCATGTTGCGCAGGTCGTCCTTGGGCGTTCCGCCGCCCTGCTCTCCCTCGCTGCTGCCGCGATTGGCCAGCGCGTCGCGCGCCCGCGCCCGCAGTTCCTCGACCATCGCCTCGTCGAATTCCTCGATCTCCAGCAGCTCGGCAGTCGGCACGTAGGCGATTTCCTCCAGACTGGAGAACCCCTCTTGCACCAGGATCGCCGCCACCTCCTCGTCGATGTCGAGCGACTCCATGAACAGCTTCTGCAGCTGGGCGGCCTCGGCGGAGCTCTTCGCCTCGGCCTCGGCGGCGGTCATGACGTTGAGCTCCCAGCCGGTCAGCTCAGAGGCCAGACGCACGTTCTGCCCGCCGCGGCCGATGGCCTGCGACAGCTGCTCCTCGGCCACCGCGATGTCCATGCTGCGCTTGTCCTCGTCGACCACGATGGACAGCACCTCGGCCGGCGCCATGGCGTTGATCACGAACTGCGCCGGATTCTCGTCCCACAGGATGATATCGATACGCTCGCCCGCCAGCTCGTTCGACACCGCCTGCACGCGCGAACCGCGCATGCCCACGCAGGCGCCGACCGGATCGATGCGCGGATCGTTGGAGCTGACCGCGATCTTCGCCCGCTGCCCGGGATCGCGGGCGGCGCCGTGAATCTCGATCAGGCCCTGCCCGACTTCCGGCACTTCGAGCTTGAACAGCTCGATCAGGAACTCGGGCGCGGTGCGGCTGACGAACAGCTGCGGACCGCGCGGCTCGTGGCGAACGTCCTTGAGATAACCGCGCAGGCGGTCACCGGTGCGCACCGCCTCGCGCGGAATCATGTCCTCGCGGGCAACGAAGGCCTCGGCGTTGGCGCCCATGTCGAGGTACACGTTGCCGCGCTCGACCCGCTTGACAATGCCGGTGATCAGCTCGCCCTTGCGGCTCTTGTACGCCTCCACGATCTTGGCGCGCTCGGCCTCGCGCACCTTCTGTACGATCACCTGCTTGGCGGTCTGGGCGGCGATGCGACCGAACTCCACCGACTCCATCGGCTCTTCGATCACATCGCCGACTTGGGCGTCAGCCTTGCGCCGGCGCGCCTCGCTCAGCGGCAGCTGCTGCTGCGGATTCTCGATTTCGGCGCCGTCCTCGACCACATGCCAGCGCCGGAAAGTGACATATTCGCCGCTCTTGCGGTCGATGCTAACGCGCACGTCGATCTCTTCGGACTGCCGCTTCTTGGTTGCCGAAGCGAGCGCAGCCTCGATGGCCTCAAAGATGACCCCTTTGTCCACGCCCTTCTCGTTCGAGATGGCTTCCACAACCAGCAGGATCTCTTTACTCATTTTCCGTCTCCATCTGCGCGATCGCGGGGCTCCAGCTCCAGATTGGCTTTCTCAATCTGGCCGAGCGGCACTTCGATCTCGACTCCGTTTTCTTCAATCACCACGCTATCGCCGCGCAGCCCACGCAGCACGCCTAGCACTCGGCGCCGCCCCTCGTAGAGGCCCTGCAGCCGCACCCGGATACGCTCGCCGGCGAACCGATCGTAATCGCTCGCTTTAAAGATAGGCCGATCGAGTCCGGGGGATGACACCTCCAGCGTATAGCGACCCGGAATCGGATCTTCCACGTCCAGCACGCCGCTGACCTGGTGGCTCACGAGCGCGCAGTCGTCGACGCTGACCCCTTCCGGCTTATCGATGTAAATCCGCAGCAACGAGTTCCGAGGATTGGCGCGGAACTCGATGCCGACCAACTCGTAGCCCATGGCGGTAACCACCGGCTCGAGCAACGTGTTCAATACTTCGGTAGTTCGCACCATAATCCCTGCAAACGGTGCAAAAACAAAAAATGGGCCCCAGGGCCCACCACCGGAAACGCCACCGCCACCCCGCGCCGCCTTTCGAGGGCGCCGGCCAGCCGCGCGTATAAAAAAAGGCCGTGTACGGCCCTTTCTTAAAGGTCTTGGTAGCGAGGATAGGATTGGACCCGACGACACTCGGGCCGGAAACCCGACCGGCTGCCGGACTGCTCCGCCCCGCAACTGCTGGCCCAGCATTCTACGGGCTGCCGCCTTGCTCCGCAAGAGGCCAAAAGCCCCCCCGACCTCCGCCCGGCGGGCCGCGGCTCAGGCCGACTTCAGAAAGGGCAAGGGACCCGGGGTACTCCCGGGTCCCTTTTTACTCAGGCGAACGCGGCGATGCAAGTCGCGATAAGCGCCCCCGGGAAAATGCCTAGCAGCAGCACCGCCAGCGCATTGCCGGCCAGCACGGCGCGGAAGCTGCCGGACGCTTCCAGCGCCGGCGCGCCTTCCGGCGGCGCCTCGAAGAACGCCGCCTTGAGCACCCGCAGGTAGTAGAACGCGCCCACCACCGCGAACAGCACGCCGATGATCGCCAGCCAGACCAGGCCAGCATCGACGACCGCCTGGAGCACCACCAGCTTGGCGTAGAACCCGACCGTGCCGGGCACGCCGGTCATGGAGAACATGATCAGCAGCAGCGCCCAAGCCGCCATGGAGTCGCGCTGGAACAGGCCACGCAGATCCGCCACCTGGTCGGCCTCGAAACCACGCCGCGACAGCAGGATGATCACCGCGAACGCGCCGGCGGCGGTCAGGGCGTAGGTGATGGTGTAGAACAGCGCCGCGCCGTTACCGGCGTCGGTGCCGGCCAGCAGGCCGAGCAGGATGAAACCGACGTGCGAGACTGTGGAGTAGCCGAGCAGCCGCTTGAAGTTGGTCTGCACCACCGCGAACAGGTTGCCGACGATCAGCGACAGCACCGCCAGGATCGCCAGCATGAGCTGGTAGTGCTCCTGGAGCAGCGGCAGCCCTTCGTAAATCAGCCGCATGAACAGCGCCAGGGCGCCGACCTTGGGCGCGGTACCGATGAACAGCGCCACCGGGGTCGGCGCGCCCTCGTAGACGTCCGGAATCCACATGTGGAACGGCACGGCGCCGAGCTTGAAGGTCACGCCCACCAGCACGAACACCAGACCGAACACGAACAGCATGTTATCGGCGTTGGCCGCGCGGGCGACCGCCGCCAGATCGAGGCTGCCCGCGCCGCCGTAGATCATGGACATGCCGTACAGCACCATGCCGGAGGCCAGCGAACCGAGCACGAAGTACTTCATCGCCGCCTCGGAGCCGAACCGCGAATCGCGGTTGAAGGCCACCAGCACATACTGGCAGAGCGACAGCAGCTCGAGGCCGATGTAAGCCGTCAGCAGGCTGTGCGCCGACGACATCACCATCATGCCGAGCACCGCGAACAGACCGAGCACGAAGTACTCGCCCTGCAGCATGTCCCGGCTCTTCAGGTAACCGCGCGCGTACACGAAGGCCAGCGCGGTCAGCCCGTACACGGCCACCTTCAGCACCGCACCGAGCTTGTCGGCGACGTACATGTCGCTGAAGGTGAGCGCGCGAGCGTCCCACTGCGTGTCGAGCGTCAGCCAGGCCGCCACCGCCAGCGTGAACAGGCTCAGGTAAAAGCTGGTGGCGCGGTCCTTGCCGGGGACGAACAGGTCTGCGACCAGAATCACGCAGGCCATGGCGCCGACCCAGAGCTCGGGGAGGGCAAGGGAGAAATCCGGCATGGGCATAGGACGTCCTTAACTCACGAAAACCTTACGTCTGAACTGGCCATGGCCGCGGGCGTCAGCCCGCGCGGCCCGCGGTCACCACCTGCAGCAGCTGCTGCAGGGTCGGCTCCATCACCTCCACCAACGGCGCAGGGTACAGACCCAGGCCGAGCACCGCCAGCGCCAGCACCAGCAGGATGAAGAACTCGCGACCGCTGAGATCCTGCAGCTCCGCCACATGCTTGTTGCCGACCTCGCCGAACACCACCCGCTTGACCATCCACAGAGTGTAGGCGGCACCGAAGATCAGCGTGCTGGCGGCCAGCACCGCATACCAGAAGTTAGCCTTGAGGGCGGCCAGGATCACCATGAACTCGCCGACGAAGCCGGAGGTGCCCGGCAGACCGGCGTTGGCCATGGCGAACAGCACGAAGAACGCCGCGAACTTCGGCATGGTGTTGATCACACCGCCGTAGTCGGCGATCTGCCGCGAGTGCACGCGGTCGTACAGCACGCCGACGCACAGGAACATGGCGGCCGAGACGAAGCCGTGCGACACCATCTGCACCATGCCGCCCTGCATGGCCAGCAGCGCGCCGCTGTCGCTATTGACCAGGATGCGGAAGATCATGAAGAAGCCCAGGGTCACGAAGCCCATGTGGGCAATCGACGAGTAGGCGATCAGCTTCTTCATGTCCTGCTGCACCAGCGCCACCAGGCCGATGTAGACCACCGCGATCAGCGACATGGCGATCAGCAGCCAGTCCAGGCTCATGCTGGCCTCGGGGGTGATCGGCAGGCTGAAGCGCAGGAAACCGTAAGCGCCGATCTTGAGCATGATCGCCGCCAGGATCACCGAGCCGCCGGTCGGCGCCTCCACGTGGGCGTCGGGCAGCCAGGTGTGCACCGGCCACATCGGTACCTTCACCGCGAACGCTGCCAGGAACGCCAGGAAGATCAGCACCTGAGTCTGGTGCGGCAGGCCCAGGCCGTAGAAATCGGCGATGGCGAAGCTACCGGCCTGGTAGTACAGGTACACCAACGCCACCAGCATCAGCACCGAGCCGAGGAAGGTGTAGAGGAAGAACTTGATGGTGGCGTAGATCCGGTTCGGGCCGCCCCAGATACCGATGATCAGGAACATCGGCACCAGCATCGCTTCCCAGAACACGTAGAACAGGATGGCGTCCAGGGCGGCGAACACGCCGACCATGATGCCTTCCATGATCAGGAACGACGCGAAGTACGCCGCCGGCTTGGTCTGGATCACCTCCCAGCCGGCCAGCACCACCAGGATCATGCAGAAGGTGGTGAGGATGATGAGCGGCATGGCGATGCCGTCCACGCCCAGGGCGTACTTGACCCCGAAGCTCGGGATCCAGTCCACCGACTCCACGAACTGCATGCCGCCCGCCGGCTGGAACTGCGTCCACAGCGGCAGACTCAGCAGGAAGGTAAGCACCGCCGTCGCCAGGGCGAGGCCCCGCACCGCCCCGGGCGCGCGGTCCCCGATGGCCAGCAATACGAGGCCGCCGGCGATCGGCAACCATACGAGCAGGCTTAGCAAAGGCCAACCTTCAAACATTCGCGTGTATCCCCAAAATCGCGCTCAGAGGGCTCAAGGCGCGCCCCCAAACTTATGCAAACCAGCCCCGCCACTGGCCGACGAAGTACGTCAGCAGAATCAGCAGGCCAATGATCATCGCGAAGGCATAGTGGTACAGGTAACCGGACTGCAGCCCACGAATGCCCGCGGAGATACGGCCCACCGTCCGCGCGCTGCCGTTGACCAGCAGCCCGTCGATCAGGCCCTGATCGCCGACCTTCCAGAACAGCTGGCCGATCAGGCGACCGAGGCCGGCGAAGCCCTGGATGTACAGCGCGTCGAAACCGTACTTGTTGATCAGGATGCGGTACAGGACGCCGGCGCGCTCGCGGATGACGGCCGGCAGCTCCGGACGAGCCATGTACAGGAACCAGGCTACGGCCACGCCGGCCACCGCCAACCAGAAGGTCGGGGTGATCAGACCGTGCAGAGCGAAGGCGGCCGGGCCGTGCCAGTGCTCACCGATCCGCGCCAGCACGTCGTTATTGGCGGCCACGTGGATCATGCCGCTGAAGAAGTCACCGAACAGCATGGGCTCGGCCCACAAGTAGCCAATGATCACCGACGGCACGGCGAGCGCCACCAGCGGCAGCCAGACCACGGCCGGCGACTCGTGCAGATGCTCGCGGGTGTGATGATCCATCCGCTCCTTGCCCCAGAACACCAGGAAGTACAGACGGAAGCTGTACAGCGCGGTGACGAACACGCCCGACAGCACCGCCCAGTAGGCGATGCCGGCACCGAAACGGTCGGAGGCGTGCACGGCCTCGATGATGGCGTCCTTGGAGTAGAAGCCGGCGAAGAACGGTGTACCGATCAGCGCCAGGTTACCGATCAGGAAAGTCCAGTGCGTGATGGGCATGTACTTGCGCAGGCCGCCCATCTTGCTGATGTCCTGCTCGTGGTGCATGCCAATGATGACCGAGCCGGCGCCGAGGAACAGCAGCGCCTTGAAGAACGCATGGGTCATCAGGTGGAACACGCCGGCGGCGTAGGCCGACACGCCCAGCGCCACCACCATGTAGCCGAGCTGCGACAGCGTCGAGTAAGCGATGACCCGCTTGATGTCGTTCTGGACGATGCCCAGCAGGCCCATGAAGAAGGCGGTGAAGGCGCCCACCAGCAGCACGAAGCTCAGCGCAGCGTCCGACAGCTCATAGAGCGGCGACATGCGCGCCACCATGAAGATACCGGCGGTCACCATGGTCGCGGCGTGGATCAGCGCCGAGATCGGGGTCGGGCCTTCCATCGAGTCGGGCAGCCACACGTGCAGCGGCGCCTGCGCCGACTTACCCATGGCACCGACGAACAGCAGGATGCAAATCACCGTCAGGGCCGAGAAGGTACCCAGGCCCGGGATTGTGATGGTGGCGTCCGCCTGCGACTGCGCGGCCTCGAACACCGGCGCGTAATCCAGGCTACCGAAGTACATCAGCACGCCGGCGATACCGAGCACGAAGCCGAAGTCGCCGACGCGGTTGACCAGGAAGGCCTTCAGATTGGCGAAGATCGCGGTCGGCCGGGTGTACCAGAAGCCGATCAGCAGGTAGGAGACTAGGCCCACCGCCTCCCAGCCGAAGAACAGCTGCATGAAGTTGTTCGCCATCACCAGCATCAGCATGGAGAAGGTGAACAACGCGATGTAGCTGAAGAAGCGGTTATAGCCGGGGTCATCGTGCATGTAGCCGATGGTGTAGACGTGCACCATCAGCGACACGAAGGTCACCACCAGCATCATCATGGCGGTGAGCCGATCGACCAGGAAACCGACCTGGAAGCTGATGCCGTCGGTGACGGCCCAGGTGTACACCGTTTCGTTGTAGACGGGCGCGCCGCCCCAGTAGTGCTGATAGAACACCACCGCCGACAGCGCGCAGGCGACACCGACGCCGAGAATGGTGGCGGTGTGCGCCACCCAGCGCGGCAGCTTGAAACCGAACCAACCAGGCAGACCGGCGACCAGGGCACCGATCAGCGGAAGCAGCGGAATCCAGAGATAGATGGACGGGTTCATTGTTCTGTCAGCCCTTCATGCTGTCCAGGTCGCCCACGTTGATGGTGCCGCGATTGCGGAACAGCACCACGAGGATGGCCAGACCAATCGCCGCCTCCGCCGCCGCCACCGTAAGGATGAAGAAGACGAACACCTGGCCGGCGAGATCCTGCAGGAAATGCGAGAAGCCGATGAAGTTGATGTTCACCGACAGCAGAATCAGTTCCAGCGACATGAGCAGAACGATGGCGTTCTTCCGGTTGATGAAGATACCGGCGACGCCCAGCGCGAACAGCAGCGCGCCCAGCACCAGATAGTCTTGAAGCTCGATCATGTCACTTGGTCTCCGTCTGCTGCTGCGCTTCAGCCGCGGCGGCGGGCGCGACCTTCGGCTCGCGGGGAAGATTGACGAGGCGCAGCCGGTCGGCCTTACGCACCCGCACCTGCTTGCCAGGATCCTGATGACGCGTGCCGGGACGGCGCCGGTGCGTCAGCAGAATGGCGGCGATGATAGCCACCAGCAGCAGACCGGCCGCCAATTCGAACGGGTAGAGATAAACGGTGTAGAGCACCGAACCGATGGCGCGCGTGTTGTTGTCGGGCAGCGGCTCGCCGGCGGCCGGCACCGGCGCGTCCGGCGCGCTGACCACCAGCACCATCTCCAGGATCATCACCAGCGCCACCGCCGCCCCCAGCGGCAGGTAGCGGGCGAAGCCCTCGCGCATGCGCGCGACGTTGATGTCGAGCATCATCACCACGAATAGGAACAGCACCATCACGGCGCCGACGTAAACCAGCACCAACGCCACGCCGAGGAACTCGGCCTCGGCGAACAGCCAGATCGCCGCGGCGTTGAAGAAGGTCAGCACCAGGAACAGCACCGCGTGAACCGGGTTCTTCGCGGTGATGACCATGGTCGCGGAGAACAGCAGTACCGCTGCGAAGATATAGAAAATGACCAGCTGCATTGACCCAATCGCCCCTTGAGTTGACGCCGGCTCGGCCGGCGACGTCGCCTGCTAGCGGTACGGCGCGTCCATGGCGCGATCGGCCGCGATCTGCGCCTCGTACATATCGCCCAGCTTCAGCAGCTCTTGCTTGTTGATGATGTTCTCGCCGCGCTTCTCCATGAAGTACTCATGAACACGCGTCAGGACGATGGAATCCACCGGGCACGATTCCTCGCAAAAGCCGCAGTAGATGCACTTGAACAGATCGATCTCGTAACGCGTGGTGCGACGGCTGCCGTCGGCCCGCGGCGCGGCGTCGATGGTGATCGCCAGCGCCGGGCACACCGCCTCGCACAGCTTGCAGGCGATGCAGCGCTCCTCGCCGTTGGGGTAGCGGCGCAGCGCGTGCAGGCCGCGGAAGCGATTGGACTGCGGCGCCCTTTCCTCCGGGTACTCGATGGTGAACTTGCGGCTGAACAGGTAGCGCCCCGTCAGCGCCAGGCCGCGCAGCAGCTCGATCAGGAAGAAGCTATTGACGAAGTTGCGCAAAGCTTGCATGGCTCACCTATCGGTCAAAACCAGGGGCCGATCTTGAAGATGATCATCAGCGATTCCACGATCAGCCAGACGACGGTGACGGGAATCAGCACCTTCCAGCCCAGGCGCATGATCTGGTCATAGCGGTAGCGCGGGAACGTGCCGCGGAACCAGATGTAGCAGAACAGGAAGAAGGCCATCTTGGCGAACAGCCACAGCGGCCCGGGCACCAGATCGAAGATCGGCCCCAGGACGGGGACGCCGTGGAACGGCGAATACCAGCCGCCCAGGAACATGATGCTGGCCAGCGCCGACACCAGGATCATGTTCGCGTACTCGGCCAGGAAGAACAGCGCGAATGCCGTGCCCGAATACTCGACGTGGAAGCCGGCGACGATCTCCGACTCGCCTTCGGCGACGTCGAACGGCGCGCGGTTGGTCTCGGCCACGCCGGAAATCCAGTAGACGATGAACAGCGGCAGCAGCGGCAGCCAGTACCAGTTCCAGAACGGACCGGCCTGCGCCTCGACGATCTCGGTCAGATTGAGGCTGCGCGCGGCCATGAGCACGCCCACCAGAGCGAAACCCATGGCGATTTCGTACGACACCACCTGCGCGCCGGTGCGCATGGCGCCCAGCAGCGCGTACTTGGAGTTGGAGGCCCAGCCAGCGAGCACGATGCCGTACACGCCCAGCGAGGTCATCGCCAGGATATAGAGCAGACCGACGTTGATGTCGGCCAGCACCACGCCCGCGTTGAACGGAACCACCGCCCAGGCCGCGAAGGCCGGCGCGATCACCATCAGCGGGGCGATGATGAACAGCGCCTTGTTCGCCTGCGCCGGAACCAGCAGCTCCTTGAGCACCAGCTTGAAAACGTCGGCGAACGGCTGCAGCAATCCCAGGGGACCGACGCGGTTGGGACCGCGACGGACCTGGATCCAGCCGATGACCTTGCGCTCGGCGTAGGTCATGTAGGCAACCGCCAGGATGAGCGGGACCGCGATCGCGACGATCTTAAGGACGATCCAGATCAGCTCTAGTATTTCTGCCATCATCGGCTTTGCTTCCTCGACCTGCGCTTACGCCCGCGCCACGGTGATCTCGCCCATCATCGGCCCCAGCGCCGCCGTCGCGGCCAGCGCGGCCGGAATCCACACGGTGCCGGCCGGCACGCTGTCGTCGACCGTCACCGTCAGCACGGCCTCGCCCAGCTGCCGCACGCGGGCCTGATCGCCGTCCTGCAGGCCGAGCGCCTCGGCGTCCGCCGCCGAGAGGCACAGCGTCGCCGGCCTGGCGTGCACCGTTTCCTGCAGCGCCTTGGCGCGCCGCACCAGCGCATCGCCGGCGTAGATCGGCACCCCGCCGATACGCATCAGCTTGCCGGTCACGGCCGCCGCCTTCGGCTGCCGCCAGGCCGGAGCGGCCGGCTGCGGCAACTCGCCGAGCGCCGTGCGCAGCCGCGCCAGCACTTCTTCCGAGCTGTCAAACTCGAAGTCGGCCAGGTTGAGCAGCGTGCCGAGAACGCGCAGCACCCGCCACCCCGGACGGGCCTCGCCCACCGGCTTGGCCACGCCGCCGAAGCTCTGCCAGCGGCCTTCCAAGTTGACGAAGGTGCCGGAGGTTTCACTGAAGGTGCCGACCGGCAGCAGCACGTCGGCGTACTCCTTCATGCGCTCGGTGACATAGGAGGTGAGCGCCAGCACGAACTCGGCGCCGTCGAGCGCCTTGCCGGCGCTGACCGGATCCCAGCAATCGAGTTCGGGCTCGACGCCGAACAGCACGTAAGCCTTGCGCGGCTGCTCCAGCATGGCGCGGGCGTTGAGGCCCGGCTGCGCCTCCGCCTTGCCGGCCAGCTCGCGCTGCGGCACCGCGCCGGCGAGCCAGGCGCCGACGCTGTTGCCAGCGGCCGGCAAGTAGCCGAAGGTGGCACCGGCCAGCTGCGCCACCAGCGCCGCCAGCGCGCGCAGCGCCGCACCGTCGGCGCTCGCCTCGACCAGCCCGCCGACCAGCACAGCGCCGGGCTTGGCCTCGAGGAGCTGGCGCGCCAGCGCCTGGTGCCGCTCCTCGGGACGGGCGCCGTCGGCGATCTCGGCCAGCCCGGCCGGAGCCGTCGCGCCGGTGGCGTCCACCAGGGCCAGCGCCAGCAGCGCCAGTTCGCGCCGCCAGGCCTGCACCGGCACCGCGATCTGCTCGGCGCGGAAGTTCAGCGCGAACGCCCGCGGGTTGAGGAAGGTCACGGCGGCGCCGCGCAGGCTCGCCTTGCGCAGGCGATGGTTGATGAGCGGCAGCTCGGTGCGGGTGTTGGCGCCGACCACCAACACGCTGCGCAGCTGTTCGAGCTGGGCGATCGGCAGGCCGAGCGACGGATACAGCGGCGCGTCGGCGTCGTCGGCGAAGTCGCCCTGCCGCAGCCGCGCGTCGATGTTGCGGCTGCCGAGCGCCCGCACCAGCCGGCCCAGCAGATACATCTCTTCGAGGGTGGCGGTCGGCGACACCAGCGCGCCAAGCTGCTCGCCGGCGTGACGCTTGAGCCCGTCGGCGGCGGCGGCGAGCGCGGTCTCCCAGTCGACCTCCTGCCACTGGCCGTCGCGCTTCACCATGGGCTTGAGCAGACGGTCGTCGCTATAGATGCCCTGGTAGCTGAAGCGGTCACGGTCGGACAGCCAGCACTCGTTGATTTCCTCGTTCTCACGCGGCACCACGCGCTTGATCTGGCCGCGCAGATAGTGGGCGTTGACGTTGGAGCCGACCGAATCGTGCGGCGCCACGGTCGGGCGCGACAGCAGCTCCCAGGGACGGGCGGTGAAACGGTACGGCTTGCTGGTGAGCGCGCCCACCGGGCAGACGTCGATGATGTTGCCCGACAGCTCGGAATGCACACCCTTCTCGATGTAGGTCGAGATCTTGGTGTTCTCGCCACGACCGATCCCGCCCAGCTCCTTCTGCCCGGCGATCTCGCCGAGGAAGCGCACGCAGCGCGTGCAATGGATGCAGCGGGTCATGTCGGTGGCGATCAGCGGGCCGAGATCCTCGTCGTCGACCACACGCTTGCGCTCGACGAAGCGCGACACGCTGCGGCCGTAGCCGAACGACACGTCCTGCAGCTCGCACTCGCCGCCCTGGTCGCAGATCGGGCAATCGAGCGGGTGGTTGATGAGCAGGAATTCCATCACGCCCTTCTGGGCGGCGATGGCCTTCGGCGACTTGGTGTAGACCTTCATGCCGTCCGCCACCGGCGTGGCGCAGGCCGGCAGCGGCTTGGGCGCGCGCTCCACCTCCACCAAGCACATGCGGCAGTTGGCGGCCACCGAGAGCTTCTTGTGGTAGCAGAAACGCGGAACGCGAATGTTGGCCGCGTCGGTAGCCTCGATGAGCATGGCGCCTTTCGGCACCTGCATCTCTACGCCGTCGACCGTGATGGTCACCAGATCGGGGTTCTTCACTTCTGCGTTCATGCGACGGCTCCGGCGGCGCCATTCACCATGGAGCGCCCATGCTCCACGTAGTAGATGAACTCATGCTTGTAGTGCTTGAGGAAGCTCTGCACCGGCCAGGCGGCGGCCTCGCCGAAGGCGCAGATGGTGTGGCCGGCGATCTGGCCGGCGGCGGCCTCCAGCAGCTCGATGTCCTCGGGCCGGCCCTTGCCCTCGACGATGCGCTTGAGCACCCGGTACATCCAGCCCGTGCCCTCGCGGCACGGCGTGCACTGACCGCAGGACTCGGCGTAGTAGAAACGCGAGATGCGCATCAGCGTCTTGACCATGTCGGTGGTCTCGTCCATGACGATCACGGCCGCCGAACCCAGGCCAGAACCGGCCTTGGCCAGGCTGTCGTAATCCATGGTGAGCCCCATCATGATGTCGCCCGGCACCACCGGCATCGACGAACCGCCGGGGATCACCGCCTTGAGCTTGCGGCCCTTCCAGACGCCACCGGCCATGGCCAGCAGATCCTTGAACGGCGTGCCCAGGGAAATCTCGAAGTTGCCCGGCTTCTCCACGTGGCCGGACACGCACATGACCTTGACGCCGCCGTTGTTCGGCTTGCCGAGGTTGAGGAACCACTCGGGACCGTTGCGCATGATCGACGGCACCGACGCCAGCGACTCGGTGTTATTGATCGTGGTCGGCTTGCCGTACAGACCGAACTGAGCAGGGAACGGCGGCTTGAAGCGCGGCTGGCCTTTCTTGCCCTCCAGGGACTCGAGCAGCGCGCTCTCCTCGCCGCAGATGTAAGCGCCGGCGCCGACGTGGGTGTACAGGTCGAAATCGACCCCGGAGCCCAGGATGTTCTTACCCAGCAGGCCAGCCTCGTAGGCCTCCTTCAGTGCCTGCTCGAAGCGCGCGAACGGGCCGTCGTCGCCGTGGTAGAACTCGCCGCGCATGTAGTTGTAGCCCACAGTGGCGCCGATGGTGTAGCCGGCGATGGCCATGCCCTCGATCAGCGCGTGCGGGTTGAAGCGCAGGATGTCCCGGTCCTTGCAGGTGCCCGGCTCCGACTCGTCGGAGTTGCAGACGATGTACTTCTGCACCGGAGCGGTGCGCGGCATGAAGGACCACTTCATGCCGGTGGAGAAGCCGGCACCGCCGCGACCACGCAACGCCGCTTTCTTGAGCGCGTCGATGATCTGCTCGGGCGGAGTCTTCTCCTCCAGGATCTTGCGCCAGGCCTGGTAACCGCCGATCTTGAGATAGTTCTCAAGCGTCCACGGCTGGTCGAACTGCAGGGTCGCGAAGCAAACCTCGTTCGCCATGCTCACTCCAGATTGTCGAGGATCTCGTCCAGCTTGGCCGGCGTGAGATCCGTATAGTAATGACCGTCCACCACCATCATCGGCGCGCCGACGCAGGCCGCCAGACACTCTTCCTCGATCTTCAGAGTGATGCGGCCGTCCGGCGTGGTCTCGCCCAGCTTGATGCCGAGCTTCTTCTCGGCGTGGGCGACCAGCTCGTCGGCGCCGCGCAGCATGCACGAGATGTTGGTGCAGATGTTCACCTTGTGACGCCCGCAGGGCTTGAGGTCGAACATCGAGTAGAAGTTCGCCACCTCGTACACCGTGGCCGGCGCGATCCCCAGGTATTCGGCTATGGCGTCCAGATGCTCCTGCTTGAGCCAGCCGCCGTTGGCGTCCTGGCAAACGTGCAGGGCCGGGATGACCGCCGACTGCTTACGGTCCGGCGGATACTTGCTGATCCAGTGATCGATCTCGGCCCGCATTTCGGGCGTGAGAACCTGTTCGGCGAGGCTTTGGCGCTTCAACGGTCGATCTCCCCGAAGACGATGTCGATCGTGCCCATGACCGTGGTCACGTCGGACAGCATGTGGCCGCGCACCATCTCGTCCATGGCGGCGAGGTGGGTATAGCCGGGCGGGCGAATCTTGAGTCGATACGGCTTGTTGGCGCCGTCCGAAATCACGTACACCCCGAACTCGCCCTTGGGCGCCTCCACCGCGGCGTACACTTCGCCCTCGGGGACGCTGAAGCCTTCAGTGAACAGTTTGAAGTGATGGATGAGGGACTCCATGTCGTCCTTCATCGCTTCGCGCGACGGCGGCGTGACCTTATGGTTGTCGGCCATCACCGGGCCCGGGTTCTTGCGCAGCCAGTCGATGCACTGCTTGATGATGCGGTTGGACTGCCGCATCTCCTCGACCCGCACCAGGTAACGGTCATAGCAGTCACCGTTGGTGCCGACCGGGATGTCGAATTCCAGCTGGTCGTAGACTTCGTACGGCTGCGTGCGCCGCAGATCCCAAGCGATGCCGGAGCCGCGCAGCATCGGCCCGGTGAAGCCTAGCGCGAGCGCGCGCTCGGGGCTGACCACAGCAATGTCGACCAGGCGCTGCTTCCAGATGCGGTTGTCGGTCAGCAGCGTCTCGTACTCGTCGACCAGCTTGGGGAAGCGGTTGGTGAAGTCCTCGAGGAAGTCGAGCAGCGAGCCCTGACGCGCCTCGTTCAGATACTTGAGGTCTTTCTCGCTGCGGAACGGCGACGGCTGGTACTGCGGCATCTTATCCGGCAGATCGCGGTAGACGCCGCCCGGACGGTAGTAGGCCGCGTGCATGCGCGCACCGGACACCGCCTCGTAGCAGTCCATCAGATCCTCGCGCTCGCGGAAGCAATACAGGAACACGGTCATGGCGCCGACGTCGAGCGCGTGCGCGCCCAACCACATCAGGTGGTTGAGGATGCGCGTGATCTCGTCGAACATGACGCGGATGTACTGCGCGCGGATCGGCACCTGAATGCCCAGCATCTTCTCCAGCGCCAGCACGTAGCCGTGCTCGTTGCACATCATGGACACGTAGTCGAGACGGTCCATGTACGGCACGCTCTGGATGAACGGCTTGCTCTCCGCCAGCTTCTCGGTGGCGCGATGCAGCAGACCGATGTGCGGATCGGCGCGACGCACCACCTCGCCGTCCATCTCGAGCACGAGACGGAGCACACCGTGCGCGGACGGGTGCTGCGGACCGAAGTTGATGGTATAGGAACGGAACTCAGCCATTGGGCCTCTCTCCGGTCGGGGCCTGATCGGTGTAGCGGTTGTCCTCTCGGATCACGCGCGGCACCAGCACGCGCGGCTCGATCGTCACCGGCTGATAAACCACACGCCCCTTCTCCGGGTCGTAGCGGACTTCGACATTGCCGATCAGCGGGAAATCCTTGCGGAACGGGTGACCGACGAAACCGTAGTCGGTCAGGATGCGCCGCAGGTCCGGGTGGCCTTGATAAACGATGCCGTAGAGATCGAAGGCCTCGCGCTCGAACCAGTTGGCGGAATCCCAGATATCGACCACCGAGTCGAACACCGGGAACTCATCATCCTCGGCGAACGACTTCACCCGCAGGCGATGATTGAGCTCGACCGACAGCAGGTGGTACACGGAAGCGAAACGCCGCCCGCCGCTGCTCTTGACCTCGTGCACGCCGTAGATGCCGGTGATGCCCAGCCGCCCGGTCGACGGGCCGGTGACACCGCGGCTGAAGCCGGACCAGCTGGCTTCCTCGGTGATCCACTCGTCCTGGCCGTAGGCGATGTAGTCGACACCGCAGACGTCGATCAACTGATCGAAGCGAAACTCGGGGCGATCGCGCAGCTCGAGCATGACGGCATGCAGGTCGGCCGGCTTGACCTCGATGGTGATCTCACCGAGCGCCTGGGTCAGCTTGACGATGCGATCACCGAAGGCGGCACCCAGCCGGTCCGCCAGGTTCTGCAGCTTGTCTGCCATGCGGGCCTCCGTCAGCGCGCGAACGTATTGGTGGTCCGGCGAATCTTCTTCTGTAGCTGGACGATGCCGTACAGAAGCGCCTCCGCCGTGGGCGGGCAGCCCGGCACGTAGATGTCGACCGGAACGATGCGGTCGCAGCCGCGCACCACCGCATAGGAGTAGTGGTAATACCCGCCACCGTTGGCGCAGGACCCCATGGAGATCACCCACTTCGGGTCCGACATCTGGTCGTACACCTTGCGCAGGGCGGGCGCCATCTTATTCACCAGCGTACCGGCGACGATCATGACGTCGGACTGGCGAGGGCTGGGGCGGAAGATCACGCCGAAACGGTCCTGGTCGTAGCGCGACGCACCCACGTGCATCATCTCGACCGCGCAACAAGCCAGACCGAAAGTGACCGGCCAGAGCGAACCGGTACGGGCCCAATTAACCAGCTTGTCGACCGAGGTAGTGACGAAGCCTCGCTCGATAACGCTATCTACTCCCATTCCAGCGCGCCCTTCTTCCACTCGTACAGAAAGCCGACCAACAGAATGCCAATGAAAATCGCCATGGCGCCGAAGCCGAACAGGCCAACCTCATCGAGCGCCGTGGCCCAAGGAAAGAGGAAAGCGATCTCCAGATCGAAGACGATGAAAAGAATCGCGATCAGGTAGTAGCGGACGTCGAACTTCATGCGGGAGTCTTCGAAAGCCTCGAAGCCGCACTCGTAGGGCGAGTTCTTTTCTTCGTTGGGTTTGCGGGGACCGAGGACGAAGCCGGCCAGCACTAGCACCAGACCGAGTCCAAGGCCAAACAGGATGAAGATCAGGATCGGCAAGTAGTTCGCGAGCATGAGACTTAGCCTCGGAAACTTCGGAGCCTGGCTTGAAGCGGCCGCCGCCGGCGACCGCGCGGCAGTTTAGGCCAAGGCCGACATCCGGTCAACCCTGTCCCTGGGGCAAAAAACCTATTCTTATCAATTATTTAGAGACGCCGGCAAGGCCTTGCCGGCCATGGTGATTGGTGCGGATGGAGAGACTCGAACTCTCACGGGTTGCCCCACCACCCCCTCAAGATGGCGTGTCTACCAGTTCCACCACATCCGCAGTGTCGATGTCGGCGGTGACTAGGTCACCGCCTTGGAAGCAGCGCGAATTCTATCAGCCGAACGCTAGCCCGGCAATCGTTATTGCTGATTTTCTGGCGCGGGCTGAGCCGGCTCCGCCGGCTGCTCGGCGGCAGGCGCCGGCGGCACCGGGCCCTGGGCCGGCGCGGCGGGCTGAGCCGGGCGATCGGCATAGGACTCGATCACGCTGGTCGGCGCCGACTGGCGGGCGCCGAGCACGGCGAGCGCCAGACTGGTCAAGAAGAAGATGGTCGCCAGGATCGCCGTGGTGCGGCTGAGGAAGTTGGCCGAGCCACGCGCCCCGAACACGGTGCTCGACGCGCCGCTGCCGAACGCGGCCCCCATGTCGGCGCCCTTGCCGTGCTGCATCAGCACCAGCACGACCACCGCGGCAGCGACGAAGATATGGATCACCAGAAGAATGGTTTGCATCGAGCCCTCTTCGACAATGTGCTCCGGCCGCTACGACGCGGCCGCCCGACAAATAGCCAAAAAATCGGTGGCGCTCAAGGAGGCGCCGCCGATCAGCCCGCCATCGATGTCCGCCATCGCGAACAGCGCGGCAGCGTTGTCCGGCTTGACGCTGCCGCCATAGAGAATGCGCAGCCGCGCCGCGCCGTCCGGATCGCGCGCCGCCACCAGCTGACGGATGTAGGCATGCACCGCCTGCGCCTGCTCCGGCGTTGCGGTCCGGCCGGTACCGATGGCCCAGACCGGTTCGTAAGCAACGATGGCTTCACGGAACGCCTGGTCGCCGAGCAGCGCGAACACGGCGTTGAGCTGCCGCGCGACCACCCGCTCGGTACTTCCCTGCTCGCGCTCCTCCAGGGTCTCGCCGACGCAAAGCACCGGCACCAGCCCGGTGCGCCGCGCCGCGGCGAAACGCCGAGCGACCAGCTCGTCGCTCTCGCCGTACAGCTGACGCCGCTCGGAATGCCCGACCAGGACGAGTCTACAACCGAACTCGGCCAGCATGGCGGCCGATACCTCGCCGGTGTAGGCGCCCGCGTCCTGGTCGGCGACGTTCTGCGCGCCGAGCAACAGCGCGCTGCCGCGCAGGGCGGCGCCGGCGTCGGCAAGATAAGGGAAAGGGGGACAGACCGCGATGTCGACCTCATCCAGCCCGGACATGCCGGCCCGAATGGCGGCGATCAGCTCCGCGACCATGGCGCGACTACCGTTCATCTTCCAGTTACCGGCGACGAGCGGACGCGCCATTGCTACCTCCCTGGTCATGAAATCGGCGGCCAGCTTAGCGTCCGGCCGCGCTTAAATCAATTCGCCAGGGCCTCCGGCCGGTAGGCCGCAGCGTCGGCCACCACCGCCGCCAGTTGCTCGGCGAGCCGCACCACCACGGCGCGGTCGATGCCTTCCACCATGACCCGCACCACCGGCTCGGTGCCGGAGGGCCGCAGCAGCACGCGCCCCTGCTCGCCCAGCTCCGCCTCGACCTCGGCGACCGCGCGCCGCACCATGGGCAAGCTCGGTACGTCCTGGCCGCGCTCGATCGGCACGTTGATCATGTGCTGCGGCAGCTTGGACATGCCCTGCTTCAGCTCGTGCAGGCGACGGCCGCTGGCGGCGATGATCTCCAGCACCTGCAGGGCGGAGACGATGCCATCGCCGGTGGTGGTCCGGTCCAGGCAGATCAGATGGCCCGACGACTCGCCGCCGACGATGCCGCCCTCGGCCTTGAGCATCTCCATGACGTAGCGGTCGCCGACCTTGGCGCGCAAGAAGTCGATCCCCCGCTCGCGCAGCGCCAGTTCCAGACCGAAATTGCTCATCAAGGTGCCGACCACCGGCCCCTGCAGCAACCCCTTCTCGTGGCGGCTGCGGGCGATGATGAACAGCAGCTCGTCGCCGTCCAGCACCTCGCCCTCCTCGTCCACCATCAGCACGCGGTCGCCGTCGCCATCGAAGGCGATGCCGATATCGGCGCCGTGCTCGCAGGTTAGCCGCTGCAGGGTGGCGATGTGGGTGGAGCCGCACTCGACGTTGATGTTGATGCCGTCGGGCTGGGCGGCGGTGGCGATGACGTCGGCGCCGAGCTCGCTGAACACCGCCGGCGCCACTTCGTAGGTCGCCCCGTTGGCGCAGTCGAGCACGATCCTGAGCCCGCGGAATTCGGCGTTGTGACCGATGGTGCGCTTACAGAACTCGATATAGCGGCCTTCGGCATCGAGCCGGCTGGCGCGGCCGAGACGGGCCGAGTCGACCGTCTCCATCGGCTTGGCGAACTCTTCCTCGATCGCCAACTCGGTGGCGTCATCGAGCTTTTCACCCCGGCAGGAGAAGAATTTGATGCCGTTGTCGTAGTGCGGGTTGTGCGAGGCGCTGATGACGATGCCGGCACTGGCGTTGAGCGCGCGCGTCAGATAGGCGACCGCCGGCGTCGGCATGGGGCCCAGCAGCACGATGTCGACGCCCGCCGCCGACAAGCCGGCCTCCAGGGCCGACTCGAACATATAGCCGGACAGCCTGGTATCCTTTCCGATCAATACCTTACGACCGCCACTGGAGGACAGAACGCGACCGGCGGCCCAGCCGAGCTTAAGCACGCTGTCAGCCGTGATGGGATACTCGCCCACACGGCCGCGGATTCCGTCGGTTCCAAACAAGCGTTTCGCCATGGGTTGCTCCCTATTGTTCCATGTTGTCGCCGTACGGCCGCGTGACCGCGCGATCACGACTAGCTTAGGCTTTTCGCGGCCTGCACAACCGTGATGGCCTCTACCGTCGCCCGGACGTCGTGCACGCGCACGATGGCGGCACCGTTCCAGACCGCGATCACCGCCGCTGCAATGCTTCCATGCAGCCTTTGATCGACCGGCAGGTTCAACACCTGCCCCAGCATCGACTTGCGCGACATGCCTACCAATAACGGGTAGCCGTCGCTGGCGAACACCGCCAGTTCGCGCAAAAGTCGGTAATTGTGACCAACCGTTTTACCGAAACCGAAACCGGGATCGAGGAGCAGCTTGTCATCGCCGAGGCCAGCCTGGCGACAGGCCTCCACCCGATCGAGCAGGAATTGCCTGACTTCCGCCACCACGTCCCGATACTCCGGCCGCTCCTGCATCGTTCGCGGCACGCCCTGCATGTGCATGAGGCAGACCGGAACCTGCAGCTCGGCGGCCGCTTCTAGAGCGCCGGGCGCCTGCAGCGCCATGATGTCGTTGATCAAGCCGGCGCCGGCCGCGACCGCCGCCCGCATGACCTCGGGCTTGGTGGTGTCCACCGAGATAGGTACGTCGATGGCCTTGGCCAAGGCCTCCACCACCGGCACCACCCGCTCCAGCTCCTCGTGCAACGGCACCGGCGGCGAACCGGGGCGGGTGGACTCGCCGCCCACGTCGATGATGGCCGCCCCCTCCTCGACCATGCGCTGCGCGCGCTCGACGGCGGCGGCCACGGAGTTGTAGCGCCCGCCGTCGGAAAACGAATCGGGGGTTACATTGAGAATGCCCATGACCCGGGGCGCGCTGAGATCCAGCGCGCGCCCGTTGCAGTCCAGGACGCGGGGAACCGAACGCGACATCGCGGCCCGCGCGTCAGTGGTCGCTGGCCGGACGGCTGAAGCCGGGCTCCGGCGCTCTCGCCCCGCTGGAGGCGTCGCTGGCCTGCGTGCCGCCGCGGGAATTGTCCACCCAGTCACGCGGCGGACGCGGCGGACGCCCGCTCATGATGTCGTCGATCTGCTGCCGGTCGATGGTCTCGTACTTGATCAAGGCCTCGGCCATGGCGTGCAGCTTGTCGATGTTCGCCTCCAGCAAGGCGCGCGCGCGCTGGTAATTCTGATCGATGATCGCGCGCACCTCCTCGTCGATGATGTGCGCGGTCTCGTCGGACACCTGCTTGCGCTGCGTCACCGAGTGGCCGAGGAACACCTCGCCCTCGTCCTCGCCGTAGGACAGCGGCCCCAGCCGCTCCGACAGGCCCCACTTGGTGACCATGTTGCGGGCGATCTCGGTGGCGCGGTGGATGTCGTTGGAGGCACCGGTGGTAACCCGATCCTTGCCGAAGATCATCTCCTCGGCGATGCGCCCGCCGAACAGGCTGGCGATCTGGCTGTTGAGGCGCTGCTTGGTGTAGCTGTAGCGATCCTCCTCGGGCAGGAACATGGTCACGCCCAGGGCACGGCCGCGCGGGATGATCGTGACCTTGTGCACCGGGTCGTGCTCGGGCGACAGCAGACCGACGATGGCATGCCCGGCCTCGTGGTAGGCGGTCAGGCGCTTCTCTTCCTCGTTCATGACCATGGAGCGCCGCTCGGCGCCCATCATGATCTTGTCCTTGGCGCGCTCGAAATCGTCCTGATCGACCAGGCGCTTGTTGGCGCGCGCGGCGAACAGCGCCGCCTCGTTCACCAGGTTGGCCAGATCGGCGCCGGAGAACCCGGGCGTGCCGCGGGCGATGACGGCCGGATCGACGTCGTCGGCCAGCGGCACCTTGCGCATGTGCACCTTGAGGATTTGCTCGCGGCCGCGCACGTCGGGCAGCGGCACCACCACCTGGCGGTCGAAGCGGCCGGGGCGCAGCAGCGCCGGGTCGAGCACGTCGGGGCGGTTGGTGGCGGCAATGACGATGATGCCCTCGCTCCCCTCGAAGCCATCCATCTCCACCAGCAGCTGGTTGAGGGTCTGCTCGCGCTCGTCGTGGCCGCCGCCCAGACCGGCGCCGCGCTGGCGACCGACCGCGTCGATCTCGTCGATGAAGATGATGCACGGCGCGTGCTTCTTGGCCTGCGCGAACATATCGCGCACGCGGGAGGCGCCGACACCGACGAACATCTCGACGAAGTCGGAGCCGGAAATGCTGAAGAACGGCACCTTGGCCTCGCCGGCGATGGCCTTGGCCAGCAGGGTCTTGCCGGTACCCGGCGAGCCGACCATCAGCACGCCGCGCGGGATCTTGCCGCCCAGGCGCTGGAACTTAGCCGGATCGCGCAGGAACTCGACCAGCTCGGCCACTTCCTGCTTGGCTTCGTCCACGCCGGCGACGTCGGCGAAGGTCACCCGCACCTGATCCTCGGACATCATGCGGGCGCGACTCTTGCCGAACGACATGGCGCCGCGGCCGCCGCCACCGCCCTGCATCTGGCGCATGAAGAAAATCCACACGCCGATCAGCAACAAGAACGGGAACCAGGAGATGAGGATCTGCAGCAGCAGACTGCGCCCCTCCGGCTCCTCGCCCTTGATCACGACCTTGTTGTCGAGCAAGGTGCCGATCAGCAGCGTGCTGTCCGTCTCCGGGCTGTACGTGCGGAACTTGTCGCCATTCTCGCGGATGCCGGTAATCACCGGACCCTGCATGGTCACTTCCTTGACCTCGCCGTTCTTCACCTGGGCGATGAATTCGGAGTACGGAATCTCGCCCGAAGCGACGCTGCGGTCCTGGAAGTTGCTGAAGACGGACATCAGGACGATGGCGATGATGACCCAGAGGATCAGATTCTTAGCCATGTCATTCAAGGCGCGGCACCTCGATCAGTTGGAATGGCGCGCGGCGCGCCGATTCGCGGGATCATGAACCGAAACCATACTACGGCTCACGGAAACGGGCCAGTAAATACGACTCACCCCTGGCGGCTGCAAAACGCCGTGGACTTACCGATAGGACCTTGCGACACCCCGTGACGCACGGCGCCGAGGCGGCGGCCTCCCCAGGCGACCTGCGAAATCACCACCGGATAATCATCGTCGGGCCCTAGCCCTTGACACGCAAATGCCGCGGCAAGTTCCGCGCGAGCTGACGTCCGCCGGTGCACAACATCAAATGTTGGGCATCGGCGCTGGTGCGACAAGGCCGCTGGCCTGTCGCGCGCCCCGAGCGATCAGGTGGTTTCGTCCGACGACGCTTGCTGGCCGCGCTCACGTTGCAGGCGGCGGCTCAGACGCCGGGTGCGCAGCACCAGCCAAAGCGCGCCGGCCCAACCGATGCCGGCCAGCCAGGCGATGGACTCTCCCAGCGGCAAGCGCAGCCCCAGCACTGTGAACAGCGCGATCAGGCACAGCAGCGTCACCACCAGCAGTTCGCGCTTGAGATTCTCGAAGGGGTCCACACCTGTCCTCCCGGCAAGCGCGGTGCTACACTGCGCCGCCATTGCCAACCTTAGCCCCGGCCCGATGAAACCATTGAACGAAGAGCAGAAACGCCATCTCCGCCGTCTCGGACACTCGCTCAAGCCGGTGGTGCGACTCGGCAACGCCGGTCTCACTCCCGCCGTGCTGAACGAGATCGAGCTCGCGCTGGACCACCATGAGCTGATCAAGGTGAAAGTGGTCGCCGAGGACAGGGAGCAGCGCCAGGCATTGATCGAGCGGATCACCGCCGACACCGGCGCCGCCCTGGCCCAAAGCATCGGCCAGATCGCTCTGCTGTACCGACCCAACCCCAAGAAGAAGGGGCAGCGCATCGCCCTGCCCTAAACGACGCACCGCGCCGCTGGCGCGGTGCCTCATCCGTCAGACGTAGCGGACGCCTACCACCTCGTACTGGCGCACGCCGCCAGGCGCCTGCACCTGCACCACATCGCCCTCGCGCTTGCCGATGAGGGCGCGGGCGATCGGCGAGCTGACCGAGATCAGCCCCTGCTTGATGTCGGCTTCGTCGTCGCCGACGATCTGGTAGGTCACTTCCTTGCCGCTCTCCTCCTCGATCAGATCCACGGTCGCGCCGAACACGACCCGACCGTCGGCATCGAGGGTGGTGACATCGATCACCTGCGCGTTGGAGAGCTTGGCCTCGATCTCAGCGATACGGCCTTCGATGAAACTCTGCTGTTCCCGCGCGGCGGCGTACTCGGCGTTCTCCTTGAGATCGCCGTGGGCGCGCGCCTCGGCAATGGCCTGGATCACGCGCGGACGCTCGACCGACTTCAGCCGAGCCAATTCCTCTTTCAGCTTTTCCGCACCCCTGACGGTTAGCGGCACCCTGCTCATTGTCCGATCTCCTTGTGCAGGTCCTGCAGACGATTCACCTCGGTGATATCAAGATAATTGAGCGCCAAACAGGTCGCCCGCGCACCGGCGATGGTGGTGGTGTAGCACACCTTGTGGTGCAGCGCCTCGCGCCGGATCGAGAACGAATCGGCGATGGCCTGCTTGCCCTCGGTGGTGTTAACGATAAGGTCGATCTGATCGTTCTTGATGGCGTCGACGATATGCGGACGCCCCTCGATCACCTTATTTACCACCTCGCAGGGCACACCGGCGGCCTGCAGCGCCGCCGCCGTACCGCGGGTGGCGACGATGGTGAAGCCGTGGGCGATCAGCGACTTGGCCACCTCGATCAACGGCGCCTTGTCGGCGTCGCGCACCGACAGGAACACCTTACCCGAGCGCGGCAGCACCACGCCGGCGCCGAGCTGGGCCTTGGCGTAGGCTTCGCCGAAGCTGCGGCCCACGCCCATCACCTCGCCGGTGGACTTCATCTCCGGCCCCAGAATCGGGTCGACGCCGGGGAACTTGATGAAGGGGAACACCGCCTCCTTCACGCAGTAGTAGCTCGGGATCACCTCGCGGGTGACACCCTGCTCGGCCAGGGTCTTGCCGACCATGCAGCGCGCCGCGATCTTGGCCAGCGGCAGGCCGGTGGCCTTGGACACGAACGGCACGGTGCGCGACGCGCGCGGGTTGACCTCGAGCACGTAGATCTCGTGGCCCTTGATGGCGAACTGCACGTTCATCAGGCCGACCACGCCCAGCGCCTTGGCCATCTGCCGGGTCTGCTCGCGCAGCTTGTCCTGCACGGCCGCCGACAAGGTGTACGGCGGCAGCGAGCAGGCGGAGTCGCCGGAGTGCACGCCGGCCTGCTCGATGTGCTCCATGATGCCGCCGATCAGCACATCCTTGCCGTCGCAGACGGCGTCGACATCGACCTCGACCGCGTCGTCGAGGAAGCGATCGAGCAGCACCGGCGACTCGTTCGACACCTGCACCGCCTCGTGCATGTAGCGCAGCAGGTCTTCGCGGTGATAGACGATTTCCATCGCCCGACCGCCCAGCACGTAGGACGGCCGCACCACCAGCGGATAGCCGATCTCCTCGGCCAGCGCCAGCGCCTGCTCGACGGTGCGGGCGGTACGGTTGGGCGGCTGGGTCAGGCCCAGCTTATGGATCAGCTGCTGGAAGCGCTCGCGGTCCTCGGCGATGTCGATCGAGTCCGGTGTGGTGCCGATGATCGGCGCACCGGCGGCCTCCAGGGCGCGCGCCAGCTTCAGCGGGGTCTGACCGCCGTACTGCACGATCACGCCCTTGGGCTGCTCGACGTGGATGATCTCCAGCACGTCCTCCAGGGTCAGCGGCTCGAAGTAGAGCCGGTCGGAGGTGTCGTAGTCGGTGGAGACCGTCTCTGGGTTGCAGTTGACCATGATGGTCTCGTAGCCGTCCTCGCGCATGGCGAAGGCGGCGTGGACGCAGCAGTAGTCGAACTCGATGCCCTGGCCGATGCGGTTCGGACCGCCGCCCAGCACCATGATCTTGTCGCGGCTGGTCGGCGCGGACTCGCACTCCTCCTCATAGGTGGAGTACATGTAGGCGGTGTTGGTGGCGAACTCGGCGGCGCAAGTGTCCACCCGCTTGTACACCGGGCGCACGCCCAGCGAGTGGCGCAGCGCGCGCAGCTCGTTCTCGCTCATGCCCAGCAGCTTGGCCAGCCGCCGGTCGGAGAAACCCTTGCGCTTGAGCGCGCGCATCCCCGCGGCGCTGCGGATGTCGATCTCGCCGGCCTTGAGCGCCTGCTCGGTGCGCACCAGGTCCTCGATCTGGGCGAGGAACCACGGATCGATCGCGGTGAGCTCGTTCACCTCGGCCACGCTCAGGCCGGCGCGGAAGCCGTCGGCCACGCGCAGCAGCCGGTCGGGCTTGGGAATGCGCAGCTCCTGGCGCAGCAGCTCGCGGGCGTTGTCCTGGCCGATGTCGATGCGCTCGTCCAGGCCGTCCAGCCCCATCTCCAGCCCGCGCAGCGCCTTCTGCAGGGACTCCTGGAAGGTGCGGCCGATGGCCATGACCTCGCCCACCGACTTCATCTGGGTGGTCAGGGTGGCCTGGGCGTTCGGGAACTTCTCGAAGGTGAAGCGCGGAATCTTGGTGACGACGTAGTCGATGGTCGGCTCGAACGAGGCCGGGGTGGCGCCACCGGTGATCTCGTTGCGCAGCTCATCCAGGGTGTAGCCCACCGCCAGCTTGGCGGCGATCTTGGCGATCGGGAAACCGGTGGCCTTGGACGCCAGCGCCGAGGAGCGCGACACGCGCGGGTTCATCTCGATGACGACCATGCGGCCGTCCTTCGGATTGATGGCGAACTGCACGTTCGAGCCGCCGGTCTCCACGCCGATCTCGCGCAGCACCGCGATGGCGGCGTTGCGCATGATCTGGTACTCCTTGTCGGTCAGCGTCTGGGCCGGCGCGACGGTGATGGAGTCACCGGTGTGAATGCCCATCGGGTCGAGGTTCTCGATGGAGCAGACGATGATGCAGTTGTCGTTCTTGTCGCGAACGACCTCCATCTCGAACTCTTTCCAGCCGAGCACCGACTCTTCGATCAGCAGCTCCTTGGTCGGCGACAGGTCGAGACCGCGCTCGCAGATCTCGATGAACTCCTCGCGGTTGTAGGCGATGCCGCCGCCCGAGCCGCCGAGCGTGAACGACGGACGGATGATGGCCGGGAAGCCGATCTCCTTGAGCGCCTCCAGCGCCTCCTCCATCGAGTGCGCGATCACGGCGCGCGCCGTGGGCAGGCCGATCCGTGTCATCGCCTCCTTGAAGCGCTCGCGGTCCTCGGCCTTGTCGATGGCGTCCTCGTTGGCGCCGATCATCTCCACGCCGTATTTCTCGAGCACCCCGTTGCGCGCCAGATCGAGCGCGGTGTTGAGCGCGGTCTGGCCGCCCATGGTGGGCAGCAGCGCGTCCGGGCGCTCCTTCTCGATGATCTTGGCGATGGTCTGCCACTCGATCGGCTCGATGTAGATGGCGTCGGCCATCTCCGGATCGGTCATGATGGTGGCCGGGTTGGAGTTCACCAGGATGACCCGGTAGCCCTCCTCGCGCAGGGCCTTGCACGCCTGGGCACCGGAGTAGTCGAACTCGCAGGCCTGGCCGATCACGATCGGGCCGGCGCCGATGATCAGGATGCTCTTGATATCAGTACGCTTGGGCATCGTCTCTCAATACCGCTGCGGCGGGAAAACCCCGTCGGTAGTTACTTGGCCTGAGCCATGAGTTCCACGAAGCGGGCGAACAGCGGCGCCACGTCGTGCGGACCGGGGCTGGCCTCGGGGTGCCCCTGGAAGCCGAATGCCGGCCGGTCGGTGCGCTCGATGCCCTGCAGCGAGCCGTCGAAGGCCGAGCGGTGGGTCGCGCGCAGATTGGCCGGCAGGGTCTCCTCGTCGACGGCGAAACCGTGGTTCTGGCTGGTGATCATCACCTGGCCGGTACGCAGGTCCACCACCGGATGGTTGGCGCCATGGTGGCCGAACTTCATCTTCACGGTCCTGGCACCGCTGGCCAGGCCCAACAGCTGATGCCCCAGGCAGATACCGAAGGTCGGCACACCGACCTCGACAATCTCTTGGATGGCGCGGATGGCGTAGTCGCACGGCTCGGGATCGCCCGGACCGTTGGAGAGCATCACGCCATCGGGCTTCATCGCCAGCACGTCCGCGGCCGGCGTCTGGGCCGGCACCACGGTCACCCGGCAGCCGGCGTCCACCAGCAGGCGCAGGATGTTCTGCTTGACGCCGAAGTCGTAGCAGACCACGTGATACTTCAGCGCCGCCGGGTCGAGCGCCGGCGCGTCGCTAAGGCCGTGCTCCAGCCGCCAGGTTCCCTTGGTCCAGACATACGGCTGCTTGCACGACACCACCTTGGCCAGGTCCATGCCCTTCAGGCCGGGGAAGGACCGGGCGGCTTCCAGAGCCTTGGCCTCGTCGACCTCGCCGGCCATGATGGCGCCGTTCTGGGCGCCCTTCTCGCGCAGGATCCGGGTGAGCTTGCGGGTATCGATATCGCTGATGGCCACTACGCGATTGGCGCGCAGGTACTCGGGGAGGGTCTGCTTGGCCCGCCAACTGCTGGTCAGCGGCGGCAGATCACGGATGATGAGACCCGCCACCTGCACCCCCCGCGCCTCCTCGTCGATGGCATTGGCACCGACGTTGCCGATATGGGGATAGGTCAGGGTGACGAGCTGGTTGGCGTAAGACGCATCGGTGCAGATCTCCTGGTAGCCGGTCATGGCGGTGTTGAACACCACTTCACCGGTAACCAGGCCCTCCACTCCGACGGAGCGCCCCCGAAACAGGGTGCCGTCTTCGAGCGCAAGAATGGCCGGCGTGCTCAAGGAACCTCCTGCTCGTGCGCGCGCAAAAACGGGAGGGATCGCCAGATACCCTCCCGTGACGCGTACTCGGTCGTATTAGGGATCGCGGAATTCTACTGACTAGTCCCAAGGGTGTCCACAACAAAGGACGCGCCTTGTCGCCATCAGACTTCGGCCGATACACTTTGGTTCCCCCGCGTCATCTTCAGCCAAGCGGTCCTTTTCATGCACGCCCTCTCCCTACGGCAGCTTCGCAAGCGCTACCGCGGCGGCGTCGAGGCCCTCAAGGGCATCGATCTGACCGTGGAACAAGGCGATTTCTTCGGCCTGTTGGGGCCCAACGGCGCCGGCAAATCCACCGCCATCGGCATCATCTCGTCGCTGGTCCGTAAAACGGCCGGCGAGGTGAACGTATTCGGCTACGACCTCGACCGCCAGCCGTGGGAAGTGAAAAGCCGCATCGGATTGGTGCCGCAGGAATTCAATTTCAACGGCTTCGAAACGGTCGAGCAGATCGTGGTCAACCAAGCCGGCTTCTACGGCATCCCGCGGCGCGTGGCGCTGGAGCGCACCGAGCGCTACCTGCGCGAGCTGGGGCTGTGGGACAAGCGGCATGCACCGTCCCGCACGCTCTCCGGCGGCATGAAGCGGCGCCTGATGATCGCCCGCGCGCTGGTGCACGAGCCGCCGCTGCTGATCCTGGACGAGCCCACCGCCGGCGTCGACATCGAGCTGCGCCGCTCGATGTGGGACTTCCTGCGCGAGATCAACCGCCAGGGAACCACCATCATCCTCACCACACATTATCTAGAAGAGGCGGAAACGCTCTGCCGCAATCTCGCCATCATCGACGGCGGCACCATCGTCGAGAACACCACGGTCAAGGGCCTGCTGCGCAAGCTCAGCACCCACGCCTTCGTGCTCGATCTGGCCGGACCGGTCGAACAATTGCCGGCGCTGCCGGCGATGCGAGTCGAGCGCCTGGACGATACCACCCTGGAGGTGGAGATCAGCGCCGAGCAGAACCTCACCGAGGTATTCGTCGCCCTGGCGCAGGCCGGTATTCGCGTGGCGAGCATGAAGAACAAGGCCAATCGGCTGGAGGAAATGTTCGTGCGCATGCTGGAAAAGAAATCGAGCAGCGAGGCGCCCGCCCGATGACCCCGACCATGAACCGCACCCAGCGCAACCTCATCGCCCTGGGCACCCTTGCCCGCAAGGAAACGCAGCGCTTCCTGCGCATCTGGCAACAGACCCTGCTGCCGCCGGTCATCACCATGACCCTGTACCTGATCATTTTCGGCAGCCTGATCGGCTCGCGCATCGGACCGATGGAGGGTTACCCCTACATCCAGTTCATCGTGCCGGGGATCATCATGATGGCGGTCATCACCAATTCGTACTCCAACGTGGTGTCGTCGTTCTTCGGCGCGAAGTTCGGCCGCTATGTCGAGGAAATGCTGGTCTCCTCGATGCCCAACTACGTGCTGCTGCTAGGCTACGTGATCGGCGGCGTCGGCCGCGGGCTATTGGTGGGCCTGCTGGTGATCGGCGTTTCGCTGTTCTTCACCGACCTGCACCTGCACAGCTTCTGGATCACCTGCAGCACGATACTGCTGACGTCGGTGCTGTTCTCGCTGGGCGGCTTCATCAACGCCATTTTCGCCCGCAAGTTCGACGACATCTCGATCATCCCGACCTTCGTGCTGACGCCGCTCACCTACTTAGGCGGCGTGTTCTATTCCATCGACCTGCTGCCGTCCTTCTGGCGGCAGGTGTCGCTCACAAACCCCGTACTTTATATGGTTAATGCATTCCGATACGGGATTTTGGGACATTCTGATATCGACATCGCGACCGCCTACGGGATCATCCTGTCGGTCATCGCCGTCCTTACCGCAATTGCCCTCGTTCTGCTGCACAAAGGCGTTGGACTGAGAAGCTGATCACAAAAAAAACCGCGCCATAAGGCGCGGCTTCTTTCCGGTACGGAAACCGAATCAAGTGACGCGAAGCTCTTCGATCGAACGGCCGGCGCCTTCCCAATCCTTGACCCAGCCCGGCTTGCGACCACGCCCCGACCAGGTCTTGCTGGCGTCGTCCGGATGCTGGTACTTGGCGGCGCCCTTGCTGCCGCCCTCGGCGATCCGCCCGCTCTGGGCCGCCAACAGTTCGCTCAGGCTGAAGCCGTAACGCTCGGCCACCGACTTGAGCTCTTTCTGAGCCAGCTTGACCTCTTCCTTACGGCGCTTCTTGAGCTCCCGGTCGATTTCTTCCTTGAGCTGACGCAACTCCTGGGAACTGTACTTGCTGAGGTTCATCGTCTCTCCTATCAACTTGGCAATGGCATAAAAAACAGGCGCTTACACCCTCCGAGCAACCACGGTACAGGAATATTTTTATTATTGTGCTCTCCTCACCGGGTCGGTAACTCCCTTTTACTTCGATGCTCAGGGTCTAGCGCGTATCGACTGGCAGCGAGTTTTACTCTCGCCAGCTCGCCGTGGCAATTCTATTTTCAACCCAACTCAATACGCAACCAATTAAACCCCGCCCGCGCTCCGACGCAAACGTCCTTACCTAGGACGCATCCCAGAGGCGAGCGCTTTGCGCGCACGTTTTAACAAACTTCAAGTACCGCTGTTCTGATGGGACGAAGCGACGGCATTCCACCGCCGCCCCGGCCGAATCGGCATGCTCGGCGGAAAATCGGGGCAGAGCTTTGACGCTGACCGCCGGGCGGCACGACGGATCGCGCCGCGCCGGTCTTCCACGTTCCGCGCCGCTCGGGCACGAGGAATCGCACCAGTAATCCCTGGCGGAGCGGCTCGGAACGCCTATTTGACCGAGTGCTTAGGCCTCGACGCCTGCCATTTGCGTCGGGCCGGGAAGAGAAGGCAGTGGAACCATTCTACATAATCGAGGCACAACTTTGCTATGTGCCGATAGCCATCGCCCTGAAAGACCGCGGCAACGCACCCCGTCCGCCGCATTTTGTTTGCCAGCCTGCCACGCAGCGTCGTTCGCGGCGACGGCTCGACGCGAACGCCAAGCGCGCGAACGGCGACACCTCGGAAACGGGAAACGGTGCCGCGGAACCGAGGATCGGCGAACGCCGACATCGCAATTCGCCGATGCGCTTTGCGGCCGGCGCTTCCCTGCGCGAACCGCCCGATCCGACGGCCGTACCGCTCGGGCCTCGGTACGCTCAATCGACCAAAGCCTGATAAACGAGCGTGCGCAGTTCCCGGCGCAACGGCACCAGGACGGACGGTGTATGCTGAGCCATCTGGATTACGATCAGATCCTCACTCGGATCGATCCAGAATTGAGTATTGGCCATGCCGGTCCAGAAATACTCGCCGACCGAGCCGATAGTCTGAGTTTTGGCCGGATCCAGCACCACCGCGAACCCCAAGCCGAAACCGAGGCCGGCGCCGGCGTGGGCATTGTTGAAACGCGCCTGGCCCATATCGGCGAGGCTGCCGTTCAGGTGATTGACCGTCATGAACTCGACCGTCTTGCGGCCGAGCAGGCGCACGCCGTCGAGCTCGCCCTTGTTGCGCAGCATGCGGCAAAAGCGCAGGTAATCGCCGATGGTCGAGGTCAGGCCGCCACCGCCGGACAATATGCGCGCCGGCTTGGCGAAGCGCCCCGCGGCCGGATCGACCAGCTTCAGCCCGCACGGCGGATCGGGCGGCACCTGGGTCGGCTCGGCGCCGAGCACCGGCGGCATGCCGCCGGAAGCGGCGGTGTACAAGGCAGCGAAGCGCTCCACCTTTTCTTCCGGAACATGGAATCCGGTATCGACCATCCCCAGCGGCTGAAAAATGCGCTCGGCGAAGAAGCGGTCCAGCGGCTGGCCGGACACGACTTCCACCAGCCGTCCCAGCACGTCGGTGGAGAAGCCGTAGTTCCAGCGCGTGCCCGGATGGGACAGCAGCGGCAGCGTCGCCAGCCGCTGCGTCACCTCCGCCAGCGACGTGTCGCCGCGATCGAAGGTGATCTTCTCGCGCCGATAGAGCGCCTCCACCGGCGAATTGCTCATGAAGTCGTAGCTGAAGCCCGCCGTGTGGGTGAGCAGCTGGCGCACGGTGATGAGCGAGCGCGCCGGCTCCAGCTGCGGGTTCTCTAGCGTGCCGCCGGCCCAGACCTTCATCTCGCTGAATTCGGGCAGGAACTTGGCGATCGGGTCGT
>Ga0207874_1000828_pt1 | contig 40744 bp, 34 predicted proteins | sample HigsolmetaAR201D_FD_184833 | JGI IMG/M metagenome (GOLD analysis project Ga0207874, IMG submission 184833) | Ionic liquid and high solid enriched microbial communities from the Joint BioEnergy Institute, USA - AR20-1-D (SPAdes) (version 2) ...
GCCGGCGATGATCCGCGCCGGCGGCAAGATGTACGGCGCCGACGGCAAGCTCAAGGACACCAAGGCGGTGAATCCCGAGTCGACGTTCTCGCGGATTTACCAGGAGATGATCAACTTCTGCAAGACCAACGGGCAGTTCGACCCGACGACGATGGGCACGGTGCCCAACGTCGGCCTGATGGCGCAGAAGGCCGAGGAGTACGGCAGCCACGACAAGACCTTCGAGGTGCCCGAGGACGGGGTGGCCAACATCGTCGACATCGACACCGGCGAGGTGCTGCTCACCCAGAACGTCGAGGAGGGCGACATCTGGCGGATGCCGATCGTCAAGGACGAGCCGATCCGCGACTGGGTGAAGCTGGCCGTGACCCGGGCCCGGGTGTCGGGGATGCCGGTGGTGTTCTGGCTCGACGACGAGCGGCCGCACGAGATCGAGCTGCGCAAGAAGGTCAAGGAGTACCTCAAGGAGCACGACACCGAGGGCCTGGACATCAAGATCCTGCCGCAGGTGTGGGCCATGCGGTACACGCTGGAGCGGTGCATCCGCGGCCGGGACACCATCGCGGCGACCGGCAACATCCTGCGCGACTACCTGACCGACCTGTTCCCGATCCTGGAGCTGGGCACCAGCGCCAAGATGCTGTCGATCGTGCCGCTGATGAAGGGCGGCGGGCTGTACGAGACCGGCGCCGGAGGTTCGGCCCCCAAGCACGTCAAGCAGCTCGTCGAGGAGAACCACCTGCGGTGGGACTCGCTGGGCGAGTTCCTGGCGCTGGGCGCCTGCTTCGAGGACATCGGCCGCAAGACCGGCCACCAGGGCGCGGCGCTGCTGGGCAAGACCCTCGACGCGGCGATCGGCAGGCTGCTCGACAACGACAAGAGCCCGTCGCGCAAGACCGGTGAGCTCGACAACCGGGGCAGCCACTACTACCTGGCCATGTACTGGGCGCAGGAGCTGGCCAACCAGAGCGAGAACCCGGACCTGGCCGCGCACTTCGGCAAGCTGGCCAAGGAGCTGGAGGCCAACGAGCAGACCATCCTGGCCGAGCTCAACGAGGTGCAGGGCAAGCCGGCGGACCTGGGCGGCTACTACTTCCCGGATCCGGAGAAGACCAGCGCGGTGATGCGGCCGAGCAAGACCCTCAACGCGCTCATCGACGCCCGCTAGGGCGTCGTCGGGCCGGGTCGCCCGCTAGGGCGTCGTCGGGCCGGGTCGCCCGCTAGGGCGTCGTCGGGCCGGGTCGCCCGCTAGGGCGTCAGCCCGTCAGGCGTTCGGGGCCCCGGTGCCGGTCCAGCCAGCCGACGATCAGGTCGGCGACCCGGCCCGGGGCCTCGTACATCGGGATGTGCCCGACCCCGTCGAGGTGGGTGACGACGGTGTCGGCGGGCAGCTGTGCGGTGAAGTGCCGGGTGAACCGCGGATGCGGCAGCACCCGGTCCTTCTCGCAGATCACCAGGTGGGTGGGCACGTCGGTGCTCGCCAGCTCCAGCAGCCCGGGCAGCAGCAGCGCCTTGACGAGCAGCTGGAAGTAGGCCGGGCAGTGGGTGACGTCGTCGATGATCTGCGCCAGCGCGGCGTCGTCGAGGCCCTCCGGGCCGGCGGCCACCGGCAGGGCGGCCAGCCGGCGGGTGACCGGCAGCCGCAGCACCCGCGGGCCCAGCAGTCGGGCCACCAGCCACAGCGGCAGCCCGGCGACGAACTTCGCCACGATCTCGAACTTCACCGGGCTGAGGTGCCGCCAGCCGCCGGCCGGGGCGATGCCGGTCAGGGTGCGCGCCCGGCCCCGCCGGGCCAGTTCGAAGGCCACCCAGCCGCCCAGCGAGTTGCCGACCAGGTGGGCGTCGGCCCAGCCCAGGGCGTCCATCCGGCGCTCGATGTCGTCGGCGAGCACCGCCGAGCCGAGCAGCCAGGGCCCCTTCGGGCCGCCGTTGTGGCCGAGCATGGTCGGGGCGTACACCTCGTAACGGCCGGTTGCGGCGATGCGCGGGGCGACGTCGCGCCACACCTGCTGCGACATCATGAACGGGTGCAGCAGCACCACCGGTTCGCCGGAGCCGAGGTGGATCGGCGCGTGTGGGGTCATACGGCCCGACACTAAGGTGATACCGCCGGTACCGCAAGGTCGTCGGCTATGGTCTGCGGCTGATGAACGCGCTCACCGTCACCACGATCAACGTCAACGGGGTGCGGGCCGCGGTCCGGCAGCGTTCCGAGCGGAACCGGGGCCTGCTGGCCTGGCTGGCCGAGACCGCCGCGGATGTGGTGTGCCTGCAGGAGACCCGCTGCGAGGCCGATCAACTCGCCGACGCGCTCGCGCCCGCGCTGGCCGACGGCTGGCAGCTGGTGTCGGCCTGCTCGCACATCAAGGGCCGCGCCGGGGTGGCCATCCTGTCCCGTCGGCCGCCGACGGCGGTGCGGGTGGGGTTGGCCGAGGACTGCGAGTTCGCCACACACGGCCGCTATCTGGAGGCCGAGATCGACGGGGTCACCGTGGCCAGCGTCTACGTGCACACCGGCGAGGCCGGCACCGACCGGCAGCTGGAGAAGGAGCGGTTCATGGCCGCCCTGGCCAAGCGGATGGACGTGCTGCTCGCCGACGGCGGGCCGGCGGTGATCTGCGGCGACTGGAACATCGCCCACACCGAGGCCGACATCAAGAACTGGAAGGCCAACACCAAGCGCGCAGGCTTCCTGCCCAGCGAGCGGCAGTGGGTCTCGGAGCTGCTCGACGCCGGCTGGGTGGACGTGATGCGGGAACTGCACCCCGGGGTGGCGGGGCCGTACAGCTGGTGGACCTGGCGGGGCCGGGCCTTCGACACCGACGCCGGCTGGCGCATCGACTACCACCTGTGCACCCCGCCGCTGGCCGAGCGGGCGGTGGCGGCGCGGGTGGAGAAGCCCGCCGCCTATGAGCTGCGCTGGTCCGACCACGCACCGGTGACCGTCGAGTTCCGCTGATCGCGGGCGTGAAAAGATTGGGGGCATCATGACCGCCTCCCAGACTCCCGCCGGCCGCCCCGTCGTGTTCTCCGGGGCCCAGCCCACCTCGGACTCACTGCATCTCGGCAACGCCCTGGGCGCGATCGCCCAGTGGGTGAAGCTGCAGGACGACTACGACCCGTTCTTCTGCGTGGTGGACCTGCACGCCATCACCGTGCCGGGCTGGGATCCGGAGGTGCTGCGTCGGCGCACCCTCGTCACCGCCGCGCAGTACCTGGCACTGGGCATCGACCCGGCCCGCAGCACGGTGTTCGTGCAGAGCCATGTGCCCGCGCACGCCGAACTGGCCTGGGTGCTGGGCTGCTTCACCGGCTTCGGCCAGGCGTCGCGGATGACGCAGTTCAAGGACAAGTCGCAGAAGCAGGGGACCGAGGGCACCACGGTGGGCCTGTTCACCTACCCGGTGCTGATGGCCGCCGACGTGCTGCTCTACGACACCAACCTGGTGCCGGTCGGCGAGGACCAGCGCCAGCACCTCGAGCTCACCCGGGATCTGGCCGAGCGGGTCAACGCGCGCTGGCCGGGCACCTTCGTGGTGCCCGAGATGCTGATCCAGAAGGCCACCGCCAAGATCTACGACCTGCAGGACCCGACCTCGAAGATGAGCAAGTCGGCGGCCACCGACGCCGGCCTGATCAGCCTGCTCGACGATCCGAAGGCGACCGCCAAGAAGATCCGCTCGGCGGTCACCGACAGCGAGCGCGAGATCCGGTTCGACCCGGAGGCCAAGCCGGGCATCTCCAACCTGCTGACCATCCTGGCGGCGGTGACCGGCTCCACCGTGGAGAAGTTGGTCACCGACTACGCCGGCCGCGGTTACGGTGATCTGAAGAAGGACACCGCCGAGGCGGTGGTCGAGTTCGTCACCCCAATCAAGGCGCGCGTCGACGAGCTGCTGGGCGACCCGGCCGAGCTGGACCGGGTGCTGGCCGCCGGTGCCGAGCGCGCCCGCGAGGTGTCGGAGGCCACGCTGCGGCGGGTGTACGACCGCGTGGGGTTCCTTCCGCCCCGGAGGTGAACCCGCCATGTGACGGGAGGCAGCCGTGACCGAACCGGCGGCACCGAGCCGGCTGCAGCGGCTGCGCGCCAGGTGGACCTGGCTGGACCACCTGCTGCGGGCCAACGAACGCTACCAGCGGGCCAAGGGCGACTTCTTCGCCGCCGCCATCACCTATTTCACGGTGTTCGCGCTGTTCCCGCTGCTGATGGTGGGGTTCTCGGTCGGCGGCTTCGTGCTGGCCGGCCGCCCGGATCTGTTGGCGCGCATCGAGGAACGCATCCGGGCCACGGTGACCGGTGAGTTCAGCGAGCAGATCATCGCGTTGATGGACTCGGCGATCGACTCGCGCACCTCGGTCGGCCTGATCGGCCTGGCGGGGGCCGCCTGGGCCGGGCTCGGCTGGATCACCAACCTGCGCGAGGCGCTCAGCGCGATGTGGGAACAGCCAAGCGGCAAGCGCAATTTCGTCCGCACCAAGCTGTCGGACCTGCTGGCGCTGGTCTCGCTGTTCCTGGCGATCCTGGTCACCTTCGCGCTCACCGCGCTGGGCGACCGCAACGTCATGCGAGGCGTGCTCAACTGGCTTGGGATGCCGGAACTTCCGGGCCTGGACAGCGGCCTGCGGGTGGTCTCGGCGCTGGTGTCGGTGCTGGTATCCTGGCTGCTGTTCACCTGGGTGATCGCCCGGCTGCCGCGCGAGTCGCTGACGTTGCGCAGCGCGGTACGCGCCGGGCTGTTCGTCGCGGTCGGCTTCGAGATCTTCAAACAGCTGGGCACCGTGTATCTTTCGTCGGTCACCAACGGCCCGGCCGGGGCGACGTTCGGTCCGGTGCTGGGCCTGATGGTGTTCGCCTACATCACCGCGCGGCTGATCCTGTTCGGCACCGCCTGGGCCGCCACCGCCCACGAGAACCTTTTCACCGCAGCGGTTCCCGCGCCCGGGCCGGCGCGGATCACCGTGCAGTCCCGCAGTGCGGGCACCGGGATGCCGGCCGCGCTGGCCGGGGCGGCGGTGGGCGCGGTGGCCGCGCTCGGCCTGTCCCGGCTGTGGCGGCCGCGTCAGTGAGCGCTGCCGACCAGCTGCAGCCCGATCACGCACCCCACCAGGCCCACCAGCAGCAGCAGCTTCAGCGCCGAAACCGACTCGGCGCCGGTGATCAGCGCGTACAGGACGGTCAGCGCCGCGCCCACGCCCACCCACACCGCGTAGCCGGTGCCGACCGGGATCTCGCGCAGCGCCAGCCCCAGCCCGCCCATCGAGATCACCAGCGCCACGGCGAACACCGCCACCGGGACGGGCCGGGTGAAGCCCTCGGACCTGCTCAGCGCGACCGCCCAGACGGACTCGAACGCGCCGGAGACGACGAGAATGATCCACGCCATGATGCACTCCGTGGCACCGTCTTGTCGCTGGCCGGGTACGGTGCCCCTCGTCCGGATGTCGGGATCGACACCGCCAGCCTAGCAAGCCGTGTAACGGGAGTTATCCGCCCGCGTGGCCGTCGGATTCGCGGCTCAGCCGCGGGCGGCCCGCTGGTTGAGTGCCCGCGCCCCCATGATCAGGCCGAACACGATGATCGCGCCGATCACCGCCACCCCGACCCGCACCGGGGTGGCGTCGGCCGGGTCGAGCGTGGTCGCCGCGGCGGTGGTCCGGCTCTCCGGCCGCTCGTCGCGGGGCAGCAGCTCCGGGTCGGGATCGACCAGCGTGCCGATCCGGGTGCCCGGCGGGGTGGCGAACCCGTAGTCGAGCAGCCGTGCGGCCTGCTCCCACGGCGCGATGGGCTGGCGGGTGCCCTTGAGCAGCACCGCCACCAGCCGGCGGCCGTCGCGTTCGGCCGCGCCGACGAAGGTCTGGCCGGCGTCGTCGGTGAACCCGGTCTTGCCGCCCAGCGCACCGGGGTAGTTGCGCAGCAGCTGGTTGTCGTTCTCGATGGGGTAGGAGCCGCCGTCGCGGCTGGGGAACTGGTACTCGCGGGTCGCCACGATCTCGGCGAACACCGGGTTCTGCCAGGCGTAGCGGTAGAACAGCCCGATGTCGTAGGCCGAGGTGCTCATCCCGGGGCCGTCCAGGCCGGAGGGGGTGGCCACCCGGGTGTCGCGGGCGCCCAGCCGGGCGGCCAGCGCGTTGATCTTGTCCAGCGCCACCGGCACCCCGCCGAGTTGGCGGGCCAGCGCGTTGGCGGCGTCGTTGCCGGAGTACATCATCAGCGCGTGCAGCAGGTCGCGCACGGTGTAGACCCCGCCCGGGCCGACGCCGACCTTGGTGCCCTCGATCGCGGCGTCCTCCTCGGTGCCCGGCACCTGGCGGTTCAGCGGCAGTTCGTTGAGCGAGGCCATCGCGGTGAGCACCTTGATGATGCTGGCCGGGCGGTGCCGGCCGTGCGGGTCCTTGGCGGCGATGACGTCGCCGGTGTCGAGGTCGGCGATCAGCCACGCCTCGGCGGAGATGTCACCCTCGGGCAGGGGCGGGGTGTTGGGCGCCACGATGGTGCCGCAGCGGCCCAGCGCATCGCCGCCGACGGGCTTGTCCGGCACGGGCAGCGGGGCCGGCGGCTCCACCCCGGGCGGGGGCACCTCGGAGGCGTCCACCGCCGGCGGGGTGGTGACCCGGTACGGGCACGGATCGACGGCCTCGGGCGGCTCGGCGACCGCGGCCGGGGCCGCCAGCAGGGCGGGGACGGCCGCGAGCACGGCCAGCACGACAAGACGCAGCGCGCGGCGCGCGACGAACACGATCTTCGTCATCACCGCGCACGCTAGGCGATTCCGGGCCCGGACCGGGGGAGGCTCGCTGTGACGGATGGGGTTTGTGTTACGACCGTGACGCAAACCCCATCCGTCACCGGCGGATCAGAGCCGGCGGCTCGCCTCGCTGAGCACGCCGTGCAGGATCTGGTAGATCTCGTCGAACTCCTGCTGGCCCGCGATCAGCGGCGGCGCCAGCTGCACCACCGGGTCGCCGCGGTCGTCGGCGCGGCAGTACAGGCCGGCGTCCCACAGCGCCGGGGTCAAGAAGCCGCGCAGCAGGTTCTCCGACTCCTCGTCGTTGAAGGTCTCCTTGGTGGTCTTGTCCTTGACCAGCTCGATGCCGTAGAAGTAGCCCTCGCCGCGGACGTCGCCCACGATCGGCAGTTCCAGCAGCCGCTCGAGGGTGGCGCGGAACGCCGGGGCGTTCTCCTTGACCCGGTCGTTGAGGCCCTCGCGCTCGAAGATGTCGAGGTTGGCCAGCGCCACCGCCGCCGAGACCGGGTGCCCGCCGAAGGTGTACCCGTGCGGGAAGACGGTCTTGCCGTCGTTGAACGGCTCGAACAGCCGGTCGCTGGCGATCATCGCGCCGATCGGCGAGTAGCCCGAGGTCATGCCCTTGGCGCAGGTGATGATGTCGGGCACGTAGTTGAAGTCCTCGCAGGCGAACATCGACCCGATGCGCCCGAACGCGCAGATCACCTCGTCGGAGACGAGCAGCACGTCGTACTCGTCGCAGATCTCGCGGACCCGCTCGAAGTACCCGGGCGGCGGCGGGAAGCAGCCGCCGGCGTTCTGCACCGGCTCCAGGAACACCGCGGCGACGGTGTCCGGGCCCTCGAACTCGATCGCCTCGGCGATCCGGTCGGCGCAGTACTCGCCGAACGCCTTCGGGTCGTTCTGGTACTGCTCGGGGGCGCGGTAGAGGTTGGTGTTGGGCACCCGGAAGCCGCCCGGGGTGAGCGGCTCGAAGGGCGCCTTGAAGGCCGGCAGGCCGGTGATGGCCAGCGCGCCCTGCGGGGTGCCGTGGTAGGCGATCGACCGCGAGATGACCTTGTGCTTGCCGGGCTTGCCGGTGAGCTTGAAGTAGTGCTTGGCCAGCTTCCAGGCGCTCTCGACGGCCTCACCGCCGCCGGTGGTGAAGAACACCCGGTTCAGGTCGCCGGGGGCGTAGTTGGCCAGCCGCTCGGCCAGTTCGATCGCCGTCGGGGTCGCGTAGGACCACAGCGGGAAGAACGACAGTTTCTCGGCCTGCTTGGCCGCGGCCTCGGCGAGCTCGGTGCGGCCGTGGCCGACCTGCACCACGAACAGGCCGGACAGGCCGTCGATGTAGCTCTTGCCCCGGTCGTCGAAGACCCGCACACCCTCGCCGCGGGTGATGATCGGCGGCGTGATGTCCGCGCCGTGCCGGGCGAAATGGCCCCAGAGATGTCGATTTGCCTTGGCACCGAGATCGGTGTCGGTAGAAGTCATCGTGTACCCCAATTGTATTGCTGCTTAACCAGTTTCAGATAAACCAAGGTTTCGGTCGTTATCACTCCCGGCAGTGCGCGTATCTGGGTGTTGAGCAGCTCGAGCAGGCCGTCGTCGTCGGCGCACACGACCTCGACGATGATGTCGAACGACCCTGCGGTCAGGACGACGTAGTCGACCTGATCGATGGCGGCGAGTTTCTCGGCGACTCGCGTGGTGTCCCCGGTGCAGCGGATGCCGATCATGGCCTGGCGGGCGAACCCCAACTGCATGGGGTCGGTGACCGCCACGATCTGCATGACGCCGGCGTCGACCATCCGCTGGACGCGCTGGCGGACGGCCGCCTCGGAGAGGCCGACCTCCTTGCCGATGCCCGCGTAGGATCGCCGGCCGTCGGCCTGCAGCTTCTCGATGATGGCCTTGGACAGGTCGTCCAGCTGGAAGGCCGCCCCCGGCCGGGACTGGTTGATGCGGAACGAGACAGGCTGCGCGCCGGCTTGGGGGTCCGGGTTCACCATGACCTGATTGTGCACGGAATCCGTGGTTGTGGGCAACCAATCCCATGAAATCGCGCGTTTGGAGGGGCCTGAAACGCGGGAATACGTAGCCAGGGGTGATCGGGGTCGGATAGGTTCTAGGCCATGGGTTCGACAGTTCCGACACATGTGGCAAGCAGCTGGATCGACGGTGCGGAGGTACAGACCGCCGGTGACGTGCACCCGGTGATCAACCCCGCGACCGGCGCGGTGGTCGCCGAGTACGCCCTGGCCACCCCGGCCGACGTGGACGCGGCGGTGGCCGCGGCCCGCAGGGCGCTGCCGACCTGGGCCGGCGCCACCCCGGCCGAGCGGTCGGCGGTGCTGGCCAAGCTGGCCCGGCTGGCCGACGAGCGGTCCGAGCAGCTGGTGGCCGAGGAGGTCAGCCAGACCGGCAAGCCGGTGCGGCTGGCCACCGAGTTCGATGTGCCGGGCAGCGTGGACAACATCGACTTCTTCGCCGGTGCCGCCCGGCACCTGGAGGGCAAGGCCACCGCCGAGTACTCGCCGGACCACACCTCCTCGATCCGCCGCGAGCCGGTCGGCGTGGTCGCCACCATCACGCCGTGGAACTACCCGCTGCAGATGGCGGTGTGGAAGGTCATCCCGGCGCTGGCCGCCGGCTGCACGGTGGTCATCAAGCCCGCCGAGCTGACCCCGCTCACCACCCTCACCCTGGCCAAGCTGGCCGCCGAGGCGGGCCTGCCGGCCGGTGCGCTCAACGTCGTCACCGGCCGCGGCGCCGACGTCGGCACCGCCCTGGCCGGGCACGCCGCGGTGGACATGGTGACCTTCACCGGTTCGACCGCGGTGGGCCGCAAGGTGATGGCCGCCGCCGCCGTGCACGGCCACCGCACCCAGCTCGAACTGGGCGGCAAGGCCCCGTTCGTGGTGTTCGACGACGCCGATCTCGACGCGGCGGTGCAGGGCGCGGTGGCCGCCGCGCTGATCAACACCGGCCAGGACTGCACCGCGGCCACCCGTGCCATCGTCGCCCCGTCGCTCTACGACGACTTCGTCGCCGGGGTGGCCGAGGTGATGGGCAAGATCGTCGTCGGGGAACCGCACGACCCGGACACCGACATCGGTCCGCTCATCTCCGAGGCGCACCGCCAGAAGGTGGCCGGCATCGTCGAGCGCGCCCCGCAGGAGGGCGGCCGGATCGTGTGCGGCGGCAAGGCGCCGGACCGGCCGGGCTCGTTCTACCTGCCCACGCTCATCGCCGACGTGTCCGAGCAGTCCGAGGCCTACCGCAAGGAGATCTTCGGCCCGGTGCTGACGGTGCGGACGTTCACCGACGACGACGACGCGATCCGACAGGCCAACGACACCGAGTACGGGCTGGCCGCCTCGGCGTGGACCCGCGACGTCTACCGGGCCCAGCGCGCCTCGCGCGAGATCCACGCCGGGTGCGTGTGGATCAACGACCACATCCCGATCATCAGCGAGATGCCGCACGGCGGGTTCGGGGCGTCCGGTTTCGGCAAGGACATGAGCCAGTACTCCCTGGAGGAGTACCTGGCCATCAAGCACGTGATGAGTGACATCACCGGTGTCGCCGAGAAGGACTGGCACCGGATCATCTTCAACAAGCGGTAGGGCAGTGGGGGCGCGGCGTCGGGCGGTGCGTCAGCACAGCTCGACGACCGCGCCCAGCACGATGTCGAGGGCCGCCGACATCGAGATGCCCGCAGGGGCGAGGTCGCGCTGCACCATCACCACCGCGTCCGACGAGGTGGTGCCGGCCCGGGTCACCTGACAGACCCGGTAGCCCTCGGTGAGCAGCTGCTCGGCGGTCAGGAACGGGAACCGCTCCCGCAGCTGCAGGAAGCTCTCCTCGTCGGCGGCCGCCGTCGCCGGCAGTCCCAGCGCCGCGGCGGCCAGCACGGCGGGGATCAGAAGCGCGCGGATCATTGCTCCACCGTAGCCGTTCGGTCCGAAACGCGTTCGGCGCGCCCACCGTCGCATTCGACGGTGGGCGCGCCGGGGCCGCTCGTGGGTCAGCGCGCGAACATCAGCGCGCGCTTGACCTCCTGGATCGCCTTGGTCACCTCGATGCCACGCGGGCAGGCGTCGGTGCAGTTGAAGGTGGTGCGGCAGCGCCACACCCCGTCGACATCGTTGAGGATGTCCAACCGCTCGGCCGCGCCCTCGTCACGGCTGTCGAAGATGAACCGGTGCGCGTTGACGATCGCCGCCGGACCGAAGTAGCTGCCCTCGTTCCAGTACACCGGGCAGCTGGTGGTGCAGCAGGCGCACAGGATGCACTTGGTGGTGTCGTCGTAGCGCGCGCGGTCGGTGGGGCTCTGGATCCGTTCCCGGGTGGGCGGGTTGCCGCTGGTGATCAGGTACGGCTTGATCGCCTTGTAGGCGTCGAAGAACGGCTCCATGTTCACCACCAGGTCCTTCTCCACGGGCAGGCCGCGGATCGGCTCGATGGTGATGGTGAGCTCCTTGTTCGGGTTCTTCGGCAGCAGGTCGCGCATCAGCACCTTGCACGCCAGCCGGTTGACCCCGTTGACCCGCATCGCGTCCGACCCGCACACCCCGTGCGCACAGGACCGGCGGAACGTCAGCGTGCCGTCGAGGTACCACTTCACGTAGTGCAGCAGGTTCAGCAGCCGGTCGCTGGGCAGGCACGGCACCCGGAAGCTCTGCCAGCCGCCGGTATCGGCGTACTGGTCGGGGTTCTCCGGGTTGAACCGGGCGATCTTCAGCGTGACGAACACCGCGCCCTTGGGCACCGGGGGCAGGTTGTCGGCCTGGCTCTTCTCCACGACAGGTGCGCTCATCAGTACTTACGCTCCATCGGTTCGTAGCGGGTCTGCACCACCGGCTTGTAGTCGAGCCGAATGTCGCTGAGCAGTTCGGTGCCCTGCTTGTAGGCCATGGTGTGGCGCAGGTAGTTGACGTCGTCGCGGTTCGGGTAGTCCTCGCGGGCATGGCCGCCGCGGGACTCCTTGCGGTTGAGCGCGCCGACGACGGTGACCTCGGCAAGCTCCAGCAAGAAGCCCAGCTCGATCGCCTCGAGCAGGTCGCTGTTGTAGCGCTTGCCCTTGTCGTGCACCGTGATTCGCGAGTACCGCTCCTTGAACTTGTGGATGTCGGTGAGCGCGTTCTTCAGCGTCTCCTCGGTCCGGAACACCGCGGCGTTGTTGTCCATCGACTGCTGCAGCCCGCCGCGGATGTCGGCGACCCGCTCGTCGCCGTGCTCGGAGAGGATGTTGTCGATCCACTTGACCACGTCGCCGGCCGGGTTCGGCGGCAGCGGGACGAAGTCGTGGTTGTTGGCGTACTCCACCGCGGCCAGGCCCGCCCGGCGGCCGAACACGTTGATGTCCAGCAGCGAGTTGGTGCCCAGCCGGTTGGCCCCGTGCACCGACACGCAGGCGCACTCGCCGGCGGCGTACAGGCCCGGCACGATCTGGGTGTTGTTGCGCAGCACCTCGCCGTGCACCGTGGTCGGGATGCCGCCCATCAGGTAGTGGCAGGTCGGGTAGACCGGCACCAGCTCGGTCACCGGGTCCACACCCAGGTAGGTGCGGGAGAACTCGGTGATGTCGGGCAGCTTGGCGTTGAGCACGTCCTCGCCGAGGTGGCGCACGTCGATGTAGACGTAGTCCTTGTTCGGGCCGGCGCCGCGGCCCTCGAGCACCTCGCGCACCATCGAGCGGGCCACGATGTCGCGCGGTGCCAGGTCGACGATGGTCGGGGCGTAGCGCTCCATGAACCGCTCGCCCTCACCGTTGAGCAGTCGGCCGCCCTCGCCGCGCACGGCCTCGGAGATGAGGATGCCCAGGCCGGCCAGACCGGTCGGGTGGAACTGGAGGAACTCCATGTCCTCCAGCGGCAGGCCCTTGCGGAAGATGACCCCGAGCCCGTCGCCGGTGAGCGTGTGGGCGTTCGAGGTGGTCTTGTACATCCGGCCGGCACCGCCGGTGGCGAACACGATCGCCTTGGCGTGGAAGACGTGCAGGTCGCCGGTGGCCAGTTCGTAGGCCACCACGCCGGCCGCCACCGGACCGCCGTCGGTCTCGGCGAGCACCAGGTCCAGCGCGTAGAACTCGTTGAAGAACTGCACGTCGTGCTTGACGCAGTTCTGGTACAGCGTCTGCAGGATCATGTGGCCGGTGCGGTCGGCCGCGTAGCAGGCGCGGCGCACCGGGGCCTTGCCGTGGTCGCGGGTGTGCCCGCCGAACCGGCGCTGGTCGATGCGGCCCTCGGGGGTGCGGTTGAACGGCATCCCCATCTTCTCGAGGTCGAGGACCGCGTCGATGGCCTCCTTGCACATGATCTCGACCGCGTCCTGGTCGGCGAGGTAGTCGCCGCCCTTGACGGTGTCGAAGGTGTGCCACTCCCAGTTGTCCTCTTCGACGTTGGCCAGCGCGGCGCACATGCCGCCCTGGGCCGCGCCGGTGTGGGAGCGGGTCGGGTAGACCTTGGTCAGCACGGCGGTCCGCACGCGCGGGCCGGCCTCGACTGCGGCGCGCATGCCGGCGCCGCCGGCGCCGACGATGACGACGTCGTAACGGTGTTCGTGGATCATGCGAGGCTCCCCGTCAAGAAATGTTCGCGTCGAACGTCAGCAGCACGTAGGTACCCAGGATCAGGGTGAACACCATCGACACCGCGAGCAGGGCGTTCAGCCAGAACCGGGTGGAGTCCTTGCGCGCGTAGTCGGCGATGATGGTGCGCATCCCGTTGGCCCCGTGCAGCTGCGCCAGCCACAGCAGCAGCAGGTCCCAGACCTGCCAGAACGGGGATTGCCAGCGCTCGGCGACGTAGTTGAAGTCGATCCGGTAGACCCCGTCCTGCCACATCAGCATGATGAACAGGTGGCCGAGGGCCAAAAACACCAGCACGATGCCGGAGAAGCGCATGAACAGCCACGCGTACTTCTCGAAGTTCGGCACGCCGCTGCGGCGCCGCGGGGCGCGCGGGTTGTCCAGGCCGGCCGGCCGGTCGTGACTCTTCTCCAGAACCGGGGCGGGCGGGCCGAGCCGGTTCTCACCTGCAGACGCGGTCATCCGAATTGCTCCATCATGTGCATGCCGATGACACCGAGCACCGGGATCATCACGAGCAGGAAGATCGCCACCACGGCCCACAGCATCTGCCGCTGGTAGCGGGCGCCCTGCCACCAGAAGTCGATGAGGATCACCCGGATGCCGTTGAGCGCGTGGAACAGGACCGCCACAACCAGGCCGAGCTCCATGAGCCCGACGATCGGGGTCTTGTAGGTCTCGATGACCTCGTTATAGGCCTCCGGGCTGACCCGCACCAGTGCGGTGTCCAGCACGTGTACGAACAGGAAGAAGAAAATCGTCGCGCCGGTGATGCGGTGCAACACCCATGACCACATGCCGGGATCGCCGCGGTACAGGGTGCGCCGGCGCGACCGTTGAGTCCGCGGCGCCGGCACCGCCGGGCTCGCCTGAGTGCTCAAAGTGACCTCCAACGCCATCGGTGGATCCGGGCTGCGGAATGCGTGGACGGTTGCCGCACCTTCCCGAACCCCGCGGGCGACTTTAGTCCCACTCCTGGTCCGCAACGAATTACGGTGTACCCGTCCGGGGTGGTCGACGACGCGGAGTTAGGGTCGCCTATCTTTGCTGGAGGCGGCGGAACGGGGTGTTCGGAATGGATTCAGAAGGCCGCCGGCGGGTGGCGCGGTGACGCCGGAAATCGATTGGAATGCCTTGCGCCACAAGGCGATCGAAGCATCCCGGCATGCCTACGCGCCGTACTCGAACTTTCCGGTCGGCGCGGCGGCACTCGTTGACAGCGGACGCGTCGTCGTCGGTTGCAATGTGGAAAATGTCTCATATGGCCTCGGTCTCTGTGCCGAGTGCAGTGTGGTCTGCGTCCTGTTCTCGACCGGGGGCGGACGACTGATCGCATTGAGCTGTGTCGGGCCGGACAAAGCGTTGCTGATGCCGTGCGGACGGTGCCGGCAGGTGCTGCTCGAGCACGGCGGACCCGAACTGCTCATCGACCACCCGGCCGGGCCCCGTCCGCTCGGCGAACTGCTGCCCGACGCGTTCGGCCCGTCCGACCTCGCCCGCCGGGACGCCCGATGACGTCGGATTCGTTCGACGCGCCCGGTCCCGATGTCGCGTCTTTCGACGCGCCCGGTTCCGATGTCGCGTCTTTCGACGCGCCCGGTTCCGATGTCGCGTCTTTCGACGCGCCCGGTCCCGATGTCGCGTCTTTCGACGCTCCGTCGGTCATTCGCATCAAGCGCGACGGCGGGGTCCTCCCCGACGCCGCCATCGACTGGGTGATCGACGCCTACACCCACGACCGCATCGCCGATGCGCAGATGTCCGCCCTGCTCATGGCGATCTTCCTGCGCGGCATGACGCCCGCCGAGATCGCCCGCTGGACCGCCGCGATGATCGCCTCCGGCGCGGTGTTCGACTTCTCCGACCTGCGCCGCGACGGCCGGCCGCTGCGGCTGGTGGACAAGCACTCCACCGGCGGGGTGGGCGACAAGATCACCATCCCGCTGGTGCCGGTCGTCATGGCCTGCGGCGGCGCGGTGCCGCAGGCCGCCGGCCGCGGTCTCGGCCACACCGGCGGCACGCTGGACAAGCTGGAGGCCATCCCCGGGTTCTCTGCGGAGCTGTCGGCCGCGCAGATCCGCGACCAGTTGGCCGGCATCGGTGCGGCCGTCTTCGCCGCCGGCGAGCTCGCCCCGGCCGACCGCAAGATCTACGCGCTGCGGGACGTCACCGCCACCACCGAATCGCTGCCGCTGATCGCCAGTTCGGTGATGAGCAAGAAGCTCGCCGAGGGGGCGCGGACGCTGGTGCTCGACACCAAGGTGGGCCGCGGCGCGTTCCTCAAGACCGAGGCGGAGTCGCGCGAACTGGCCCGCACCATGGTCGATCTGGGCATCGCCCACGGGGTGCCCACCCGCGCCCTGCTGACCGACATGGACGTCCCGCTGGGGCGGGCGGTGGGCAATGCGGTGGAGGTCGCCGAGTCGCTGGAGGTACTCGCCGGCGGCGGTCCGGACGACGTGGTGGCGCTGACGCTGGCGCTGGCCGCCGAGATGCTCGAGCTGGCCGGCATCGACGGCGTCGACCCGGCCGACACGCTGCGCGACGGCACCGCGATGGACGCGTTCCGCGCGCTGGTCGGCGCCCAGGGTGGCGACCCGGACGCCCCGCTGCCGGGGGGCGCGCACACCGAGACCGTCACCGCCGACCGCGGCGGGGTGATGGGGGACATCGACGCGATGGCGGTCGGGATGGCGGTGTGGCGGCTCGGCGCCGGCCGGGCCGCCCCGGGGCAGCGGGTGCAGGCCGGCGCCGGGCTGCGCATCCACCGCCGGCCCGGCGAGCCGGTGGCGGCCGGGGAGGTGCTGTTCACGCTGCACACCGACACCCCGGAGCGGTTCCCGGCCGCGCTGGCCGAGCTCGACGGGGGCTACCGGGTGGTCGACACCGCCCCGCCGCCCCGGCCCCTGGTCGTCGACCGCATCACCTGACCGTTCCCGCCCCCATTTCCCGCGAGCGACCGTGTCGGTACGCCGACACGCGCGAACGCGGTCGCTCGGCGGGAGGGGCGGGCGGATCATGGGGGCATGACGACGCCGTTGACCTTCGAGCACATCCGGCAGGCCCCCAAGGCACTGCTGCACGACCATCTCGACGGCGGTCTGCGCCCGGCCACCGTGGTGGAACTGGCCGACGCGGTGGGCTATGCGAACCTGCCCAGCACCGACCCCGACGAGCTGGCGCACTGGTTCCGCACCGCCGCGCACAGCGGCTCGCTGGAGCGCTACCTGGAACCCTTCGCCCACACCGTCGGCGTCATGCAGACCGCGGCGGCGCTGCACCGGGTGGCGTTCGAGTGCGTCGAGGACCTCGCCGCCGACAACGTCGTCTACGCCGAGGTGCGGTTCGCCCCCGAGCTGCACATCGACGGCGGGCTGAGCCTGGACGCGGTGGTGGAGGCGGTGCTGGCCGGCTTCGCCGACGGGGAGCGGGCCGCGGCCGCCGCGGGCCGGCCGATCGTGGTGCGCTGTCTGGTCACCGCGATGCGGCACGCCGCGCGGTCCCGCGAGATCGCCGAACTGGCCATCCGGTTCCGGGACCGGGGCGTGGTCGGGTTCGACATCGCCGGCGCCGAGGCCGGCAACCCGCCCAGCCGCCACCTCGACGCGTTCGAGTACATGCGGGGCCACTGCGGCCGGTTCACCATCCATGCCGGGGAGGCGTTCGGGCTGCCGTCCATCCACGAGGCCATCGCCTACTGCGGCGCGGACCGGCTCGGCCACGGTGTGCGCATCGTCGACGACATCGAGCAGCGCCCCGACGGGAGCTACCACCTGGGCCCGGTGGCGGCGATCGTGCGGGACAAGCGCATCCCGCTGGAGATGTGCCCGACCTCCAACGTCCAGACCGGCGCGGTGGCCTCCATCGCCGAGCACCCGTTCGACCTGCTGGCCCGGCTGCGCTTCCGGGTCACCGTCAACACCGACAACCGGCTGATGAGCGACACCTCGATGACCAACGAGATGTGGCAGCTGGCCCGGACCTTCGGCTACGGCTGGAGCGACCTGGAGCGGTTCACCATCAACGCGATGAAGTCCGCCTTCATCCCGTTCGACCAGCGCCTGGCCATCATCGACGACGTGATCAAGCCGCGTTACGCGGTGCTGGTCGGCTGACCGGCCGGCACTACTCCGGACGCAGCCGGGACTCCACGAACGCCACCAGCTGCTCCCACTGCTCGACCGCCTCGGCGTAGGGCGGCTCGGGGCGCTGCACCTTGTCCGGCTCCAGCACGTGCCCGATGAACCGGCCCAGCGGGGTGGCGGTGGTCAGCGTCTCGGCGACGATCTTCTCCTCGGAGTACACGCCCACGTCGTGCAACAACTCCACCGCCAGGTCGAGCTGCTCGCGGTCCACCGCGTCCGGGCCGTCGGCGATGTCCTCGGCGATCCCGGTGAGCACGTAGACGTTGTCCTCGGTGACCCGCACCTGCAGCGAGCCGTCGGTGGCGGCGGTGCGGATGTCGTCGTAGGTGGGCAGATCGGCCAGGTCGTGGTCGTGCTCGTCGGCGAGGTAGCGGGCCAGCGCGCGCTCGGAGCCGAACACGCTGATGCGGCCGTTGCGGCCGAGGAACAGCGGGTCGTCGCCGAGGTAGCAGCGCAGCGTGAACCAGGTGCCGTTGGTGGTCAGGATCTGCACCGGGTCGATGCCGACCTTGGTCCAGAAGTCCGCGTCGCTGCCCAGCACCTGGCTGGTGGCCTCGGCGGCCAGCGCGGCGGCCTCCTCATCGGTGTCGACCTCGCCCTCGATCACCACCTCCTCGGCCTCCTCGGGCTCCGGGGCGGGCTGCTCGAGCTCGGCGGCGGCCTGCTCGGCGGCCTTGCGGTCGACGTCGGGAACGGCGACGAGCTCGTCGAGCGCGTCGATCACCCCGTCCCAGCCGCGGGCGATGATGGCGCCGATCTCGACCCAGCGCTTCCGGCCGGCGCGCTTGGCGAACACCTCCATGCCGCCGCCGACGATGCCCAGCGTCGGGTTGCCGTTGAAGAACTTGTTGACCGCCGGCAGCTCGCACACCGCGGCCAGCGAGGCGACGACGGCCAGCGTGCGGTGCAGCCGGGCCACCGACTCCTCGGTGGGCTTCTCGGCGACCAGCTCCGGCAGACCGATCAGGTCGTAGCAGTGCTCGTCGGTGGGGACGAACCGGTGCGCGTTGGCGGCGGAGAACTTCTCCCAGGCCGGGTGGTCGGCCAGGTCGTGGTCGGTGTTGGTGCGCACGAACGCCACCAGGTCGGCCACCGACTCGAACCCGTAGAGGTCCTCGTCCTTCCCGAGGAACGCCTCCCATTCGTCACCCCCGGCACGCCAGCGCGGGGCCCAGAGTGTGTACAGGTCGCCCTTGGTCAGCCCGAGTCGAACCGGCACGATGTCAGCAGCCATGCGGCACAGCCTAACGACGCCCGCCGCGCGCGGGCGCGGACCGGCACCCGGTCGGTGTCCGGTTCAGGCCGTCGGCCGCCAGAACCCCTGGAACCCCTGTCCGGCGTTGGTGGTCCGGATCGCCGACAACTGCACCGGGTCGCCGGCCTCGATCATCAGCCCGTTGCCGACGACCATCGCGACGTGCCCGTCCCACACCGCCAGGTCGCCGGGGCGCAGCTCGTCCGGGGCGACCGGTGCGCCGACATCCTGCTCCTGGGCCAGCCGCGGCAGCTCCAGCCCGGCCTGCCGGTAGGCCCACTGGGTCAGGCCGCTGCAGTCCAGCCCCACCCCCGGTGTGGTGCCGCCCCACCGGTAGGGCACCCCGAGCTGGGTGAGGGCGTGGCGCACCGCGTCGGCGGCGACCCGGTTCGGCGCGACGGCGGTGCTGCCGTCGGGCAGCCGCACCGCGACACCCTCGCCGAACACCGCGGGGTCGGTGATGCGGGCCCGCGCCCCCTCCGGCCGGGCCGCCGGGGTGTGGTGGGCCGACGAGCCGTGGGTCCGTCGCAGCGCGGCCAGGCCGCTGCCGGCCGCGAGAAGCCCGGGCACGCCCGCCGGGGACGGGGATCCGCCGCCGGGGATCGCGGGCACCGCGGACGGGGGACCGGGCGGCGGGGGCGGCGGGGGAGCGGCGACCGCGGCGGCCCGCCGGTCGAGCTCGCCGCGCAGCTCCTCGACGACGGCGATCGCCTCGGCCAGGCCGTGACGGGCCTCGGCGATGAGCTCCTCGGCGGTCCCCGGCTCGTCGAGCACCGGGGCCAGCGCGGCGGCGCGGGCCTCGAACCGTTCCACGATGGCCTGCAGCCGGGCGTGCGCGCGGGTCACCGCGTCGGCGGCCGCGGTGGTGATGCCGATCAGCCGGTCCAGCTCGCCGGCGACGGCATCGACGTCGGCGGCGGCCGCCACCCAGAACGCGGCCGCACCGTCGGCGCCCGCACCCGACCAGTGTGCGGCCGCGGTCCGCCAGGACGACCGCCCGCTCGTGGCCAGCACCGCCAGCGCGGTGCGCGCTCCGGCCAGCGCCGCCGTGACCGGCTCCGCCCCGCCCGGCCCGACCAGTGCGGCCACCTCCCGGATCGGTGCGGCCAGCGCGGCCACCAGCGGGGCCGGCATCGTCACGCCCCAACCCCGCCCAACCGGGCGTCGGCCCGGTGTTCGGCGGCCAGATATCCGGCGGCGGTCACCGCCGCGGTGTCGGCGCCGGCGGCGGCGGTGCGGCTCAGCGCGCCGACCGTCGCGGCGGCCTCGGCCACGGCTGCCTGCAGCGCGGCCAGGAACCCGTCGGCGACCGGCCCGAGCGCCGCCCGGGCGGCGGTCACCGGTGCCGCGGTCAGCGCGGCGGCCACCTCGGACAGGTCGGCGGACTGTTGTCGGGCGGCCCGGCCCAGGTCGCCGAGGGCTGCGGTGTCGACGTGCATGTCGGTATGACGCCGTGCGGGGCGCGCCGGTTCCACCACCCCGATAGGGTTCGGCGTCATGGACGTCCGCATCATCGACCACCCGCTGGCCGCCGCCCGGCTGACCACCCTGCGGGACGAACGCACCGACAACGCGGGGTTCCGCGCCGCGCTGCGGGATCTGACCCTGATGCTGGTGTACGAGGCCATGCGCGGGGCCGCCAGCGAGCCGGTCCCGGTGCGGACCCCGGTCAGCAGCACCACCGGCTCCCGGTTGGCCCGCCCGCCGCTGCTGGTGCCGGTGCTGCGGGCCGGGCTGGGCATGGTCGACCAGGCGCACGCGCTGATCCCGGAGGCGCACGTCGGGTTCGTGGGTGTGGTGCGCGACGAGACCACCCACCAGCCCACCCCCTACCTGGAGGCGCTGCCGGACGACCTGAGCGCCCGGACGGTGCTGGTGTTGGACCCGATGCTGGCCACCGGCGGGTCGATGGTGCACACCCTGCAGCTGCTGGCCGCCCGCAAGGCCGACGACATCACCGTCGTCTGCGTGGTGGCCGCCCCGCAGGGGCTGGCGGCGGTGGAGCGGGCCGCCCCGCACGTCACCGTCTACACCGCCACCGTCGACGAGGGGCTCAACGAGGCGGCCTACATCGTGCCCGGCCTGGGGGACGCCGGGGACCGCCAGTTCGGGCCGCGTTAGAGCCGCCGCGCCGCCGCCAGCAGCTGCTCCTGCAGCTCGGCGGCCCGGGCGCGCGGCCCGGCCGGGTCGGCGTCCGGCCCGCACGGGACGCGAACCTCGGTGTAGCACTTGACTTTGGGCTCGGTGCCCGACGGGCGCACCACCAGCCGCACCCAGATGTCGCCGGCGCCGCCGGACAGCACCACCGCGTCGGTGCGCAGCGGGCCGTCCACGGCGGCCAGATCGGTTGCGGTGACGTCGAATCCGGCCAACCGGGCGGGCGGGTCGGTACGCAGCCGCGCCATCAGCGCGGCGGCCTCGTCGAGGTCGGCCACCGGCCGGGACAACCCGGCGGTGGTGTGCACGCCGTACCGGCGGGCCAGGTCGTCGAGGGCGTCGAGGACGGTGCGACCGCGGGCGCGCAGCGCCACCAGCAGATCGCAGGCCAGCACCATCGCGCTGATGCCGTCCTTGTCGCGCACCGCCGACGGGTCCACGCAGTGCCCGATCGCCTCCTCGTAGGCGTAGACCAGGGTGGCGCCGGGGATGCCTTCGTCGGCGCGCACCAGCCACTTGAACCCGGTCAGCGTCTCGACGTGCCGGGCACCGTGGTCGGCGGCGATGGCCGCCAGCAGCCGCGACGACACCACGGTGCTGGCCACCACCGCCGCCCGGGCCGCCGTCGGGTCCAGCTGGGACAGGATGTAATCGCCGAGTAGCCAACCGGTTTCGTCGCCGGTGAGCATGCGCCAGCCGGTCGCGGTCGGGATGCCGACGGCACACCGGTCGGCGTCGGGGTCCAGGGCGATCGCGATGTCGGCGTCGACCTTGGCGGCCAGTCGCAGCACCGCCGCCACCGCCGCCGGGTCCTCCGGGTTCGGTGAGGTGACGGTGGGGAAGTCCGGGTCCGGGTCGAACTGTTCGGCGACCACGTGCACGTCGTCGAATCCCGCGCAGGCCAACGCGTCGAGGGCGTACTCACCACCCACGCCGTGCAGCGGGGTGAGCGCGACGCGTACCGAACCGTGGGTGCGGCGCACCCGGGCGGCCCGTTCGACGTAGCGCCGGACGAGCCCGAAGTCGGCCGGCCGCACCGCGGCCCGGGCGATCTCGTCGGCGTGCGGGGCGCCCGCCATGGCCGCCTCGATCTCCCGGTCGACCGGCCCGACGATGGGCAGGCCCTCGGCGAAGTACACCTTGTAGCCGTTGTCGGTCGGCGGGTTGTGCGACGCGGTGATCTGCACCCCGGCGGCGGCGTCGGCGTGCCGCACCGCGAACGCCAGGGTGGGGGTGGGGGCGGCCGCCGGCAGCAGGATGACCGGGAAGCCCGCGGCCGCAAGCACTTCGGCCGCCGCCACGGCGAACTGCTCGGAGCCGTGACGGGCGTCGCGGCCCACCACCACCGGGGCACCGGCGTGCCCGCGCGCCTTGAGCACCTGGGCCACCGCCCAGCTGGCGCGCAGCACCACCGCGAGGTTCATCGCGTCCGGTCCGCCGCGCAGCGGGCCGCGCAGCCCCGCGGTGCCGAACACCAGCGGCCGGGCGAACCGCCGGGCCAGTTCGTCGGCGTCGCAGTCGGCCAGTTCGGCCGCGGTCCGCGGGTCGGGGTCGTGGGCGATCCAGTCCCGCACGGATGCGGGCAGCCGACGGTCGGTCATGCGGTCAGTGTGCCCCCGACCGGTGGGCTCCGGTCGACTCGGCGTCGGCGAGTTTGCGCAGGATCGGCGCGACGAGCAGCAGCAGCTGGTACTCCAGCTCGGTGAGGTGCTCGCGCATGGCGGCGTCCAGCCAGGCGTCCCGCTCGGCCCGGTCGGCCTCGAGCAGCGCGGTGCCCTCGGCGGTGAGCTCGAGCACCTGGCGGCGTCGGTCGGTCTGGTCGGGCCGGCGCGACAGCAGCCCCCGGTCCAGCAGGTCGTTGATGCTGTCGGTGAGCGACTGGGCCCGCACGTGCAGCCGGGCGCCGAGGTCGGCCGGGGAGATCCCGCCGGTGCGGCCGACCTCGCCGAGCACCTCGAGCTGGGTCAGCGTGAGCCCGTGCCGGGGCCGGTGCCGGCGCATCTGGCGGGCGACGGCCATCAGCGACTCCCGCAACTCGGTGGCGGGTGTGGTGACCGGGGTCATAAAGCAAGTTATACCTTGCTGATCCTCCCGGTACCAGCAGGTGCGAGATGATCGATACCAAGGGCATACTTGGTATCGATATGGATGTACGACGCGGCCTGACCAGCTGGGCGCTGCTCGTCGCGGCCAGCCTGGCGGTGACCGTCCCGTTCACCCTGCTCCAGGTGCCCTCGGCCGCGCTGTTCGCCGCGCTCGTCGTGGCCATCGTGCTGGCGTTGTGCTCGGCGGCTCCGCGCCGCATCCCGCGCCGGGCCGTGCTGGCCGCCCAGGGCGTGCTCGGCGTCTACATCGGCACCATGGTGCAGCGCGACGCGGTCGACGCGGTGGGCTCGGCGTGGCTCATCGTCGTCGCGGTCGCGGTGGCCACCCTGCTGCTCAGCGTGCTGGCCGGGGCGCTGCTCGGGCTGCGCCGTGACGTCACCCCGCTCACCGGGGCGCTGGCCCTGGTCGCCGGCGGGGCCTCCGGCCTGGTCGCCATCGCCCGCGAGCTCGGCGGTGACGACCGGGTGGTGTCGGTCATCCAGTACCTGCGGGTGGCGCTGGTGACCGCGTCGATGCCGGTGGTGGTCGCGTTCATCTACCACGCCGACCGGTCCCACCCGGTCGCCCCGCCGCCCGCACCCGAGCCCGCCCCCTGGTACCTCGGGCTGCCCATGCTGGTGGCGCTGGTGCTGGCCGGCGGCCGGCTGGGCCGGTGGGTGCACCTGCCCGGCGCCGGGCTGCTCGGCCCGCTGGCGCTGACCGTGGTGCTGCAGCTGACGGGGCTCTCCTTCGGGCTGGCGGTGCCGGCGCTGCTGGTGCAGCTGGGCTACCTGTTCATCGGCTGGCAGGCCGGGGTGGCGTTCACCCGCGAGTCACTGGCGGCGATCGCGCGGATGCTGCCCGCGGCGATCGCGCTCATCGTTGTCATCACCGTCGCCGGGGCCGGGCTGGGTGTGCTGCTGGCCCGGGTCGCCGGGCTCACCCCGCTGGAGGGCTACCTGGCGGCCAGCCCGGGCGGGGTGTACGCGGTGCTGGCCACCGCGGTGGAGACCGGGTCCAACGTCACCTTCATCATCGCCGCCCAGGTGCTGCGGGTGCTGCTCATGCTGTTCGCCGCACCGGTGCTGGCCCGCGCCGCGATCGCGCTGGAGCGCCGGCGGGCTCACAGGCGCGCGATCACCGCCGCGAGCAGCGCCCCCATCCGGGCCGCGGACTGACGGCCGGCCGCGAGCACCTCCTCGTGGTCGAGCGGCGCGCCGGTCATGCCCGCGGCCAGGTTGGTCACCAGCGACACCCCGAGCACCTGCGCGCCGGCGGCCCGGGCGGCGATCGTCTCGTGCACCGTCGACATGCCGACCAGATCGGCGCCCAGCGTGCGCAGCATCCGGATCTCGGCCGGCGTCTCGTACTGCGGGCCCGGCAGACCCGCGTACACGCCCTCGGCCAGCGTCGGGTCGATCCGGCGGGCCAGCGCCCGCAGCGCGGGGGTGTAGGCGTCGGTCATGTCCACGAACCGCGGCCCGACCAGCGGTGAGCGGCCGGTCAGGTTCAGGTGGTCGGCGATCAGCACCGGCTGGCCGACGGAGTAGTCGGCCCGCAGCCCGCCGGCGGCGTTGGTGAGCACCACGGTGCGCGCCCCGGCCGCGCAGGCGGTGCGCACCGGGTGCACGACGTGGCGCAGGTCGTGGCCCTCGTAGGCGTGGATACGGCCGGCGAGCACCAACACCCGGTGGCCGCCGACCCGTACCGACACCATCTCGCCGGTGTGGCCCTCGGCGGTCGGCGGGGTGAAACCGGGCAGCTCGGCCATCGGGATGGTGGCGTCCGGTTCGCCGAACGCGGCGACCGCCGGGGCCCACCCCGAGCCCAGTACCACGGCGACGTCGTGGGCGTCCGCGCCGGTGCGCCGGCGGATCGCGTCGGCGGCGGTCTGCGCGAGCGCTTCCGGTTCGGTCACGGTAGGGCAGCTTAACCGGCCGGAGAACGGACCGGCCGGTGGTGAGATACTGCGGTAATGCCCAGCACCGTCGCGCCGTCCGCCGCAGAGGGGGTCGCGGCATGAGCGTCCTCCGGCACGCCGCGGCGCGGTGGCTGTCCGAGCATTTCGACGACCTGGTCGCCTGGCGCCGGCACATCCACGCCCACCCCGAGCTGGGCCGTCAGGAGTTCGCCACCACCCAGTTCGTCGCCGATTTGCTCGCCGAGGCCGGGCTCAATCCCAAGGTGCTGCCCGGCGGCACCGGCCTGATCTGCGACCTGGGCCCGGGCGACCGGCCGCGGGTGGCGCTGCGCGCCGACATGGACGCCCTGCCGATGGCCGAGCGCACCGGCGCCCCGTACGCCTCGACGGTGCCCAACGTCGCGCACGCCTGCGGCCACGACGCGCACACCGCGATCCTGCTCGGCACCGCGATGGTGCTGGCCTCGGTGCCGGAACTGCCGGTAGGGGTGCGGCTGGTGTTCCAGGCGGCCGAGGAGCTGATGCCCGGCGGGGCGCTGGACGCGATCGCCGCCGGTGTGCTCGGCGGGGTGTCGCGAATCTTCGCGCTGCACTGCGACCCGCGGCTCGCGGTCGGCAAGGTGGCCACCCGGCCCGGACCGATCACCTCGGCGGCCGACCAGATCGAGATCACCCTGCACTCGCCCGGCGGACACACCTCCCGTCCGCACCTGACCGGGGATCTGGTCTACGGGCTCGGCACGCTCATCACCGGGCTGCCCGGGGTGCTGTCGCGGCGCATCGACCCGCGCAACAGCACGGTGATGGTGTGGGGCGCGGTCAACGCCGGGGTGGCCGCCAACGCGATCCCGCAGACCGGCACGCTCGCCGGCACCATCCGCACCGCCAGCCGGGACACCTGGCTCGGGCTGGAAGAGATTGTGCGGGAAGTCGTTTCGGCGCTGCTGGCACCGCTGAACCTGGACCACACGGTGCAGTACCGGCGCGGTGTGCCGCCGGTGGTCAACGAGGAGGTGTCCACCCGCATCCTCACCCACGCCATCGAGGGCATCGGCCCGGACGCGCTGGCCGACACCCGCCAGTCCGGCGGCGGGGAGGACTTCTCCTGGTACCTCGAGGAGGTGCCGGGTGCGATGGCGCGGCTCGGGGTGTGGAGCGGCCAGGGCCCGCAGTTGGATCTGCACCAGCCCACCTTCGACCTCGACGAGCGCGCCCTGGCGGTGGGGGTGCGCACCATGGTCAACATCGTCGAGCAGGCCGCCACCCTCCGCGAGTGACGCCACCCTCCCCACCCCGCGAGTGACCGTGTCTGTACGCCGACACGCCGTGCGCTGACGGCATGTCGCGGTCCCTCGCGCCGCGACGGCGGTCCCGAAACCACCTGCCATCCACAGATCCGCCGGCGCCTCTTCCGCCGCACCGGCCGCGACGGCGACCGTCGTCGCATGGATCGGACGCTCGAGGATCTCTTCGACCGCCAGGGCGGGTTCGCGACCACGGCCCAACTGCTGGCCCGGCTGTCCCGCCGCCGCCTCGAGGCGGCCGTCGCCGCCGGCGACCTCAGCCGGGTCTGGCACGGCGTCTACTGCCGCGGCGAGATCGACGACCTGCGCCGGCTGCAGGCCCTGGACTTCATGTGCGGCACCCCGGTGCCGGTGTGCCTGGGCACCGCCGCCGCCCTGTACGGCTTCGACACCGAGGAACCCGGCGACCTGCACGTACTCAGCCCGCCCGGCTCGCGGCTGCGCTCGGCCGACGGGCTGGTGGTGCACCGCCGCGAGGGCGCACCGGTGCAGACCGTGGCCGGCCGGCCGGCCACCGCAGCGGCCTGGACCGCCGTCGAGGTGGCCCGCACGCTGCGCCGGCCGCGGGCCCTGGCCACGTTGGACGCCGCGCTGCGCAGCGGCACCTGCACCCGGGCCGAGCTGTGGCGGGCGGCCGTCGCGCAGGCCGGCCGGCGCGGCATCGTCGCGGTGCGCGGGCTCCTCCCGGTGGCCGACGGCCGCGCCGAGTCCCCGATGGAGAGCGAGGCCCGGCTGGTCATGCTCGACGGCGGACTGCCCGTTCCGGAGCTGCAGTACCGGGTCGTCGACGGCAACGGTGAGCTGCGCCGGCTCGATTTCGCCTGGCCGGAGCGCCGGGTGGCCGCCGAGTACGACGGCGAGTTCTGGCACGACGACCCGGCGGCGATCCGACGGGACCGCAGACGTCAGGTCGCGCTGCAGGAGGTGGGCTGGACGGTGGAGCGGATCGTGCTCGAGGACGTGCGGCGCTTCCCGGTCGAGCTCGTCGCGCGACTCGGCGCACATCTGCGACCCGTCGCGGTGGCGTGAGCGACCGGATCATGCCGGGAACCCCCGGCGTGTCGCCGCACAGACACGGTCGCTCGCGGGGAGCGGGGGAGAGGGGGAGAGGGGGTGGGGAAGGGGCTACGGGCCGACGTTGCGGGAGGGGCGGGTGCGCAGGTCGTACACGTACTCCGGCGGCGCCCCGGCCACCTCGGCGGCGTCGGCCATCACGCCGAGGTAGCGCGCCGACGGCAGGCCGCCCTCCCAGGCGTCGACCACGTACAGCCAGGCCAGCACCGGGGTGGTGTCGGTGTCCGACGAGATCCGGTCGACCCGGCAGCGGATCTTCTTGTGGATGCCGAGCTCCGCGCCCTCCCAGCGGTCGAGGTTGCGCTCGTCCTCCTTGGTGACGTCGTAGAGCACGACGAACACCCGCGACCCCGGGTCCTCCACGACCGTGGCGAGCGCGCCCTCCCAGCCGATGTCCTCACCGGCGAACGTGAGCCGCCAGCCGTGCAGCCAGCCGGTACCGGCCATCGGTGAGTGCGGGGCACGCTGCATCATCTGCTCGGGATCCATGTTCGATCCGTACGCGGCGTAGAGCGGCACGATCTCACAGCCTAGAGCGTGCGCGCCCGAGTGGGCGATCACCCTGACGCATGGTTAGGTTAGGGGCCGTGGCAACCCGGATCGTGATCATCGGCGGGGGACCCGCCGGCTACGAGGCGGCGCTGGTCGCCGCGGCCCGCGGACCGGAGGTCGCCGACGTCACGATCGTCGACTCCGACGGCATCGGTGGCGCGTGCGTGCTGTGGGACTGCGTGCCGTCCAAGACCTTCATCGCCTCCACCGGGGTGCGCACCGAGCTGCGCCGCGCCCCCGCGCTGGGCTACGCGATCGACCCGGCGCAGGCCGAGATCTCGCTGCCGCAGATCAACGGCCGGGTCAAGGAGCTCGCCGCCGCCCAGTCCGCCGACATCGCCGAGCGGCTGCGCAGCGAGGGCGTGACGCTCATCGCCGGCCGCGGCGAGCTCGTCGACGAGGCGCCCGGCCTGGCCCGGCACGTGGTGAAGGTCACCCGCCACGACGGGGGCGAGCAGCGGCTCGTCGCCGACGTGGTGCTGATCGCCACCGGCGCCAGCCCGCGGGTGCTGCCCAACGCGGTGCCGGACGGGGAGCGCATCCTCAACTGGCGTCAGCTCTACGACCTGACCGAGCTGCCCGAGCATCTCGTGGTGGTCGGCTCCGGCGTGACCGGCGCGGAGTTCGTCAACGCCTACACCGAGCTCGGCGTGAAGGTGACCGTGGTGGCCAGCCGCGACCAGATCCTGCCGCACGAGGACTCCGACGCCGCCGCGGTGCTGGAGGAGGCGTTCGCCGAGCGCGGCGTGACGCTGGTGAAGAACGCCCGCGCCGAGTCGGTCACCCGCACCGCCGACGGGGTGCTGGTGGCCATGGCCGACGGCCGCCGCGTCGAGGGCAGCCATGCGCTGATGACCGTGGGTTCCATCCCGAACACCGCCGGGCTGGGCCTGGAGCGGGTCGGCCTGGACGTGAAGCCCGGTGAGTACCTCACCGTCGACCGGGTCTCGCGCACCAAGGTGCCCGGGATCTACGCCGCCGGCGACTGCACCGGCCTGCTGCCGCTGGCGTCGGTGGCGGCCATGCAGGGCCGCATCGCGATGTACCACGCGCTCGGCGAGGCGGTCAGCCCGATCCGGCTGCGCACCGTGGCCGCGGCGGTGTTCACCCGCCCGGAGATCGCCGCGGTCGGCGTGCCGCAGCGGATGATCGACGACGGCTCGGTGCCGGCGCGCACGATCATGCTGCCGCTGAACACCAACGCCCGGGCCAAGATGTCGAGCCTGCGCCGCGGCTTCGTGAAGATCTTCTGCCGCCCGATGACCGGGGTGGTGATCGGCGGTGTGGTGGTCGCCCCGATCGCCTCGGAGCTCATCCTGCCGATCGCCCTGGCGGTGCAGAACGGCAACACCGTGGCCGACCTGGCCCAGACCTTCTCGGTGTACCCGTCGCTGTCCGGGTCGATCACCGAGGCGGCCCGTCAGCTCATCTCGCACGACGATCTGGACTGATGCACGTAGCCTGGAACCCGTGAGCGAGGCGAGACTCGCGCCGGGTACCGGGCAGCCCCTGCTGAGCCCCGAGCAGCGGCGGCAGGCCTGGGACCGGCTCGGCAGTGAACAGTTCGACGTGGTGGTGATCGGCGGCGGGGTGGTCGGCGCCGGCGCCGCACTGGACGCGGCCACCCGGGGGCTCAAGGTCGCTCTGGTCGAGGCCCGCGACTTCGCCTCGGGCACCTCCAGTCGCAGCAGCAAGATGTTCCACGGCGGGCTGCGCTATCTCGAGCAGCTCGAGTTCGGCCTGGTGCGCGAGGCGCTGCACGAACGGGAACTGGCGCTGACCACGCTGGCGCCGCACCTGGTCAAGCCGCTGCCGTTCCTGTTCCCGCTGACCCGGCGCTGGTGGGAGCGGCCCTACGTGGCGGCCGGGATCTTTCTCTACGACCAGCTCGGCGGCGCGAAATCCGTTCCGGCGCAGAAGCATCTGACCAAGGCCGGGGCACTGCGGCTGGCCCCGGGGCTGCGCCGCGACGCGCTGATCGGCGGAATCCGCTACTACGACACCGTCGTCGACGACGCCCGGCACACGCTGACGGTGGTGCGCACCGCCGCGCACTACGGCGCGGTGGTGCGGTCCTCCTCGCAGGTGGTCGCCCTGCTGCGGGAGGGCGACCGGGTGACCGGGGTGACGGTGCGCGACTCCGAGACCGGTGAGACCACCGACGTGCGCGGCCACGTGGTGGTCAACGCCACCGGGGTGTGGACCGACGAGATCCAGGCGCTGAGCCGCCAGCGCGGCCGGTTCCGGGTGCGCGCCTCCAAGGGCGTGCACATCGTGGTGCCGCGGGACCGCATCGTCAGCGAGGTGGCGATCATCCTGCGCACCGAGAAGTCGGTGCTGTTCGTCATCCCCTGGGGGACGCACTGGATCATCGGGACCACCGACACCGACTGGAATCTCGACCTGGCGCACCCGGCGGCCACCAGGGCCGACATCGACTACATCCTCGGCCACGTCAACCGGGTACTGGCCACCCCGCTGACCCACGACGACATCGACGGCGTCTACGCCGGGCTGCGGCCGCTGCTGGCCGGCGAGTCCGACGACACCTCCAAGCTTTCCCGCGAGCACGCGGTGGCCGTGCCCGCGCCCGGGCTGGTGGCGATCGCCGGCGGCAAGTACACCACCTACCGGGTGATGGGGGCCGACGCGATCGACGCCGCCGCCCAGTTCGTCCCGGCCCGGGTGGCGCCGTCGATCACCGAGAAGGTGCCGCTGCTGGGCGCCGACGGCTACTTCGCGCTGGTGAACCAGACCCAGAGCGTGGGCGCGCGCTACGGGCTGCACCCGTACCGGGTGCGGCACCTGCTGGACCGCTACGGCTCGCTCATCGGCGAGGTGCTGGCGATGGCGGAGGGCCGGCCCGAGCTGCTCGAGCCGATCACCGACGCGCCGGTGTATCTGAAGGTGGAGGCCTACTACGCCGCGGCGGCCGAGGCGGCGCTGCACCTCGAGGACATCCTGGCCCGCCGGATGCGCATCTCCATCGAGTACCCGCACCGCGGGGTGGACTGCGCGCGCGAGGTGGCCGAGGTCGTCGCCCCGGTGCTGGGGTGGACCGCGGCCGACGTGCAGCGGGAGGTCGACACCTACCTGGCCCGCGTCGACGCCGAGGTGCGGTCCCAGCAGCAGCCCGACGACGAGTCGGCCGATGCGCTGCGCCAGGCCGCCCCGGAGGCCCGGGCGCAGCTGCTCGAGCCGGTGCCGTTGCATTGACCCCGCTGCCGGTTCGGGACGCGCTCGGCCCGGTGCGGGTACGGCTGCGCGGCGGCCGGGTGCTCGACGAGTTCACCGACCGGTTCGGACCCGAGGTCGCCGCGAAAGTGCTTGACGGCCAGGTGTTCTGCCCCGACGGTGCGGTGGTCGACGAGCGGACCGTGCTGCCGGCGGGTGCGGTGGTGCACCTGTACCGGGATCTGCCCGACGAGGTCGAGGTGCCGTTCGAGATGCCGGTGCTGTACCGCGACGACGACATCGTCGTGGTGGACAAACCGCACTTTCTGGCGACCATGCCGCGGGGCCGGCACGTGGTGCAGACGGCGACGGTGCGGCTGCGCCGGGAACTGGGCCTGCCGGAGTTGTCGCCGGCACACCGGTTGGACCGGCTGACCGCCGGGGTGCTGGTGTTCACCGTCCGGCGCGAGGTGCGGGGCGCCTACCAGACGATGTTCGCCCGGGGTGCGGTGCGCAAGACCTATCTGGCGCGCGCCGGGGTGGACCCCACGCTGCGGTTCCCGCGGGTGGTGTGGAGCCGGATCGTCAAGCGGCGCGGGCAGCTCCAGGCGTCCGAGGAGAACGGACCGCCGAACGCCGAGACCCTGGTGGAGCACCTGGGCGACGGGCTCTACCGGCTCACCCCGGCCACCGGCCGCACCCATCAGCTGCGGGTGCAGATGAACTCGCTGGGGCTGCCGATCAACGGAGATCCGTTGTATCCGAAGGTGATCGACGTCGACCCGGACGACTTCACGCGGCCGCTGCAGCTGCTGGCGCACGCGCTGGAGTTCGACGACCCGGTCAGCGGTGAGCGGCGGCGGTTCGTCAGCGGCCGGACGCTTCCGGGAGCCGTCGGGGAACGGTTGGCGTGACTGCCCGGCGTTGCGCTGTCACGAGGACCCGACGGCGGTCGGCGCGGGTGCCCGGGCTTTCGCCTCGCCGGGGAACGGCGATGCCCGTAACATCCACCCCGGGCCCGTCGACCGGCGTTCACCGACCCGCTCGGAGGGCGCTCATCAGTGGGAGGACGTAGTGACGCGTGTCGGCGCGCTGTGGCGCCATCCGGTGAAATCGCTTCGCGGCGAAGAGGTTCCGCAGCTCGAACTGGTCGAGGGCGGGGTGGCCGGTGACCGGTGCTGGGCGTTCGAGGTGGTTGCGACCGGACAGCTGGTGAGCGGCAAGAAGTTCGGGCCGGTGATGACCTGCCGGGCCCGCCCCGCCGGCGACGCGGTGGCGGTGACCTTCCCGGACGGCACCGAGGTGCACGACCCGGCCGAGCTGGCCCGGCGGATGTCGGCGCTGCTCGGCGTGCAGGTCCGGCTGGTCCGCGGCGCGCCCGGCACCCAGGTCGATCTCGCCCCGGTCCACCTGCTGGCCGCCGGCACCCTGGCCCGGCTGCGGGCGGCCCACCCGGACGGCGACTGGGACCCGCGCCGGTTCCGGCCCAACATCCTGCTCGACGACGGCGACGGCGGGATCGACGGCGAGATCGACGGCGAGGACCTGCTGCTCGGTTGCGACCTGCACATCGGCGACGAGGCGGTGCTGCACGTGGTGATGCCCACCTCGCGGTGCGTGATGACCACCCGGGCGCAGGGGGACGACCTGCCGGCGGACAAACGGATCCTGTCGGTGCTGACCGAGGTGCGCCGCCGCGACGTGCCGCTGTTCGGCAACCGGCCGAGCGCGGGCGTGTACGCCGACGTGGTGCGGCCCGGGGTGGTGCGGGTCGGCGACCCGGTGCGGGTCGAACCGGTGGCTCCGCGGCGGGGCCGCATCGCCGCGGCGATCGACGAAATCGTTGCCGCGCGGGCCGCGCGGCGGCCGAACTCGCAGGCATGAGGCCACGCTGTGCGGGTCGGTGGGTGGCCGATCACGGTCACCGGCCGGGTCGGACGTGATTCACTGTCCGGCGTGGATCGCAGCACATTCGACCGACTCTTCGACATGACCGACCGCACCGTCATCGTGACGGGCGGCACCCGCGGCATCGGCCTCTCGCTCGCCGAGGGCTTCGTGCTGGCCGGTGCCCGGGTGGTGGTGGCCAGCCGCAAGCCCGAGGCCTGCGAACGGGCCGCCGCGCACCTGCGCGAGCTCGGCGGGCAGGCCATCGGGGTGCCCACCCACCTCGGCGACCCCGACGGCCTGCAGGCGCTGGTGGCGGCCACGGTCGAGGAATTCGGCGGCATCGACGTGGTGGTCAACAACGCCGCCAACGCACTGGCCCAGCCGATCGGCCGGTTCACCACCGACGCGCTGGCCAAGTCCTACGAGGTCAACGTGCGCGGGCCGGTGCTGCTGGTGCAGGACGCGCTGCCCTACCTCAGGCAGAGCGACCACGCGGCGGTGATCAACATGGTTTCGGTGGGGGCGTTCAACTTCGCGTCCTTCACCTCGATCTACTCGTCGAACAAGGCCGCGCTGATGTCGTTCACCCGGTCGATGGCCGCGGAGTTCGCGCCGCTGGGCATCCGGGTCAACGCGATCGCGCCCGGGCCGGTCGACACCGACATGATGCGCAACAACCCGCCGGAGGCCATCGCGGCGATGGCCAACAGCACGCTGCTGAAGCGGCTCGCCTCGCCGGACGAGATCGTCGGCACCGCACTGCTGTTGGCCTCCGACGCGGGCAGCTACATCACCGGCACGGTGATCGTCGTCGACGGCGGCGGCACCCCGTTGTGATGCGCCGCCGCTGACCCGGCGTCGGGGCCGCCCGCGTTGCGGACGGCCCCGACGAACGGTGCGGGCCGTCAGAAGTCGCGATCGTTGGGACCGCTCTCGGTGACCGGGTCGGGGACCAGACGGTTGCCCGCCAGGTCGGTGAGCTCCGCCGACGGTGTCCACGTCATGGCGGTGGACCCCAGCGCGAACGTCCGGTTGACGAACGGGTTGTCGGTGGCGTAGCTGCCCAGGGTGACGGTCAGGGTGTTGTCGACGATCGTCATGGTCGACGGGGTCCCGGTGGCCCCGAAGGTGATGTACTCGCCGTTGCCGCCGGAGACGAAGTCGGCCCGGTTCAGGCTGACCCGGCCCAGGGGCAGCGGGTTCTCATCGGCCGCGTCGTAGATCACCAGGTTGTCGTAGCCGTCGTCGGTGGGGAAGCCGAGCACCGTGGTGTCGTACACCCGCACCACCACGTTCGCGGGCGTGGCACCGTCCCAGCCGGCCATGATCGACGCCGGGTCGATGGCCTCGCTGAAGGTGAACACGATCCGGTCGCCGGTGTCCATCCGGCCGGCGGCGTTGTCGGCTCCGTTCACCGCCTGCACGTCGGTGGCCCGCGGGGCGGTGTTGTCGAGCACCTCGACCGTGACCGTGGTCGTCGACCCGTCGTTCACCGTGTAGTCGAAGCTGGTCGGCCCGGTGTACCCGGTCGCGCGGGTGAAGGTGACCGTGCCGGTCGCGGCGTCGTAGGTCACGGTGCCGCCCACCGCGTTCGACACTCCGGTGAGGCTGATCGGGTCGCCGTCGGCGTCGGTGTCGTTGGCCAGCAGGTCGGTCACCGCGATCGTGGCCGTCCGGCCGGTGCTCACCCGCACGGTGTCGGCCACGGCCACCGGCGCATCGTCGACCGCGCGCACCGTGATGGTGACCGTCGCCGTGCGGCTGGTCAGCCCGGTGGCGTCGGTGATCGTGTAGCTGAACGAGTCGGTGCCGTTGAAGTCGGCGTCCGGGGTGTAGGTGAACGTGCCGTCGGCGTCGAGGTGCACGGTGCCGTTGGCCGGGACGTTGCCCAGGATCGCCGTCACCTCGTCGCCGTCGGGATCGCGGTCGTTGTCGAGCAGGTTGCCGCGCACCGGCGTGTCCTCGTCGGTGCCGAACGCGTCGTCGGCGGCCTGCGGCCGGTCGGGGACCGGGGTGATGTTGATCGTCACGGTCGCGGTGCCGCTGGTCGCACCCGCCGCGTCGGTCGCCGTGTAGGTGAACGAGTCGGTGCCGTTGTAGTCGGCGTCGGGCGTGTAGGTGAACTCGCCGGTCTGCGGGTCGAGGTGCACGGTGCCGTTCGCCGGCCCGGAGACCACCGCCACCGAGACGATGTCGGACTTGCCGTCGACATCGCTGTCGTTGGACAGCACGTTGCCGTGCACGGTGGCGTCCTCGGCGGTGGTGACGGTGTCGTCGGCCGCGACCGGGGCGTCGTTGGCCGGCGTGACGGTGATGTTCACCGCGCCGACCGCGGTGCCGCCCCGGCCGTCGGAGACGGTGTAGCGGAACCGGTCGTCGCCGGTGTAGTCGGCGTCCGGGGTGTAGGTGAACGACCCGTCGGGGTTGAGGTTCAGCGTGCCGTGGGTCGGCGGGGCGTCGACCGCGGTGACCAGCGGATCGTCCTCGGCGTCGTGGACGTGGTCGAGCACCGAGCCGGTGACCGTGGTGTCCTCGTCGACCGTGATCGAACCGGCGCCGGCGACCACCGGGGCATCGTTGACCGGGGTGACGGTGATGGTGACGGTGCTCAGATCGTCGGCGCTGCCGTCGGAGGCCCGGTACACGAAGTGGTCGGTGCCGTTGTAGTCGGCGTTCGGCGTGTAGGTGAAGCTGCCGTCGGGGTTGAGCACCACGGTGCCGTTGCCCGGCCCGACCACCACGGTGGCGGCCAGCGTGTCGCCGTCGGCGTCGGTGTCGTTGTCCAGCACGTTGCCGCTCACCGCGGTGTCCTCGGCGGTGGTGTAGGCGTCGGAGCCGGCGACCGGGGCGTCGTTGACCGGGGTCACGGTGATCGAGACCGTGCCGGTGGCGGTGCCGCCCCGGCCGTCGGAGACGGTGTAGGTGAACTCGTCGGCGCCGTGGTATTCACCGTCCGGTGTGTAGGTGAACGACCCGTCGGGGTCGAGGACCACGGTGCCGTGTGCCGGTTCGCGCTCCACCGCGGTGGTCAGGGCGTCGCCGTCGACATCGGTGTCGTTACCGACGACGTTGCCCACCAGCTGTGCACCCTCATCGGTGGTGTAGGCGTCGTCGGTCGCCGTCGGGTCGTCGTTGACGGCGTTCACCGTGATGGTGATGGCGCCGGTGGCGCCGGCCGCGCCGGCGGAATCGGTTGCGGTGTAGGTGAAGCCGTCGGTGCCGTTGAAGTCCGCCTCGGGGGTGTAGGTGTAGGTGCCGTCGGGGTTGAGCGTCAGGGTGCCGTGTTCGGGGCCGGTGGCGATCTCGACGTGCACGGGGTCGCCGTCGACGTCGGTGACGGTGACGGTGCCGTGCAGTGCGGTGTCCTCGTCGGTGCCGGCGGCGCCGTCATGGGCGACCGGCGCGTCGTTCACCGCGGTGACGGTGATGGTCACCACCGCCTCGTCACCGAGGCTGCCGTCGGAGACGGCGTAGGTGAAACTGTCGGTGCCGTGGTAGTCGGCGTCCGGGGTGTAGGTGAAGGTACCGTCCCCGTTCAGCGTCACCGAGCCGTGGCTCGGGCCGGAGATCAGTTCGGCCGCCGGCGAGTCGCCGTCGATGTCACGGTCGTTGTCGAGCACGTTGCCGTTGAGCACGGTGTCCTCGTCGGCCGTGTAGGTGTCGTCGCCGGCGACCGGGGCGTCGTTGACGGCGGTGACCACGATGGTGACCAGGGCGGTGTTGCCGGTCAGCGAGCCGTCCGAGGTCGCGTAGGTGAAGCTGTCGGTCCCGGTGAAGTCGGCGCTCGGGGTGTAGACGAACGAGCCGTCGTCGTTGAGCGTCACCGTCCCGTTGGCCGGCCCGTCCACCAGGGTCGCGGTCACCGGGTCGCCGTCGACCTCGCGGTCGTTGGCGACGACGTCGCCGTGCAGCTCGCCGTCCTCGGCGACGGTGAAGTCGTCGTTGTTGGCGATCGGCGCGTCGTTGACCGGTGCGACCTCGAACGTGACCGTGGCGGTGGCGGTGCCCCCCTGGCCGTCGGCGACGGTGTAGGTGAAGCCGTCGGTGCCGTTGAAGTTCGCCTCGGGGGTGTAGGTGAAGGTGCCGTCGGGGTCGAGCGTCAGCGTGCCGTGGGCCGGCCCGTCCACCAGCGTCACCGTGAGGTCGTCGCCGTCCACGTCGTGGATCGCGACACCGGTGCCGATCCGGTGGTCCTCGTCGAAGCCGAACGTCTCGTCCTCGGCGACCGGCGCGTCGTTCACCGGTGTCACCGTGATGTCGACGGTGCCCAGCGCGGTGCCGCCCCGCCCGTCGGAGACGAGGTAGCTGAAGCTGTCGTCACCGTGGTAGTCGGCGTTCGGGGTGTAGCTGAACGTGCCGTCCTCGTCGAGGGTCAGGGTGCCGTTCGCCGTGCCCGACACGAGTTCGACGGTCAGCCCGTCGCCGTCGATGTCGCGGTCGTTGTCCAGCACGTTGCCGGTCAGCGTGCTGTCCTCGGCGATGGTGAAGGAGTCCCCGCCCGCCACCGGGTCGTCGTTGACCGGACGCACCGTCACGGTGACGGTGGCGGTGTTGCCGGTCACCAGACCGTCGGTTGCGGTGTAGGTGAAGCCGTCGGTGCCGTTGAAGTTCGCCCCGGGGGTGTAGGTGAACGTGCCGTCGGGGTTGAGCACCAGCTCGCCGTGGCTCGGGCCGGAGACCAGTTGCGCGTTCAGTCCGTCGTTGTCGGCGTCGGTGTCGTTGGCCAGCACGTTGCCGGTCAGCACGCCGTCCTCGTCGGTGGTGAAGGCGTCGTCGTCGGCCACGGGCGCGTCGTCGACCGGGGTCACCGTGACGACGACGACCGTCGGCTCGGTGGTGACCGTCCCGTCGGAGGCGGTGTAGGTGAAGAAGTCGTCACCGGCGAAATCCGTTGCGGGCGTGTAGGTGAACGAGCCGTCCTCGTTCAGCGTCACGGTGCCGTGCAGCGGCCCCTGCGCCAGCGTGGCGGTGAGCCGGTCGCCGTCGGCGTCGGTGTCGTTGGCCAGCACGTTGCCGGTCGACGGTGTGTCCTCGGCGGTGGTGTAGAAGTCGTCGTCGGCGACCGGGGTGTCGTTGACCGGGGTCACGGTGATGGTCACCTCGGCTGTGTCGGCGGCGGTGCCGTCGGAAACGGTGTAGGTGAACTCGTCGGCGCCGTTGAAGTCGGCGTCCGGGGTGTAGGTGAAGCTGCCGTCCGGATCGATTGTCACGGTGCCGTGGGCCGGGCCGTCGGCGAGCGTGGCGGTGAGCGGGTCGCCGTCGGTGTCGGTGTCGTTGCCGAGCAGGTTGCCGGTCAGCACCCCGTCCTCGGCGACGGTGAACGCGTCGTCACCGGCCACCGGGGTGTCGTTGACCGGCGTGACGGTGATCGAGACCGTGCCGGTGGCGGTGCCGCCCCGGCCGTCGGAGACGGTGTAGCCGAACGAGTCCGGGCCGTGGTAGTCGGCGTCCGGCCGGTAGGTGAACGACCCGTCGTCGTGGAACTGCACCTGGCCGTGTGCCGGGGCGGCGTCCAGTTCGGCGGTGAGCCGGTCGCCGTCGGCGTCGCGGTCGTTGGCCAGCACGTTGCCGACCAGGAGCGAATCCTCGCCGATGGTGTAGGAATCCGGCCCCGGGACGGGCGCGTCGTTGACCGGGGTGACGGTGATCCGCACCAGGGTCGGGGCGCCGGCCTGGGTGCCGTCGTGGGCGATGTAGGAGAACGCGTCCTCGCCGTCAAATTCGGCGTCCGGGGTGTAGGTGAAGCTGCCGTCGTCGTTGAGCCGGACCTCGCCGTGGGTGGCCTGGCTGTCGAGCAGCGCCGTGAGCGTGTCGCCGTCCGGGTCGGAGTCATTGGTCAGTACGTTGCCGCTGAGCGGGGTGTCCTCGGCGGTGGTGAAACGGTCCTCGGCTCCCACCGGTGCGCGGTTGACCGGGGTGATGACGATCGACACCCGGCCCTGGGTGCTCGAGACGCCGTTGGAGGCGAGGTAGGTGAAGCCGTCCTCGCCGCGGTACTCCGGATCCGGTTCGTAGCTGAACGACCCGTCGGAGGCCAGCCGCAGCGTCCCGAACCGGGGTGCGGACAGCAGGGTGGCCGTGAGCGGTTCGCCGTTCGGGTCGGTGTCGTTGGCGAGCACGTTGCCGACGACGGCGTTGCCCTGTTCGGCGGTGAACAGATCGTCCTTCGTCACCGGTGCCACCGTGCCGCCGAGGACGTTGACGGTGACGGTCGTCGAATCCGTGTGGCCCCGGTCCGGCCGCAGCAGGCCCAGCAACCCGTGCAGGTGCGGCCGGGTGTGGGCGTCGCTGACCATCACCCGGAACGTATCGGTGCCGGTGAAGCCCGGGTCGGGGGTGTAGGTGAAGCTGCCGGTGCCCTGGTCGACGCTCACCGAGCCGTGCTGCGGTCCACCCGGAACCCCCTGGGCCGGAACGAAGTAGGTCACGTCGTCGCCGTCGAGGTCGTGCACGTGGAACTCGGAGGTGATGTTGTCGCGGTCGGGGCCGAGGACCAGCGTCACCTCCTGGCGCACCGCGATCGGGGAGCGGTTGAAGAAGGTGCGCTGCACCTCGCGGCGGGCGAACTCCAGCATCGCCCACAGCAACGGCGGATGGGCGGGTGCGGCCGGACCGTAGCCGATAATCGGGGCCAACAGCGCGGCGGCCACCGCGTGGACGACACCGACCGTGGTCCGCGGGTGCGCCGGCGGTTGCGGGTCGACCCGTGTGGTCGACACCGAGTCGGTGGTGGATTCCACGGTGTCGAGGCCGGATTCGAGGGTGTCCGGGCCCGGCGTGGTCCGCTCGGGGTTGTGCCGCACCGGTCGGGTGACGATGCCCGGCAGGGAGGTGACCACCTCGGCGGTAGTGTCGGTCTCGTCGGTCCGGCGATCGTGGCCGTGCCGTCCCCCCGGCAGCCGGACGGCCGAATGCGCCGGGGCCGAGCCGGATTCGTCACCGGCGGATTCGTCCGCCCCGGCGTCGGGAACCGGGTCCGTGGCCGCGGCCGGCTCGGTGCCCTGAGCCGTGTCGGCGGGCTGCGATCCGGCGTCGTCGGTTGCGGCGCTGTCGTTCCCGCCGTCGGAAGCCTTGGTGTCGTCGTTCGCGGCGCCGCTGCTGCGGTCCGGGCCGGTCGTCCGGGCATCGTCGGCATCGGCGGCGTCGGTGGCCTGGCCGGCGTCGTTGGCGGAGTTCGTGCGGCCGCCGGAGCTGCTGACCTTCATGCCGTCGGAGTCGTCGCCGGCAGGGGAGTGCGGCGCGGACGGGCCGGACGACCCGTCCTTGGACCGATCGGCGGAGGCGGATTCGCGCGAGCGGGCCGGGGCCGTGGAATGCGCTGCGCCGGAGGCACTTTCAGACGAGGAGTCGGTGTCGGCGTAGGCGACCGGCAGTCCGTACGGCCCGGTGCCCACGACGACGCCGATGCCCAGCGCCACCGCCAGCGCCCCCACCCGGCCCACGTAGCGCGCGCAGTTGGCGCCGTTGGGCGGATGGAGCGCGGCCGAGCCGTCAGGGGCGTGCAGGGTGAAGTGCGGATAGACGGCCTGCGGGTTGGTGGACCGACTGTCCCTGCGGTGCCGGCCACGGTTCCGGTCGCCCGTGTTCCGGTTGGACTGATGACCCCTGGCGACGGCCACTGTTCTTCCTTCCCGCGAAAGCGCCGCAGCGCGAATTCGTTCACAACTGATGCAGGACCCCGAACCGCGCGAACCTCGCCGGGGAGATGATCAGCAAACACCACCAAATGCTTAGCCTCGATTTTGCATCGAGTTGACGCGGAGTTGCTTTGAACGCTGGTTGTGTTGCTGGGGCGGTTTTTTGGTATGACGGCATGATCGGTCGTCCCGTGTCGCCGGGTGGGGCGGGCTTTCCCAGGGCCTGT
>Ga0207874_1000829_pt1 | contig 40717 bp, 47 predicted proteins | sample HigsolmetaAR201D_FD_184833 | JGI IMG/M metagenome (GOLD analysis project Ga0207874, IMG submission 184833) | Ionic liquid and high solid enriched microbial communities from the Joint BioEnergy Institute, USA - AR20-1-D (SPAdes) (version 2) ...
GCCATCACGTAGGTGCGATGCGAAACATCTATGTCTTGCGTCCAAAGCAGGTCCACGTCTCCGCTGGGCCGTAGCAGCACAGCAACCGGCTGGTAGCCGTAAAGCGAGATCGTGGCGCTGGCGGAAACACGGACCTCCCATCGCCTGCCATCAAACTCGTCCTGTGTGGCAGGGAAACTAGGATCCCCCTGTTTGACCAGCCAGCTATACGGTGGCCGGTAGTCTTCGAAGTGGTTGCGGTAATGGATATACCCACGAGCCTCAGCCATCTGCGTGGCGAGCTTGCGATTAGCCGCTGCCTCAGCCTCTTGCTTGGCACGCTCCCGCTCTGCCTTGCGCAAGAGCCGCTTAGCCTCACGCTCCGTTTCCCCCACGAATCGCCCCAGCTCAGTCTCGATCACGAACATAGGTAGCTCCTTCACTAGGCACTGGCGTTCTGCGCATCCGCTCACTGGCGGTATGCGCCTGGAATACCACTAGACCACTGGCGGCATGCGCACACTTCACTGGCGGCATGCGCACACTTCACTGGCGGTCTGGAAGAGCTTAGCGCTTGGTAGCCAGAATAGTTAGCCTGGCTAACCAAGTTTCCGTAAGTCTATGCTCCGCAAGCGGTTGCGTCAGCCGCCGGCGACCGCCGCCGCCAAAAACGATACACCGCCGCCGCCGGAAAAATTCCGGAAAAATTTGCGGAACTTTTCGCGCCGCCGCCGTGTATATATGGGTGTGCGGCGGGCGCACGCCGCAACGACAACCGAGCCTAGAGGAGAACGACTGAATGGTTACTACAGCTTGTCCGATCGAAACGATCCAGGAAGCCGCACGCCGCATGTTCCCGCGCTGCGAAGCATCGCAGGCCGACGTAGTATCCTACGTCTGGGAGCATTGGTCGCGGTTAAGCCGCGTCCCGCTGGCAATGGCACTGGCGCATGGTCGCCAGTTTGCGTGGCGCATGCGGCGCCGCGAGCGGTCGCCACTCAGCCGATCGACAGAGTCGATCGACCGGCACTGCCAGGCCCGCACGCCGGCCGCGTGGCCGGCGGAACTAATCGAGCGCTTGCCGGAGCACCTGCGAGTACTGGCTGCCCTGTTGGCAGCCGGTCACAACCAGGCGGAATGCGCCAGGTTGTTGACCACGAGCAAATCCACGATCAATCGCCAGTGCAGCGAGATCCGAGCCTACATGCGGCGCAGCTAAGAGGAGAGACGACCATGGACAAACCCTGGGAATCCGAGCCGGACTATGCCGCATGGCACGATGCAGACACTGGCCTGCAATGCCTTATTAAGCGGCATGCAGCGGGGGGGCACCTCTGCGGATACGTCGCTGTATCCGATCGGCACCCGCTGTACCGCGCGGATTGTGACGATCCTCGCGTCCAATCGCTGGACGTCCACGGAGGGATAACCTACGCAGGATCCCCCCAGCCCCATCGTTGGTGGCTCGGCTTTGATTGCGCGCACCTGGGGGACTTGTCCCCCCGCTTGCCGCGCGAGTTTTGGTGGTCCGGTGCGGTTTACCGCACCTTCGACTACGTCCGCGAGCAGTGCCGACAATTGGCGCGCCAGATAGCCGCCATGGCCTAGCAGGCCACGTACCGCTTACCGTTACTGTTTGTTACCACCCTTGAGGAGACTTGCACAATGGCAACCGCTGCAATTGATCCCCGGCAGGCGACCAGCATTCCGGCAGTGCTGGCGCTACTGCAGGCTGGCCAGATTACTACCGACCAGGCCAGCCAGCGCATCGCGGAGTTGACCGCCACCGCCGGCAAAGAGCCCTCGATCGAGCGCAAGGTTGGCGAAAGCGCCAGGACAGGCAAACCTTACGCCGGCTGGACGATCCGGGGCAACCATCCGCCGGCCTACGTGAGCGATGCCGTAATGGCATCGATCAAGGCGCTGGCAGCCGCGGGCCGGCTGCCAGGCCAGAAGAACGGGCCGAAATTTTAGCGCCAGTTCCGCCCCAGCCGGGGCGCTAGATTACCAGGTCAACTAGTGCCGGACTTGCCGGCGAAGGGAGGAGGAAACAATGGCTCCGATTACCGACGAGGAGCGGCGCTACTACGCAGCGCGCGCCGCTGAACGCGGCGTATGTTGGTACGCCCCCGATTGGCCCTGGCATGCCGAGAATGGCATCCAACCGGATGCAGACTTGGTATGCTGGACGTGCGGCCGAGAGCTCCAGCATCCAATCAACCCATGCGGCCCATGCCCTAACTGTCTGGCATGGGAGCGTAACCATCCGGATGAGCCTATCGAGGGATTCACCCCGGATCGGTTCGCCCCGTCGGATGATTGGGTGCCGTTCCGGCCGCTCAGCGAGTAATCATTCAGCCGACTGGCCAGATAACCAGGTTTCCGCGCCCGCGCTTGGCATCACGCCAAGTAGCGGGCGTTTTTTTATGCGCGCCCAGGCACGTCTAGCAGCCGAGCCAGACAGGCAGGGCACAAGTGCCGACTGTACAGCAGGTTGAGACGATCGAGGGAGCCCCGCACCAGGCCGCCCCCGATCCGCCCCAGCCCGCACCGGTCCATGCATCCAATCACACGTTCAAACAACCGTTTATCTAAATACGCTTGCAGGTGGTAAAGCGCAAGTCCTTTGCTGGCAACGACTTACGATTACAGCCCAGGAATCGGCAGACCCCTCTAGGGTAGGGCCCCAACGGGCCGCCTGCGCCTTGTTACATACCCCCCGGAGAGTTTTTTGCGCCAGGGAAACGCCTCGTATTGGCCTTCTGGCGCATCGAGATACGAGTCTCGTGTTCTGGACTGCCTTGAGCAGAATGCTCTTAGAACGGCTGCTGTGGCCCTTAGGAATTGAATCTGGCAGTCTCGTGTTTTGAGAAGTGAGTTAATTGCGGTGGTTGGTAGTTCAGCGCGTACCGCACCTCCCGGAACCGTCCCATTATGGGACAGCTGAGAGATTGTTCACTTGGTCAAGTGGGAAAGTCAAGAAATCGCTGGTTTTCTGGGGGGTAAATCTGGGGATTTTTGGGCAGGACAGTTGGGATTCTGTGAATTGAAACAAGTGTTTGATGTGGTTATTTTTCACTCCGGCTTCTTCGGTGGTTCTGGCAGCGGCATCCAGTGGGTGCATTGAAACGGAAGGCCCTTAGTGTCCACGAATCTGCCGTACACGTACCCGACGATCTTCTCTCGCATGCCATCCCAGCCGAGCACCCATCCACCCTCAGGTGGCATTGGATGGTGAGGCCTATCTGGCAGGCCGAGCGGCTCAGGTAGCTGGTCCTCCACGCTGATCCAGCCGGGGTTGTGGAACCGTTCGGTCAGTAGGGCCATGTAGGGGTATTCGCTGCTCATGGCCAGGTGGTAGTAGCCGTCTGGCAGCCGCTGCATGTCCTCCAGCATTACGTTAAGGGCAACTAGGCGGCTGCTGTTCCATGACATCGAACTGGTGCGGGCAGGCGCATCGGCCTTCTCGATCTTGCCATCGGCCTTGCGCAGCCAGATGCCACGCCAGTCGATGGACGGCTCGATCTCGGCGGGGTCGAAGTCGAGTTCAGGCTCAATCATCAATTACCTCCCTCCAAACTGCTTTGAGGATCGCCAACTGTTCGTGCCCCAGGCCATCCTTGGCCCGCCGTGCTTCCTGCAGGCACGCATGGGCGGTTGTGTGGTCCCCGTTCCACTTGGCCGTTGCCGACGCCACCAGGGCGAACAGAACGTCCTGGAAGGGGTGGGCGTCGTTCCCGTCGTAGACCACCTGGCCTTGCTGGGAGTGGACTTGGGCGAAGATCGGGTGGGCCTTCTGCATCTGGACGATCAGGCTTGCCAACGTGTGGCCGTTGTCCAGCAGGGTTTTCAGGTTCTCATCAGACAGGCCCGCGCAGTTGTTCACGCAGAGGACGATGCGGTTGAGAAGAGCCGCCGCTTCCTGCTGTGTCTCGTTGGCGTCGCAGTCAACGTACAGGTCGCTCGGAAGGAGATGATTGCCGTCACGGCTTTCGATCTGCCACAGGGTTCCAACTGTATGCACCCGCCACGGTTCACCGTACTGGCTCATGCGTTTTTCTTCCTCAAAAGCTCTCTCTCAACCCATAACAGGGCGTCGAGGTATCCCTGCCACTTGTCGGCGGATTCGTCGTCCCCATGCATCCTTGGCGGCACTGAGCTCGTAGCGAGCCCAGTCGATGCGGTCGCGGAGTTCTGCTAAGAAGTCGTCGCTCAACCCAGCACCTCCACGCCATAAAACATCTTCTCGCCCTCGGGGCGCCACTTGGCCCCGTCCTCCACGCTCCAGGTCCGGCTCATGGTCCGGTAGGCCGGCGGCTGATCGGCCGGGAACGGCTCGGTGCAGCTTGGCTCGTACCAGCACACTCGGTTGTTGGGCTGGGCTGCCAAGAGGCCATTGTCCAGTTCGATGACGTTATGGGACTTCCATCCGCTGCCTCCTGCCGCTTCGGCATCCTGGCAGCCGTAGTAGTCCACGGTGAACAGGTACGTGCCGCCGCAGTGCTTCCCGTCCGGCAGGGCCACGCGGACCCGGCATCCTTGCAGCCACTCGTACTCAGTCACCACAGCGTCGTAGCTGAAGCAGTTCCACAACTGGAGTCGCCACGGCTCATCCAGCGGAACCTCCGGGGCGTCCTGGCGTGTCACCAGGGCGTGGATCGGCAGACGGCCGATATGGGCGCCGTTGTCCAGCAGCACATGGAAGCCCAGGGCGCGTCCCTTGATCGTGCAGACCGCATGGGCGGTGCCCGGTGTGCGGCCATGCTGGCTAGGGTCCAGGTCGTACAGAAAGGCATCGCGGACCCACACCCGCAGGTGCGGAATGTCATGGTTCAGAGTGGTCATTTTTTCTCCGGCCACGGCAGTCCAAAGTCTCGCCGCTTAATCTTCGCCATGCGGCCGTCGGGGTGGTGCCACACGATGCCCTCCATGACGTTCGCCGCGAAGAAGTCTCGCAGCTTGTAGAATTCTCGCGGGCAATGCGGGCAGGATTGCTCGCCGTGGGGAATCAAGACGTGTCGCTCATAACCGTGCGGATTTCCCTGCACTTTGGGACCGCATAGCTCGTAGGTGCCGTTTGGCATGTCTGGCGAAAACGCCTCGCGGAACCAGCGATCTTCCGGGCCTTCGCCCACTGGCACCCAGCCCTGCACCTTGCCGGTATTCGGGTCAACGTCGGTGGCCGGCTCGAAGTCGTCCGGCCACTTGTCGCCGCGCTTTAGTTCGCGCCGCTTGTACAGCTTGCCATCCTGAACCATGCAGCAGGCGCCGTCCCACTTAAGCGTGGCCTCGCCTTCGCCGTCGATCACCCATTGGCAATCGGGGTTAACCTGGGGCAGAACACGGCTCATATTCTGCGGGTCACGGATAAACAGGGTTGGTATCTTTTCCATTACTTTGTCTCCATGGGTTGGGTGGGCTGGTACTCGTCGTCCAGAAACTCTTTGATGCGACCGATCTTCTTCAATTCGTCGCAGTACATGCGATACCAGTACAGCCAGCGGGTTTCGCAATCATCTTTGAGGCCAGCGGCTTTCTTTCGCAGGTACCGCACCTCGCCTGATAGCCGCAGCGCCTACAGCGTCGGCACCGCTGCCGCGACGATCAGCCAGTACCAGGGGATCATGTTTCCTCCATCTGAATCGCCCGCTGAAACGCCTTCAGCATCTCGACATCATCGGCATCGAACACGTAGACCTCGCCTTGCTCGATCCGCTCCCGTAGGGCCTTGAACTCCAAGGCGAATTCTGGCTCGACCATGCCCACGGCGCGCGAGAGGGCGTAGCAGACAAGCTCGGGCAAGGTCATGGCGTCAGGGGTCATCAATCCCACTCCTCGCCCGTGACAGCCAGCCAGAACCGCTTGAGCGCGGGGATCGACGTACACGGTTCCCGGCCGCACATGAAGAACTCCAGGTAGGCTCGGTTGCTGCGGCTGCGGCCAGAACGGCCGTGAATCAGCAGGCCCTTGCGCGCCCAGTCGCGCAGCAGGCGTGAGGAAAAACCATCGGGGCGCCAGGGTGGGCGGTAGGTCCGCACCAGGTCCGAAAAAGCCATTGCGCCTTCTTCAATCAGTCTCGCCCGCGTGTCCTGCCGGACCTCCGGGCTACCTCGTTCCTTCAAGGGTTGCTCCTTGCAGCGAGTCGGTTGGAATCCATAGCCAATCCTATGGATGAATTCTAAGCAATAGTCGCGTCGTCTGACAACGTTTCGCGACGTTTCGCGACGTATCACGACGCATATTGTAGGTTTGCGCGGTATCTGGGCGCGAAAACACCTAGCGTCACTCCACGCGCAAAAGGTGTTTTCCCAGCATGTCCGACGACATCCAATCGCTCGAACAGCAGCTCCAGGAAGCGACGCAGGACTTCGACGACGCCGGCCTGGATATGGACGGTGGTTCGCAGGTTCCTGATGACACCACACCGGACACCCAAGTACCGGCTGGGGATTCTGGCGCTGACGACCTAGGCGGCGAGCCGGATAGCCAGCAGCCGCCAGCGCCTGAACCATTCGATCCGATCGCGGAGTACCGTGCCAGGTACGGCACCGACCCGCCGATCACTGATCCTCGGCAGTTGGTAGCCGGCACGTTCGACGCCGTTGAGCATCTCCAGCAAGAGCTGGAGCATCAACGCCGGCTGGCCCAGCACTGGTACCAGGAACTTCAGCAGCGGCAGCAGGCGCAGCAGCAGCAGCAGCAGGAATCCGAGCCACAACAGGAAAAGCAGTCGTGGCTCCCGCCTCTCCCTGAGTGGAATCCCAAGTGGGAGGCCATGCTGCAGCGCAGCCCGGACGGCGGAATCGAGATTCGGCCTGAGTACCGGGCCATCGCCCCGCCCGACCTGCCGAACAGGTATATCGCCTACCACCAGGCCAAGCAGGAGCGGCTGGAGAAGCTGATCAGCGGCGATCCTGCCGAAACCCTCTGGCAGGCGATGGAGAAGAAGGTCGAGGAAAAGGCCCAGCAGCTCTTGCAGCAGCGGCTGGCCGAGATGCAGCGGCAGGCTGCCGAGCAAGCCTATGTCGAACAGAACCGGCACCTGCTGGTGGATGCAGACGGCAACCCAACCCCCTTCTATCACCAAGTCACCTACCACTACCAGAACCTGACCCAGAACGGCGTGCAGCCTGATCTGGCCCGCGCCTTGGCTCATCGAGAAGCCATGCTGGATGCCCTCTTGGCCCAGCAGCAAGCCAATGGCGGCAACCCAGCCGCCACGACTCCCAGCGCCACACCCCAGACCCCTGAGGAAAGCCGCCGCAAGTTTGAGCGGCAGAACAACCGGCCGCGACGGCCGGTTGCCGGTTCGCCTACGGGCGGCGGCCCCCGCGATCCCGAGGTGTATCCGTCCCTGAAAGAGCAGCTTCGGGCGCAGCTTCAAGACGTGCCCGAACGGTTGCCTGAGATCTTCTGAGGTGTGTAGTACATGAGTACCACCGACATTTACACTCGCATTGCGACCACGATCCGTAAGTACGTTCGTGACGCAACCGACGAGACCACCCGCAACCGACTGCTTCTGAAGGAGATCCAGTCACGCGGGAACATCCAATACAACTGCTCTGGCGAAGAACTCCAGTGGCAGATCGAGGTCGAGCGCAACACGCCGCAGCGCGGTAAGCGTGCCGGCCAGTCGAAGATCGACGTGAATATCGGTCTGCAACGCTTCAAGAAGGCTGTCATCGACTACATCGACTTCGTTGTGGCCGAAGGCATGTCGAAGCGCGAGCGGCTGGCCAACCGGGGCAAAGAGGCCCTGATCGACTACTGGGCCGGCAAGGGCAAGCGGGCCATCAAGGACATCACCGAGTTCTTCGCCCACGAGTTCTATGCGGACTCGACCACCGGCCCGAACATCTGCGACGGCTTGGGGACCTTCATGAAGGGTACCCAGACCATCGACAGCACCCAGCCCACCACGGTGGCCCGCGCCGCCAACTCCGCCGACGAGTTCATCTACGTCAGCAGCACCTACGCGGGCCTCTCGACCGAACTGGCCGCGTTCGGCGGTAGCTGGACCGGCCGCTGGCCCGATGGCGCTGGCCAGCCTCAGTTCGACGCTTGGACGCCGACGGGTGTGAACTACACCAGCACCAAGTTTGGCGGCACCACCTGGAGCGCCAACGCCATCGAGGCGATCCGCCGCAACAAGCTGGCGATCGAGCGTAACGGCGAGTCGCCGGATGTGGTCATTATGACCAGCAAGATGTACGGCGAGCTGCTGAACCGCATCGATGCGAAGGAGCGAGTGCTGGTCGAAGCCTCGGAGCGGGCCAAGCACTTCGGCATCAAGGACCAGGAGTACATCCGCCTGGATGGCATGAAGCTGATGTGGGAGTTCGGCGTTCCGGCCGACACCTACTACATGCTCAACCTGGACCGCTGCCAAATCCTCTCGATGCAGAGCGAGCTGTTCCACAGCGACGGCCCTGAGTGGAGCAATCTCGACTCCACCTTCGCTTGGTCCTTGGACTTCATCGGCCAGATCAAGTGGGAAAGCCTGCGTCACTTCGGTTATGGCCGCCCCTTGGCCTGATCTCAACCAAGCCTTTGTGAACTCTTAGGAGTCACCTGAAATGTCAGATCGCCTCGGGCAACTGCCCTTCCCGGAAAATCAGGTCCGCAAGGCCGTCGATGAGAACGGCAACCGGCGATACACCGAAAGTGATGGTGCCGAGTACATCGTCAGCGACCACGACTATAGCGTGGAGGACAACCCGATGGGCAGCGGTGTGCTGCGTACCGGGTTCCGCCGGCGGATTCGCTGCGTCTACAACGACACCGCCAACACGACCTTTTACGGCAAGTACCTGGTGCAGTTCAGCACCGCCAATCGCAAGTTCGGCACGCACATCGTCGGGTACGCCGTGGACGCCAACGGCCACGGCTATCCGCTCAGTGAGTGGACGCCGCCGCAGGGGCTGCCTCCCGGCTACCAGGGCTGGGTGGTTACCGGCGGCCCGGCCATGTGCATCACCAGCGTAGCGGGCGATGCTGGCAACGTGATTGGCGTTGGCGCGCCGGTCGGTGTGGATGGTGCGGCATCGAGCCAAGAGACTGCTTCCGCCGGTCGTGTGGCCGCCCCGGACTTTGCTCACACCCAGGCCGCGTTGGCCAATGCTGTCTTGAACGTGATTGGCCGGGCACTGGAAGCCAAGACCACGGGCAACACCAACGAAGACCTGCTCGTGCTGGTCGCCAGCCGCTGGTAAGGAGGGACGCGATGGCTCTTTCGGAACGCGCCAAGAATGCCCTCCGTGCTGCCCTGGCTCATGGCCCTGGCACGCCGGAGTACGACGAAGTTGTGAGTGCGATCGAATCGGTGTTTGGTGGCACCATCACGATGGACGATGGCGCGAACATCGTCACGGGCACCACCACCGGCACCAAGATCGGTACGTCCGCCGCGCAGAAGATCGGCTTCTACGGGGCTACGCCGGTGGTTCAGCGTGCGAGTGCGGCCCAAGCTGCGGTGGATACCACGCCCGCAACGAACTCTAGCCCGTACGGCTTCAGTCAGAACCAGGCCAACGCCATCGTGGCCCTGCTGAACGAGATTCGCACCGTGCTGGTCAATGTCGGGCTGATGAAGGGTAGTGCCTGATGGCCCACAACCGCCGCGTCTACACCTGCGAGATCACCACCAACGCGAGTGGTGGCGGTGAGTACGTGCTGCCGGACGACGGCCAGTACAACGGGATCGACGGCACGGTGATCGGCGTGCGCTACGTCAAGGATGGCACGGCGCCCTACACCGATGGCGTGGACGTGAAGATCGAAACGCTCGGCACCGGCCAGACCATTCTGGACCACGAAGCCCTCAACGCCAGCGCGGTGCTGTATCCCCGCGTGGCCTGCCACGACACCAGCGGTGCCACGATCAACGACGGCGCCCAGACGCCCGTGAACACCCACTACGAGGCGGTGCGCTGCTTTGGCGAGCGGGTGAAGATCACCGTTGCCAATGGCGGCGACACCAAGATCGGCTACTTCGAGCTGTGGATCGAGGACTGATCCACACTCCGTACAATCCATTCCTTTTCCACCCCTTTTTCCGAGGGAGCGCCACACCCAATGGAAAAACGCAAATTGCGCGTCGGCTTCTGCTTCTTCCCCTACGGGGGCAACGGCGGTATCTCCAGTGAAGTGCCCACGGTACGCAATTGGATCATCTCTACCGTGCTGGCCGCCAAGGCGGACGATCGTATCCACGACATCGTTCACCAGGACTTCTCCGATACGCCCATCACGATGACCCGCAACCGGGCCGTGGTGTGGGGCCGCGAGAACAAGGTCGATGTGCTGGTGATGGTGGACAGCGACATGGCCCCGGATATGTACGTGGGCCACGATCCTGCCGCCAAGCCGTTCTTCCAGAGCAGCTTCGACTTCATCTACGACCGCTGGGACAAGGGGCCGCACGTCGTGGTGGCTCCCTACTGTGGTCCCCCGCCGCACCCGCTCCACGGCGGCGAGAGCAACGTCTACGTGTTCCATTGGACGAACAGCGCGCCGCACACCGACCCGGACGGGATCGACTTCGCGCTCAAGGGCTACACCCGGTCTGAGGCTGCGGTGATGACCGGCATCCAAGAGTGCGGTGCCGGGCCGACCGGGCTGGTCATGTACGACATGCGGGCGTTCGATCTGATCGACCCGGCCAAGACGGTTCCGGCCCTTCAGCAGCGTGGACTGAACCGCCGCGAGATCAACGCCTTGGTGACGAGCTTCTTCGACTACGAGTGGACCGACATCTACCACTCGCAGAAGGCCAGCACTGAGGACGTGGTGAATCTGCGGGACATCTCGCTGATCGGGATGCAGACGCTGGGCTACAACCCGCTGTACTGCAACTGGGATAGCTGGGCGGGCCACTGGAAGCCCATGCTTGTGGGCAAGCCTACGCCGCTCCGCGTGGACCAGATCAACCAGAAGTACCGTCTCGCGGTGCAGGAGAACGTCCGCAGCGACGAGAAGATGCGGGTGCTTCCGATGGAGCAGCCGGCCAGTAAGCCAAAGGTGGTTGAGGCGAGCCGGCAGGCCGAACCGCAGAAGCCCACGCTTCACCCAGACGCCCAGGCTCGCCAGGCCCAGTACATGGCGGCGACCGAGCCGAAGCAGTCGGAAGGGCAATTCGGGGCTCCCAAGTCGAAGACGGAAGAAGTGGTTGAGTTGTTTGGCCCAGGCTTCGACGAGAACGGCAACCGGATTACGCGCCGCTACACGGTGCAGCGCAACGTGGGCAGCGTTGAGCAAGCTGGCCCGTTCAACCACACGACGGATGGCCCCGTGATTCCCCGTGGATACGGCATCCCTGTATCGCCGTAGGGTGACGGCCATGCCTGACCACGAAGCGTTCGAGATCCCCCCCAACGGCCAGATTTCGGACGTGCCGGACCTCCAGTGGTGCTGCGAACTATGCGGCTGCTGGCGACCCCAGCAGGAGTTCTACGTCAAGGGCAAGCAGGTCGCGGAGTGCCGTAGCTGCCAAAAGACGCGGCCGCTGCGGCTGTACTCGGAGCGGGAACGCAAGGAGCGCGGCAAGCAGTTCAAGAAGCTGGTCAGCTTGTTGGCTGGCGAGCAACGCGGGGCGACGGCCAACGCCGCCAGCATCGAGCAACTGAACAGCGCCTTGATGGAGCAGTTCGGTGGTGTCGAAGGGTTAGCCAAGGAGTACTACGAGCAATACCTGCTGGTCAAAGAGAACAACCCAGGCAGCTACACGGCGCTGCGGGCGCTTGAAGGCCCCATGAAGATCGTGGCCGAAACCAGCAAGCTCCACGGTGCTGGCGACCCCAGCAAGTTGGATGACGACGACCTTGAGGCCGCCATCATGCAGCAAATCCTGAAGGTGGCCAAGAGGAACCCCGAGGTGGCACGCAAGGTGGCTGCGGCGCTGCAAGGCGAGGACGAAGAACAGCCCTCCCTGCCGCCGCACCTGATGGACGACGAGGACGAGGACGACCACGGCGATGACTAGCGCGACGGCAGACATCCAGCGCCTATACAGGCTCGCGGCTGAGAAAGCCAACCGCGACCTGGATGCGCTGTCGCTGTACGAGCCGCTGCCGTTCCAGGACAGGTTTCATCGGTGCCGGACGAAGGAGTGTATACTTCAGAAGGGCAACCGAGCTGGAGGTTCAATCGCCGGTTTTGCCGAAGATGCCCGCGCGGTTCTCAACCGCGACCCCTACAAGAAGTACCGCAACCGCCAAGGCCAGAAGGTGCTGTTGCTGCTGGGATTCGGCGTCACCCACGTTGGCACGGTGATCTACCCCAAGCTGTTCCTGGAAGGCGCGTTCAACATCATCCGCGACGAACGCACCAAGCAGTGGCGGGTGTTCAAGCCGTGGCAGGAGTACGACGAAGCCTACAAGGAGAAAGCCCGTCCGGCCCCGCCCCTGATTCCGCCTCGCATGGTGATTCCCAAGACCTGGAACTGGGAAGCCAAGAGCGCCGGCATCTTCAAGAGTGTGGAACTCAAGACAGGCTGGAAGATCTGGTGTTTCCCCTCCAGCGGCGATCCCCGGCAGGCCCAGGGCTTCAACGTCGATCTGGCCCACATTGACGAGGACATCGAGCAGCCTGGTTGGTACACGGAAATCATCGCTCGCCTCGGTGAAGTGCATGGCTTTCTGCGATGGACCGCCATGCCACACATGGCCAACGAGGTGCTGCTGAAGATCATCCAGCGTGGCCGCGAGCAGGAAGGTGAACCGGATGACAAGCGGACCACAACCATCGTGCGGGCCAGCGTCGAGGATAATCCCTACTTCCCCAAGGACGAGCTGGAGCGAAACAAGCGCATCTGGATGGACGAGGGCGAGGACGTTTACCGCATGCGTATGCACGGTGAACTGACCTACGACTCCGTGTTGTGCTACCCCTCGTTTCGCGAGGAAGTACACACCATCAGCCTGCACGACCTGCCTGATGGCCGCATTCCGCCCAACTGGTGCCGCTACATGGTGATCGACCCCGGCCATACCAAGGCGGGCGTGCTGTACGCGGCCATCGACCCGGAAGAGAAGTTCGTCACGGTCTACGACGAGATTCGCCCGGTGCAGTGCGATGCGGAGTTTTTGGCCAGCATCGTAGCCCAGCGGAACCGGGGCCAGCACTTCCACGCCTTCATCATGGACGACCACGGTAGCCGCCGCACGAACGCCGGCACCGGCACGACCGACCGCGAGGAGTATGTCAAGGCGTTCAAGCGACACGGCATCCGCAGCCACATCACCGGCCACGACTTCATCCCTGGCAGCGACGACATCGCGGGCCGGCAGGACGTGGTGCGGCAGTGGTTGCGTCCGCGTGAGAACGGCTTGCCGCCTCGACTGCGGATCGTCCGCGAGTGCTGCCCGCAGCTTATCAAAGAGTTCAAGAAGTTCCGCAAGAAGCAGCAGTACGGCGTCACGGTCGACGACCCCCAGTACCGTGGCGAAACGGACGTGATTGTGTGCTTGGAATACTTGGCCGCGTTTGGCCCGACCTACGTGGCCCCCAAGCCGCCAAACGCAACCTATGACGCATATGAACGGTTCTTGGCTGAACGCCGCCGCAAGGCTCGCAGAGCCCCAGGCGGAGCAGCCGTGTACTTTTAGGAGCGCCACATGCTGATCCCATTCCCCAACGCCCCGCAACCCCAAGTGGGCGACCAAGTGCTGTACTGGCCGCTGTGCCGCAAGAGCGCGCCGCCCCGGTTCGGCTACATCGAGGAAGTGTACGACAGTGCGGTTGTGACGATCCGCCTCTCGAATGGTCAGATCATTCATGCAGTTCACCACCAGGACGACCCCGGCCTGAGCATCAACGAATCCTGGCGGGACTCCGGCTGCTGGGACTACACGCACGAGCATCGCCTGCGGCAGATTCTCGAAGGCCGAGTGGAAGCGTTGGAGCGAGAGGTCGAATCGCTCAAGGCCAAGCTGGGAGGCGGTTCCAGGCCAACGAAAAAGAAGGCCACCAAGAAGAAGCCACGCAACGCGGACGAGTTCATTCAGTCGGTCCAGGAAGAGGCCAGCGAGTTTGCGGAAGAAACGGTTGACACCTGATGGAAACCCATCCCCTCGGCGGATTGTGTGAGGCTTGGCGGCGCGTCATTCGCAAAGCCAAAGACCTCAAGAAAGAGAAGTTCGGCGACGACGCTGCCGAATGCATGCGCTATTTCCGCGCCAACTCTGCTGAGGTGTGGGACGACAAGATCATCATGGGCGAGAGCGGGTACGTGTTCTCGGGCGACAGGAATCAGCCCGACATTAGCCCGCCGTCCTTCCGCATCGTGGTTGCCAAGGCGGCGGAACTGGTGCAGCTCTTTGGGCCGCACCTGTACCAGACCAACCCGCAGCGGATGGTGATTCCCAAGTCGTTCGACATGCCGCCACCGGAGGCCCTGACGCTGATTCTCCAGCAGCAGATGGGCGGGATGCCGCTGGACCCAAACGATCCGATGGTGCAGCAACTGATCCAGCAGCAGATGATGCAGTGGCAGCAGAAGCTCGGGCAGGACAATCTGCACATGGGCTTGGTGGCCACCATGATGGAGAAGGTGCTGAACTTCACGCCGAACGAACTGGACCTGGAAAAGAACTTCCGCCGCGTGCTGGACGAAGCCCTGATTAAGGGCATGGGCATGTTCGTCCACGAGATCGACTACCGCTACCCCGGTTCCAGCGGCCTCGTAGGCAGCTTCTACCGCAGCGTGGACGACCTGATCCTGGACCCGGAGGCTCGCCAGTGGGATGACCTCTGGTGGATCGCCATTCAGGGCTTGGCACCCTACTGGGAGTTGGAGGAACGATTCGGCCTGCCCGCCGACTCGCTCAAGAAGTACGCAAACACCAGCGGCATCGAGAGCTTGCATTCTGCCGCTGATGCGTTCTCGCGTGACGAACGGGCGGACATGCGGCGGCGCGGCGAGACGATGGACCTGCTGCCGTACTGGGAGATCTACTCCCGCTGCGGGATCGGGGATCGGTTCAAGAGCGTGCCCGAAGAACTGCGGCAACGGCTGCGGGATGCCAATCTCGGCCCCTACGCCTATCTGGTGGTGGCCGATGGCGTGCCGTTCCCGCTGAACCTGCCTACCAGCCGCCTGAATGACCCGGCCACGACCGACGACGACATCTTCGATGCTTTCCAGTGGCCGGTGCCGTTTTGGGCCGACAAGGAATGGCCGGTTACGCCGCTGTGGTTCCACGAGGTACCTGGCGAAGTGTGGCCGATGAGCCACCTGAAGCCGGGCCTGGCCGAATTGCGGTTCATCAACTGGGCCATCGGGTTCCTGGCCGCCAAGGTACGCACGAGCAGCCTGACCGTGCTGGCAATGGCCAAGGCACTGGACGAGGACTGGTTCAACACGTTCCTGCAAGGCCCGGACTTCTCGATCCTCAAGACCGAGCATCGCCTGCTGCAAGGCCAATCGCTGGGCGACCTGATCCAGTTCATTCAGGCTCCCCCGATGAATAAAGACATCTGGGAAGTGCTGGCGGCGGTGATGGAGCAGTTTGACCGCCGCGTGGGCCTGAGCGAGCTGCTGTATGGTCAGCAGAGACGGCAGTTCCGCAGTGCCACTGAGGCCGATCAGGCGTCGAAGTACGCGACCATTCGTATCGACGACATGCGTTCCCTGGTGAACGAAACCAGCCGGAAGATTGCCCGCAAGGAAGCCTTGATGTGGCGCTGGGTGGGCACGGGTCGCGACGTGTCTCCCATCCTGGGCGATGGCTACGCCTACGTGTGGGACAACACCGTAGCCACGCTCGACATGGACCGGATCGTGCGCGAGTTCGACTACCAGATCGAGGCCAGTACGGCGCGTCGTCCGAACATCGAGACGCAGCTTGGTTCGCTGATGGAGCTGTCGCAGCTTCTGGTGCCGGTGTACCAGCAGTTGGCCTTGGGCGGCAAGCCCCAGCAGTGGAACGCCTTCATTGGTCAAATCGCCAAGCTGAACCTGCTACCGCAGCACGTTATCGACGGGATGATGATTCCCGAACCCGATCCCAACCAGCCTGATCCGCAGCAGCAAGCGATGGAAATGCAGCAGCAGATCGAGCAGGCCAAGCTGCAAATCGAGCAGCAGAAGGCTGAGTTGGAGATGCAGCTTAAGCAGCAGGAGATGGAGAACAAGCGGCAACTGGCCGCCTTGGACCTGGAGAAGAAAGCGGCCGGCGCCCAATTCGAGGCCCGCCGCCGCGAGGCCGAGCTGGCGTTCCAGCAGCAGAAGTGGTCCGCCGAGCTTCAGATGCAAGCGCTACAAAGTCGCCAGCAGCAGGCCAACTGGGAACGTGAAAACCAGCAGGACTGGGCAACGCACCAGCGCGAGATGCAGCAGCAGCGTGAAGCGGCGGCGGTGCAGGCCCAGACCATGAAGCAACTGGCGGATGCCAAGGTGCAGGCCGCTCGTAAGCAAGCTGCGGCCAAGCCAAAGCCGAAGGAAGGTGAGAAGTGAGCAGCGAATCCCCTGAGCAGCGCTACAAGAAGCTCCGCAAGAAGGGGTTGGCGCCCAAGCTGGCCGAGATGCTGGCCTACCAGGCGCCGCCCGGCACCAAGGGTACCGACCGTGCCTTTTGGGATGGCCGGCTGACCGCCTTTGACGGCATGCACCCGGTCAATGCCGCCAAGCTCCGCGCGCAGGCAGCGGCGGCCGGCATCGACATCAACGGCAAATACTACGTGGGTCAACTCGCGGACAAGCGCGGGGGGGGTGATCCCAAGGCATGGGTGAGCGACCGGCACGACATCAAGAAAGCCGCAGAGATTGTCGAGGCCCAACGCATCGCGGAACACCTGAAGCCCAAGCCCAGGCTGAATCCACGCATCGTGGAACGCATCGCGGCCCGAATGATCAAGCAAGACCCGGCCCAAGCCCTCCGCGACCCGCGTGAGTTGCGCGAGGAAATCATCGAGAAGCACGGCAGCAAGAAGGCACCGGAGCCATGAGCGCCACCAACGACCAGAATCGAGTTCGCATCTACTCCATCCCCAGGAACTTCTTACTGGACCTGCTGAACGGCTACCGCGAAGGAATGTTGGTGCGGTTGGTTGAAAGCACTGGGCTACCGCAGGATGCCGAGATTGTCGAAGTGTCCCACGACATCGAGACCCGCGGCATCAAGATACTTGTGCGCAGCGATGAGTTCGATCCGGTTCCCGCGTTTGAGCGTATCCCCTTCGAGCGAATCATTCCCGTCAACGCGAAGGTGGCCGTCTGGAAGAACATCAAAGAATCGCATGAGCTTGTAGCATGAGTCGCCCCTATGTGATGACCTTTGCCGATGCGATCCAGCGAGCCGTGGCATTCCTGCGCGGCGGCGGGGACAGCTACGCGCAGGATGAGATCTACCAGGCGGTGCAGTCGGCCTACATGGAGGTGTGGCAGGCCCGCAACTGGAAGTACCTCTGGACCTACGGACGCATCAACACGGTCCAGCCGTACCAAGAGGGCACGATCGAGTACGACGCTGGCACGCGGCAGGTCACGCTCTCGGGTGGTACATGGCCTGATTGGGCACGCTACGGCACGATCCGCATAGCCAACGTGCTGTACAACGTGGCCGAAAAGGTCAGTCCGACCGTGGTGACGCTGGAGGCCACACAGGCACCAACGGAGAGCATTGCGGCTGGCACCAGCTACACCCTGTTTCGCGCGATCTACACGCTGCCTGCGGACTTCCAGCGGGTGTTTGGTTTCAGCGCCGAGGATCATTGGTGCGACCTGCGGCTGGTCGATCTGCGGGAGTGGATGCGGTGGCAGCGGCAGACCCGCTCAACGGGGACGCCAACCAGCGTGGCGATTGGCCCCGACCCGGACGTGCTGGGGCAGTTCGCGATCTACCTGTACCCCGCACCCGAAGCGGCCAGGTCGATCGACTTCATGTACCTGCGGAAAGCCCGCCCATTGATGATCTCTGGGGAAGCGGAGGCTCACTCGCAGGGCACCATCACGGCCAATGGCACCACGACCATCACGGGCACGGGCACGCTGTTTAGCGATGCGATGGTGGGCAGCATCCTACGGATCGGCACGGGCAATAAGGTGCCGCAGAGCTGGGGCAGCCGCAACCCGCCGTGGGACGAACGGGTAATCGTCGCGGTGAACAGCCCGACTAGCATCACGGTGGACGCCAATGTGCCGGCCATCAGCGGCGTGAAGTACGTGGTGTCCGATCCCGTGGACCTGGACGAGAGCCTAATTAACTACTTCGATGCGGCGATCAAACGGCAGCTCATGCTGCACCAGAACCGCGAATGGCAGGAACTACGCGGGCTGGAGGTGCTGTACGACTCCGCGAAGCGGAGTGCCTTTGAGGCCGACAACCGTTACGACGGGCCGCGCCATGCTGGTCCACGCGACACCCGCGTTCCTTGGGTGTGGGGGTTCACGCGATGAGCGCTCCTGAAGTGAATCGAGTCACGTTCAAGGACTGGCCCGGACTGGCCAGCAACGCCGATCCGCTGGACCTGCAGCCGGGCGCGGCGCAGGAACAAGACAACTGCTATAGCCCACGGGCCGGTGAATTGCGGGCGCGGCAAGGGCTGCGGCCGGTGGTGTTTGACACATAACGCCCTAAAGACGACGCATAACGATGGCACGACGATCCGCAACCGCACCTGTCACGCTGGGCAGTACCGCCTATGTGGCCTTCATTGCGACGGATACGGGCGCTCCGACCGCAGCAGATTCCACGCCCACGGCCAAGGTGTACGCAGCCAGCAGCTTAGCCAGCGATGAGGACATGGGCGTGCCCGTGACCGTTACGGCGGTAACGGGCAAGGCTGGGTTCTACGTGGCCAGCTTCGATGCCACCAGCGGTAACGGGTTTGGGGCGGGCGAGAACTACGTGCTGGTGATCGAGTACGAGATCAGCACGACGGCCTATGCCGACTTGGTGGACGTTCCCGTGGTGTAGGAGCCAGTAATGCGACCGCGTAAGAAACTCAACCGCTACCAGCGGAGCGTCCGGTGTGTGGCTCGTGCCGCCCGGCAACTGGCCGACCGCCTTGGCGGCGGATACCAGGACTCGGAGTTCAAGGCGTTTTGCTTGGAGGCTGCCTGCGAGTTGTACCGCATCCGCAGCTACGAGTTGCAGCGCGCCCGCGACCGCCAGCACGAACGCGAGATGGCCATACTGCGTGATGGCGACAAATCCACCGAGGTCGAGACGGTCGAATGATCCACCTAGGCCGATTCCAGCAGGGTGATTGGGTGCCGATCGTGGCCAAGACCGTCACGACCGCCGGCACCCCTGCGCTGCCGGATGACGCCCCAGCCGCCACTGTGTACGCCGCCAGCGACCCCACCAGTTCCATCGCAACACTAAACCTGCCGATCCGCGACCGCTACGGCACAACGGCCCTGTTCGGGGCGGACCTGCGGCTGGACAGCAACTATCCGACTGGCAGCTACCTGGTGGTGATCGAGTGGGAGCATACCAGCGTAGCGGGTGGTGACGTGCTGGCCTTCGATGTGGTGGACGGCGGCGATGCCGATGGCAATGTGATTGGCCAGTACGTTTCGGAGCGGCCTGAAGGGCAGATGGTGGTGTACCAACTCGACGGTGGCAAGCTCCAGAAAGCGATGAATCCAAGATAAGCAACTTGCGCGTGGGGTATCCGGGGCGGGGGCTCGGCCTGCCGACAGCCGAGCGGATGTGTGTGGCGCTCATCCTCCCCGCCCCGGCCCCCTCGCGTTCATTGTAGCCCACAGTAGCCATGCCCAGCACGATTGCCAGCGGACGATCCTTCGAGCAACCGCCCTGCATCATCCAGGATCAGGCTGGGAATCTGTACATCGCCAACGGGATCGACCCGCCCGTTCGGTACGACGGGCTGTCCGCCAGCGTCGAATCCTGGGGCATGGAGGCTCCCACCGCCGCCAGCACGACCACGCTCGACACGGGCGGTGCCTCCACGGCGGGCGATTACGTGCTGTACTACCGCTACGTGGACGATGAAGGCATTCCGTCCAATCTCTCGCCGGTGCAGACTCTCACGGCGACGGACAACCAAAAGTTCAACTGGGTGGTGACCGCGCCCACGGATAGCCGAGCAACCGGCATCCAGCTTTTCCGCAGCGCGGCGAACGAAAGCACCACGGTCTATCTCGTCGCCACGCTGGCTGCGAACACCACAACCTACACGGACCAGCTTTCGGATACGCAGCTACAAGCCAACACCCAGCTTCGCATCGACAACCAGGACGGAACCACCAACGCCAATCGCTTCACCCCGCCGCCCGCCAAGGCGTACTTCGCCAGCTTTTATGACCGCTTCTTTGCCGCCGGCGATGTGGTCTACAGTCGGGGCAACGTCGAACTGACAAACAACGATGCGACCGTGACGGGTATCGGCACGGCGTGGACCAGCGCGATGGCTGGCCGGAAGATTTACTTCGCAGGCGATCCTACCGAGTACGAGATCCAATCCGTCACCAGCCCGACCGAATTGGAGCTGACTACCACCTACGCAGGAAGCACGGCCAAGTTCGTGCCCTATGCGATCCGGGCACCACGGAGCGAACGCCAGAAGTTTTACTACACGCGACCGCTCGAACCGGAAAGCTGGCCGGTTCTGGAGAACGTCCGCATCCAGGAGGACGGCGACGACATCACCGGCTTGATGCCGCTCAAGAACTTTTTGTTCGTGCTCGAAAAGCGGCACCTGTACGCGGTCACCATGAGCAGCCAGCCAAGCCGCCCCAGCAATGACCAGTTCCCTGGGGTGATCGTGCGGTACGGGGCGGCCCGCGGCTGCATCAACAACCGCTGCTGGGTCCGCGTCGAGGATGAAGCCTATCTGCTGGACTACGAGGGCATCTATCGCTTCAACACCAGCGGGATCGAGCCGATCAGCCCGCCGATCCAAGACTTCTTCCGCGAGGGCAAGCTGAACTGGAAGGCGAGCCGCTACTGGTTCGCCAGCATCCATCGCGGCGAGGAAGTGATCCGCTGGCACGTCTCCCTGGGTGGCAGCTACCTGCCAAGGCACGCCCTGTGTTACGCCTGGCGGCGCAGTGAGTGGTGGACCGAGAGCTACCCCTGGGCGCTGGGGGCCGCGAGCGAAGCGGTTCTGAACGGCCACCTGCGGCCGTTGTTTGGCGGCGAGCACCAAAAGCACTACAGCCCGGAAGGAACCTTGGATGGACTGGCCGGTACAGCGCAGATTCGTGGTTCGGTCACGGCCGCAACCCTCGTTTCCCTCACCGACGACAGCGCGGCGTTTGATGCAAGCCTCGTGGGCGCACCGCTGTGCATTGTCCAGGGAAAGGGCGTGGGCCAAGTCCGCCGCATCGTGGACGCCACCGCGACGACGCTAACCGTCAAGCATCCCTGGCGTGTTCTTCCCGACGCCACCAGCGTCTACCTCGTGGGCGGCGTGCCTTGGCGGTTCCGTTCCAAGGTGCTGCGGTACGCCGAGGTGCCGCAGCAGAACGCTCGCAGCATCGAACTGACCGCTGCCCCCACCGATGCGGACAGCACGGTTTCGCTGCGGCTCTACATCGACCGCAAGCGGGAACCGTCCCTGTGGGCCACTGACGGCAGCGAGAACGGCTTTGTGTGGAACCGTGGCGAAGCCGAAGCGGTGTGCAATCTGAAGCGGCACCGCAGCGAGGGACGCCGCGAGTGGGACCATAGCGGTTTTGCTGTGCTGCCGCTGGAGGGGCGCTTGCAGGAACGCAGCATGACCAACCGCTTCCTGGAACTGGAAATCCTGGGCTGGCAGGGTGCTGAGCGACAGGCCATCAGCAGCGTATCCGTGGAGGGCGTGCTGTGATTGACGACATTGTTTCGATCCTCGACGCGCCTGGTGCCTTCCTGCGGAACTCGCTGGCCGGTCGCAATCCGCTCCAAGGCATCACCACCGACGAGGACCGCACAAGTGGCCGCGACCTCTTGGAAGCGTGGGGCCTTCTGGACCCCAACGAGGAAGGCTTGCCGCTGGGGCTTGGCCTGGGGGCTGGCGCATTGGCTGCTGATCCGCTCGGAATGGGCGAGGGGGTGTAGGCCATGTTCCGCATCCAATCCGAATTGCTGCAAGGCTTGCCCTGGGAGGTGTTCCAAGCCCTCACCGGCTGCGGCCCGATCTACCGCGACGTGCTGCAAGGCCCATTTGAGATTGTGGGCGCGCCGCTGGAAAACGCCGACCCTGCTCAGCACGCGATCTTCAAGGTTACCAACCAGGGCAACCTGAACATCCCCGTCGCCATCTTCGGCGGCAACGTCGGCGTCACCGGCACGCTGAACGTCACCAACATTACCGTGGACGGCCAAGACGGATACACCACCACGGTCACGCTCAACCACCTGACCTGCAATGAAGGTGGAATCCAGGTCACGCCGTACACGTTCACCTTCGAGCGTGGCGTGCTGGTGGATGTGACGATTGGGGGGACGGAGCCGTTTGGCTGCCAGGCCCAGCCAGGGTTCATTCGGGGGATACTGTTGAGTTCGCTGGAGGCAGGCGGAACCGCCACCCTGCAAACTGCCGTCAATGAGGAAGAGTACACGGTCCACGACTACTTCCTTGAGTCGGGCTACAAGATTGATAGTGGCACACGCGTAGGTGCGAGTCTTGACCCAGAGGACGGCAACTACTACGTGACCGAAATGCGTGGTTGCCCCACGGAGGTGTAGTGATGGCGCTGGGGTTTAGGTGTTGTTGTGGGGAGCCACTACCCACGGAAGATTGCGTCGCATGCACCAGTGGCAAGGCTCCGTTTTGTTGGAAAGTGACCATTAGCGGGATGGAGCAAGTTGGCGGCGCGCAGGGGAACGTCAACAACGTCAACGGCGTGCATTATCTGACATGGCAGGAAGGCCAATCGGAATGCACCTGGCGTTGCCGACATATCCTGACAACGTCGGGAGGCAATACGGTCCCGATGGCCGACTATCGTCTGTTCTTTTTTGAGCAAAGCCTAGGCAATTATCAGATCGTGCTACAGCTTTTCGGTGAGCTACTTACGCTCAACTTCGGCATCACACCAACGCCTGTGCGTTTTATTAAAGAAGCGGGCGCTGGCGTCGATTGCAGTGTTTCTCACGAACTGACCTGGATTGTCGGCGGCGACGGCAGCAATGCCACCTGCACCATCGAGCCGGTAGATTGCCTGTGTCAGTATCCGCACATCACATCGGGTGCCTGCTGGTGTAGCAAGTGCGGAGCGTGCAAACAGGGGACGGACGACAATATCACTGGCTTCCGCGTGGTGGTAGCAGGGTTGGCCGATGCGGGCGGCTGTCCCGGCAGCGAACTAAACGGCACCTACGATTTTGATTGGCCGTGGGACGCTGAAAATGACGAGCCGGCCGATCCATCAGAATCCGACACTTTCGGACAAGACGGGCAGACTATCCAAGGGTGCTGGGGGAACTATATATCCACGTCGATTGGCTGCACATGCGGAAGCAGCATTCAGATCCGATTCCGAATCACTCGCCCCGTTGGGATGATTTCGCCAGTACCAGCGCGCATTGAGTTTATAATCTCATCAGCAGGATTTGCGGGGCGATGGATAAAAGACCTTGGCTTAAATGGCGAGCTTATCGACTGCCAAGCGATCGAAGAAGAAATGGACAACTCGCACTTTTCGTTAGTCGGCTTCCCCACTTGCACCTTGTTTGACGCGACTAATGCCACCGTAACCGTCACCCCTATCACCGCATGATCTGCGACCTGGAACCTATCGCCCCCACCGATTACCGCTGCCGCGTCTGCGGCCGGGAGTATCGCGGCATCACGCACCCGCCGCTACGGGTGGCCTGCAAAGGGCTGGCGCCAGCCGACTCCCCGCCCCTCCCCGGCATCATTAAGCGGGCCGGGCGGTACACTAAGGCGGTGTCCAAGTGGATCGCCGCCGGTCGTCCCACGCGCACCCAAGAGGAAATCGACGAGCGGCTCGCGGTGTGCCAGAAGTGCCCGTTCTACAACGCCAAGCACAAGGCGTGCAGCGAGTGCGGCTGCAACGTGAATAGCCAAGCCGAGGGGCTATCCAACAAGCTGGCAATGGCAACGGAGCAATGCCCCAAGGGGTACTGGACCTAGCGGCTCCCGCCCCGCCGCACGGTCACTTCCCGAATCTGGCCGCTATCGGGATCGCAGACGCGAATCTTGACCTGGATCGAAAACACGCGGTGCGGATACGGCGGGGCGGTTTCCCGCTCGCCCGGATCGTCCACGCCAAACTGGCCATCGTTGTCCAGGCCATCGGTGCCCTCGTCAATCAGCGGGACCGTGTTGCCCATGCTGTCCGTGGTTTCGTCGCCGTCCTGGTTGAGCCCGTCATTCTCGTAATGCGTGGACCACGTACAGTAGACCGCCGCATCATTCGGCCCCGCCCTGAGGCCGCTGCGGGCATCGCCAGGGCCAGCAAACGCCGACAGACTTTCCGGGGCCGTCGTCCCCCTGGTGTAGTACAGGTCCACGTAGGCACCCTTGCCGATGGGCGTGGCGCCGTCATTCAGCCGGTGCTTGTGGGCATAATCCCCCGGTAGAATCGGCTCACTCATCAGATCGTAGATCGGCGCATCGGGGTCGTAGATTTTGACGTCGAAGCCAATCACGTTGGTAAGGATCACGTCTTCGCCCGCGCGTGAGCCTTCGTCCATCGCAGTCAGGTGGCCGCGCAGGGGATGAAGCGGCAGGCCGACCAGCGGGTTTGCCAGCCAGTAATCCATCGAACCGGGTGGCGTCAATGGCACGCCGGGAATGGGTATCAACTGGCCCGCGGTTTGTGGGCCGCTGATTTCGGGCAGCGGATAATCGGGCGAGGTGGTTTCCTGCATGATGGGCAGCCCCAGCACGCCCCAAAACGTGGCATCGTGCGGGAACTTCGCAGGCTGGTGGGCGAAGCGGTTCTCGCGATTGGTCAAGTCGCCCAGCGTATTGGCCACTAGCTGCTTTTGGCGCGACTCCCAGCCCGCGCGATGATCGGTCTGGCCGCCTTCGAGGTGGACCGACACGTCCGACTGGTTGTAATGGTTCACGTTCACCGGCCGGCGGCCTTCACGCGGCAGCACCAGCAGTTGGCGGCGGTACAGCGTGTTGCCCCGCACGAACCAGGCGACCTCGGCCACCCGCGATTGCACGTTGCCATCGTACGAGCGGCCCAGGAACGGTTCGTCCTGGCTGCGGGTGGTGAACATGATCACGTCGTCCATGTCGCCCACGGACGAGTCGAACGCACCATCCTTCACCGGCTGAATGCCGGCCGGGAAATCGGGATGGTAGGGGCCGGGGCCTTCGATGTATTCGAAATATCCCAGGTCACGGGCAGGATCAAGCGGAGGCGTTAGCGGGGCCGTCATGCCGTCCAGGTCGGCCTGTAGGCGAAACTGGGCGCTACGCAGCCGGCTAGATGCCTCCATGAGGCCACGGGAGGTGGCCACGCTGGAGCCGATCAGCGAGATCGCCTGAACGGCCGCGAACACCACGACCAACGAAAGGACCGTAGCGATGAGAATTTCGATCAGCGAAAAGCCAGAACGGCGCATATGCCACCCCAAGTTGAGCGAAGTGTACCCCCTAGCGATCCAGTCTGCCCCCAGTTGCCGCCGCCGTCAAGGATTCCTCCGCCTCTTGCGGCCAAAACTATCGCGTCTGTGGGGGGGATCGGATAATATAACAGCGGAGAGCGCCACACTCCCAACCGACACCCAGGGAGGTGTGCGCGATGGCCAACGGAAATGACTGGTGGGACGAATTCTGGCAACAGCGTGCCCAGCAGAACCAGCTACGCAATCTTCTCTTCGGCGCTGGTGGGGTTCAGCGGAACCGTTCTGTTTACAACCCCTTCGCCCAGCAGCAGCAGATGGCGTCCATCCCCGGCGTGCAAGCCACGATGGGGATGGTGAACCCCACCTGGAACTACTACGTCAACCCCGAGACGGGCGAGCGGGTGCTTTCGCAAGGCCCGACCGGCTTCGCGGCGATGATGGACAACGCCATGAACCAGATGGCGAACATCAACAACGCCAACGCCGACCGGGTGAACGCTCTCAAGCGGACCTACATTCAGCACGCCCTGCCGCAGTTGATCCGCACCCAGGGGCTCCTGTCCGCACTCGGCAGTTTAGGCAATCTCGCCGGAAGCGGTAGCTCTCGCCGTCCTCGCGGCGACTATCGCATCGACTTCCGCGCCAACACGGGCGCTCGCGTATGGGGATAAGCCGTGCCCTACCTTCGTACCAGCGTTACCAAGAATCCGGTCTTTGACGACGCGACACGCGGGCTAGCCAGCCAGCAAGCGTTCGGGAACCGCCAGAACGCCATGACGGGCCTTCAGGGCACGTTTGGCTGGATGGGTGGCGGTGCATCCCAGCCCGCGTTCAGCACGCTACAGACGCCTCAGGTGGGCGGCGTAGGTGGCGGCGGTATGGCTGCCCCAATCCAGCAGCCATACCAAAGCCAGCTCATGAAGTGGTTCAGTGCCGCAGGCGAGCGACTCAGGAAGGCCTTTCAGGCGATGCAGGGTGGTGCATTGCCGGGGGCAGGCCCAGCCCAGCCCGGAGTAGCCGGACCTGTCACCGACCCGTCCTATACGGCCTACGGCGGGTACAACCAGCCGACGCAAGGCTTGCCTGGCCTGCAAACGGCGCCGACCCAACAGATGGGAAGCCCCATGTTCTCGGCGGCCGAGATGAACGCCCTGGCGATGCAGGCCAATCAGGCTCTGCGGCGTGGGGCCGAGCACGGCTTGACCACGCTCCTTGGCTATGAGCCGCAGGCCCAGCGTGCCCAGCTTCAGCGGGAAGACTTGGCGGCCCAAGAGGAAAGTGCTCTGGGCGACATCTACAACCAGATGGCGAACCAGAAGAACCTGTACGACTTGGCGAAGCAGCGTTACGACCTGGCAAATCAGGCTCGCACTAACACCTGGCTGGCCATGCTGACTAACATGCTGGGAGGGTAGCGGGATGGCACTTTCCAATCGCAACCCGTTCGCTGGCGGCGCGTTCCCCAACCCCTATGCGAACATCGGGGACTACCTGCGGGCCTCGGGCGGCTCGATGTACGGTGTCTCCACCAGCATGAGCCCGTACCAGCGGACGCTCTACAACATCCCTGATCCGCAGTCGTTCATCCAGCCCAAAGGTCCGGCTAGCGGTGGTGGCTACCTGTCGAACCGGCTGCCCAAGCCCGGCGGTGGCCCGCCCAAGCCGCCTAACATCAACGTGAACAGCAGCATCAAGGGCGAGAACTACCTGCCGCAGAGCTACACGCAGCGGCTGATGAACCAGACGCACGCGGACATGGCACCCACCGCCCAGTTCGCCCACCAGTACGCTGCCAATCAGGACAACATGGCGAGCCTGTCGAGCGGTCAGGCGATCAGTGCCCTGGCGAACGATTTTGCCCGAGCCTACAACCAGCAGGCCGACGCGGTGGCCCAGATTCCGCTTCAGCATGCGATGGACCGCTACGACTACCAGACGAACCTTCAAGGCATGCAGGCGAAGGACGTACAGCGTAAGGCTCAGCTTGCTTTGGATCGGTACTACAACGACTTGGATTTCTACGGCGGCAGCCTGCAAAACTACTTGGCCGGTTTGCAGCAGAAGGCCCAACTGATGAATTACTTCGGGTAGTTGAACGATGCCAATTCCTCCTGTCCCCCCGCCGTTTGACGCCGTACGTCCGAGCCGGTTCCCGGCCGTGGACCCTCGGTTCCTGCAGCCTAGCGCGCGGATTCAGAATCCGGCCATCTTTGGCGCGGTGCCAGATATGTCCGAGCTCACGCCTGCAATGCCTCGCGCCCAGTACGATCCGTACACGGCCCTGCTGGCGCGCCATGCTGCAATGTCTAGCACCGAGTACGATCCTCCGGTAGAGGCCCCGCCGCCTGACGCTCCAGACCAGGCCGGCGTGCCTTCGCTGTCGGATGCGGTTGGTGCCGTTGGCGGCGTTTCAGCGCGCGGCGGAGCGGCGGCATCCTCCCCCGGCATGGCCCCGCTGGATGCTGCTGGATTCGTTGGCGGCGCTTCAGCACGCGGAGGAGTAGCGGCAGCATCCTCCCCCGGCAGGAACCCTGGACTGCCCGATGGCATGACCCCGTGGGATGCTGCTGGATTCGTTGGCGGCGCTTCAGCGCGCGGAGGATTAGAGGCGGCATCCCCCGGCATGCTGCTGGATGCTACCGGATTCGCTGGCGGCGCTTCAGCGCGCGGCGGAGCAGCGGCAGCATCCCCCGGCATGACCCCGCTGGATGCCGCTGGATTAGCTGGCGGCGCTTCAGCGCGCAGCGGAGTAGCGGCGGCATTCCCCGGCATGACCCCGCTGGATGCCGCTGGATTAGCTGGCGGCGCTTCAGCGCTTGGTGGCTTGGTGGCTAGAACCAATCCTGATCCGCATGCAGTCATGTCGGCTGTCGATGATATTGTGCGCCAGTTCAACGAGGCTGCCGCCAACATACCTCCGTGGATGTCTGCTCCTGGCAGATTCTGGGGCCAGCAGCAGCGGATGCCGGGCGGTGTGCCTCGCAGCCCCGAGGGTCGCCGGCTGGACCTGTCGGCCGATCCGCGGTACGGAGCGCAGTTCCCGCCGGCTGCACCCGCGCAGCAGATCAACCAAGGCTTGGTGGACCAGGCCAATGCGGCAGCGCCCGGATTCATCCACGTAGGGAAGCACAGCGGACTACAGCCGCTACTGCCTGAGACATGGGAAACCGGACCAGTCGATGGCCTAACTCCGGCTGCGGCTGCCGCTTTGCGAGAACGCCAACTTCGCCAGCGTCTTGCCAGTGATCCACAGTACCAGGAATGGAAGGCCGCTGCCCAAGCTGCCGGTGCTGATGCAATGGCCAAGGGACTGCCCGGCCCACAACTGAATGCGCCAACCTTTGTGGGCGATATCTTCCGGTCTGAAGCTGATCAGGCTCGGTTTAAGGCTGCGGCCGATGCGTTTGCTGCCCGCCGCGCGGATCGACGCCAGCGCGTGCTCGACCAGATGGAGCGTAACCGTGCCGCTGCCATGATTCGCAGCCTCCGCGATCCGCAGACCCGCAACGCGGTGCTGGCCGCTGGCTTGTTCGGCGGCCAGATGCCGGAGAACGCGGCGATTGCGCTGGCCATGATGGGCTACCCCGATGCGGCCCGGCTATTCACCCAGTCGCGGATTGCCGCCCAGGAATCGGCAGATAGAAGGTATTTAGCGGACAAGGACTCAGAGACCCGGACGCAGATTGCCGACAAGGAATCGGCAGATCGACGGTATATGGCGGACAAGGACGCAAAGACCCGGACGAAGATTGCCGCCAAGGAATCGAAAGATCGACGGTATGTAGCTGACAAGGACTCAGAGACCCGGACGAAGATTGCCGCCAAGGACGCAAAGACCCGGATGAAGATTGCCGCCAAGGAATCGAAAGATCGACGGTATGTAGCTGACACACGGCGGGAACCCGATCCAATTCGGCAGGCTGAATTCAACGCCCAGATGAATGTACGCCGCGACGAAATCGAGAAAGAAATCCTGGCCAACAATCCTGGGCTTGCCAACTTCCCTGACGCTTTGGAGCAAGAAGTCAATCGCCGCATGGGTTCTGTTCCACAAGCAGCCCCCAGTACGACGCAGGAAGGTGGCAATCAAGGCGGCAGCCAACCTCAGCAGCGATTGCATCCGTCCGCCATCAGGGTTATGGATGCCGCCGGTCAAAATGCAGGAAAGGGACTAAGCTGGCTCACCCAGCACGTAGACGATTTAACGCAGTGGGCCAACGCTGACCCTCGCGGCTTCATCAAGTTTATTGATAGCCTGCCCGGCGGTCGGAGAGCAGCCGCAGCGGCGCTAGCCACTAGTATTGCTGGACTTCCGTCTCGCGTGACGCAGGATGAGGCCCACAGCCGCTACGCTCGCCAACGGTCCCTTGCGGAGATGATTCGGAGCGGTGGCTGGCCGACGTATTGAGTACGCCATAGCCCCACCCAATCAGCACGATAAAGCTAAAAATGGCAGCGATCTCCACCAGCAGCAGGTCTGCCTTGATGGTGTAGCCCGATACTCCCGCGATGAAGAAGAAGTCTAGCTTGCCGCTAGCATCCACCCACGGGGGAAACAGAACTGCCAGCAGGACAAGGCAGGCACCAACACGATAAAGCAGCATGGCATTTGACCCCTATAAGTTTGCACCAGCATCTCGGACTGCTACAGCAGCCCTGCCGGCCCTTACCCCCGAGGAAGAACAATCCTTGCTGGGGTCCGTGGGCGATACGCTGCTGAGCGGCCTGTCGTTCGTCGGCAACGTCCTGGACACGCCCGGAGCAATCATCCGCAACACGCTCGCCGGTACCAACCCCCTGCAAGGTCTGTTTGATTTTGACGAGCGGACCAGCGGCCGTCAACTTTTAGAGACTTGGGGGGTGCTCGCTCCCAACCAGGAAGGTCCGGACGCTGGAGATGTTGCTGGGTTCGGTGCGGAGATTCTGTTCGACCCGCTGACCTACCTGACAGGTGGCCTCACTGCCGCTGGCAAGGTAGCCAAGAAGTCGGGCGCGCTGCGGCACCTGGACATTATAAAGGGGGCCGCCAAAGGCAAACGCCAGACGCGGATGAACACCACGCTGGGCGACCTGTTTGGTGAACAGTGGTTCAAAGACGCGAACCTGGCCGAAGCAACGCGCCAAGCTGCCGAGAAGTCTGGCGTCAAGCTGTCCGACATTATCGACCAGCCCCTGGCAGGCGGTATTGGCCTTCGCATCCCGTTCACCGGCATCGAAACCACCTTCAGCGGCCCGCTGGCTCAGAAGTGGGCCAGCTTCTGGGACAGCGTAGGCAGCGCAATCCGCAACTCAGACTTACTCGCCCCGGCTGCCAAGCTGGTTTCTGCTGGCCGACGCGGGGCCAATACAGGATTCGGTGCCGTCCTCGGCAAGTCGATAACCGAAGGGCGGCTACCCAGCATGGCCGAAGGGCGGCGGGTATTCGCGGAGCTGGATCGGGCTATCGCAGAATGGCGACCGGAGCTGCTAGATGATTCGGTGGCAGCACGAGCCGAGAAGTATCGGCTCGTGGAAGCTGGTAATCTAGCCAATATGCCACCCAATGTTGCCAATGCCGTGCGTGAGGCTCGTAACGTTATCAACACGATTTTTGACGAAACGCTACAGCGAGGCGCAAAGGGTGCAAAAATTGCCCAAATGGAACGCGGAGAACACTTCTGGCCGCGAAGCATGGGCGCATCGTTTATCGACGAGACTCTCCAGCGAACGCCATCCCTGCGAACGGTAGCCGCCCATCGGCTGATCCCGCTGTTCTCCGACCCTGACGTGCTTCGCATCGCCACGTCCGACGCCGACGGTCGCACCAAGCTGGCCCAGCTTAAGGACATCCTGCCCACGAAGATGAGGCAGCTCGGCATCGAAGAAACCTTCGTGCCGATGAACACGCCCACGCAGGCCCGCCTCGAAGCCGAGAAGATCTACCGTATGGCCCGCAGCCGCCGAGGCCGGCTGGATGCGATGAATATGTACGGTGCGTGGCTGGAACCGCTGATCACCGCGCGGATGCCCAAGCTGGAGTTCCTGAATGCGGTGGAGCAGGCCCTGATCCAAATCTCGCCGTCTCTGAACCGGCCATCCAAGGTCATCAACCGCGTCGAGGACTTCGCCAAGCTGATCCTCGAAACGGCTGAAAAGCCGGGCGGCGACAGGATACTGGCCCAGGGGCTATACACCGCTGATCCGCTGACCGAAGCCATGCGGTACACCACGGGCAAGCGTCACAAGGCATGGATGCTGGACAGGATGACCGACGCCTTGTCCGACCCCGACCTGCTCAAGATGGCTGAACGGCTGGGCGGTGAGCAGATCAGCCTAGGCGATTTCTTCAGGGACTGGTCCAAGATTGACCGCACCCGCGTGCTGCAAGTCATTGCTGCCAAGCTGGGGCTCGATCCCGACTCGCAGGATGCAATGCGGCTGGTCGCCGGCATGACCATCCCCAAGGTGGCCGCAGACGACATCAAGCAGGTGTTTACTGGCTGGACGAGCAAAGAGGTTCGCGAGCCAGTGCTGAAGTGGCTTGACAACTTCACCACGTTCTTCAAGGGCTGGGTGCTGGCGTGGCCAAGCTACCACATCCGCAACCTGATTAGCGGTGCCTTTGCCAACGCCCAGGCCGGCATGTTCAGCCCCCGCGACTGGGGCGACGTGAGCAAGGTGCTGCTCAGCGGCAAGCCGGTAAAGGGCCTGAAGGAAGTACCGGTAATTAAGCAGCGTTTACTTAAGCGGTTCGGCCCGGACCTTAGTAAAGTCACAGATGAACAAGCAACCCGCGAGTTCCTGCAGCTTGCCTTCGAGTATGACGTGCTGCCCAAGCAGGCTGGCGAGTACGCCGAGATTGCTCCAGGCGTTCGCAAGCCGCCCACGGCCCGGGAAGTAGCCAGCCAGGCTCCTAGCCGCGTAGGCCTGGAGGCGATCACCGATCCACTGTTGAAGCCCAAGGCGGAAGGCACAAGCTACAACTGGCGCGACCTGCTGCTGGGTATGCGCGGCCTCGGCGGTCGTGATGTTTCCACCAACCCGTGGATTCGGTCGCACGAAGCGGTCGGGTACATCACGGAAGGCTTTAACCGGCTCGGTGCGTTCCTCAACCAGCTACGCAAAGGTGTCGGTCCAGAGGAAGCGGTGCGGCGCGTGCTGGAAGTGCAAATCGATTACGCCAGTCACAACTTTACGCCCTTCGAGCGGAACGTGCTCTTACGGGTGTTTCCATTCGGCCGCTTCACCAAGGGCATGATGCGCTACGTGCCCAAGAAGCTAGCTGAAGACCCCGCCGGCTTGATGGGCCAGAGCATTCGGGCGGCTCGGTTGAGCCAGAGCCAGATGCCCGGCCTGCCAGATCACATTCGCCAAGGGCTGGCTATCCCTGTCGGTCAAGACGAAGAGGGAAATCCGCAGTTTGTAACGGCCAGCGGTTTGATGCACGAAGACCCGCTGGGCTTCTTCAGCGGGGCGCGGCACGGACTCGACCTGCCAGGTCTGGTTCGCGGCGGAACCTTGGAAGTAATCAGCCGAGCCAACCCGCTCATCAAGGCCCCGATCGAGTGGGGCATGGGTAGCAGCGCATTCCAGGCCGGCGCCAGCGGTGGCCGCGATCTGCGCGACATGGACCCGACGATCGGACGTATCGTGCAGAACATCACGGGCGAGGAAGGCCCGCCGATGCGGCTCGGATTCCTGGACCATCTCGCGGCGAACCTGCCCACCAGCCGGGCGATGACCATGCTTCGGACGATGACGGACACCCGCAAGAACGTGCCCGAGAAGCTGATCAACCTGCTGACGGGCGTGCGGATCAGCAGTCTCAGCCCGGCCGCCCAGGACGCCGAGTTCCGCGAGAACATCGAAGACCTGCTGCGCGACTTCCCGCAGACGCGGGCGTTCGAGCGGGTGTACATTCCCCAGGAGGAACTGGAAAAGATGTCGCCAGAGGAACAGCAGCGCGCGATCTACCTGCAAACGCTGCTCAAGATTCTGGGCGAGCGGGCGAAGCGCCGGGCGGAGGCGCGAGAGGCGGCTTGACGGCTCGAGAATCGCCTGTAAGATAGTTTCGCCCGGCTAGGGGTCGGCTAGCTACCGACCTCGAAAAGCGGTGTGGGTTACAATGGGATTACACGTCTCATCCTCCCTCTAGGCCGCCGCCTGCCGGGCTTGTTCTAATTCGGCCTAGCTCTTTGCCTAAAGGAGCCTTCGATGCGCAAGCGCCACACTGCCCGCACCTCTGATCGCCAGTCCATCGCCTGGGGTTACTGCCGCGTCAGCACCATCGAGCAAGCAGCCAGTTCGCGCCGCCTGAACACTGGCGTCGGCATGAGTCTCGAAGCCCAGCATAAGGCCATCTCTGACTTCATCCAGCGGAACCTGCCGGACCACATCTTCATCCCCGAGCAGCACATGGTCCAAGATGCTGCCTCGGCCAGCAAGAAGCCGTTTCTGGTTCGTCCTGGTGGCCGGGAAATCTGGGATCGTATCCAGCAGGGCGATGCCTTGGTGTGTGCCAAGGTGGACCGTGCGTTTCGCAGCACACACGATCAAGCGATTACGCTCCACGAGTTCAGCAAGCGGGGTGTCTCGGTTTACTTTCTGGATTGCCCGGAAATCAGCGGAGCCAGCGGTGAGTTCCTGTGCAGCATCCTAGGGGCTGCCGCTCGGTTTGAATCGCGTCGCCGCAGCGAACGCATTCTCGAAGCCAACGAAGTCCTACGCCAGCAGAAGCGGCGCTACTGGGGTGGCCGCGCTCGTGCCTGGGGATTCCGCTACGCCGCCAATGGTCAGATCGTGCCGTTCCCCGAAGAACAGGCCATCATGCGGCAGGTCTGGATTTGGCGGGAAGTCGAGAAGAAGTCATGGCACGAAATCGAGTATCTGATCGAGAAGCAGCTTTGCGAGCGAGAGGGCCGCGAAGTGCTCCATCTCGCGGCCGCTCGCAAGCCCAAGGTCAGCCCCTTGCATAAACGGTGCAAGTGGAATGACAGGGTGTTCACCATGAGAACCATTGTGGCGATGCACCGTGTCCACCAGAAGTGGATCGAGATTGGCTACATGCCGCACCCTCTCAAGGAAGTCGCTTGAGGGGTGTGCTGGGGCTGCTAGCCGGACGAGCCACAGGATCAACATCGCTAGCCTGGCGATACAGCGGCCCTTGGCTGCCGCTATCAGGTCGCTGTATCGCTTGCGATGATTCGCGTGTTCTCGTGATGCCCGGAGCCGATTGAGCCTCTGCGCGATGGATTGAGGCCCGCTGCGTCCTGGGGAACCACACCGGATGGTACGGACCGGGCCGATCCATTCTCGGCATCTGGCCGCAGACTGCACTGTACCGTGGCATGACGCCGCCGAACACATAGTCGGCAGCTTCCAGGGGCGGATCAGGCTCTTGGTCCACCCGGATGATGACGGTGCCATCAGAAGGCGGTGGTTCGGGTGGGATGATCTCGCCGCCCGCCAGCGATCCTGCTCGGAAGTGATGTGCCCGAAAGCTGTGGGCGGCGAACGTGTGTTTCATGGGTCGTATTCCACGCTGCTGCGGTTGCCGTCACTGTCCACGGTGACTTCTACGCGCGGTGTCGTGCCGTTGAGTCCGTAGAAGGTTTCGATCCCTGTCCCGGCACCCGTGACCTTACCGGCCAGCACGGCGGCGATATACCGCAGTGCCGCCCTAGGCGTGGCTCCGTCGATCGCATTGGCCCGGTCCAAGAGGGCATCTGCGATGGCCTGCATGGTCGCGCTGGTGAGAACTACGCCGTCGGTGCCCACGGCGGCCAGGATGGCATCGGCTACACCGTCTATCGTGTCTATCTTGCCCTCGACCGCAGCAAGCTCGACGGACGTGGCAAGTGGTGCAACGGCGGCGTCTAACTGGGTCTTGGTCGGCGGGTCGTAGTCAGCCAGGGCCGCGGCGGCAGCAGCCTCGGCAGCATTGCCAATGTCGCTAAGCGTGCCGCTGGTCAGCGTCATCGCGTCCCCAGCCTGGGCCGCCGTCTTGGCCGCGTCGTAATCGCTGGTGAGCGCGTAGCCCGTCTTGTCGTGATTGGTTTCGATCTCCACGCGGCCGGTGGTTGCGGTGATGGACAGGTCGGCGAAGTTGGCCGGCAGGTCAGTTTTCGCGGCCAAGCCGCTTACGTCAGCCGTGGTCCACGCGGCATCGCCTCGGTCGCGGATGGCTTCGAGCGAATCCGTCGATCCATTGAAACCGCCGCCCTTGATGTCGGTCAGGTGACCGTTGGCCGTATCCACTTTGCCCGATATGGTCGAGAGCGAAGAAGGCAGTGTGGTGCCGGTGTCCTCAAGGATGGCATCGACATTATCATCGACCGTCTGCAAGGCCGTAGCGAGCGATGTCAACGCGCCGGAGTCCGGCAGGTTGTCGGTGACGGCTTTGATCGCGTCTACGTTGCCGTCGATGATATCGAGCTTGGCGTCCAGTCCAACTGTGGCCGCTTGGATCGCGCCATCGAGGTCGATCGTGGTGCTGTTCTCATCGAGAGCCGTCAGCGTGCGGGTTGCGTACTCCCAGACCTCTTGCGCTGTTGCACCACCACTGCCGCCAGTCGGGGCCTCTTCGAGCGCCTTTTCGGTAAAGCGGTAGCCGCTGGAATCTTCGATGAGATTGTCCAGCTTGTCGGTAACCGCCTTGATGCCGTCGGCCACGGAATCAACGGTGTCGATCTTATTCTCGATTCCGGTCAGGGAAGAGGGGAGCGTGGTGCTGGTGTCCTCTAGGATCGCATCGACCACGTTATCAACGGTGGCTAATGCGCTGGCGGTGGCCAGGGATGTCAGAGCGCCGCCGTCAGGCAGGTTGTCGGTCACTGCCTTAATCGCGTCTACGTTGTCATCGACGGCTTGCAGGGCTGTTGCTGTTGCCAGCGAAGTCAGCGCCCCGCCATCCGGCAACGCATCGGTCACGGCTTTAATGCCGTCGATCTTGCCATCAACGGTGGCCAATGCGCTCGCCGTGGCCAAGCCGTTCTGGATGGCCGTAATCGCAGCGGCGTTGGGCGCGTCGATCAGATCAACCTCCACCGTCACCCGGCCTTCTAGCACGCTCCAAGGCGGGGCTTCGGGGCGGTGTACGCTGGTCGTGTCGGTCAGGTAGATATAGCCCACCAGGATCGGCGTACTGCCATCTTTGACCAGCACATGGTGCCAACCACTCAGCGACTCCGTAACGGTCGCCTGATAAAACCCCTTGCGGTTGGTATGCTCCGTGAGGATGTCCCCGCCCGTGTTGGCAATGGTGTCGGACCCCAGCGGATACAACTCCAGGGTGAGCGTGCGGCCGGATGGAGCCTGGATTTCGACGGGGGTGCTGGCCACTGCTTACTCCCGAGCGTCCACAATAGCGTCAACCTCATCGACCGTGGCGGCGGCGATAACCTGCTGCCGTAGCGCACGGCCCGCGTCCAGCACGCTGGTCATACGTTGCGTCCACAGGTCCTGGATGCGCTTGAGGTCGTTGGCGTCAGTGATTACATACTCGCCGCCGTCAACTGTGCTGACGCCTTGGGGCAGGGTAATGCTGCCCATCTGCACGCCCACGGAGAGCATCAGCAGGTTACGTTGTGCGGCCTCGGATGTGCTGATAACCGCCCCATCGGCCACCTCCAAACCAGCCGTCAGCAGATACTCGCTGCGGGCGTCGATGGCCTCGATCTTGGCTGCCTTGGCTTGCTCCAATATTACCGTGTCGGCCTGGGCGAGTAGCTCCTGTTCGTTGGGCTTGGGCGATCCAATCGCCTGCTCGTCCCAATGGGCGATCTGCACCACTGGCTCACCGTCCGCACCTCGCACCTCGGCTAGGTACCAGTCCTGCGCAGGGCGGGCGTGCGGATAGAGGTGCATGATGATCCGCGCTAGCTGGGACATCATCGCTGCTCCAACACGGTCAATGTGGCATTGCTGATGTTCCGAACTCCTGCGCCGGGGTTATATTGCAGGCATCGAAGGTCGATCGTATCACCTGCATTCAGTGCCGCCATAAACGCCCCTGCAATGCCCGCGGTCATCGAAATGGCGGCGCCAGTTGCGCTGACCACACCGTAGTTTGATCCATTACGGAACGCATACAGTTGCCAGATATCGCTGTTGCTCAGCGTGGGGCCGTCGGCGGAAACCAAAATCAGGTACTGGCCAGGCCGCTTGATAACGATTTCATCGGTTCCGGCGATACCGCCCACGTTCGCCTGCACTGTCATGCTGACAATTTTTGTGTTGGTCGTGCTGGCGATGCTTTGGGGCGTGGTGCGTCGCAACACCGCGCGATGGCCCGCGAGTGATCCAGTAACCACCCGCCAGGAGGTGCCGTTGCTCTGGATCAGCGCCGAGTCGCCCGTCACGTACAGCACCACGATCACATTGCCCAGGTGGTCCTTGACTTCCACCAGGGCTGTATTGACGCCGATCTTTTGCACCCAATACATCATGCTCGGCACGCTGGCCGCATTGGGCGTCGTCACCACGGCATTGTTTGTGTTGCTGCACAGCAGCACGGCATCACTGACCCCCAGCGTCACGCTCGTGCTGCTGGTGGTCCGCGTCGGCCAGTGGTTGGGTGGGGCGATGGACGTGAGCATGGCGCTACTTGCTCATCCTGTCCAGCTTTTCCTCGATCCTGATCAGGCTGTTGTCGATACGCTCGAACTGCCTGCGTGTCTCGATCTCGCCCCGCTCGAGCACGCTGATGCGTGTGGAATGGCTCACCAGTTCCAGGATTGCCCACGAGCCGACGCCCAGCACAATGGGCATGACTAATCCCGCGAAGTCTTTGGCCCGGTCGAGCCACTTACTCATGGTGTCAGTCACTGTTGGCTGGCCCTTGGGTGGTCTAAAGCAGTCCTAAAAACATGATGTACAGCCCCAGGTCAGCGTCAGCTGGCAGGTCGATGGGTTCGGGTTCGGGTTCGGGTTGGTCTTCGCTCAAAGGCTCCCCTCCACGGCGGCCACCACCTGCTCGCGGCAGATGGGGCAGTCCGGGTTGATCGTTTGATGGTTGGTCACACGGCCATTCTCGTACACCCGCACATCGGGCTGCTTGCCCACATCGACACTCACCACGCGTTCGCCGTCTCGCCACTTGATACCAACACGCCCGTCTGCCGTGGGTATGATGGCTGTGAGCCGCTTTAGGTCTGGGGCATGCTCAGCCATCGCCACCAGGAACGCCTTGGCCCGCTCGAAATACTCCGGCTTGATCGGGTCGTACCCGTCCGGTTCTTCCGCCGCGCGGCGGTCGATGGCGGCCAGGTATTCGGGCAGGTGGGCGGCCAGGGTCATGGCTGTATCCAAAACGCGGGGGCCGGGCGGGGCAGGAACCCGACCCCCGCTAACTGCGGCTGCCTCGTGCAACCGCTTCGCTCACTCCGTTGGTTGGTACGGCCTCACTTCCACACGTATCCGACCATCCTCTGCTTGAGGCACGGTCGGCAACTGGATGGTCGGCCGCTCCGGTGCGGGTTGCACCACGGGCGGCGGATCGTCAGGCCACAAGGCATTTACCGCTGCGGCTCCGATGCCGCCGGCGGCCGCAGCGCCGGCGGCAATCGCGGCGGGCTTAGCGATCTTGATTAGCAGGCTTTCGTCCTTGGGCGGCTGGCTGGGGGGTTCAGGGGTGGATTGGGGCTGCTGTGGCTGGTCCTTTGCCCACGGCAACTGCGGGGCGCTGGCACCGCTGTAATGGATGTCGCCGGTCACGATGATGTCGCCCATGTCGTCGTCCGACGATTCGCTCACCACGTCACCCATCCCCAGCGCCTTGGCCTGCATTCGGTGGCTGTCCATCACCCGTTTGCGGAAGTCCCTCAGGCTCGCCCGGTGGTCCTGGATCGCCACCGCTTTCGCCGCCGCCGCCAGGCCCGGTGCCATGTCCGCCACCCGCTCCGCTATCTTTTCCGCCGGCGACATACTGCTCATACATGGCCTCGATTTCGGCTTGGGCACGATCTACGCGCTGCTGCCAATACTCGTCGAACCGGCCAGCCAGAAATGCCACACGGGAGGCCGCGGCGTCCCTGTCCGCAGCCTCCAGGGCGGCAATCGACTGCGCCACCAGCTCATCCATCGACTGGTAAGGCAGGCCATCCATGGGCTACGTGGTCCCGCCGCCAGGGGCCGCCGTGTTGCCAGGATTGTTGGTCTCGGCGCGGGTGCGGCCGGAACCGCTCTCGGTGGCGGTGCGATAGCCCATCGCCGCGTTGATGGTCGGGCTAGCCATCGCATTGGTCCACATGTACTGCGCGTTGATGCTCAGTTGGTCAGCCGCATCGGTACGACGGGCAGCACCCGCCGCAGCCGCGTTGGCCATCACGGTCATAGCAACTGCGAGGTTGCCGGGGTCCACAAGGCTGTCTGCCATTGCATTGGCTCCGCAAGAACAGGGATCTGTATTGGGCATCAATTGCCCCCAGTTAACACGCGCTCCAAAGCCTCGATCCGCTGCTCTAACGCTTTGATGCGAGCGGATTCGGGCAAGTAGATTTCGGCCACTTCACCAGGACGCACCGGCACGGGGCCGGTTTCGTGTCCGTCGCCCTGGTGGATGTTCAGATAGATGGGGTCCGTTGGCGCATCCTTGCCCGGAGGTCCCTGTGGACCAGGATCACCCTTCGGCCCTTGGGGGCCGGCGGGTCCACAGGGGATCGCCTTGATCGCTTCGCTAAGGCCGCTCACGCCATCAGCAATCGCACTGATGCGCTTATCGGCTTCCTGCTCTAGCTTTTCCAACTGGGCTTTGATGGCCGCAATCTCGGCCCTGATGTCCGAATCGTCGTAGGGCTGCGGGGTTGGTTGGGGCGCGGGCTGGACGATCTGCGGGGAAGACTCAACAGGGCGCGAGAAGTCGCCGGGCGGTTGGTCGTAGCCGGGGGATTGGCCTGGATTGCAGCCGCAGCCGGGCTTGCAGCCAAAGATGCGTTTCCAAAACGGCTCGCGGCACGCACCCCAGGTATCGACCGTCAAGGGCCGGATCGCTTGGGTGTGGATCATCGGGCCGTTGATAGACTCCTTCGGACCACCCCACAAGATGCCGACAACTTCGGGCTGGCCGTTAGTCACACGGATGATCGGCCCGCCCGAATCGCCGGGGATCGAAATGGCCGTCACCGCCACCTCGTACTCGCCTTGCCGAGTCTGGGTGTAGCCCAAGACCGTGCCTTGCTTCTCCTTCCAGTAGCCGCCACCGTAGCCGCAGAGGATGACCTGCTCACCCTTCACGGCTTCGCGCTCAGCCAGCGGGATCA
>Ga0207874_1000831_pt1 | contig 40660 bp, 41 predicted proteins | sample HigsolmetaAR201D_FD_184833 | JGI IMG/M metagenome (GOLD analysis project Ga0207874, IMG submission 184833) | Ionic liquid and high solid enriched microbial communities from the Joint BioEnergy Institute, USA - AR20-1-D (SPAdes) (version 2) ...
TCCTGCTCATGACAGTCTCGGCCCCCGCCAGCCGGCGACCAGCCGCCGGTATTCCTCGGGAATGGCTACCGGCTGGCAGTCAGGCCCATAGGCGCCGCGGAATTCGTACCAGTACGCGATGAGGATCAGCATCGCGCGCTTGAGCAGATCGGGCACCTCCGTTCCCGCCTCGCCATATCCGGCCGAAAAATCGATCTCGATCCCGTTGATCGGCAGGCCGGGCCGGGGGCGTGAGCGCAGATAGAGCCGCGCCGGCGAGGACATGGCGTCGAGCTGATAGTCCCCGGGCGTTAGCACAAAGGCTGCGCCGCCGCCGTCAAAAACCGTGACGGAAAGGATTTGCTGCACGGGCTCGCGTCTCAACTCCACCACATTGCCTTCCGGCCAGTCATCGAGCGCCAGACGCCAGTTCTGCTCGATCAGCGCGCTTCCGGTAGTCCGTTCCACCTCCTGTCGCGCCGCCCTTATCAGGCCGGAAATCAGCTCGTCCTCGCTGTCATGCGTGATGCGCAGATGCGCCTTCGCCTCCGCGAGCGTTACGGGTTCGACGGCGGGTTCCACGGTTCGAAACAACGTCATAACCGCCTCTCTTCAAGTATTGAATCAGAACGCCGCAGCTTTCGCCGCGGCGTAGAAAAGGAGATGAGCCTGCCCAAGCGGTTGTCCGGCAGACCCGCGGTGCCTGAACCGGCAACCGAAACAGAAGCCTCACTCGGTGCCGAACTTTAAGAGCTTGATCGCCTCGAAGTTCTGGATGCCGCCGCCGACCCTCTTCGTGGTGTAGAAAAGCACATAGGGCTTGGACGAGTAGGGATCGCGCAGCACCCGCACGCCCGCGCGGTCCACCACCAGATAGCCTCGCTGGAAATCGCCGAAGGCGATCGGCGTGGCATCGGAGGCGATGTCGGGCATGTCTTCCGCCTCGACCACCGGGAAGCCCATCAGCATGGCCCGGGCGCCGGGCGTTGTCGGCGGCTGCCAGAGATAGTTGCCGTCCTTGTCTTTGATTTTGCGCAGCGCCGCCTGGGTCCTGCGGTTCATCACCCAGCTCGCGTTCTGCCGGTACCCCGCCTTCAGCGCATAGACGAGGTCGATCAGGATATCCGCCGGGTCGTTTTGCGGAAGCGCTCCGTCTCTCCCCGTTGCCCGGTAGCCAACCTTGCCCCAGCTCCAGCTCATATCCTCCACCTGCTCGTAGCTGAGAAAACCGAGCGGCTTGTTATTGCCGTCGCCATCGACAAAGGCAGCCCCTTCCTGCTCCGCGAAAGCGGTCTCGATCTCGCCCGCTATCCAGGCATCGAGATCGACCACGCTGTCCTCAAGCAGCGTGGCGGTCGCGGCGGGCATCGCGTAGAGTTCCGCCGTGGGGAAGGATAGCTCGTCCAGCGTGGGTGTCGCCGTCTGCGACCTCTGCGCGGTCTCGCCCACCCATCCCGTGGCCGGCCCGCTGATCGCAAATGGCTTCTTCAGCACGGCCGAGGAAACCTGCCGCACAGAGGCAATTGACCGAATGGGCGAGATCGCGGCAAGACGCCTGCCGATTTCGGCCTCCAGCTCCTCTGGAACTAGATAACCGCCATCCTGCGGTGAGCCGTAGGACATGGCCTTGGCCTCGAGCGCTCTTAGCTGCCGATCATCGCCGCTGCGAAGATAGGCGTGGAAGGCATCCTTGTGCTCCAGCGCGACGGGTGAGACCGTCATCTCACCGCCCAGCGCGGGCCTTGCCTTCTTCAGTACAAGCCGGTCGATCAAGCGCTTCTGTTCATCGAGCGCGGCTGAGAGGCGCTCCACCTTCTCCTGCGTCAGCGGATCGGCCGAGCGGCGCTCGATCTCTCTGAGACGCTGATCGTTCTCGCGCTTGAAGGCTTCAAACGTCGTCATGAATTCTTCAAACGCGCCGGTAAGATCATCGCTGGCCGCAATGGACTTCACCTCCAGAACGCCAGTATTGGTCGCTCCACTCATTCTTCCATTCCTGATCTGCTGGTTATTGTTGAAGAAGTCTCGTCGCCTGGCGAATTGTCGCCACCAGGCGCTCCGGCGTTCCCGGCGCGGCATCCCGCCCGCGCAGGAGCTCAGCGAAGCCGCGTGAGATCACGGTTTTGGCCTCGCTGCGCGTCAGCCTTGCATCCCGCGTCAGCCAACGCTCGAATTCTCGTATGGTTGGCAGGCCGCCCGAAAAGCGCCCGCCCTTCACCTGTTCCACGCGCGCCTCGGGCAGCATGGGAAAGGTCACCACAGAAATTTCCCACAGATCGGCTTTCAGGATCCGGCGCACGCCCGTGCGCGGGTCCTTCCGAGCCTTCACCGTTCGGAAGCCTATGGACAGGCCATCGAGCGCACCGGCGCGCATCAGTTCCAGCACCTCGCGCGCCCTTGCCACACCCGTGGCGAGCCTACCGCGCACGAAGAGGCCCCGGTCGTCCTCGCGGATTGCCTGCCACGCGCCGATGGGCTGGTTCGGGTCGTGCTGGAACAGCATCCGGATCCCGCCCGCACCCCGCTGGGTGATCGACTCGGCGAAGGCGCCCCGCTCCACCACATCCTGCCCGAGATCGATGCGCCCAAACAGGCTGGCATAGCCGCAGAACGTCCCATCACCCTCCACCTGCTCAATGTCGAGCATGGAGAACTTGCGCTCGTCCGGCGCCGGAATGATCTTTCGCATCATTGCGTGCCCTTTCTCCCGCGCTGTATCCGTCCGCCATCGGCCAGCAGCCGCGTTACAAACCCGATCGCGCTCCACGCGCACAGGCTTGCCGCAGCGGAGCCCATGAGAACCATCTCGCCCGGCGCCAGATTTCCCGCGATGCCAAGTTCCTCGGCGATCTTCAGCCCCGCCGTTCCGCCGAAGACGAAGCCGCAGGCAACGCCCACGGCGAAGCGGACCGCCGCTTCCCGCCGCCCGGAGGGTAGGATGTAGGCGAGTGAGATTGCGGAGCCCGCAACCGCTCCTGCGGCCTTGGCCAGCCACAGCCAGGCCGCCTCTGAAAGTCCATTCACTGTCGGTCTCCCTGGCTATAGGGTTAGCCCCGCCCGTTAGGTCCGTATCCCACGGCCTCCCGCTTCTCGTCGTCGGAGAGGAAGGTCGCCTCGTTGACGCGCTTCCACAGCGCCTCGCGCTCCGCAGCGAGCCCCTCGACCTGATCGAGATCGAAGGAAAGCCGCACATCGCCGCCAAATATCGGGGCCAGAAACCGGCCAAGCTCCCGGGCGGTGCGCCCCACCAGCGGCAGCACGGTCAGCCGGTAGAAGGCACGGTTCGCCTCCTGATAGTTCGCATAGGTGTTGTCCCCGGGGATGCCGAGCAGCATCGGCGGCACGCCCAGCGCCAGCGCGATGTCGCGGGCAGCCCCGTTCTTTGCCTCCATGAAATCCATGTCGCGCGGGGTGAGACTCATCGCCTTCCAGTCGAGCCCGCCTTCAAGAAGCAGCGGCCGTCCGGCCCGCGCGGCACCCGAATAGCCGTCCTCCAGCTCCGCCTTCAGCCGCTCGAACTGCTCGTCCGTCAGGTTCCCGCCCTCCTTCGGCGCATAGACCAAGGCGCCGGAAGGCCGGGCGGAATTGTCGAGCAGCGCCTTGTTCCAGCGCGCCGCGGCATTGTGGATGTCGAGCGCCTGCAGCGCCGCCGAAAGCGGCGGAAAGCCATAGTGATCGTCGATCGGATGAAACAGCTTGAGGTGCAGGCCGTTGCCGCCTTCGTCCAGCGAAATCCTCCGCCTGGTCTCTGCGACCCTGTATTCCAGGGCCACAGGCCAGCCCTTGACGTCGGCCAGAACGGTCACGCGATCGGGTCGCAGAAGATGCAGCTCCCGCGCGCCGGTCTCCGTCTCCACCCGTTCGACAAAGGCATTGCCCGAAAGCAGCAGGTGCCCGTAAAGGGCCTCCATGAAGCTGGGCCCAGCCTGCGCGTGGTTCGGCCGCGCCAGCAGCTCGGTCAGCGGATGCTCGTCGAGCTCCATCTCGCCTTCGTAGACGACCCAAGGTATGGCCGCCGCCGCTTCGGCGATCAAGCGGATCGCCCGGTGCGCGACGGGATTGCGCATGTATCCCTCATGGGCCAGCGCGGCGTAGTCTCTCCGCGTCCAGCGGGCCTCGCCCTGGGCGTGCAGGGCGACGAAGCCATATCCGCCAGCCTGCTTGCGCTCGGCGGCAAAGGTTTCCCGTCCCGGGCGCCTTGCCCAGGGCCACGTCCAAGCCATGTGTCCTTCCTGTCGTTGAACTAGGAGAAGTCGCGAATGCGCGGCGTTCCCTTGCGCCCGAGCAGAAGCTCCGTGATCGCCCACACCAGCGCGTCCACGCGGTCCGGTGAGCGCCCGCCCGACAGCCCGTCCGGGCCAAAGTCGCACATCTCGTCCTCGAGCTGCGGAAAGCGCCCGGCATGGCGCACGCGCCCCTGCGTATAGAGCGCTGCAACGGGCTCCGCGCGCACCCATTTTCCGCGGTTCGCCCTCACCGGTTTCACCGCGACGGCGGGGTCCACCGTCGCAATCACGCTTGCCACCATGTCGCCGCCCTGGTTCACCTCCGCCACGATCGCATCGGCCTCGAAACGGTGGTAGAGCGCCACGGCTTGTCGCGCCCACATCTCGGGCTTAGCCGCGCGCAGGGTCCCGTCATGGAGCACCCAGGCGGTGCCATCGCCCGCCATGCCCGCCACCACCATGCCGCAGGCATCCGAGGTGCGCCGGCCCGTTGCAGGCGGATCCACCGCCACCACGACGCGCATCAGCGCCTCCGCCGGCCCCTCGCGGGCCGCCACCTCGATCATTTCGCGGGTCCACAGAGCATCATCCCGATCCTCGATCAGCTCCCCGTCGAGTTCCTGCCTGCCAAGCCGGGTGCCGCCATAGTTCCGTTCCACCGCCTTCAGGAATCCCGCCGCCAGGTTGGCCGCGTTTTCTTCCGTTCGCATGCGCGTCAGCGTCACGTCGGGCCTCACCACCAGTTTACGGATCAGGGCCACCGGCTTCGGCGTCGTCGTCAGAAGCTGCATCGGACGTCGTCCCAGCCTCAGCCCGAACTGGAGCATGTCGAAGCATGCTTCCGCATCCTTCCACTTCGCCACCTCATCGCACCACGCGGCCTCGAATTGCGGCCCGCGCAAGCTTTCGGGATCCTCGGAGGAAAAGACCTGCGCCACCGCCCCGTTGTCCCACACGAGCCGCCTGCGGCTCGGCTCGAAGCGAGGGCGGTTGCCGCGCGAGACGGCCAGAATGCCTGAGGGCCCCTCGATCATCACTTCGCGCACATCGCCCAGGGTTTCGCCCACCAGCGCGATGCGCCCGTATCTGTGCGCGGCAAAGGGCGGGAAGCCCCGCACCAATGCGTTCACCCATTCCGCACCCAGCCGCGTCTTGCCCGAGCCGCGCCCGCCCATCACCAGCCAGATATCGCGCAGCCTCGCCGCCACCGGATATTGCGCCAGCCGCGCGTGCATCCACCATTCATCGAGCAGCCGCCACACCAGCTCCGTCCTCGTCAGCGCCCTCCCCGCCCATGGCGGCGGCGAGTTCGCAAGCGAGCTCCACGATACGGGCATCGATAAGGGCGAGCGCGGCGGCCAGTTCTGCATCGCTTTTGTTCTGTTCTTGTGCGGCGCGCCCGGGCACTGGGACCATCTCCCCGAGCTTCTCGATCATCCGGAGCATGGAGGACAGGGCATCAATCCGGTTCTTGTCATATTTGCCCGCGGCCCGGCCGTGCGCGAACTCCGCCTCCAGCTCCTCCATGAGGCAGTCGGACAGCGCCACGCGGCGTCTTTCCATCATCTCCGGGCTGGTCTCGGCATCCACCACGCGCCAGCCTTCCTTCTTCGCCAGACGCCTCAGATACTTCTCCGTTCGCCCCGCGGCTTCGGCCACCAGCGCGAAGCTTGCCGGCTCGCCTTCAAGCAGCGCGCGCATTGCCCTGGTGGCGGCCGCGGCCGACCGTCCCCGCATCCTGCCTCTCCCGGATTTCAGGCAACAAAAAAGCGCCGTCCCGAAGGCACAGCGCTTGTCAACTTACCTCGCCTGGACCGGCCTCAGGAGCTCATCCCCGGCTCCGGGCCCACTTTTCCGACGATGCCAGAACTTTACCAAACCACCGTAACGTGTCAAGGACTTTTTTCCTATATCCGCATACAACGGCAGCGCGAACGCTCCTCTCCCCAGTTGCCGAATCGCAACGTTCGCGCCCGCTCTTTCGCGCCGCCGATCTTTCCCTCCGCTTCGCCTGCCAGAATGTGTTAAGCCTTTTGCCGGGTAGGTTTGCTCTCCATCTTGTCTGGAGCGCCTTGCGAGCCAAATGAAAGATGTAGAGCGAAGCTGGGACGAGCGGGCAGCCGCGCAATGGATGAGAAGCGCAGGTCAGGCAAGGGCAAGGCGCCGAGGGCAACGGTATTCCTCGATATCGACGCCTGGCTTGATTCCACGCTCTATGACGCGGGCTTCAAACTCGCAGAATTCTGGGAAAACACCACCATTTTCTTCCGCCGCTTCCGCGTCTTCGGCCTGAAGCGGGCACTGGTGGAAGTCTTCAGCGAAGCTGTCACGCTGGCGGCCGCAGGCGCAGTCGTGATGCTGGCCCTCGCCATGCCGGCTTTCGAGGAAACCAAGGGCGACTGGCTCGCCCAGGACGATTACGCCGTCACCTTCCTGGACCGCTACGGCAACGAGATCGGTCAGCGCGGCATCCGCCAGCGCGATTCCGTGCCGATCGACGAACTACCCGACTATTTCATCAAGGCCGTCCTCGCCACGGAGGATCGCCGGTTCTTCGAGCACTTCGGCATCGATGTCGTCGGCCTCGTCCGCGCCCTGACGGTCAATCTGCGCGCCAACGAAATCGTCCAGGGTGGGTCCACCATCACCCAGCAGCTCGCCAAGAACCTGTTCCTCTCCAACGAGCGCACCTACGAGCGCAAGATCAAGGAAGCCTTCCTGGCCCTATGGCTCGAAGCGAACCTGACGAAGAAAGAGATCCTGCAGTTCTATCTCGACCGCGCCTATCTCGGCGGTGGCGCCTTCGGCATTTCGGCTGCAGCGGACTTCTACTTCGACAAGGACGTGAGGGATCTCACGCTCTCCGAAGCGGCGATGATCGCCGGCCTGTTCAAGGCGCCGGCGCGCTATGCACCACACATCAACCTTCCCGCTGCCCGCGCCCGCGCCAATGAGGTGCTTACCAATATGGTGCAGGCCGGTTTCATGACCGAGGGACAGGTGCTGTCCGCCCGCCTCAACCCGGCCGTTGCCGTTGACAGGGGCGAGCGCGACAGCCCCGACTATTTCCTCGACTGGGCTTTCGAGGAGGTGAAAAAGCTTGCACCGGAAGGGGTGAGCCATGCGCTGGTTGCCCGTACCACCATCGATCTCGATCTGCAGAAGGCCGCCGAGGAATCACTGGAGTTCCATCTTCGGCAATACGGCAAGGACTATGACGTAAGTCAGGGCGCGATTGTCCTTATGGACACCGATGGCGCCGTCCGCGCCATGGTCGGAGGGCGCGACTACGGGCAAAGCCAGTTCAACCGCGCCACGCGCGCGTTGCGCCAGCCCGGCTCGTCCTTCAAGCCCTATGTCTACGCAGCGGCCATGGAAGCGGGCTTCGAGCCCAACACCGTCATCTCCGATGCGCCGATCTCCTGGGGCGGCTGGGCGCCCCGCAACTATGGCCGCAGCTATGCCGGCCGCGTCAGCCTCGCCGATGCGCTTGCGAGGTCCTACAACACGGTGCCGGTGCGGCTGGCACGCGATCATCTGGGCCTCGAGCCCATCCAGAAGCTGGTCAAGGCCATGGGCGTGGAAACGGAGTTGAACGGCCACAAGACGATGGTGCTCGGCACCTCCGCCCTGACGGTGCTCGATCAGGCGACCGGCTACAGCGTCTTCGCCAATGGCGGCTATGCCGGCACGCGCCACGCCATTCTGGAGCTGCGGACCCATTCCGGTGAGATAATCTACCTCCACAGGGAAGACGCTCCCGCGCCGCAGCGCGTGCTTTCCGAAAAGGCCACCGCGGCCATGAACAGCATGCTCGTGCGCGTGCCCGAGGTCGGCACCGGCCGGCGCGCGGCACTTCCCGGCATCCGTTCCGCCGGAAAAACAGGCACCACCCAGGAATACCGGGACGCCTGGTATGTCGGCTACACCGGAAATTATGTCGCCGCCGTCTGGCTCGGAAATGACGACTACCACCCCACCCGGAACATGACGGGCGGCACCCTTCCCGCCATGGTCTGGCAGCGCCTCATGGCCTATGCGCATCAGAACATCGAGCTGAAACCCATTCCGGGGATCGAAAACCCGCTGCCGCAGGGCAGTCGGGCCGTTGCTGATGCAGCGGCGCCGGACGCGCAGAACGGCTCCAGCCAGCCCGCCCCCAACCTTTCCTTGGCGAGCCGCAGCGTGCTTGAAAAATTGTCCGAACTTTTCAACTCCGCCCCTGCGCTTGCGCTGCCTGACGGCCCCGAGACTCTTACCGCCCTGTGATCGCACTCAACTTTCAAGCCTTGAACGACGGTGCGAGGCTTGCAATCTTGCCACCCCTTCGATTACGCCCTCTGGAGCTGTCCGGTCAGGCAGAAAGGCACTTGGGGCGCGTGATCAACACCCGATACCCGGTTTGGCGCAATTCCAGGAAAAGTGGTTGTCGGTTTTCCGTCCGGAATTGCGCAAAAACAATAACTTGGATCCTTTCTGTGTTTCCCAGGAATACAGAAAGGATCCAAGGACGCGAAGCAGCCGATCCGGCGTGCCCCTTTTCCGATTGCGCTAAACCATGCTGAGGACTGTGCTGTTTGCCATTTTCGTCCTGGCCATCGCCATCGGCGGCGGTGCCGCCAGCGTTTGGGCTGTTCTGGAGAAAGCGCCCCTCGGCGGAACGCGCGTCAAAGCTCCCTGGATTGCCCTTCCCTCCGCCGGCTCGCCGGAGGCAAATCCCTATACGCGTGCCCGGCTCGCTCGCGAGGGCGGCGTGCCGCTCGGCAGCGCCGAGGGCATGGCCTTCCTTGCAGCCAGGGATTCGGGCGGCGCGCTGCTTGACCGCTCCTGCACCTATAGCATCGAGGGCATCATCCCGGTCGCCCGGCTGTGGACCCTCCATGCTATCGCCCCGTCCGGCGCTCTGCTTGCTTCTCTCGGCCGACGGAAACCGGCACTTCATTCGCGCATGGTGCTCTATCAGCCGGAGGGCAGCATAGCGATTACCGTCTCCACACATCCCTCCCCGGGCAACTGGCTTGCCCTCACCGGCAGCGGTCCGTTCGAACTGGTTCTGACGCTTCTTGATCCGTCCGTGACCACCCCCGGCGAGTCGGAAATGGTACTGCCGCAGATCGTTCAGGTGGGATGCGATGGCTGAACGGCATATCCCGTCCGTTGAGCTGCGTGCCGCCTCAATTGGCGCAAGGAGGGGCAAAGTTGGTCTCTAGGCTTCTCCACGCCATCGGCCTGGGCATCGTGGGAGCGGGCATCGTTCACATCGCCGTCCTGCTGCTTCTGCCCGCCTACTCGCAGAACGATGTGTGGTCCCATCTTTCGGCCAGCGCTCAGCCCTATACGCCCGTCCGCCTGGAAGCCAGTGCCTCCGGCCGCACGAGCACCTTGTCCAATCCCTTTCTGAAGGCCGCGGCCTGCCAATTCGATCTGGCGGACGGTGTCCTTCACCTCAGCGCCCAAAGCCGCCTACCGTTCTGGTCCGTCTCGATCTACGACCCAAGCGGCCTCAATATCGTCAGCTTGACCGATCGCGCCGCAAACAGCCCAGCGCTCGATCTGGTTGTCGCAAGCCCCGCCCAGATGGGCAGGCTGCGCATAGGGCCTCCGGAAGATCTGGAACGCTCCGCCTTCGTGGAAACGGCCGTCGAGCAGGGATTCGCAGTGGTGCGCATCTTCGTGCCGGACGAGACATGGGAAGGTCTGGCTGACGCCTTCCTAGGCGCTCTCACATGCACGCCCCGGCGCCTTGGTTCGGAAGGCGTAGGGTGACGCGGAGGCGCCTTCATCCTCCCGCTTTCGGCATCGTGGTGAACACGATCCTTAATTTCGCGGTTAATGGCTCGCTAACGCATTGGCGATAATTTTCACGAAGCGCCGAGGCGTTCATGATTTTCATGGACGGCCCGGCTTGTTGTACTCATTGTGGGCCTTTGCTGCGTGTCAGCCGTAGATTTCAGGCATATGGCGTTTGATCGGGGGCCGCGCAACTGCGAGCGCGTGTTCCGTGCCGCCATATCCGCCTATTGCACGCTGGAACGGCCCACCCGTCAGGAGACGGCCCAGCTCGACGATCTGGCTCTCGGCCTTTTCGATGCGGTGTCGGTCGAGGCGCTGCGGTTCGCCGCCGCAGCGCTTTCCGAATGCGAAACTGCGCCGCCCGGCCTCGTGCGGCGGCTGGCAGAGGAGCCGCTCGAGATAGCCGCTCCCCTCCTCGTGCGATCTCGCGTTCTGAGCGACGTCGATCTCATTGCCGTGATCGGGCACTGCGGCATCGATCATGCAAAGGTCATTGCCCGGCGCGAAGGCCTTAACCCGGTCATCGCCGCGCTCATCCGCGCGCTCGTGGCCCGGGCCGAAACGGTCGGAGAAGAGGCGGCCGCCGGGGAAACGCCTAGACAGGAAAGCGCCGCCCTGGCGGAAGTCCGCAGCCGGCTCCTCGATCTCATGAAGAAACATGAGCCCGACCAGCCTCCACGCTTCTCATGGCCGCCTTCGTCGGGCAACCTCTATCCCGCGCTGCGGGAAGCCGCACTTTCGGGAAATCCAGCCCGGCTTGCAACCATGCTTGGCGAGTCGCTCGGGCTCTCGCCGAAACGCGCCGAAAGCCTGGTAAGCGATTCCGGCTTGTCGGATCTTCTCGTCGCGCTGAGAGCTCTGGACCTTGCCCCGGAGCAGGCCTTCCTCGTGGCCGCGGCCGTGGCGCCCTCCCATTTCATGCACGCCGCCGATGCGCGCCTTTTCCTCACCCGCTATGACGCGCTCACTCGCGAAGCCGCGTATGGCAGGCTCGAGTCCTGGCGCGGCGAAGCCGGCGCCAGGCCGCCTGCTACCCTTCATTCGCTCGCCAGCGGCAGGTAGTGCACGGCCTCTTGCGGCGCCTCGATCTCCACCACCCACATGTCCGGATCAAACTGCATTTCGCGCGCCAGTCGTTCCTCCACCGCAGCTTCCTCCACCTTTTCCAGGGTGCGGACAAACTGGCGCTCGTCGGGGCGGGCTTCCTCATAGCTGGTCTGCGGCGCGGGCACATAGAGATCCAGCTCCCCCAGCCGTGTGCGGCATAAGACGAACACCGCACCCGCCTCGCGCGCGCCGCGGCGGCGCACGGCGGCAAAGCCTCCATCGCTGAAAACCCGTTTGATGAGGGCCGAAACCCACAGCTCGCTGGTGACACGCACCTGCGTCATCCCTTATCCGCACGGGGTCGCCGGAAAGTCCGGCAACATCAGTTGATCAGGCCGATCTCCTGCATCTTGGAGAGCAGTGTCTTGTCCGGCTCGCCGGTCACCGGCAGCCCGAACAGCGACTGGAACTCGGTGATGGCCCGGCGGGTGCGGGCGCCCATGATGCCGTCAACCTCGATGTCATCGTTGCCGAACGCCTTCAAGCCCTCCTGAACGCGCCGCACCGTCTCATTTCCGGAGCCGCCGAGCGAGGCGGTCTTGATCTCCGCATCGTTGGCTTGCTTCGCGGGCCGCGGCGCGGGCGCAGGCGTGGCCCCGGAAGGCTTCGCTCCCTCCAGACCGAGCTGGCGCAGCAGTGCCGCGTCGATGTTTGCCCCCTCCTCGAGGCCAACGATACGCCGATAGGTCTCGATCGCCGCACGCGTCTGCGGCCCGTCCATTCCGTCTATCTCACCACGGTAGAGACCCAGCTCGCTGAGCACGGTCTGAACGGCGCGAACGGTTTTGTCACCCGACGGCTCCGGAACCGAACCGGTCGATTCCGACATAGGGCCGACGGCGGCGGCAGCCATCTCCTCCTTGCTCGGTGCGACTTCGCGAACTTCCCGCCGTGGCGCGACCGTTGGAAGAGGAGGCTCCGCTTCCGTTTCAGTCTCCACCGCGGGAACCGCCGGGCTGCGGGTGGAGACGAAAGCATTCGGATGCATCTGCGGCTGATAGAAGAGCGCGTTGGCAGAGACGAAGGCCAGCGAAACGAGAAAGGCCGTGGTGCCGCCCACCGCGGCAGGGTTGCGCGCCACTGCGGCGCCAACACCCGAAAGTCCCCTCGCCACCCAGCTCCAGCGGCCGCCCCGCTTAGGCCGTCTTGCGTAACGCGTCATAATTCCACTCACACTTCCGGTTCGTTTCCCAACCGGCGGCGCCTGCCTTCTCTTCCTCGCCCTCTCCGTCCGCGCCGTCGGCCGGCAGGGATATATGGACCCGGGTTCCTGCACCGGGCGTGCTTTCAATGCTCAGGCTGCCGCCTTGCAGGCGCACCAAGCCCTTCACCAGCGACAGCCCCAGCCCCGTCCCTTCATATTGCCGCGTGTAGTCGTTATCCACCCTTGTAAAAGGCTGGCCTACTCGCTGCAGGTCGTCAGCCGACATGCCGATGCCGGTATCGCTCACGGTCATCTCTAGCCGTTTGCCGTCGCGACGCGCCGTCACCTTAACCTCGCCCGAGGGCGTGAACTTCATCGCGTTCGACAGAAGATTGATCAGCACCTGCTGCAGCGCCCGCCGATCACAATGGACCGTACCTACGTCTTCGGCAATATCGGCCTTCACCTCCACCGTCTTTGCCTGCACCTGTCCGGCCGTGACCGCGATGCACATGCGCACGGCGTCGTCCAGGCGGAACGGCTCGGCGTTGAGGCTATAGGCGCCCGACTGCAGTTTCGACACATCTAGGATCGCATTCACGACCGCAAGCAAATGGCTGCCCGCCTGATGGATCAGCTCCACATACTCGCGCTGCTTGGCATGCGCGAAGTCGCCGAACATCCCGTTCGCCAGCACGTCGGAAAAGCCGACAATGGCATTGAGCGGCGTGCGCAGCTCGTGGCCCACGGAAGCGAGAAGATGGTCCCTGGCGATTGCCGTCTCTTCCGCCTGCTTCCGCGCGATCGCCAGCGCCTCTTCCAGTTCCCGCCTTGCGGCATCATCGCGGAGGATCGCCGCGAAGCCCGCCCCTTTTGCGCGCGCAATCACGTCGCATGCAAAATTCCGATAAAGCGCCTCGGAAGGCAGTCCGGCCGGCGCAGGCACCCGGATGCGCAGGCGCAGCGAGCGCGCCGTCTCGCCGCCGCGCAGATCACTCAGCGCGGTCAGCCATGCCACACGATCCGCTACGTGGATGCGGTCGAACAGACCAGAGCCCAGAACCATTTCCGGCGCCACGCCGAGCAATTCCTCGACCTTCTCCGATGCGTGGCTCACCTCTCCCGAATCCTGCAGATGCAGCACGGCCGTAGCCGGCATGTCTTCAAGGGACGGTGCAGCTTCGGCCGCCACCTCTTTCGCCCTGCCCAGCCTCATCAGTGGCATACGGGCGAGAACGGTGGCGGCATAGATGAGCGGCATGATCCAGTGCCAGGCAGAAGGCGCTGCTTCAGGCAGAATCAAGCCATTCAGCTCTGCGCTGGCTGCCACGGCCGCGCCAGACACCGCCACGCCAACACCGATGGCGCGGCGCGTCCGCGCGACCCACCCAGCTTCGATCGCAATCGCGGCGGCGCTCGCCGCCAGGGGCGAGGCGAGCCCACCGGCAGCGGCTATCATAACTGCCGTCGCCATCGCGGCGATGACGAGCGCTGCGGGCTCGACGATGCGTCGAGCCGCCGTCGCGATGAGCCCGAACGGCAGCACAAGGCTGATGCCAAACACGATGGCGACCGCCGCAAAGGCGGTGCCCGTGCCCGTCGCCTGCATTCCCAGTTGCGCGGTGACCAGCGCGGCAAGCACAGGACCAGCCAGCAGCACCTGCAGCAGGCGGCGTTGCCGCGCCCGCTCCTCTCCCGCCGTCACGGAAGGATGGAGCAGCCGCTCGCAAGCAGCCTCAATATCCTGCACCCAGTCTTTAGAGGGGGTCGCTCGTGTACTCAACTCGATGCGCTCTGCCGAATCCGCTTGAGGGGGCTGTCGTTTGGCCAAACTCGCATTCACCATTTAAGGAAAGGATAAACGCAGGTACGCCCAAGCCGCCGCAGGCGGCAAAAACTTGGCGCATGGCCCAATTCCGTCGCCGGCGATTGCGCGCATGGTTAACAAAGAATCGCCTTTTTCTGCGCCAGCCGCCTGCGCCCGCAACACCACCGCTCGGCGGCAAACGCAGATTCGTCATCCAATCAGGAAGTTAGAGGGCTTCCCGAAGGTTATGATTCAGCCCTGCATTTGATTAAATCCCGCTGGGACCGCCATTGTCAGCATTTTTACGCATTTGAGCGCATTCTCTGCCTCTGCGGCACCGCCGGTGCAGGGAGCGTCATTGACATGCGGTTTCTCATCCGTCTTGCCTTCGGCCTCGGGCTTTTGTTTCTGATCATCCCTTTCGAAAAGGACGGGCCGGCTCCGGCAGAATCAGCGAGCAAACCGGTTCCGGCGGAGCCGGTGGGTTCGCTTCAGCTTTTTTCCGCCGCAAGCGAGGCGATGCGCGATATTGCCGGAATCTGCGACCGGCGTCCCGACGTCTGCGTTACCGCGAAAGCCATGTTCGCCACCTTGGCGGCACACGCAGCGGAAATTCTCCACTCGGCTCCGGCGCCCGCCGATCAAGGGTCTCGCCATCCCGTCCCCGATGCACCGATCCCGGCAGGTCAGGGAAAGAAAGCGGGTTCGGACATTTCTCCGTGACGCTCGCGACCATTGCCACTATATGCGGTGGCATGATGGCCAGCATAGAAAACATCCGCGAGGACTTCGCCTTCCTGGACGACTGGGAGGAGCGCTACCGCTACATCATCGAGCTTGGCGGCGACCTGCCGGATTACCCCGAGTCGGCGCGGGACGAAGCCCACAAGGTGCGCGGCTGCGTCAGCCAGGTCTGGCTCTACACGGAAGTGGGAGACGGCCCCGATCCGGTCATCACCTTTCGCGGCGATTCAGACGCTCATATAGTGCGGGGACTGGTGGCGATCATGATGGCGCTGTTCAGCGGCAAGCGGGCCAGTGAAATCCTCTCGATCGACGCGGAGGAGACGCTGCGGGCGCTGGGTCTAGACGAGCATCTCACCCCCCAGCGTGCAAACGGGCTGCGCGCCATGGTCCGCCGTATCAAGGACGAGGCGACCGCCGCGCTCGGCGCGGTCGCCTGACGGTATAGGGCTCCAGCCTTACTTTCACCGTAGGCTCGGGCGAAAACCGTCCGCACCCCAATGCAGAATCGAGCGGCGGCGGGCAGGCTGCTGCGGCTCGTAATGGCGGCTGAGTGCCGCAAGAGCGGTCTTCAACACCACCTTGGCTGAGCGGACCGGCCAGCCACGTTCGCTCTCAACGCGCTCCAGCCCTTTGAGGAAACAGCACACATCCACCAGCACCCCAGCGAGTTCCGGGCCAACGGCCTCCAGCGCCCGGTTGACGCGCTGGCGCGCGGCAAGCGCGGCATCCGTAAGATCGGCGATCCCATTCTCCCCGCTTCCCCGGCGCCCGCCTGCCACCGGTGTGCTCCAGTTGACGCCGAGCCGCGGCATGATCCGCCCCCTCGTAAAGTCCTCTCGCAGCCTTTCGCCCGCGCGCACTTCATTCTCCGAAAGAAACGGCTTGCCGTCCCGCCCGCGCCGGCGCGCGAGCTGTGCAAGGGGCGACTCGGAAAGGTTTGCCTCGACCCTCTCTGCGCCTCCGTCAGTGGAAACGGTCACACTGCCCAGATCCATGTGCTGCGCCCGGAATGGATCCTGCGGCGCCTCGGCGCGCCTTGCCAGCGCAACGCCTTCGGCCGACAGCACGAGCCGCCCGTTCACCTGTCGGATGATGTTCTTGCGCACAAGCACAGCGAGAGTGGCCGGCGCTACCGAAATCGTTCCCCGTTCGCCGCCGTCAAGAAGAACGATGCCGTCCTTCGCCGCCGCGCGGACGGTTGCCGTACCCGCCGTCGAAAGAAAGCGGGCCACGCGGACCGTCTCCCTTTCGATGCGCCGGGAGGTGATGTTGATCTCGGATCGCTTCACCGCAGCACCTCCGTATGCCGGAAAGCGGCCGCAACGACCTGCTCGGTTACACTCACGATACGATCGAAGTCAGGATCGTCCCGCATGTCCTCGATCAGCTGGCAGGCATACTGCACGGTTGTCCGGTCCCGCCCGAAGCCGCGGCCCACCTCGGTCATGTTCAGGCGAAGCACCACATGGGCCACATACATTCCGATCTGCCGCACACGCGCAACCCCGACGGTACACCGTCCCGGCCGGCGCAGGTCGCGCCCGCTCACGTTGAACAGCGCGGCCACCAGATCCATTACGCACTCGCAGATATCCGTAATCCTTTCGTCGCTCACCGGGCTGAGTTTGCGCGTGAAGGGCGCCGGCGAGGCCGTCGCCAGCCCATCTCCGTCATTTTGGTGTCGGATTGCAGCGTTCGATCGCACGGGGACATATTCCTTCTGCCAACAGGAATATAGTCCTTATAGCGCGCGCCATCCGGACCGTGAACAAAAAGAGAACTAGAAATCGGCTATGATCGATCAAGTTATTGTTTCTAAATAATAATTTTCCGATTCATACAACAGACTTATCCCCGGCGCACCCGAAGCCTCCAAACTGCCCCGAGCAAGAACGGAGATGGGCAGATGGAGATCGAAAAGGAGGCTAGGGCATTCCGCCAGGCGAAGGCACGGCGTGTCGTGGAAGCGCGGCAATCGGCCGCCTTCTTTCTCATGTCCGGAATAGACTTGAACGACGCTCTGAAGACCTCTGGAAAGGAGCGCGCGATCATCCTTACCCGCCTCGGCCGGCTGATCGAGCGTGAACGCCTCAAGGGCGTGCGCCGGCACTGGAGCTACGACCTCAACCGTCACATTGCCCTGAAACAGGCCTATGACCGGTTGAAGGCTGGATAGACGCGGCGCAACAGAGGCACAGATGCAACATGTCACCACGCCAAAAGACCGTTATCCCATTCGCAGCATGGACCTGTCTCTCTGGGAAAACGTGTGAAGCCAACGGGGCCTGAAAACGGTGAAGGCCTCGCCAAAGGCGGGGCCGAGCCCAGCACCATACAAGAGCTTGCTGTCGCTCGCCTGTGTGGTGGCCCCTGGTAGGGTCTTAGCGCAATTCCAGGAAAAGGGGATACCGGTTTTCCGTCCGGAATTGCGCAAACAATAACCGGATCCTTTCTGTGTTTTCGTGAAACACAGGAAGGATATAGACGCAGATCCTGTTTCCAGGATAGCGGCTCTCAGAAAGGCAACAAATGTCTATTTGCCTTTGCCTTTGCCTGTGCCCTTACTTTTCCGGCCAAGACCCATTTTCTTGGCAAGTTCGGATCGCGCCGCCGCATAGTTCGGCGCGACCATCGGATAGTCGGCGGGAAGACCCCACTTCTCGCGATACTGCTCCGGCGTCAGCCCATAATGCGTCATAATGTGACGCTTCAGCGACTTGAACTTCTTTCCATCTTCGAGACAGATGATGTAGTCGTCATGCACCGAGCGTTTCGGATTCACGGCCGGCTTCTGCTTTTCGACCGGAGCCTGCTCCTCGGAGCGTGTGACGCGTCCAAGAGCAGAATGTACATCGGCGATCAGATTAGAAAGCTCCGACACCGGAACAGGATTGTTGCTCACATAGGCTGCAACAACATCTGCCGTCAGTTCGACAAGCATTCCGTTGTTCTTTGTTTCTTGTTCATCCATTTGCATATCTTGCCCCAAACGTCCGAGAGGACCCTTTCGTAACATCGGTACATACCGTACCGCTCCGCTCATCGAAGTTTTTTCTTATGTTATGCGAGAGATCGATGACACTGGCGTGGATATTCACACTTTGATACACCTCGTCAACCCAATTTTTTTCTCATTTGATATTCAATATATCAATTATACTTACTTCATTAGCGCAAAATCGGATTCTGCCCGCCGTCGAAGCTTCGGCCTTCGCTGAAAGGCCTTCAGTGCCCAGCGCCTCAACGGGAAGAGCCGGCCTGCCCATCTCCTTTCCGCGTGCGCTCCTTGCCCATTTCATCAAGAACCGACCCGCTCCACAGGCGATATCCGGTGCCGTAAGCGGCTTTGGCCAGAAGATGAGCCGAAATCGGTGCGGTCAGCAGCAGGAAAACGATGGCCGCGACGGCGCGTGTCACCGTCGAGAGGTCATGCTGGAACAGCGCAAGCGCAAGCAGAAGCAGGCCCGAGCCGACCACGCCGGCCTTGGAGGCGGCGTGCATGCGCGTATAGAGCTCCGGCAGGCGCAGCACGCCGATAGCCGCAGTCAAAGCAAAGAAAGCGCCAAGCAGCATCATTGAGCCAACGAGAAGATTCTGTAGAAGCTCAGTCATTGTGCTTCTCCCGGTAGATTCCGCGCTCGTCCCTTGAGACGAATTCCGCCTCGTAACGCCGGCTCATCACGAAGCGTGCGAAGGCCACGGTGGCGAGGAAACCAACCAAACCGAGGGCGATCGCAATATCGAGATAGAGTGTGAAGCCGGTGCGGATACCGATCACCGCCATGATCCCCATGGCCACCATCACCAGCATGTCAAGACCCACCACCCGGTCCGTCAGGGTCGGGCCGAGCACCACGCGGATCGTCGCCAGAAGCAGTGAAAGACTTAGGATGCCGAGCGCTGCAACGCCTGCGAAAGCAAGGAAGCCTTCCCCCGTCATTACCGGAATGCCTCCATGATCTTTCGTTCAAAACCCATTGCGATATCCCGCCGCAGCCCGTCCGGGTCCGAGCAGTCGATGGCATGGACATAGAGAAACTTGCGGTCATCCGACACGTCGACCGTTAGGGTGCCGGGGGTCAGCGTGATCATATTGGCCAGAAGCGTGATCTCGAAATTTCGATCCACGGTGAGTGGATAGGCGAAGATGCCGGGCTTCAGCTCCATGCGCGGCGACAGCACAAGTCTCGCCACGCGCCAGGCCGAAAGCGCAAGCTCGCGGATGAACAGAACCGCCAGAGAGAAGAGCTTCCGCCCCCTCTCGAAATAGCCGAGCGAGCCTACCTGTTCGCGGATGAGATGAAGAGCAGCGGCCCCGAGCACGAAGCCGAAGACGATATTGACGAAGGAGAAGGAACCGGTGACCAGCGCCCAGACCAGCGCAAGAAGGATATTCGTTAGGTAGAGATTGGCCTTCATTGCACCGCCCCCTCCGGAAAGACTGAGCCGATATAGGTCGATGAATCCAGGATACCGGCAGCGGCCCGCTCCGCCACCGCGATCACCGGTTCGGGATAAAGTCCAATCAGCAGGACAGGCAGCGCGAGGACGCCGAGCGCGATATAGCCCAACCGCGGCGAGATGGCCGACACCGGCGCCGGCCCGGAAGGCATGCGCCATATGGCAAGAAGGAACATCCGGCCAAGCGCCAGCGTGGTAAGCAGGCCCGTCGCAAGAATTGCGAAGGCAAGCCACGGCCAGCCCGTGTCGATCGCTGCGCGCACCAGCAGCACTTTCGGCCAAAGCCCGGAAGCTGGCGGCAACCCGGCCGCCGCAAGCATCAACAGAAGCGCGAATGCCGCGACAAGCGGATGGCTCGCATAGAACCCGGAAAGCGAACGCAGCGAATAGTCGCCGGCAAGCCCGTTCATCACGCCCGCCAGCAGGTAGAGCGCCGTCATCACAATCATGGAGTGGAAGGCGTAGAATATGGTTCCGGACAATCCTTCCGCCGTGCCCAGCGCCAGTCCGGCAAGCATGACGCCGACGCCGGAAATGACCACGAAACCGAGCACGCGCCTGATGTCAGTCTGAGCAAGCGCGCCCATGATGCCGATGATCATGGTGGCTGCAGCGCCCCAGGCAATCAGGCATGAAAGCATATCGCGCTCGAGGGGGAACAGCATCACCAGCGTGCGCAGAAGCGCATAGACGCCCACCTTGGTCAGAACGCCACCGAACAGCGCCGCCGTCACGATCCGCGGCGTATGATAAGAGGCGGGCAGCCAGAAATTCACGGGAAAAGCCGCCGCCTTCATTCCGAAGGCAAGCAGGAATAGCGCTGCCAGCGTCGTGAGCGGCGCCGTCTCCCGGAAATTCCCGGCCTTGCGCGCAATGTCGGCCATATTGAGCGTGCCGAACGCGCCATAGAGCAGCGAAACCGTAATCAGAAACAGCGTGGTGCCGATCAGATTGAGTATCGCGTATTTCGTCGTGCCGTCGAGCTGCGGATGCTCCGAGCCAAGCACCAGAAGCCCGAAGGAGGAAATCAGGAAGACTTCGAACCAGACGTAGAGATTGAAGATGTCGCCGGTAAGAAACGCGCCGCCCACTCCCGCCATCATCAGCATCAGGAATGGATAGAAGCCGTAGCGCCGCCCGACCGTGCCGATATCTGCGATCGCATAGACTGCGCCCACCAGCGCCACCAGCGTCGCCACCAGCGCAAGCGATGCTCCCAACACATCTGCGGCAAAGGAGATGCCGAAGGGTGGCAGCCACCGCCCCATCGTCATGACCAGCGGTCCATCCGTCAGCACCCGATGCAGCAGCAGCACATTGCTAAGGAACGTGGCGAGAAGTGCCCCGATCGCCAGACCCGCATGCCATCGCGTCTCGTGCCGCAGCATCATGAGCAGTGCACCGGCCACGATGGGAATGGCAACCGGCGCCACCACCACCCAGTCGGCGGCGGAGGTGGGCGCAAGCACGAGCGCGTGTGCGAGATCAGCGGCTTCTGCGGCGTTCTGTGCCATTAGTACCCCAGCGGTGGAAGGTCCTCGCCCTTGGGCTCGGCAAGCCGCATGCCGTCCGTGTCGTCAGTATCAAGATCTTGATAGGCGCGAAAGGCAAGCACGAGCAAAAAGGCGAAAAAGGAAAAGGAAATCACGATCGCCGTCAGGATCAGCGCCTGCGGCAGCGGATTGGCCGCGACCTTGTCGAGCACCTCGAGGCCTTCCGGAATGATGGGCGGCACCTCGCGGACGATGCGCCCGGCCGTGAAGATCGTCAGGTTCACCGCATTGGAGAAGATGGCAACGCCGAGCAGAATGCGGATGATGTGCTTCGAGAGCATCAGATAGATGGAAACGGCGTAGAAGAGGCCGATCACGGCGGCAAGAACGGGTTCCATTACGGATGCCCCCTTTCCTCTAGCGCCAGCGCGATCGAAGTGATGGAACCCACGACGACGAGATAGACCCCGGTGTCGAACCCCAGCACTGTCGAAATATCGACCGAAATGCCCAGCACATTGATGCTCGTCCAGATGCCCGTCAGGAACGGCACCTCAAGAAACAGCGACACCACGCCGGACAGTCCCGCAAGCAGCAGCCCGAAGCCGGAAATCGCCATCGGGTGGAAATAGAGCGCCCGACGCGCGGCCGGCACCCCGCAGGCAATGCCGTAAATGGCGAAGGCAGAGGCCGCGATCAGCCCGCCGATGAATCCGCCTCCCGGGTCGTTGTGCCCGCGCAGAAGCACGAAAAGCGAGAACAGGATCATCAAGCTCGTCAGGTACGGAGCGGTCGTCCGGAAAATCAGCGTGCTCATCTTACGTCCGCGCTTCCTCCTGAATGGCCTTCTCTCTGGACTTCCCCACACGGACGCGCACCAGCGCGAGAATGGCAAGCCCGGCGATCATCACCACGGAGATTTCGCCAAGCGTGTCGAGACCGCGGAAATCGACGATGATCACATTCACGATGTTGCGTCCATGCGCGATCACGCGGGAATTTTCGGCAAAGAATGTGCTGAGTGACGGATCGAACGGCGTCTGCACGACGCGCAGGAGAATCAGGAAGAAACCCAGTCCGCAAAGGCTGGAGACCGAAAAATCGAGCAGCTTTTGCGAAGCCGGCCGGTGATCGGCGGGATACAGCCTCAGCCGCGTCATGACCAGAGCAAGGATGACCACCGACAGCGTCTCCACCATGAACTGCGTGAAGGAAAGATCGGGCGCGCCCAGGAGCATGAACAGAAGCGCCACCGCAAATCCCTGGATACCTAGGCACGCAATCGCCGTCAGCCGGTCGCGCGCATAGACCACCGCGGCCACGCCGATCAGCGCAATCGCAAGCACCGCCCACTCATAGATGCGAAGCTGCTCCAGCACCGGCATGGAGGGCAGTTCGCCGTAGCTCACCATCGGCACCAGCAGGCAGATGGCCAGCACGATGAAGGTGACTGTCATGTAGATGTCGAGCCGGCCGTTGTGAACGGTTCTGGTCACAGCGGCGGAGCAGCGGATGGTGCCGCGCACAAGCTGGTCGAACCCCCTGTCAGGCCCCCATCCGATCGCCGCAAGCACCGCCGCCATCGTCCCGCGTCCGCGCTCAAGCGTGGCATAGAAGGCGATGCCGAGCGCAACAGTGAGTGCGGAAAGCAGAAGCGGCATTCCCAGATGCGGCACCCAGGAGATCGTAACCTCCACGGGCGCGCCAATGACGGCGCTCGCCATCGGGCTGGAGACGAAATGATGGCTGAGGCCGGAAAGAAGCGAGGCAAGAAGCCCGCTCGCAGCCAAAACCGCGGGCCCCAGCCACAAGAGAACCGGTCCTTCGTGCGGGTGCTTGGGCGTCTCGCCCCGCGCTCCGGCAAAGGGTTTCAGCCCCACGGCAAAGCCTATCGCGAACATCAAGGCGTTGCCGGCAATGGCTGTGAGCGTCAGGAGCACGCCCCAACTGCTGCCTGCGGCCAGCCCCGCATAGATTTCCTCCTTCGCCAGAAAGCCGAAGAAGGGCGGCAGCCCACCCATTGAAAAGGCCGCAAGCACCGCTGCCGCAAAGGTGATCGGCATGGCCTTGCCGATCCCGCCAAGCTTCCTGATGTCGCGGGTGCCCGTTTCGTGATCAATCGCGCCCGCGACCATGAACAGTGCGCCCTTGAACATGGAGTGGGCGACGAGATAGAGCACCGCCGCCTCCACCGCCACCTCCGAGCCGAAGCCCGTCAGCATGATCAGCAGGCCGAGCGAGGCGACGGTCGTATAGGCGAGCATCAGCTTCAGATCGGTCTGGCGCAGGGCAAGCAGCGTGCCTGCGATCAGCGTCGTGCCTCCGAAGACGGGCAGGATCGTCTCCCAGGCGAAAGTCTCGCCCATGACCGGGTTCAGGCGCATGACGAGATAGACGCCCGCTTTCACCATGGTGGCCGAATGCAGGTAGGCGGAAACCGGCGTCGGCGCCTCCATCGCGTTTGGCAGCCAGAAATGGAACGGAAACTGCGCCGACTTGGTGAAGGCGCCGCCCAGCACCAGAAGCAGAGCTGCAAAATAGACAGGTGCCTCACGCAGCCCTTCCCCGGCCGCAAGCAGAGAGGAAAGCGAACTCGTCCCCGTCGCCGCGGCAATGACAAGAAGCCCGGCAAGCAGCGAAAGCCCGCCTGCGCACGTCACGATAAGAGCCTGAAGGGCGGCACGGCGCGCCGCCTCGCGGCTGTGATCGAAGCCGATCAGCAGGAAGGAGGCGATGGACGTCAGTTCCCAGAATACGAAAAGCATCAGGAAGGAATCGGCCACCACCAATCCCTGCATGGCGCCCATGAACATGAGGATGAACGAGAAAAAGCGCCCCTGATGCGGGTGGCCTCTCAGATATCCTCCCGAGTAAAGGATGATCAGCGTGCCGATGCCCGAGATCAGCAGTGCGAAGGTGAGCGAAAGCCCGTCAAGATACCAGGAAAATTCAACGCCAATGCTGGGGATCCAGGGATAGCCGCCGGCGATCGGCTCGCCGCTGGCGACCGATCCCAGGAAGCCCGTGAAGTGGAGGAAGATAAAGGCGGGAACAACGGCCAGCACCCAGGCGGCGTTGTGGCCCAATACCCGCGTCAACAGGGGCGCGACAGCGGCTGCGAGAAACGGCAGGACAAGCGTGAGAAAAGTCATCCACTGCTCGTCCGCCACCATAGGTGTTCCCCGCTGCGATTTTCCCCTTACGGCACCGGCATCAAGATCGGCGCCCACGTCCGAGGCCGTGGAATAGACGTTCAAATCCCAAGGGGCAAGACGTGCCGGGCAATCAGTCCCCAAAATCAATGGATGCATTAATTTTCATGCCGGATACACTGCAAACAGCGCCCGGACACACCAGATATGTTCCAGGAAGGACGATCATGGCACATGACAGGCAAATGAAAGTTCAGAAGACAGACGAGGAATGGCGCCGGATCCTCACGCCGGAACAGTACCATGTGACGCGCGAACACGGCACGGAACGCGCCTTCACCGGCCCTTATTGGGACAATAAACGTGAAGGTCTTTACCGGTGCGTTGCCTGCGGGCGACCCCTCTTCTCGTCAGAAACGAAATACGATTCCGGCACCGGCTGGCCGAGCTTCTATGCTCCGGTGGACAAGGATGCGGTGACGCTTCATGAGGACAAGTCCCTGCTTATGACGCGGACAGAAGTGCGTTGTGCCGATTGCGACGCGCATCTGGGTCACGTCTTCAACGACGGACCGGAGCCGACGGGCCTGCGCTACTGCATGAACGGACATGCGTTGAAATTCGACGAACGCTGACCGGTCCATTCTCACCGGCCTCCGGCCTTGATCGAGCGGAGTGGACGCGCTTCATTCGCGCTCGAAGATTCGCCGACCGACATTTCCGAAAGCTGTTTTCATGCCTTCACACGCCTTTCCTGCCGTCACTCCACCCAAAGCTGAAAAACGCCCGGTCGAAATCACCCATCACGGCATTACTCGTGTTGACGACTATGCCTGGCTCAGGGCCGAAAACTGGCAGGAAGTACTGAAGGACCCCGCCCGGCTCGCGGCCGACATCCGCGCCCATCTGGAGGCTGAGAACGCCTATCAGGAGGCGCTCATGGCCGACACCAAGGAGCTTCAGCGCACGCTGTTCGCTGAAATGAGGGGGCGCATCAAGGAGGACGATTCCTCCGTCCCAATGAAGGACGGCCCCTACGCCTACGGCACGGCCTATCGCGAGGGCGGCGAGCACCCGCGCTTTTTCCGCACGCCGCGTGAAGGGGGCGAGGAAGAGGTGCTGCTCGACGGCGATGTGGAGGCCGAGGGCAAGTCCTACTTCCACCTGACCGATCCCGCGAATTCGCCCGATCACCGCCTTCTGCTCTGGGGCTATGACGACAAGGGATCGGAGTTCTATACGCTGCGCGTGCGTCGGCTTTCCGACAAGTGCGATCTTGACGACCGTATCGAGAACGCGGGCGGCTGCGGCCCATTCAATGCCCACAGCAGCGGCTTCTACTACGTCCGGCTCAATGAAAATCACCGCCCCTCGAAAGTCTTTTTCCACGCGATCGGCGATGAGCAGGCGCAGGATCGCCTGATCTACGAGGAGACCGATCCCGGCTTTTTCGTGAGTGTCTTTGGCAGCCGGCTCGACGACTGGATCTTCATCTCGATCCACGACCACGAGACAAGCGAATACCGCATTCTGCCGGCGAACGATGCCAGCGCCGAGCCTCGCCTGATCGCCGCGCGCGAAACCGGCCTGCAATACTCTCTGGAGCCCGGCGGCGACGTGTTCTTTATCCTGACGAACGCCGACGGCGCTAGAGACTTCAAGATCATGACGGCGCCTGTGAGCGATCCTTCGCGCACCAACTGGCGCGACCTCGTGCCGCATGAGCCGGGCCGGCTGATCCTGTCGATCGTCGCCTTCAAGGACTTCCTCGTGCGCCTCGAACTCAAGGATGCCTTGCCGCGCATCGTGGTGCGCGAGCGCAAGAGCGGCGAGGAACACATGATCGCCTTTGAGGAAGAAGCCTACTCGCTCGGCCTGATCGGCGCCAGCGAGTACGACACGGATGTATGCCGCTTCTCCTATTCCTCCATGACCACGCCGGCGCAGATATTCGACTACAACATGCGCACGCGCGAGCGCGTCCTGCTGAAGACGCAGGAGGTGCCGTCCGGGCACGATCCGCAGGACTATGTCACGCGCCGCCTGATGGCGCCGGCGCCCGATGGCGAACTGGTGCCGATCTCCCTCGTCCACCGCCGCGATCTCGCGCTCGACGGCTCGGCCCCCTGCCTGCTCTACGGCTATGGCGCCTATGGCATCACCATTCCGGCCGCTTTCCGCACGAACCCGCTTTCTCTCGTCGATCGCGGCTTCATCTATGCCATCGCCCATATCCGCGGCGGCAAGGACAAGGGCCGGGCCTGGTATGATGACGGCAAGCGCGAGAAGAAGACCAACACCTTCACCGATTTCATCGCCTGCGCCCGCCATCTGGTGGCTCTGGGTTATACCAGCCCTGATCGCCTGGTCGCCGAAGGAGGGTCCGCGGGCGGTCTTCTCATGGGGGCTGTCGCAAATATGGCACCGCAGGATTTCCGCGCGATCGTGGCGGCGGTTCCCTTCGTGGACGTGCTCAACACGATGCTGGACGACACGCTACCGCTCACCCCGCCCGAGTGGCCCGAATGGGGCAATCCGATCGCAAGCAAGGAAGATTACGAGACGATCGCCGCCTATTCCCCGTATGACAACATACGCCCGCAGCCCTATCCCGTCATCCTGGCGCTCGCGGGGCTCACCGACCCTCGCGTAACCTACTGGGAGCCTGCAAAATGGGTGGCTCGCCTGCGCGAGTTCAACACGGGCGAAAACCCGATCATGCTCAAGACAAATCTTGAAGCTGGCCACGGCGGCGCTTCGGGCCGGTTTTCGCGTCTCGAAGAGATCGCGCTCAGCTATGCCTTTATGGTGAAGGCGGTAGGGATAGTGAGTAGTGAGTAGTGAGTAGTGAGTGTAATTTCTTCCTTGTACTTTCAATATCTAATTTCTATTCACCGTTCACCAATCCCTGTTCGCTATTTCCACCCGCTACTCCACCTCCTCCACCACCTTCAAATACGCCGCAATCGCCTCCCGGTCTTCCGCTGGCAGGTGGGCCATATTCTTCTGAACCGCCACCATGGCGCCGCCGACTGAATCGAAGTCCGGCGTGAAGCCGCTTTCCAGAAAATAGGCGATATCGCCCTCCGACCACGATCCGATGCCCTCCGAACTCGGCGTGATGTTCGGCACGGTGCCATTTCCCTCAGGCGCCGGCCCGCCCGCCAGCCAGCGATCGAGATCTGGGCCGCCAAGCCAGTCGCGCGGGGTATGGCATTCGCCGCAGTGGCCCGGTCCTTCCACCAGATAGCGCCCGCGCAGCACCTCCGGTAAAGCATCCTCACCCAGCGCCACCACAGGCTCGGGATCCAGATAGAGAAGCTTCCACAGGCCGATGCCGCGGCGCAGCGTGAAGGGAAAGGAAAGGCTGTGCCCTTCCGGACGCCCTTCCACGGGCGGCAATGTCCTGAGATAGGCGAAGAGATCGGCAACATCCTGGGGTTCCATCCGCGCATAGGACGTGTAAGGAAAAGCCGGATAATAATGCTCGCCCTCGGGCGAGATACCCCGCAGCATGGCGTTGGCGAAATCTAGTTCGCTCCAGTCGCCAATCCCGTCTTCGGGATGCGGCGAGATGTTGGGTGCCACAAAGGTGCCGAAGGCCGACTTCAGAGCACGCCCTCCTGCAAGCTCCAGCGCTGCCTCTCCGTCCGCGTCGGGCCGCGCATGGCAGGAGGCGCATCCTCCGGCAACGAAGATGCGTTCGCCGCGCGCGGCATCACCCGGCTGCAACCCGGATAGATCATCTTCTTCGAGAGGCTGCGGCCCAGTTGCCCACCACAGCACAACGCCCGCCGCCGCCACTGCGGTGGCGAGCCAGAGCAAAGCCCGTCTCATGAAGAACGATCAGTCATCCTCAAGGCGGAAGTTTTCGTGGCATGCGCTGCAGTTGGAAAGCACCGGCATGACCGCCAGGCGGAAAGCCTCAAGATCGGCCGGCCCGTCGCGTCCCGAGGCCTCCACGGCCGCAGCCGCGTCGGTCCTGAATTTGGCGAGGGTTTCCCGGAAAGCGTCCGGGTTTTCCCAGATGGCCGGAGCGGCCCTGGTCTCACCCACGTTAGAGCCTTCGGGGAAGAAATCGCCCATGGCCTCAGCAGTTGAATGGAAGGTCGCGATCGCCGCTTTGGCCACAACGGGATTGTAATCCATTTCACCCTTCAACATGGCGCTAGCGGCACCGGCCGAAGCAGCGTTGGCCTGCATAAGCGCCTGTCGCACCGCAATCGGATCATCGGCCGCCGTAACCGCTGCAGCAGAAAAGAGGAGAAATGAGAAGGAGATTGCTATTTTCTTCATGTGGCACTTCTCCATGATGTCCCCGTGCCACCATAGCGAGCCATTCGCCGCGGCGAATTTAAAATCCAATGCTTCCGGAATCACGCTTTCGTGAGGAATTTTGCCGCCTTAGCTCAGCGCCGTGGCTCCGGATACGGAAAACCCGGCCAAGTGGCCGGGTCTCCGCAACGCACTGTTCGCGGTGAATCTGTGTCAGCCGCGTGCCTTCTCGTAGCACTCCAGGACGTAGTCCCAGTTGATGAGGTTGTCGACGAAGGCTTCCAGATATTTCGGCCGCGCGTTGCGATAGTCGATGTAGTAGGAGTGCTCCCACACATCGACCCCAAGGATCGGCGTGCCGCCATGCACCAGCGGATTCTCGCCGTTCGGCGTCTTCATGATCTCAAGCTTGCCGTCCTTGAACGCGACCCACGCCCAGCCGGAACCGAACTGCGTCACGCCGGCATTGATGAAGTCAGCGCGAAACTTGTCGTAACCGCCAAGATCGCTGTCGAAGGCTTGCTGCAGCGCCCCCGGCAGGCTCTTTCCGCCGCCGCCCTTCTTCATCCACTTCCAGAAATGGATGTGGTTGAAATGCTGACCGGCATTGTTGAAGAGGGCCTGGTTCTTCCCGTAGGACTGCTTGACCACCTCTTCGAGCGGCAAATTGTCCATCCCGGCCTCGGCCGCCAGCTTGTTGCCGGTGTCCACATAGGCCTTGTGGTGCTTGTCGTGATGAAATTCCAGCGTCTCCCGCGACATGTAAGGCTGCAGAGCCTCATAGTCATAGGGCAGGTCCGGCAGTTCAAAGGCCATGGTGGTCTCCCTCGTAGCACTGGTTGACGATCTACGCCTCGCAGATAAGGCGGGATTTCATCTTTGGCAATGCGGGCGAGCCACCGCCCGATCGGATCGATCGCGCAGCGCGCTTACGAATGCGCCCACTCCCAATAAAGCGCGCGCGCCTTTTTGGCCACGGGGCCGGGCTGCAGCAGGCGATCCTCGATGCGGGTGACCGGGACCACCTTGGAATGGTTGCCCGTCGAGAAGATCTCGTCTGCATCCAGGAAATTCTGAACGCTGAGGCTCTTCTCGATCACCGGTATACCTGCTTCTTCGAGCAGGCTTATCACCCGTGCGCGCGTGATGCCTGAAAGAAAGGTGCCGTTCGGAGCAGGCGTGAAAACCTGCCCGTCCTTCACCATGAAGATGTTGGACGTACCCGTCTCGGCCACATTGCCCAGCATATCGAGCACCAAGGCATTGTCGAAGCCGCGCGCCTTGGCCTCCAGAATGGCCCGGGCGTTGTTGGGGTAGAGGCAGCCCGCCTTGGCATTGGTCGGCATCGTTTCAATGGTCGGGCGGCGGAAGCGCGAAACACCCACCGAAAAGCCTTCCGGCGAGATCATCGGCGCCTCGTAGAGGCACAGGCAAAAGCGCGTCGAGGAAGGATCGGCCGGCACGCTCATATAGCCGCCGTGCTCGGCCCAGTACATAGGCCGGATGTAGACGGCGGTTCGCCCGTCGAATTTCTTCAGCCCCTCCCAGGTGAGGGAGACGATCTCCTCGGCGGGCACGAATGCTTTGAGCCCCATCGCGCGCGCCGACGCGTTCACCCGCTCGGCATGGCGGTCGAGGTCGGGCGCAACGCCCTCGAACCAGCGTGCGCCGTCGAAGACCGAGGAGCCCAGCCACATCGCATGGGTCCGCGGGCCGGCGATCGCCACATTGCCCTCGTGCCATTGCCCGTCGAGGAATGTCCAGGTGGTGGATTGCGCCTCAGGTAGTGCGGCCATGATCTCGTGCGCTCCTTGATTGGTCTTTTCCGTCCGCTGCCGGACGGCATGTCAGGCGGGCTCCTTCGCATGTTCCAAAACCCCGGCGGCCCGGGTCAAGTACAACCTTGGGCATCATCACGCCCATCGATCTTCATCGAGCTTGCAAAATAACGCCTCGCTCGTGCACCCATATGATTAAGCTGGCCACTCGCCTGGCTCTGGCGCATTACCGTTCACGCCGTCGTGACGAAGGTGTGAGCAGGCAAAACGTTGCAGAAATGCCATATGCCGCAACAATCTCGCGCCGCACACGTTCTCCACCTTGCCGGTTGCGGGGCAAAGATAAATTTGACGAAGTGATGATACATACCATGCGCACCGGAGCTTCCGCCGGTTCGCCAATCACTGTTAGATTTCGCCAATCACTGCTAGATGAAGAGTTTCGATGCCCGCTATTGACAATCCTCCCTCCTCTCATCTGTCCCGCCGCACTTTCGTAACAGCCGCCCTCGCCGGTGCAGCCTCCCTTTCCGGCTGCGTCAGCGTGCCGAGGCCGGTACCCATGCTGGTCTCAACCGCGACCCCCGTGGACATCATGTACGGCCCGCTCATCGATGAAGGGTATGAAGTCCCGCTCGTGCCTATCGACAAGATCGATCCGCGATTTCTGCGCCAGGAAGTACCGGATCCGACCGGCGAGGCGCCCGGAACCATAGTGATCGACACGTCACAGCACTTCCTCTATCTCGTGGGTAGAGGCGGCCGGGCCCTCCGTTACGGTGTCGGCCTTGGACGAGCCGGCTTCGAATGGTCCGGGCGGGCGGTCGTTGCGCGCAAGGCGAAGTGGCCCAAATGGTTCCCCCCGGAAGAGATGATCGAGCGCCAACCCGAGCTTGAGAAATATCGCCCGGAATACGACAAGGTTTCAGGCGAATGGCGGGGCGGCATGGAGCCGGGCATCATGAATCCGCTCGGCGCGCGCGCGCTATATCTTTATGAGAACGGCAAGGACACGCTCTACCGCATCCACGGCTCGCCCGAATGGTGGACGATCGGCAGGTCCGTGTCCTCCGGTTGCGTGCGGATGATCAATCAGGACGTCATCGATCTTTATGATCGGGTGCCCATAGACACGCCGGTGCTGGTTACCAGCGGCCTGCGCGTAGTCTAGCGCAATTCCATACCGGTTTTCCGTCCGGAATTGCGGAAAACCAGTAACTCAGGCGGTGTGCGGCGTTGCCCGCACCTGCCTCCGAAACAGCGCCCATACCTTAAAGCATATCGAGAAGGCGTTCCCGGGCCCGACGTCACCCTCACCTTCTCCTTAAGCTTCCCAATATTCCGCGAATGATCTCGCGGCCGAGCGTGCTGCCCACCGAACGCACGATCGACTTGATTGCAGCCTCCGTGACGCTCTGGCGCTGATAGGAGCTGCGGCCGGTAGATCTGCCGCTTCCGCGGCGGCTGCCATTTCCGAAATCGGGCAGGGTCCACCCTGTACCCTTCTCCTCCGCATCCTGCTCCGGCACGGCCTGCGCGGCTTCGGCGGCACGTTTCTGCAATATCTCGAAGGCCGATTCCCGGTCCACCGCCTTGTCGTATTGCCCCGTGACCAGGCTTCGCTGGATCGCGGCCTGCCGCTCCGAATCGCTGATCGGCCCCATGCGCGAGGATGGCGGGCGGATCAACGTCCTCTGCACCACGGACGGAATGCCTTTCTCCTCCAGTGTCGAGACCAGCGCCTCGCCCACGCCGAGCTGCGTGATGGCCTCGAAGCAGTCGAATTCCGGATTGGGGCGGAAGGTGTCGGCCGCCGTCTTCACCGCCTTCTGCTCGCGCGGCGTATAGGCTCGCAGCGCGTGCTGCACTCGGTTGCCAAGCTGCGCGAGCACGGTTTCCGGCACGTCGAGCGGATTCTGGGTGACGAAATAGACGCCCACGCCCTTTGACCGGATGAGGCGGACCACCTGCTCCACCCGCTCCACAAGCGCCTTTGGCGCCTCGTCGAACAGCAGATGCGCCTCGTCGAAGAAGAAGACCAGTTTCGGCTTTTCCGGGTCGCCGATCTCGGGCAATTCTTCGAAGAGCTCCGACAGGAGCCACAGGAGAAAGGTCGCATAGAGTCGCGGATTCATCATCAGCCTGTCCGCGGCCAACACGCTGACGACGCCCCGCCCGTCGCGCTCGGTGCGCATGAGATCGGCGATTCTGAGCGCAGGCTCGCCGAAGAAGTGTGCGCCGCCCTGCTGCTCCAGCACGAGCAGGGAGCGCTGGATCGCCCCCACCGACTGCTTGTTCACGTTTCCGTAGCGTTTGCTGATGTCGTCGGCACGCTCGGAGATATTGGCAAGCAGCGCTTGCAGGTCCTTGAGGTCCAGCAGCAAAAGGCCTTCCTCGTCCGCGATCCGGAAAGCGATGTTCAGGACGCCTTCCTGCGCCTCCGAAAGATCCATGAGCCGCGACAGAAGCAGCGGCCCCATTTCCGAAACCGTGGCGCGGATCGGGTGTCCCTTTTCCCCGAACAGGTCCCAGAAAATGACCGGGAACTGCTGGAATTCGTATGGCTCCAGCTTGATGGCGGCAGCGCGATTGGTCAGCGCCTCCTTGGGCTCGCCCGGCATCGCAATGCCCGAAAGGTCGCCCTTGATGTCGGCGCAGAAGACCGGCACGCCAGCGTTGGAAAAGCCCTCTGCCAGAATTTGCAGCGTCACCGTTTTGCCGGTTCCGGTTGCGCCAGTGATAAGGCCATGCCTGTTGGCATACTTCAGCAGCAGGCGCTCGGCTCTCTGATAGCTGTCGTCATTGTGCCGGCTGGCGCCGATGAAGATGCTGTCTTCGGCAGTCATGCCCTTACCTCCTCGCCTACCGCGGAATCCCGGCCAAGGTAGCCGGGAGGGCGGCTTCCCACAATGCGCTGGAGTTCTTATAACCCGGAACCGCCTAAGGAACAGTATCACATTCCCAAAGGCGGATTGCGGCAAGCATAAGCTCAGCCTAAACTCCGCTTCGGTTCGCGCACCCTTGGGAGGCAAAATGGATCGGACTGTCTTGAGGCAAGCGGGTTTTCCCGCTGTCGACCAAAGGCAATGGCTCGAGCTGGTTGCCAAGTCGCTCGGCGCGGGCACCGATTACGAATCGCTCGTCCGTAAGACTGATGACGGCCTTCCGGTCAAACCGGCCTATGAGCACGGTCAGGGGGCTGTATCCCTGTCCCGCGTCGATCCGCGTTCCGCCTGGAAGCTTGTGCAGCGTTTGGACGATCCGGATCCGGCCCGCGCCAACGCGCAGGCGCGTGAGGAACTCGCCAATGGCGCAACGGGACTTTCGCTCGTTTTCGCTGGCGCGCCGAACGCTTTCGGCTACGGGCTTCCGGCGAATCCCGAGGCGCTCGATGCGGTTCTCAAGAATCTGCCGCTCGACAATCTGCTTCTCAGGATCGACGTTCATCCGCAAAGCCGCGCCTCCGTCGATTGGCTTATCGAGATATTGCGTAACAGGCGCGCCGATCCGGCCCGGCTCAACCTGTCTTTCGGGATCGATCCGGCGTCTCTGTTCGCCGGCACGGGCAGGCTGCGCATGTCCATCGAGGCGCTGGAAGCCTCCATGCCGCAGTCGCTGGCGGGCTATTTTGCCCTTTCTCTGCCGGGCATCCTGCTGGAAGCCGATGGCCGGGTCTTCCACAATTCCGGGGCGACCGAGGCGCAGGAGCTCGGCATCATGCTCGCTTCCGCCGTCGCCCATCTGCGGATGTTCGAGGAGGCACGTCAGCCGTTGATATACGCGGCAGAGCACATCGGCTTCGCGCTTGCCGTCGATCAGGACCAGTTCCTCTCAGTCGCCAAGATCCGCGCCCTGCGCAAGCTTTGGGCACGCGTGCTGGAGGCCTGTTCGGTCGAGGCTGCTCCCGTGGTGGTTCACGCGGAGACCTCCTACCGGATGCTGACGGCGCTCGACCCCGAAACCAACATCCTGCGCTCGACCATCGCGGCCTTTGCCGCAGCGGTAGGCGGCGCCGATTCGATCTCAGTGCTCCCGCACACCATCACGCATGGTTTGCCCGATGGCGGCGCACGCCGGATCGCGCGCAATACCCAGCTCGTCCTCTCCAGCGAGAGCCACCTCGATCTCGTTGCGGATCCGGCGGGCGGCTCAGGCGCCGTCGAGGCTCTGACGGATGGCCTTTGCGAAAAAGCCTGGGAGGAATTCCGCCAGATCGAGGAGGAAGGCGGCGTGCTACGCAGCCTTGCGGCCGGTCATATTCAGAAGCGTGTTGCCGCCGCCCGCGCCGAGCGCCTGAAGGACTTCAAGGAAGGCGCGCGCAATATCATAGGCACGACGCTCTACAAGCTGGATCAGGAGCGGCCCGCCGGCACGATTTCGGCTGCGCGCCAACCTGTGCCCGTTGACGGCGCCGTGGCCTGCGATCCTCTTCCGGCCCGGCGCATCGACGAGGGATTGGGAGAAGCCGGGCAATAGCCCCGGGCTCTCCCGGCCCCGCCGGCTCTTTCCGAGTTGAACGATAGCAAGCACGGCTTCGCGCCGCGAGAATCCTAACCCGCCAGCATCCCGGCCGGCCGCAGGCTGCCGATCTCGGTACCGCGCCAGTTCCTCAGCGCTGGCCGCGCCATGGCGGAAAGCTGGGTCCGCAGCGGGTCGTCCGCTGGCAACAGGCTTGCAAGCACGGCAGCAATCATCACTTCGGCCGCACGCGCCGTGCCGTCGTCGCATTTAAGCGCAATGCCCAGCCCCAGTTCAGAAATGGCCGCGCAAAAGACGCCCTCTGCACCCACCTTGGTGAAGAGACGCCCCTCCCCCGCCTCCATCATCGCGGTGTCAGGACGGCCGCTGCCCGCCACGAGAAAAGGCTCGGCCATGCAGGCCGCAAAAATGCGCTTTGCCGCGGCGGCGCGCTTGGGTGACAGGCCGCTGCCTGTCGCCATCCGCGCAAAGCCGAGCGCAAGGTGCTTCAGCGGCACCGCATAGGTGGGGATGGAACACCCGTCGATGCCGCGCATGGCGACCGTATGCGCGGCGCCCGTCACATCCTCCAGCGTCTCGCGCACCATCTCCTGAATGGGATGATCCGGCCCCGTATAGCCCCTGTGATCGATGCCGCAATGAACGCAGGTACACAGAAAACCGGCGTGCTTCCCGGAGCAGTTGTTATGGATCGGCGTGGGCGAGGCGTCGGAACGGGCGAGTGCGATCATGGCTTCCTGGTTCGTCGGCCAGTGGGCGCCGCATTCATAGGCGCCCTGATCAAGACCTGCTTTCGCCAGCATGGAGGACGCGACCTCCACATGCCTCGGCTCGCCGGCATGCGACGCGCAGGCAAGGGCAATCTCCCGATTGCCGAAGCCATACGCATCGGCCGCACCGCTTTCGATGAGCGGCAGCGCCTGGATGGCTTTCACCGCCGAGCGCGGAAAGACCGGTCGCGCAATGTCGCCGATCGTGACCACCTCTTTTCCGTCGGCATCGACCACCGCCACAGCGCCGCGATGGCGGCTTTCCACCACGCTGCCCCGCAGCATCTCAACGAGCACCGGATTCGCCATTCTCGCACTTCATCCAATCTGTTGCTGCCGGTTCATTGCCAGATTGGATGCTCCTCGGCCAGTCACAAACCGTCCGAGTTTCAGCCGGTTCACAATGGCCAGCGAAGCCGCTCTAATAGTCTGCGTGCTTCACCCCGGCCACCGAAAAGCCACCGTCTATGGTAAGCGTGTGGCCCGTGATGGAGCTCGCCTCGGGCGAAAGCAGGTAGGCGACCGCCGCGGCGATCTCGCCCGGCTCCACGCTGCGGCGTTGAGGCGTGTGCGCAATCCACGCGCGGCGCCGCTCAGCGTCCTCGTCGAAGCTTGCGGTGGAACTCTCCACCAGCCCCGGCGCCACGCAGTTGACCCGCACCCCGCGGCCCGCAAGCTCCAGCGCCATGACTTCCGTCAGCATCTTCACCCCGGCCTTGGAGGCGCCATAGGCCGCGCAGCCGGCATTCGCCCTCAAGCCGCTGGCAGAAGCCAAGTGAACAATAGAAAGCGCATCGTCCATGCGCGCGAGCGCTGCCTGCGCGGCGATGAACGCGCCCACCAAATTGATTTCGAGAATCTGTCGCAGCACTTCCGCGCTCGTCTGCTCGAACGGCATCTCCCGGCGAATGCCCGCGCAACTGACCAGCGCCGAAACCGGGCCGTAGGCGTCTACGGCCTGATCGAAGGCCTCGGCAATCTCGTCCTCGTCCGTCACGTCGGCGGTAAGGAAAATCGCCTCTTCGCCGCTCAAAAGGTCTTCCGCATCGGCGAGCGCGCCCGCGTCGGCATCGATGACGGCCACGCCCCATCCGTCATCGAGAAGACGTTCGGCAACCGCAAGCCCGATTCCCGACGCCCCGCCGGTGACGATGGCAAGCGGTTTCATGACCTGCCGGACCGCATGGCCCCCTCCTCTGCGCCGTCCTCCACATCTCCTCGGCGTTCCTTGATTAACACATTCCTCCATTCTGGTCGCGCCAGAAGCGCATTGCTCAAGGCCATTCCCTTTGCAGGAGCTTCGTTGCGGAAAGCGTGTGGCAGCAGGAGCGAACTCGCCGGATTTTGATTGATTGATCAATCAATCAAAATTAAATAGCAGCCATGCCAAAGATCGGAATGGAACCTCTGCGCCGACAGGCGCTCATCGATGCCGCCATCCACGCCATCGGCGAACGCGGCTCGCTCGACGTCACCATGACGGACATTGCCGGGCGGGCTGGTGTCTCGCCCGCGCTCGCGCACCACTATTTCGGTGCGAAGGATGCGCTGCTGTTCGCCACCATGCGCCACATCCTGTCCGAGCTCGGGCGGGATTTGCGCGAGGCAGTGGCGGGCCTCGATGGCGTGGAGCGCGTGCGCGCTGTCATCGCCGTCAATTTCTCGCCCAAGCAGTTCCGGCCGGAAATCATTGCAGCCTGGCTGGCCTTCTATGTGGAGGCGCAGCGGACGGCTGCCCTCAGGCGGCTGTTGCGCGTCTATGCACGCCGGCTTCACAGCAACCTCGTCTTCGCGCTGAAGCCTCTCATGCCCGCCAGCGAGGCGGAGCGGACGGCCGAGGGCATAGCGGCGCTGATCGATGGGCTTTACATCCGCCGGGCGCTGAAGGACGGGCCGCCGGATGCCGCTTCTGCGATCGCTCTGGTGGAGGATTATCTTGCGCTCAGGCTGAAGGGGCGGCGCCGTGCTTGAGGCTGACTACGTCATCATTGGCGCAGGCTCGGCGGGCTCGGCGCTCACCTACCGGCTTTCGGAAGACGGCCGGCATTCGGTGATCGTCATCGAGTATGGCGGCAGCGATTTCGGCCCGCTGATCCAGATGCCTGCCGCCCTCTCCTACCCCATGAACATGCGCCTGTACGACTGGGGCTTCCGCACCGAGCCCGAGCCGCATCTTGGCGGCCGGACGCTTGCCACACCGCGCGGCAAGGTGATCGGCGGCTCCTCCTCCATCAACGGCATGGTCTATGTGCGGGGGCACGCCCGAGACTTCGACCATTGGGCTGAGCAGGGTGCCACCGGATGGTCCTATGCGGACGTGCTGCCCTATTTCAAGCGTATGGAAAATGCCAAAGGCGGTGAGGAAGGCTGGCGCGGCACCGACGGGCCGCTTCATGTGCAGCGCGGCCCGCGCAGCAACCCGCTCTATCGGGCTTTCATCGAGGCGGGCCGGCAAGCGGGGTTCGAGGTGACGGAGGACTACAACGGCTCCAAGCAGGAAGGCTTCGGCCCGATGGAGCAGACCATCCATCAGGGTCGCCGCTGGTCCGCCGCCAATGCCTATCTGAAGCCCGCGCTCAAGCGGAAAAACGTGTGTCTCGTCAGAGGCTTCGCGCGGCGTGTGATCATCGAGAATCAACGCGCCACCGGCGTGGAAATCGAAGCTCGCAATTCGATTCAAGTCGTTAAAGCGCGACGTGAAGTCATCATATCCGCCTCGAGCATCAACTCGCCCAAGCTCCTCATGCTCTCCGGAATCGGCCCGGCGGAGGAGCTTCGCCAGTTCGGCATCGAGGTGGTGGCCGACCTGCCCGGCGTAGGCAGAAACCTGCAGGACCATCTGGAACTCTATATCCAGCAGGCCTGCCGCGAGCCGATCACCCTACACTCGAGCCTCGGGCTCCTTTCGAAGGTCCTCATTGGCGCGGAATGGCTCCTCTTCAAGACCGGGCTCGGCGCCTCGAACCATTTCGAGGCCGCGGCCTTCGTGCGCTCCCGCTCGGGGGTGGAGTACCCAGATATCCAGTATCATTTCCTGCCGGCCGCGATCCGCTATGACGGCAAGGCCGCGGCCAAGGTGCACGGCTTCCAGGCGCATGTCGGCCCGATGCGGTCGAAGTCGCGCGGCAGCGTCACCCTCCGCTCCCCCGACCCCAAGGCGCCGCCAAAGATCCTATTCAATTACATGTCGCATGAGGATGACTGGCGGGATTTCCGCCATTGCATCAGGCTGACGCGGGAAATCTTTTCGCAGGAGGCCTTCAGGTCCTATTGCGACGGGGAGATTGCGCCCGGAGCGCACGTCACCTCGGACGCTGCGCTTGACGATTTCATCCGGCAGAATGTCGAAAGCGCCTATCATCCCTGCGGCACCTGCCGCATGGGAAGCCGGGAGGACCGGATGAGCGTAGTCGACCCCGAACTCAAGGTGATTGGCGTTGACGGCCTGCGCGTGGTTGACTCCTCCATCTTCCCACGGATCACCAACGGGAATCTCAACGCGCCTTCGATCATGGTGGGCGAGAAGGCGGCGGACCACATTCTGGGCAAGCCGCTTCTGCCTCCTTCGAACCAGGAGCCGTGGATCAACCCCCGCTGGCGGGAATCGGACCGCTAAGTCTGGAGAAAGCCAATGCGCGCCCAGCCGCAAGCTTCGCATTACATCAACGGCGCTTTTGTCGAGGATATGGAGGGTGAGCCGCTTGATGTGCTCTATCCCGCAACAGCCGAAATCATCGCCCGGGTACATCTGGCGACGCCCAACATCGTTGAGCAGGCGGTGGAAGCCGCGCGCAAGGCCCAACCCGCCTGGGCGCGGCTGAAACCCGTCGAGCGCGGGCGCATCTTGAGGCGCGCCGCCGAGATCCTGCGCGCCCGCAACGAGGAGCTTGCGCGCCTCGAAACGCTCGACACTGGCAAGGCGCTGCAGGAAACGCTTGTGGCGGATCCCGCCTCCGCGGCGGATGCGCTGGAATTCTTCGGCTGCGCCATTGCCTCCTGGAACGGAGACCATGTCGATCTGGGCGGCCCCTTCGGCTACACGCGGCGCGAGCCTCTCGGCGTCTGCGTCGGCATCGGCGCCTGGAACTATCCGATCCAGATCGCCGCCTGGAAAGCTGCCCCCGCGCTTGCCGCGGGTAACGCCATGATCTTCAAGCCGTCGGAAAACACGCCCCTCTCCGCCCTCACCCTGGCGGAAATCTTCACCGAGGCCGGGCTTCCCGCCGGGCTTTTCAACGTGGTTCAGGGCACGGGTGAGGTCGGCACGGCGCTCGTGTCCCATCCGGAGGTGGCGAAGGTCTCCCTTACCGGCTCGGTCGGCACAGGAAAGCGCGTCCTTGCGCTCGCCGGCGAACACATGAAGCATGCGACAATGGAGCTTGGCGGAAAATCGCCCCTCATCGTGTTCGACGATGCGGATGTGGAGAACGCCGTCAGCGGCGCCATGCTCGGCAACTTCTACTCCACCGGGCAAATCTGCTCCAACGGAACCCGGGTTTTCCTGCAGAAGGGAATATATGACCGGTTCCTGGAGCGCTTGACCCAGCGCACGCGCGCCATCCGAATCGGCGACCCGCTCGACCCGGAGACGCATCTCGGGCCCCTAATCTCGGAAGCCCAGCGCGAGCGCGTCCTGTCCTATATCGAGCTTGGGAAAAGGGAAGGTGCCCATCTTCATCTGGGCGGCGGCGTGCCGAATCTGCAGGGTCTCGAAAAAGGCTTCTTCGTGGAACCGACGATCTTCACGAATGTCCGCGATGACATGCGGATTGCGCGCGAGGAGATTTTCGGGCCCGTGATGTGCGTGCTTTCCTTCGAATCGGAGCAAGAGGTCGTCGCCCGCGCCAATGACACGGAATTTGGCCTCGCCGCCGGCGTCTTCACGCGCGACCTGGCCCGCGCCCACCGTGTCATCGCCGCGCTTCAGGCCGGCACCTGCTGGATCAACACCTACAACCTCACGCCCGTGGAGCTTCCCTTCGGCGGCGTGAAGAGTTCCGGCATCGGCCGGGAGAACGCCCTTGCGGCGCTTGACCATTATTCCCAACTTAAATCGGTGTATGTCGAGACCGGTAATGTCGAAAGTCCCTATTAAGGCCGCTCTTTCGGCTTGCGAAGGGACGGCGCGGTCGGTATAAGCCCGCCGTCGGGTGCGGAGTGTAGCGCAGTCTGGTAGCGCACCTCGTTCGGGACGAGGGGGTCGCAGGTTCGAATCCTGCCACTCCGACCAATCCAATCAAAGACTTAACATACTTCCTCTTCCTCTTGTATCTCGCCTTAGGGCCGATAACGGACCGAAACGAAGCGAGAGGCATATGCGACGTATTCCGGCATGATGCCGTCGGAGATGAAGCGGCTGCGCGAGCTTGAGCAGGAGAATGCCCGGCTGAAGAAGATCGTGGCGGACCTGACGCTCGACAAGGAGATGCTGCAGGACGTCATCAAGCGA
>Ga0207874_1000833_pt1 | contig 40576 bp, 34 predicted proteins | sample HigsolmetaAR201D_FD_184833 | JGI IMG/M metagenome (GOLD analysis project Ga0207874, IMG submission 184833) | Ionic liquid and high solid enriched microbial communities from the Joint BioEnergy Institute, USA - AR20-1-D (SPAdes) (version 2) ...
TGGAGTCGCAGCGCCGATGCGTTGTTCGTGGTGATTCACGGAAGAGATCAGCTGGACACCTTGTGGCCCCAGTTCTTCACTGCGCACGACAACGCGGAAACGGTCGCGGAGGAGATGCACCTGGTCCGTGAAGGCGACGATTACGGGTGGCCATATACCTACTTCGACGTACGACGCGGCGAGCGCATGATTGCGCCCGAGTACGGCGGCGACGGCCAGACTCCGGCGCCACCGGGGCGATACGTTGATCCTATGATCGCGTTTCCTGCACACTGGGCACCAGGGGATCTGCTCTTCTACGAGGGTCGAGGGTTTCCACGCGAGTATCGACACGGCGCTTTCATCGCCTTCCACGGCAGTTGGAATCGAGCGCCCCTGCCACAGAGCGGTTATAACGTCACGTTCGTGCCGTTTCGCAAGCAGAAAGTCGCTGGACCCTGGCGTATTTTCGCCGACAACTTCACGCGGGGGCCACTCAAGGACAATCATCCCGCGAACGCTGCACATCGACCCATCGGCCTTGCCACCGACAAGGCGGGTGCACTCTACATCATGGACTCGCAAACCGGCCGCATCTGGCGCATCAACTATCAACGGGACAAGAAGAAAAGAGCGAACTTGCGCGTGTCCTGACAGGCAGTCACCTCATCTCATCTTTAAGCACAGCAAACGATAGCGGCGCTGGCGCGATTCTTAGCGCCCAGATCGCGCGTGTCCCGGCTTGTGCCTAGAATTGTGCTCTGCGCAGACAGTCTCTGCGTCCTTGGATTCCAACATCTGCGGCGCTCGGTATGTTCGACAACGTCAGACTCTGGTTCCACGATTCCGTGTACGCGCTCGGCTCGATTGGCCGCGTATTGCTGATCATCGCTTGTGCATGGGTCTTGCACCGGCTCATGCGCGCCTTCATCGGTCGTCTGGGCGCACGGTCCATCTTTCCCAGTGAGCTGGTCGTCGCTTTCAAGCGAACCTCTTCCCTTCTCATTACGGCGGCTGCACTCCTGCTCGTCTTAGAGCAATTCGGCGTCTCCGCCACGCTACTCTGGACAGCCTTCACGGGATTCGTTGCTGTCGCTGCGATCGCCTTCTTCGCGGCCTGGAGCGTGCTGTCGAACGTATTCTGTATGCTTCTCATCGTGACGACGCGGCCGTTCCGCTTATACGACGAGATCGAGTTGCTGGAGAACGGTGACAAGCCCGGGTTGCGCGGCCAGGTCGTGGACTTGAACCTGATTTACACCACGCTGCGGGAAACGACAGCCGACGGCGAGCCTGGTGCAGTGTTGCAGATACCGAACAGCCTATTCTTCCAGCGCATCGTCCGTCGCTGGGGCGCGCGTCCCACGCGCTTCGAACGACGCCTCCGGCACGGTGATACCCAGCCCACACAACAGCAGCCCGACACAGGCAGTCGGGCACAGGGCACGCGCTCGTAACCGGCTCTCGCTCGCGCCAGCGCACGATCGATCAGGATCACGATCTGGGAAATCAGGATCGGACTACGCAAATCACGCTGGCGCCCGTGGGCTGTACGATCAGTCCACGCGTGTCCCAAATCTAGAATCCCCACAAGACGCGTACTGGACACCTCGCGCATGCTCACGGCGCCCCCATTGACGTGATCTCGCCTTCCGATGACGGAATGCCCGCCAGGCTCGACATGACGCCTCATCCCACGAAGGAGATGCTTGTCCCAGAAACTCAGAAAAGGAAGTTAGGAAAAAGTTGCCAAAGCGTTCCGAGGAACGGCGCGTTCCCGATCGCGCGCAGACGAGCCCGCGTGTCCCGAAACGCTCAAATCGCGAGAACGCGCCGGATAAATTGCGGCGACCGCTGTAACGAGCCGGGACTCGTGATCGGCTCCAAAACAAGAAACAATGCGTGTCCCCGAACGAGTATCAGGCTCAAAGATCAGGTGCGAGCAATGGGTGTCCAATGTCAGGTATCCAATGGCAGGCATGAATAGACCACCCGGATGAGATTTGGCGCGTGTCCTGAACTAGGCTTCTGAACTAGGCTTGAACCAGGCTCGGATGAGACTTAGTGCGTGGGATTCGTGCGTGTCCCGGATCAGGGTCCTCCCGGATCAGGGTCCCGTGCGTGTCCCGGATCAGGGTCCCCGGATCAGGGTCCGGGCCATGCCAGCGCATGGATCTGTCCGCACTCTGAGGCAGTTATTCCAACGGTCCGCAATCAGTTGAGTGTGTCCCGATGACAGAATCTTCCGGCTATACCCCTCCGCGCGTATGGAAATGGGAAAAGGAAAACGGCGGCAAGTTCGCGAACATCAATCGTCCCGTTGCGGGGCCTACGCATGAGCGCGAATTGCCCGTTGGCCGACACCCTTTGCAGCTCTATTCGCAAGGGACGCCAAACGGCAACAAGGTCACGATCCTGCTCGAGGAGTTGCTCGCCCTGGGTCATAGCGGCGCAGAGTACGATGCCTGGCTGATCCGGATCACCGAGGGCGAGCAGTTCAGCACGGGATTCGTTGCCGTGAATCCCAATTCCAAGATCCCAGCAATGGTGGATCGAAGCGGCGAGCGGCCGATCCGCATATTCGAATCCGGCGCGATCCTCGTCTATCTAGCGGAGAAGTTCGGTGCATTCCTGCCGACAGAGCCAGCGGCGCGAGCCGAATGTCTGTCGTGGCTGTTCTGGCAGGTCGGTAGTGCACCGTACCTCGGCGGCGGTTTCGGGCACTTCTACGTCTACGCGCCCGAGAAGATCGAGTACGCCATCGATCGATTCACGATGGAAGTCAAACGACAGCTCGATGTGCTCAATCGTCGTCTGGCGGAAACGGAGTACCTCGCCGGAGACACTTATACCATTGCCGACATCGCCACCTGGCCATGGTACGGCGAGCTGGTTCTCGGCAATCTCTACGAGGACGCGCACATCTTCCTGAACGTGCAAGAGTATCCGAACGTACGGCGCTGGGCCGAACGCATCGCTGCACGCGAGGCGGTGAAGCGTGGCCGCATGGTCAACCGCACCACTGGCGATCCGGCCACCCAGCTGCACGAACGCCACGACGCCTCGGACTTCGACAAGGTCGGCAAGTAACGGTTACGCAACCGCGCGCACCCGCTATCGCGAAGAAGACGGCGTGTCGCCGCGGCGGCACGCCGCTCGATCAGTGCACCTCGATGGTGATCGGCGGTCCTTCCACGAGACGCCCCTCCTCACAGGTGACGGTGCTGACCGGTGTGAGGGTGACGGTGCCTTTCACCAGCATGGTTGCCACCCGAGTGCGATCGAGCCGGTGCTCGGGCGGAAACCAGACCGCGCCTTCGGGCTCCACGATCCAGCGCAAAGTGTCGGCCACTTGCGGCTCCACCTCCGGCGGCGGCCGATAGACCCAGCACCTTCCCCGGACCTCATTCAGCGGCACCTGCTTCCAGTTGCCGGAGGTGCGTCGTTCCACGCTGAGCACGACGGATTCTCCTTCCGCGACACTGTCCGAGGAAACCGATGGAATCAGCGTCACCGACTGCGATCCCTCGAGCACATACACGAGCTTCGGCTTGGATTCACAAGCCGCAAGCGCCAGAGAGAGCACGACAATGGGAACCAGGCAAAACTGTCGTACAGTCATCGTCACCAACTCCATGCGAGCGTGACGGTACGCAAAAAATGCCGTTCCTACAACAATACTTCTACGAACACGAGTAGCCAGATTGCCAGCTCGCGTGCCGTGCAAGCACGCTGGTGCTGAGAACTACAGCTGAGAGCTCGGTGTCACGGTCGCCAGCCCACGAAATCTGCATACTTGGCAACCGTGCCAGACGTCGCCAAGCCGTATCGACCCTCTGCAAAGGTCGTATCGTGCGCCTGCAAGATGAAGCGATCGTCGACATAGACCCGCAACGCATCGCGCACGAGCTCGAGCCTCAATGTGTACCAAACGCTTGGCGATATATCGAGACTCGCGGTCGCGAGCACCGTCGTGACGCCGCCCTCCAACTTGCACAGCGACACTGTGCCGTCTGCACCCAGCGCGACGTAGTAGTAGTTGTTGCCATCCTGGTAGCGGCCGATCAAGCCCAGCCATGCATTGGGAGCGGCGAACGTCTCTGCACGCGCACGCACTTGAACGATCTGCTCGGCGACGCTCACCCCGGTGACAGCCCGGGCCGTCTCGGCTGCCGCCGCTTGGTGGTAGTAGCTGCGACCGGTCGCTTCGTCCCATGCCACGTACCAGTGGCCGTCGATGGTGCTCCACCGTCGTTCCAGCTCCGAATCGAAGCGGTCAGCGGCAATCAGCACTTGCGGATTGGGCGTGATCACTATGTTGTCGTACTCCACGCTCGCCTTGTACATCTGAATACCGGCCTGTCCATGTTCGTGCGTCGTGTCGCGTGCTTCGACAAGTAATTTTCCGTCTACATACGCTCGCAGCCATGTGCCGACCGCCTCAAGTCGCAGCCGGTAAAAGCGATTCCCTTCGAACGTGAACGGAGCGCTGGCGATCTCTTCGAACGTCCCGTCAACCATGCGACGCAACTGTATGAGCTTCGAGCCACGTACCGTGACGTAGTAGTAATTCGCCGGATCGCTCCGCCTGACCACCATGCCGAACCATCCCTTGTCGTCGCTCTCGAGCACGCGAACATCGGCTTGAATGGACTGGTCGGTCCAATCCATACCTGCCACATACGCTCCTGCATCACCGTCGCGACTCGTCTGCTGCAACACGCGCGAGCGGTCTGTCGATTCGATCGCGAGCATGCTCCCTGGCAGCGGCATCCACCCACGAAGCTCTCCCGCCTCGAAGTCATCTTGCATGGTATCTGGTTGTGTCAGATCCTCGGGCAGCTCGAACACGTAGACGGCGCCATTGCTATCGTATCCTGCCGACGCAGCGATCCGCCGCTTGCTGACCGCAATATGTGTTCCGAGCACCAGTCCGGTACGCGCATCACTTGCCAGCAAACGCGCCACTTCCACGTATGAGCCGTCGGCACCCTGCTGGTACACTGGCACGGAGCCAGCAGCCACGCCGCGCTGCGCATCGAACGGATAGGCACCGACCACGAACTCCTCGTTCACATCGAGGATGGGCAGGTTGTACCCGCGCTCGTTGACCAGCGCATCGACGGAGCTCGCGCTACCGACGAACTGCCATGCACCGCTCGTGTCGCGACGATAAATGTGCGCTCCTGGCCGTCGCGAGGCGACCGTCGCAATCGTGTCTCCGTGAACAACCGCTTGCACACCGAAGTACGGATCGAGACCGAAGGGACTGACGAGCGTTGCCGTGGGTGCCGAAGCGAAGCTTGCGTAGATACGAACCTCGCTGGGTGGTGTCGTCATCCAGTTGGAAGGCCCCGCCACAACCACGTCGCCAGAGATATCCAAGCTCGCAAAGCAGTACTGATCGGCCGTTGGGTCGCTTGCGCTCCCAATGACGGTCCACTGTGAAGCAGCGTCTTTGCGATACGCCTTCCAGGCGCAACGGGGTCCGCCTGCCACGATCGTACTGGCGTCCACGTCGACGCTCCCTCCGTACAGGTAGTGGTCGCTCGACGAAGGAAACGCCGCCACCTGCGTCCAGCCACTCGACGGCAGATACTCAAAGATTCGCAGCTCGTCGGCGTCGACAGCTGCTACATTCCCATGCAGCGCCACACGCAGCCCAAGCGCTTCCTGCCACTCCGCGTGCTCTGTCGCGAGCGTCGTCACATGTTGCCATTCGTTTTTTGGAGTGCGATGAAAAACGTACGCGGCCGCATGCGACCATAGGCCGAGCGGATTCTCCTCGATACGCGTTGCCACCACGAGCATGCGGTCGCCGTCGAGCGCCAGATCGGTCACGATCTGCGAGCTTGGACCGGGAAGCTCGACTTGCGCTTGCTCTTCCAACACCCGCGGCGAGGCCCAACCGAGCCCCGTGCTCATCAAGAAGGTTGCGATCAAGACCGCACGACACGGTCTCGATGCACGATCATCGCGTGGCATGGACCTTCCGGAGCGCACCTGAACCCCGTGAAAACTCGCTCCTCTTGCACATGCCACCATGTTTGCCACAAGTACAAGCTACTCGAAGTGCTTCGTGGCAGCTGCCTCGAGGGTCCTCATCGAGGCATCGCTTGCGCCCGCACACTTCGTTGTCTGACTGACGACTTCAATTCACGCCAGCAACGCTCGGTTCCTCCTGAGTGAATGGCCTGCCGGCAGCCAGTACGATGACTTCACGACAGCCACAACCAGCCTTTCCGCGCATACTCACCCTGTAGGCGGAACAAAGCCGCTGTAGTTGATCGTTAGGTGCGTGTCGTCGTGCACTGGCCAGCACGGTCGGTGCAGCCGTCCGCCAGAACAGCAGGAGAAAGGCGTGTACACCTCCAACGATAGCTTCGGTGCCCGCTCGACCTTGAGTGTCGGTTCTCGCGAGTACGAGATCTTCCGCCTCGACAGCCTCGAGCGGCTCGGGTTCGACATAGGCCGTCTGCCGTACTCGATACGAGTACTCCTCGAGAACCTGCTTCGCTGCGAAGACGGCGTCACCGTTCGCCCCGACGACATCCGGGCACTGGCAGCATGGGATCCACAAGTGCGCACGCCACGCGAGATTCCGTTCACGCCGGCGCGCGTCCTGCTACAAGACTTCACGGGCGTGCCGGCGCTCGTGGATCTGGCGGCGATGCGTGACGCGATGCACGCGTTGGGCGGCGATCCCAAGAAGATCAATCCGACGCAACCTGTCGAGCTCGTCATCGATCACTCCATTCAAGTCGATGCCTTTGGTTCGCCCGCGGCTTTCGATATCAACGAGGCGCGTGACTATGAGCGCAATGCCGAGCGTTACGCGTTCATCAAGTGGGGCGCGCAAGCGTTTGAGAATTTCAGCGTGAGCCCGCCGAACGGAGGCATCTGCCATCAGATCAATCTCGAGCACCTGGCACGAGTCGTGTTCGGCACTGGCGCGGATGCCACGTGCGGCCACGATGGTATGCCGCAGGCGTATCCCGATACGCTCGTGGGAACGGATTCGCACACGCCGATGGTCAACGGGCTCGGCGTGCTTGGCTGGGGTGTCGGCGGCATCGAAGCGGAGGCTGCGATGCTCGGTCAGCCGATCTCGATGCTCATACCAGAAGTCATCGGCGTGCGCTTGGTCGGCACCTTGGCACCGGGCGCAACCGCCACCGATCTGGTGCTCACGGTTGCAGAGATGCTCAGAAAGGAAGGCGTCGTCGGCAAATTCGTCGAGTTCTTCGGACCAGGGCTGTCGACGTTGCCGGTGCCTGACAGAGCGACGATCGGCAACATGTCGCCTGAGTACGGCTGCACTTGCTCGATGTTCCCCGTCGATCGCGAAACGCTCCAGTACCTGCGCTTCACCGGGCGGTCAGAAGAGCACATCGCGCTCGTCGAGGCGTATATGCGGGAGCAAGGGCTGTTCCACACGGAGCACTCACCAGAGCCGTTGTTCACGAAAACGTTGGAGCTCGACCTCAGCAAGATCAGACCGAGCATCGCAGGACCGCGGCGTCCCCAGGATCGCATCCCATTGTCGCGAGCGAGGAAATCTTTCGAGCAGGCGCTGCCCACGTTGCTCACACCGAGCGCACGCAGCGAGAAAACGGCTGCGGCTGCGACCCCGAACGGACGCAAGGTCGGTGTGTGGGGCGAATCGTCCGAGGTGGACAGCCAGGCCAGTGGGGCGCAGGACGACGAGCCGCTAGCATTGCATCACGGTTCCGTCGTCATCGCCGCGATCACGAGCTGCACGAATACGTCCAATCCCTCGGTCATGATCGGAGCAGGGCTCCTTGCCCGCAAAGCCGCCGCGCGCGGCCTGACGCCGAAGCCGTGGGTCAAGACTTCTCTGGCGCCCGGCTCGCGTGTCGTCGCCGACTACTACAAGCGCTCCGGATTGCTCACGGACCTCGAAGCGCTTGGTTTTCACATCACCGGATTCGGCTGCACGACTTGCATCGGCAACTCAGGGCCGCTTCCCGAGCCCGTATCCGCTGCGATTCGCGAAAGGTCGTTGGTCGTTGCTGCGGTCCTATCAGGAAACCGCAACTTCGAGGGACGCATCCATTCGGAAGTGCGCGCGAATTACCTCATGTCGCCGCCGCTCGTCATCGCGTTCGCGATCGCAGGTCGCATCGATATCGATCTCGAAACGGAGCCGCTCGGTGTGGATCAAACGGACAGGCCGGTCTACCTGAAGGACATATGGCCATCGCCTGCGGAAGTCGATGAAGTGATTCGCAGCGCCATCGATCCAGCCATGTACGAGCGCAATCGTACCCGCATCTACACAGGTGACGTGCGCTGGCAGGCGTTGCAGGCACCTCAGGCCGAACGCTTTCCATGGGACGAGCGCTCGAACTACATCCGTCGGCCGCCCTATTTCGACGGAATGACGAAAGACGCGCCGCAGAGCTTCGAGGATCTTCGTAACGCGCGCGCGCTGCTCGTGCTGGGCGACAGCGTGACGACGGATCACATCTCACCTGCCGGGTCGATTCAGAAGGATTCGCCCGCCGGACGCTACCTGATCGAGCGCGGCGTTGCGCCACAGGACTTCAACTCCTATGGCTCGCGACGCGGCAACCACGAGGTGATGGTGCGCGGCACGTTTGCAAACGTACGTCTGCGCAACCGGCTGGCTGGCGACTTGGAAGGCCCATTCACCAAACATCTACCGAGTGGCGAGGTGATGCCGATCTACGACGCCGCCATGCGCTATGCCGAGGAAGGCATACCGCTCATCGTGCTGGCCGGCAAGGAATACGGTTCCGGCTCGAGCCGCGACTGGGCTGCCAAAGGCGTCTTTCTGCAGGGTGTGCGCGCCGTGATCGCCGAGAGCTTTGAGCGTATTCATCGTTCCAACTTGGTCGGCATGGGTGTGCTGCCGTTGCAATTTCAAACAGGCGAATCCGCAGCATCATTGCAGCTTTCTGGTGAAGAGATCTTCGACATCGTGGGGCTTGCAGATGCTGTCCGTGCGCACTTCGCGAACGGCAAAGTGCTGACGGTGCGCGCACGTCGCCCGAACGGGGACGTGACCGAGTTTCAGGTGTTCGCTCGTATCGACACGCCCAAGGAAGCGCAGTACTACCGCCATGGCGGCATCCTGCAATATGCACTGCGCCAGCTCATCTCCGGGCCCGAGGAAACACCGAGCCTTGCGATCAGCGAAGTGGACGGCCCCAGCACGAACGTGCCCGACACCCTGATCGACGAAGCTTCCATGCAGTCGTTTCCGGCCAGCGATCCGCCGGCGCTGTAAAGGCTCGGGGCTGGAGGCTGAGGGCTGGAGCGGGCGCACGATGCGCGTCGCGTCTATCGCCTATTCCCTATTCCCTATTCCCTATCCCCATCTCTTGCTCAGGTCGTAGGCGGTACACACCCGATGTGTACCGATTGAGCAACAGATACGGATGGCCATCCGGTCCGACACTTACGTCGCGAATGCGGCCGAAGCCTTGCAGCAGCAAACGGTCTTCGACAACGGTCGTACCATCAAGCTGCAACAGGCGCAGCTCTTCCTGTCCCAAGCTCGCGACGAGCAGTCGGCCTCGCCAATGTGGAAACGCATCCCCTTCATAGAAAGCGATTTGAGAGATCGCGATCGACGGCGTGAAGTGATAGATCGGCGGCTCGACGCCTTCTCGATATGGGCTCGGCCCGACGGGCGTGCCATCGTAGTGGCGACCGAAGCTGACGAGCGGCCAGCCGTAGTTGGCGCCCTTGCGAATCACATTGATCTCGTCGCCGCCTGCGGGACCGTGCTCAGCCGACCATATCTCTGCGGTGCGAGGGTGAATCGCCATACCCTGTGGATTGCGATGACCGTAGCTCCAGATCGACGGAAGCGCGTCCGCGTGTCCCACGAACGGATTGTCGGTCGGAACACGTCCGTCGTCGTGCAGGCGATGAATCTTGCCGTACGGATGAGCAAGGCTTTGTGCCAACTGCGGTTGCTGACGCTCGCCGATGCTGAAGTACACGTAACCGTCCGCGAGCACCAGGCGCGAGCCGAAGTGCGCATAGTGCTGGGTGTAGAACCGCTCGGGCGCACGATAGATATCCTGCTGCTCGACCCAACGCCGTCCATTCAACTTACCCCGCACGACGCGCGTCATCGCGGTAGAACTGTCGGGACCCGGATCTGAGAAGGTGAGATAGATCCAACCGTTCTGCGCGTACTGCGGATGCAGCTTGACGTCCATGAGACCACCCTGTGCGCCGTTCCAGACCTGCGGCACGCCCTCGACGGGCCCGAGCAGCTTGCCGCTCTTGAACAACAGCAGTTGCCCGTTCTTTTGCGTCACCAGCAACGTCCCGTCCGGGAGGAACGCCATGCTCCACAGCTCCGCAGGCGCCTCGCCCACACGTTCCAGCACGAAACGATGACCCGCGGCTTCGAGCACCGGCGCTGCGGGTTCGTCGAACACCAGCGTGAGCCCATCGTGCTCACCTGGCTCCTCGCTGAGCATGAAACTTTCCAAGTTGAGGATTCCGCCGCCAGCGACACCGTAGAAACAGAGCTCATAGCGGCCGCTCAGCTCGCGGTCCAAGCCAACTCGATGCCGTTGGAAGGTCTCCCATCCGCCCGTGGAGACAGTGTTCTTTTCCGCCAAGTTGAACTGCGCCTTGGCAATGCCGTCGCCTGCCAGGATCGCGAATCGACCGGCTTCGTCGGAGCCCTTCGCGTAGGAAAGCTCGACGCTGCGCACGCCAGTCAAATCGACGTCGGGATAACACAAGGAGCTACGCTCACCGAAGTAGCCGATGTAGGGTAGCCCACTTTCCTGCGCTCGCATCAGCACGAAGCCGGAGGAACGCACCGGATCGAGCGTCTCCGCTCGCACTCGTCGACCGAGCACAGCCCGAGCCGCTACATGCTCGGCGGTCAGCTTGGCAAGCGCATCAATACGCTCCGGTGACAGCTGCAAGCCAAAGGCCGGCATGCCGCGCCGTGCATCGCCGTCGCGGATGGTGGCAGCGAGCCGGTCCACGCTCGGCACGGTCGTACTCTGCAGCGAAAATCTCGTCCCATGACATGTGCTGCACAAGCGGTCGTAGTCATCCTGAGCAGAATCCGCGCTCGCCTTCACGGCCAGCGCGGCTATCGATACCGCCGTAGCGAGGTGAACAATCAGCTTCGCGAACATGCTGCGTGTCTGTCGCCAGAGACTTCAGCATGGACGCTAGCGCAGCTGCGTTCGCTTTGCGATGCAGCTTGCGACGAATAGACATCTACCTGGGACGAACGGAATGGAGACCGGATCCGGGCGCAAAGGCCTAACGCGAACGAGCGCCGCGTTGAGCTCCGTTCGTCTTGCGCTACGTGACAGGGCAAACATCGACCTAGGCAACTGCAGCTCTCCTGGCACCCTTGCGCTCGAGCTTGACAGGCACCGGTCGGCACACTGTGTTGCACACGGGTGAATGCTCGCGCGCAAATGCCAGCAGGTCGTCGAGCTCCTCGTCGCTGCAATCGGCCTGGATGTCCATCCGCATGCGGATCTCTCGATAACCCGCAGGCACGCTCGGATCCAGGTCGAGCAGACCTTGCAGGTCGATCGTGCCTGCGAGCTCGGTGGAGATCGAGCGGATGTTGATGCCGCGCGCAGTCGCATGCAGAACGGTCGTGGTGGTCACGCATCCTGCGAGCGCATGCAGCAAGAACTCGACTGGATTGGCACCTTCGTTGTGCCCCAAGAGCACCGGCGGCTCACCGTTCGTGAACTCGAAAGCCACGCTGCGCGACTGATCCTCCGCGCCCGCACCATAGAACTCCTTGATCGTGGACCGATTTTCGCCCCCGTTGACCCAGACGTTGCGCGCTCGAAACTCGAACTGCGCCAGCGACGGCTGATCCTTGACCAGCTGTACGGTTTTTACCATCTGATCCACGTCCAGGCCGTTTCGTATAGACAAGCTCGACATGATCTGCCCTCCTGCGTTGACTTGAGAACGATTATCCGAACGTTGTCGGACGGCGGGCAGATTAGCGTCGCGACCTTGCTCATATAAGATCGGCTCGTGCCACGACCGAGGCATTCGTGCCATTCGAGATTGTACGATGCAACGAGCAAACAAGACCCCCACACAGGCACTGCTGGTCGCGACGCGGCAAACGGCGGGCTCGGCGCTTTATGGCATGCTCGATGTCTTGAGCGCAGCAGGCAATATCTGGCAAGAGCTCGTTCGCGACCACGACATGTCGCGACTCTTCGAGGTGCGCATCGTCTCCAATCTGCGTGAGCCCTTCACCTGCGGGAACGAGATTCCGGTGCGACCGCACTGCTGCATCGCGGACGATCCTCGAGCGGACATCGTCATCATCCCTGATCTTTGGCTCGATCCCGACGAGAGCCTTCGCGGCCGCGAGACCGAGCTCATGGAGTGGATACGGCGCTGCTATGCACGAGGCAGCGCCATCTATTCGGCTTGCTCGGGTGCGTTGGTGCTTGCCGAGACCGGACTCTGAATGGCCGGTGCGCCACCTCGCATTGGGCGTACCGGGAGCTCTTCGCGCGCGAGTACCCTGAGGTCGATTTCCGGCCCGAGCCCAGCCTGGTATTCGCGGATCGAACGGGCAGGATCGTGACCGCAGGCGGCACAACCTCCTGGCACGATCTCGCGCTGCATATCATCGCTCGCCACGGCAGTCCCGGCGAAGCGCTACGCATCGCGAAGGTCTATCTGCTGAAGTGGCACAGTGAAGGGCAACTGCCCTTCACACCGCTCATCAAACGCACGCTGCATGCAGATGGGCTCGTGAGGCGCTGCGAAGAATGGCTCGCCGACCACTATCGCGAGGATGATGTCATCGCACACGCCGTGCGCCTCTCGCGCATCCCGGAACGCACGCTCAAGCGCCGCTTCAAGGCCGCCACCGGGCATTCACTCATCGAGCACGTGCAGAACTTGCGCGTTGAGGCTGCGAAACGACTGCTGGAAACGAGCGCGGACGCCATCGACGAGATCAGCGCGAGCGTCGGTTATGAAGATGCCTCGTTCTTCCGTCGGCTCTTCCGACGTTCCACTGGGCTCACGCCTGGTGAGTATCGGCGAATGTTCAAGCCGATCGCCGAGGCGCGCGACCGTGAACCGGCGCCTGCAAGCAAAGAATGAGAATGCACAGGGTACAAAGAAGGCACCCAGGGGGCGCCTTCTCTGCTCGCAATGCCAGCGGCGTTACTTACCGAAGCTCCAGCGACCGCCGACGTACCACGTCGTGGCATCGTCGTCGAAGGTCACATCGATGCCGGCGGCGAACGCCTTCGTGAAGAAGTAGCGGCCACCGACGTTGAAGAAAGTGTTGTCGCCACTGTCATCGTAATCGACATGCTTCAGGCCCGCCGTCAACTCGATCTGCGGATGCACGCGACCGCGCAAGCCGATTCCCAAGCCGAAGCCGTCATCGTCGATGTCCCGGCCCCGCGGCACGTCGATCTCGGTCTTCAAGTACGACAATGTGCCCACGACGTCCAAGTTCGGGCTCACCGGCCATGCGTAGCCAGCGCCCACCTCGAAGTCGTTAACATCAATGTTGGCATCCATATCAACATGAGAATACTGGGTGAACACATGCAGGTTCCCCGTCACTTCCAGCGAACCGCGCAGCTGAAAGCCGTCTCCATCGATATTTGAATCATCCAGCTCCGTGTTCACATAGCCGAGCTCGACAAAGGAGTATTCGAAGCTGCTATCGGCCAATGCCGAGCCGAACATGCCCATTGCCGCAATCGATGCAAAGACCAAACCCTTGCGCATAGTATCTCCAGAATTGTTGAACGCATGCTGTTGCGAACACGCATCGTGCGCCGCAACAGCGCGCGCATTGTACGGCAAGGAACCTGAACAAACACCACACAAAAGTGATGCAAGAATGCGACAATGGATCGAAGAACAAACGGTCCGAAGGCACGGGCGTAGCCGCGCGGCCGCGCTCGATGCGCAGAAAACGTGACAGGACTTGAGGGATCTCAGAGATTCGTCTGATCTGCGGGCACACCGGCGGGCAGCTTCGCGCCGTCCGTGCCCTGCTCGCAGCCGACGCTTTCCATGCCAATGCCGAAGCAGGTCATGGAAATCGAGCCCAACGTGCAGCCGCGCAACCAGGCTTGAGCAGCTGTGCCGACTTCGGCGGCGATGCCCGCGACATACAACAGCGGCAGAAAATGATCGGGCGTCGGCACCGCCAGCGCATAGTCGGGATGATCCTGCAGCACGAGCACCTCGCCGGGGTCCTCGGCCATCACCGATACGGCTGCATCATCGAAGCGATGGGCCCATTCTTCGCCGCCTTCGCTTTGCCAGACAACACGTCGCAAGTTGTGCACAAGATTGCCGCTTGCCACGATCAGCACGCCGCGCTCGCGCAGCGGCGCCAAGCGCGCCCCGAGCTCCAGGTGATATTCCATCGGCTTGAGCGCGTTCAGCGACAGCTGCAGCACCGGAACGTCTGCCTGCGGGAACAAATGCGCAAGAACGCTCCACGTGCCATGATCCAAGCCCCACTGATCGCGATCGAGACCGACCCACGTCGGCTTCGCAAGCTCCGCGATCTCCTCTGCCAGCTCAGGCAGACCAGGAGCCGGATACTCGAAGGCAAACAGCTCCTCGGGGAAACCGTAAAAGTCGTGGATCGTGCGCGGCCGCTCCATCGCCGTCACCGCGGTGGCACCGATGAACCAGTGAGCAGATATCGCCAGAATTGCGCGCGGTCGCGGCAAAGCCCGCCCGACGTTGCGCCAGGCTTGCGTGTAGCCGTTGATCTCGAGCGTGTTCATCGGGCTGCCATGCCCGACGAACAATACAGGAAGTGCCGACATGCACTTCTCCTCTGGGCAATCGCCTCAGAGTGTGTCACACGTGCTGACGGACATCTAGCTCCTGCGAGCTGTAGCGAGCATCCAATAGCTGGCGAGCCTCGACCGGGCCCGTCCCATCTTGCGGGGGAGAACGAAGGGTGGCTCCACGCTCAATAAGTCATTTCAAAGCCAAGATTCAATGCAAAGTTACGCGGCATTGAGCGGTCGTCGATCACTGTCGATTTGAGCCCCCACGCCACATCGAGGTGCAGGCGGCGGAAGAACGTCATGCCGAACGTCGCAGTGTCGAGCTTGGTGCCCGCGAGGTTCTTGCGATAGCCAATGCGAACGTCCGGCAGTAATCGCGTCAACGTCTTGTAGCCGAGAGAGACTGCAAAGCTTTGATTCAGATCGCCGACAGGATCTCGTACCTCGTTGAGGTCGAGTGCCCCTGACAGCGTGCCGCGACCATCGGCAAAGAACCACGCACCTTCGACCGTCGCAAGGCGCTCCAAGGTCCACGTTTCGCTCAAAGCGAGACGATCGCTGAAGTATCTGGCCGCATAACAGTTGTGCTGCGCGCTGCCGCTCAATAAATGGCAGTCGTTGCCGATCGTCCCGTACTTGAACTCCGGTTCGGTCAGGTTGGCGAGCGTCAACCCAATGCGATAGTTGTCCGTGCTGTAAATGGCACCGATGTCCAGCGTGACATGGCTTGACTCGTGCTCGTTCGCGTCGTAGGTGTCTTTCACGATGTCCTCGACATCGTCGTCGGCGGTCTGTAACGCCACGACCTGTTTGCTGAGCGCCGCTTGCAAGTACCGTACGTTGGTCCCGACGGTCAGTTGCCGCGAGCGGTCGCTCCACACCGGACGAGCGAAGCCGAGGGCAACTTCGCCCAGGGTGGCACCCTTGACGTACACCGCAGACGCAGTCTCGAGCTCTCCTGCGAGAGCGTTATAGGTGACGGGAGCATCGAGCAGCCCGAGACGAGCCAAGCCGGCGAAACTGGCATTCAGCGTGACGACTCCCCTCTTGCTGCGGATGAGCATGGGAAAGAACGGAACATGTGCTCCCGCGTGCACCTTGGCGTACCCATCCCGCGCCATCGTCCCGAGCAGCGCGTTGAAACGCTGTACGAGCGCCTGGCCTTCCGCAAGCGAGATATCGTCGCGATCGAGCTGCTCGATGAGACCGTCGATCTCGTCGACGAAATCGTCGACGGGGCCGACTTCCACTCCGATGCCCAGCGAGCTCAGCACCCCCATGCGGATCTTGGATTCTGGTGAGATCGAGAACTCGGCGCCGGCAGGATTACGCGTTGCGTACAACGCCGTCCAGTGACTCGATGAGGCGCCATCGGTCAGGGTGGGACCCGCATCACGAAAAGTCGGCGCTGCGAACGACGCACACGAAAGCGTCGCTGCAAGCAAAGTCATCACAATTGTCTTTACATGAGATATCGAACTCTTCATGTTCCAACCGCGCCGTCGAACCACTCATCGATCTCGCTAACGACGTCGTCCGAGTCAAAGAGATCGGGCACTCGACCTCCCATTGCTCACGGACGAACGCCGCGCGGATGTTTCACCACGATCGAATGGCAGAGCAACTACCGCTGCTGGGATTCTTCACGATCGTCACAACGATCTCGCGCAGCTCAGCAATCTCGCGGGACCCAGCTTGCGGATTTCACTGAACGATCCGGGATGGGAACTTGCAAGACGTCTTCGCGCGATTGCCTGGACATGACACCTCGATGCGATCGCAGCGACGCTTAAGCTGCGACCGCTCAATGTGCCCTCCACGCAATCTCCTACCGCGCGAGCTTGCGCAGCTGAGACTTCGCCGATTTCAAATAGGTATGAACAGTATGGACGGAAAGACCTAGTCTCGCTGCCGTCTCAGCATACGAATACCCCTCCTGCTCGTGAGTGAGCAGCACCGCCTTCTGTGTCTTCGGCAGGTGCTGCAGGAGGGACGCCACGAACTGCGAGGTCAGCGCTTCCCTGGCTGGATCGGACGGCGATTCAGCTGTATGCAACATCGTGCCTGGCGGCAACTCTTCGCTCGATACGAGATGCCGCCGTTGCCGGGCGCGTTCCGCTAGAAAATCAGCCCAGACGTGCCGTGCGATACCGAACAGGTAGCGCCATTCATCGACGGGAGCGGCCGTTTCTGGCAACGCCAGAAACCGCGCGCAGACCTCCTGGATGAGATCGTCTGCATCGTCGACAGATGAGGGCAGTCGCCTGCGAAAATAGCGGCGGAGCGCAGGTCGGAGCGCAACGAGCACATCTGCTCGCCTCGTCAGCGAGGTCGTACCGATGCATGCAGCCATGGCTCGCCCTAGCTGCGTGAGCTCGTTGACTTACGTCGCCCGCGGCCAGGTTCCACGTTCGTCAAGAGCGGCCGCACGATGGCGCTATCGAGACGATCTGCGGTTTCCCTGATGAGCGCCAAAGCAATGGCTGCGGCACTGGCATAGTCCGGATCCATTTTGATTCCGGTTTGATCCGCATGTAACAACGCGACATGCAGACATCCGAGAACCGATTGAGCACTGGCTAGTCGATCGCGCTCGCTCTGCAGGATGCGCTCGAGGGGATGTGACGAAGCGTCGCCCACAGCACGCGCGGGCGAGCCGGTGTCCGAGAGTGGAGAACGCGCAGCTTTCCCAACGGGGGACGACCGTTCGCGCACCCCCCTTCGACGAACGCGGACATCCGACGTAGACTGTCCCCTAGCCATAGTCATCCTCTCCATCAGGTGGCTGTGGTTAGGCGCCCGGCGGTGTTGCCCTCACCGTCGGGTGCCGCCCTGAATAAACTGAGGCTACAAAATCCCTTTACCCCTATACTTGTAGGGAAAGTCTACCCTTTATCCTATTTTAGGATCAAGCCTGTTTTGGGATTAACTGGCGAGCACGAAGAAGCAACGATGCCACGGACAAGCCCTCCCTACGATGTACTCCGACAGGTGCTCATCGAGAGCAGGATCGCCCGAGGTCTCACTCAACAGGCGCTCGCCAAGAAGCTCGGTCGACAGCAGTCCTTCATCGGCAAGATCGAGAATGCCTCTCGCAATATAGATGTCATCGAATTCATCGAGGTTGCACGCGCGCTCGACATGGATCCGGCGAGGCTGCTCGCGAAAGTCGTCAAAGCTGCCTACCCTAAATAGCGAACAGGGAATGAGGAATGGGAAATGGCCAACGATGTGCGCGCGAAAATTCCAGCGCACTCGTGGCTCGCGAATCATCGTTTGCGGGTCGTAGGATTTGGGCTCTGTCATCGCGCTCGCCCATGCCAGAGCCAAGCGCCCGCGTCTCAGTTCAAGTAAACAACCGCCTGCTCTCTGACCGCGTATCGACGCACGCGTGTCGAGATTGGCTCGACCATTCCCGCTGCCTCGGCATCGCGCAGCGCCGTACCGATCGTCACTGCATCGAGCCGGTCGATACTTTGGCGGATGAGCGTCCGTGCCGTATTGATCACGCTCTGATAATCCGGGATGTCTTCGGTCGAGCGATCGTGCCCATCGAGCGCCACAACAGCACAGTGTAAGACAGCCTCGGCATCCATGAGCCGCAAGCGCTCTTCGTCGATGAGCTCGCGCAGCTGCAACGGCAATGAGCTCCACGCTAAAGCAGGCGAGCGCTCCACTGTGTCATCGGACCTGTCGTACCTTGCTCGTGCACGCGATATCGTTCCCTTCGCCGCCATCACCTTGTCTCCGTGTCAGTTAGCGCGGCAGACGCTCGAGTGCGCCCGGCAGAACGCCGAGCGAGCAGCCGCCACGTTGATCGCGCCGAATACATTATCTGTATATCCGAACAGTATCAAGACTTTGCAACCTGAAGGCTAAACGAGCGAATAGGGAGTAGTGGAACGACGCGAATGTGCCGCACCTTCAGCCGGCTTCCAGCCCCCGGTCGCCAGCGCCGCTCATCCCAGCCGCGCGAGTGTATTGCGGAAGCGTGCATGGGCGACCACAAAGAACACGGCACCGATCACCACGATGGCAATCAGCTGCGGCCAAATGATGTCGATGCCTGCCCCTCTGAACAGAATCGCTTGGCTCGCCGCGGTATAGTGCGTCGTAGGAGCAAGGAGCATGATGTTTTGCACGAGCTCGGGCATGCTCTCCCGCGGCGTCGCGCCGCCGGAAAGCATCTGTAAGGGAAACAGCACCAATATCACCAGCAACGCAAACTGAGGCATCGATCGCGAGAATGTTGCAAGCAGAATACCCATCGACGTCATCGACGCGAGATTCAGCCCGCCCGTGAACAAGAACAACGCCCGCGATCCTTGTATGGGCGTGCCCAGCACACCTTCGACGATGAACACGAGCGCCAGTGCCGTGCCGAGAATGGTCACGATGCCCATCGACCAGATCTTCGACACCATGATCTCGAACGGTGTGATGGGCATCACGAGCAGGTGCTCTATCGTGCCGCGCTCGCGCTCGCGAATCAGCGCTGCACCGGTCAGCACCAGAGCGACGAGCGATACACGGTCGATGATCGTCATCACGCCCAGGAACCACGAGCGCTCGAGCGTCTGATTGAAGCGTGCCCGCAGCGCCAGATCGACTGGCAGCTCAGGCCCACCCCGATGCCTTTGCACGAACTCGGTCACCTCACCGCTCACGATCTGCTGCACCACCCCGCTGCCGACGAATGCCTGCGTCATTCGTGTGGCATCCACATTGAGTTGAATCTCAGGATTGCGCCGCCCGAGCAGATCGCGCTGGAAACCTGTGGGAATCACGAGACCGAACGTGAACTCGCCTGCATCCATGCCAGGATCGAGCTCCGCGAGAGAAATCACTTCCGGCCGTTTGAAATGCGGTGGATAGAACGCCGAGACGATGCGTCCGGACAGCGGCGAGCGGTCCTCGTCCACGATGGCAATCGGAGCGTTGTGCAGCGTGTCGGGCACTGCCGTCGCAGCCGTGTAGATCGACAGCGTGAAGGCGTACAGAACCAGGATGACCAACATCGGATCGCGCACAAAGCCCCAAAGCTCCTTGACGCCCAATCGGTATATGTTGGCGAGCATGCGCGCTGCTCCGCGCTGTCGATGCGCGGCGTCATGCTTTGGGCGTCGCTGCTTGTCTTCGTTCATACCTATGTGTCCTGCTTCTTGAGCAATGCGATGGACACCGCAAGGATCACCGGCACCGCTGCGAGCAGCGCCCAGAACGATGTATACAGATCGGCGAATTGCAGCGCCTTGCCGAACACGCCGCGACTGACAGTGATCATGTGCGTGGGCGGCTGGATGCGACCGATCACCTGAGCAAAACCTTCCAGCGACGAGACCGGGTTGAGGAGCCCAGCGTATTCGATCGCGAGGATCATGCCGAAGATCATCGCAACGAATATTGCGGCGGTTTGGCTGCGCGTGAACGTCGAGCACAGCAGACCGAAACCCGTGGAGTAGACGACGAAGATGAGCGCGGCGAGCGCGAGCGCGGCGAAGCTTCCTTTGACTGGCACGCCGAACACAGTGATCGACAACACGGTCAAGAGCAAGAAATTTCCGAACGCCAGCGCGATGTACGGCAGCTGCTTGCCGATCAGGAACTCAGTTCGCGTCGTCGGCGTCACGTAGAAATTGATGATCGAGCCCAGCTCCTTCTCGCGCACGACGGAGAGCGCCGTCAGCATCGAGGGAATGAGCAGCAGCAAGATCGGGATGACAGCCGGCACGATCGCCGGCAAGCTCCTGATGTCTGGGTTGTATCTGAAGCGTGTCTCGATCGTGACGGCTGAGCTCAAAGGCCGCCCGAGCCTCTCCCTTGCCTGCTGCGCGAGCCAAAGCTGGTGCATGCCTTGCACATATCCCTGCACCGTCTCCGCACGCAGCGGCATCGCCCCATCGATCCATGCACCTATCTGCACCGAATCGCCACGTTGCACGCTGCGCGCAAAACCCGGCGGAATCTCGATCGCAAGCGCGATCTCCCCGCTACGCATGCGTCGATCGAGATCGCGGTAGTCGGCGATCGGCGGCCGCTCGATAAAGTAGCGCGAGCCCGACAGATTGAGCACATAGCTGTTGCTGAGCCCTGTCTGATCGCGATCGAGCACCGCGAACGTCAGATCCTCCACGTCCAAGCTGATGCCGAATCCCATGATGAACATGAGAATCACGCTGCCGAGCAACGCAAGCGTGCCGCGAATCGGATCGCGCCGCAGCTCGAGCGTCTCGCGCGTCGCGTAGCTGAAAAGGCGTTGCCAGCTGAACCGGGTCCGATGCTTGCTCGTCGCGACCGGTTCGCTGCTCGCCACCGTCGCGCCGATCTCAGTGCTGGCACCCGCGCTTTCGCCCGCACCGGCGTCTTCGAGATATGCAATGAACGCCTCCTCGAGCGTCGCCACACCCCGGCGTTCCATGAGCCTGCGCGGTGCATCGCTCACGAGCACTTTTCCTGCGTGCATCAGCGAGATGCGATCGCAGCGTTCACCCTCGTTCATGAAGTGCGTCGAGATGAAGATCGTCACCTTGTCGGTACGCGACAGATCCACGAGCAGACGCCAAAAGCCATCGCGTGCGATGGGATCCACGCCGGAGGTCGGCTCATCGAGAATCAGCAGCTCCGGACCGTGCACCAACGCCACGGCCAGCGACAAGCGCTGGCGCACCCCGAGCGGCAGCCTCTCCGGCAGCTCGTCGACGTACTGCGTCAGCCCGAAGCGCTCGATCATCTGCGCAACGCGCGAGGCGATCTGCTCTTGCGGCACATGAAAGAGCTGCGCATGCAGCGTGAGGTTCTGGTGCACCGTCAGCTCGGAATACAAGGAGAACGACTGCGACATGTAGCCGACGCGGCTACGCGTGTGCATGTCGTGCGGATCGACTTCCCGGCCGAACAGCTTCGCGGTACCTTCGCTCGCAGGCAGCAAACCCGTAAGCATTTTCATCGTCGTCGTCTTGCCGCAGCCGTTCGAGCCGAGGAAGCCGAAGATCTCGCCGCGCGGGATGCGAAAGCTCACATGATCGACCGCGACGAAATCCCCGAAGCGCTTAGTCAGATCCGTCGCCTCGATCGCAATATCGCCGGTCGCTTCCGATTCGAGCGGTGGAATCTGCACCGCCCTGTGTCCGCGACGCTTCTCCTCCGGCACGAGCGCGATGAAGGCGGCTTCGAGCGAGCTCGTGCCTGTGCGTTCGTAGAGCTCCTGCGGTGTGCCCGTCGCAAGAACCTTGCCGTCGTCCATGGCGATCAGCCAATCGAACTGACTCGCCTCGTCCATGTACGCCGTGGCGACGATGACACTCATGTCGGGACGCGCTGCACGGATATCGGCGATGAGATTCCAGAACTGACGACGTGCAAGCGGATCGACGCCGGTCGTGGGCTCATCGAGTATGAGCAGCCGCGGGTCATGGATGAGAGCGCAGCACAGTCCGAGCTTCTGCTTCATGCCGCCCGAGAGCTTGCCTGCCGGTCGGCTCAAGAATGGATACAGTCCCGTGGCGCGCGTGAGAAGATCGATACGTCGCCTACGCTCGGCAGCGTCGTGTCCGAACAAGCGAGCGAAGAACTGCAGGTTCTCCTCCACCGAAAGAGTCGGATAGAGATTGCGTCCCAAGCCTTGCGGCATGTAGGCGATGTCGGGGCAGACGAGCTTGCGTTGGCGCGCATCCGCCATGTCGGCGCCGAGCACGATCACCTTGCCCCCCTGCACGGCGCGCACGCCTGCTACGAGCGACAGCAGGCTCGACTTGCCTACGCCATCCGGCCCGATGAGACCGACGATGCGACCTGCAGGAAGCAGCAGGTCGATGTCGTCCAGCGCGACTTTCGCCTTGTATCTCAGACTGACGTGCTCGAGCCGCGCAACGGCCTGCCTGCCATCGTTGTATGCGGCTTGGGGCATCACGGCACGTTGACGCGCAGATTCTCCGGCCACGATGCGTTCGGATCGATCTTGAGCCACGCAACACCCGGCAAACCGGTTTTCACCTGCGTGAGATGACGGAGCAACAGCTCGCGATCGATGTGTGCGCGCACGCGGAACATGAGCTTCTGTCGTTCGCTTGCGGTCTCGACCGTCTTGGGCGTGAACTGAGCGACATCCGCGACGAACGACACCTTCGCCGGGATCACGTACGTGGGCGCCGCATCCAAGATGATGCGCACCTCACTGCCCAGCGCCACCCGTCCGACGATCGTCTCCGGCAGAAAGAACGTCATGTAGACGTCGCTGAGATCGACGAGATTGAGCACCGGCGAGCCGGCAGCCAATACTTCGCCAGGCTGCGCGATGCGATACTGCACGCGCCCGGCACGTGGCGACGACAGCACGCTGTCTCTGATGTCCGCTTCGATCCGCGCCACCGTTGCCGCCGCGGCAACGACTGCGGATTCGGCGCTCGCGATCTGCGCTTCCGCGGCCTCGACTGCCGAGGCCGCGGCGACCGCCCGTGCCTTCGCGGCCGCGACGGTGGCGCGAGCTGACTTGACGCGCGCCCGGTCGTCATCCAGCTCCTGCATCGAAGAGGCACCTTCCGTCGTCAGCCTCTCGGAGCGGGCCAGACGCCGCTCAGCGGCCTCGAGCGCGCTCTGCGCCTCCACGACGGCCGCTTCCGCTGCGGCCAGCTCACTGCGCCGCATCGCCAGCTCCGCCTTCGCCGCGCTCACCGAAGTGATCGCGCGTTGATGCATCGCGCGTGCCTCGTCGAGCTGAGCTTCCAACGTATCGGTCTGCATCCTTGCAAGCGGCTGCCCCGCCTGCACGAAATCGCCTTCGCGCACGTAAATGTCCTCGATACGTCCAGCGATCTTCGCCGAGACATTGATCTCGGTTGCTTCGATACGGCCGTTGCCGCTCACGAATCCTTCGCCGGGACCGGCGGGCTGCAACAGCCGCGACAACGCGTACACGACCGCAACGATCAGGAGCGCGATCGCGATGATGCCGAGCCTTTTCCTGACAGTTGCGTCCACCTGCTCCTCGTCGAGTCGCGCCTACTCGCCCGCACCGAGCGCCCCGCCGCCAAGCGCGGCAAACAGTGCCACACGACTCGACAACAAGGCGCGTTGCACCTGCACCAGTGCCTGCTCCGCATTTAGCAAGTCACGCTGAGCATCGAGCACCTCGAGATAACTCGCGGCGCCGCTGTCGTAGCGCAACTGCGCCAAATACGCGCGCTCCGTCAGCGCTCGCAGCGCCTTACGTTGGATGCGCACCTGCTCATCGAGCCAACGATGCGCCGACAGCGCATCGGCGACATCGCGAAAGGCGGCCTGTATGGTCAGCTCGTAGCTTGCAATCGCCAGATGACGTCGCACTTGGGCGAGCTCGAGACTCGAACGCAGACGTCCGCCAGTGAAGATCGGCAGCGTGATCACTGGTGTGAATGCCCACGCACGTGTTCCCGCTTCGAACAATCCGTTCAGCTCGGCGCTCGCCGTGCCGAAGCTGCCGGTCAACGTCACGCTCGGAAAGAACGCTGCGCGCGCTGCGCCGACGTTGGCATGCGCTGCGCGCAGCTCGTGCTCGGCAGCAATGATGTCGGGACGTTGGACCAGGAGCTCCGAAGGCAATCCTGCCTGCAGCGGACGCACCGGCTCGGTGTCATCTTGGAAAACATCCGGCCGAGACGGCACGTCCATGTCGTCGCCGATGAGCAACCGCAGCGCATGACTGTTGGCGGCGCGTGCCTGCTCGAGCTGGGCCACGAGCATCTCCGCCTGTGTGAGCAGCGTTTCCACCTGCGTCAGCTCAAGGCGCGTGCTCGCGCCTTCCTCGAAACGCCGCGTGAAGATGCGATAGGACTCCTGGCGGGTGCGCAGCGTGCTGCGAGCAAGCTCCAGCCGCCGCTCCAGCTCGCACTGTTGCAGCCAGGCATCGGCGACTTGGGCGACGAGACTTACGGTGAATGCACGCCGCGCGGCTTGTGTCGCGAGATAGCTCTCGATCGCGGCGACATCGAGATTGCGTATGCGGCCCCAGAAATCGAGCTCCCAGGTCGCCACGCCCAAGCCAACCTGATACGAGTCAGTCACGAGCGAGCGACGGGCGAGATTGAGCTCGCCTGGCGTACGCGCTCGATTGACAGTCACGCTCGCGGCAATGTTCGGAAACTGCTCTGCACGTTGAATTCCCCGCAGCGCCCGTGCTTCTTGCACCCGTAGCACCGCCATTCGAAGGTCGCGACTGCTCCTCAGTGCCCGCTCCACAATTCGTTGCAGGTCGACATCGACGAGCACGCTGCGCCAATCGATGGTTGCGGAGAGCCTCGCGCCTCCCATACGCGGCGCATCGGAAGGATATTCGCCGGGAACTGGCATTGCGGGATGCTGATAACGCGGAGCCATCGAGACGCATCCGGCGCCGACGAGCGCAGAGGCCACGAGCGCCGCGCTGCGTACTGCGTGCAGCAACGGCGAATCCAGTGGATGCCTCCCCGCTCGTGAGCTCATCTGTCGACCGGCAGGTTTGGACCCCGGCCGCCGCGAATGGGCTGCTCCGTTCGGTCGATAGGTTCTCGTTCGTCTTCGGCGCCGCTGAGCGACGCGGCACGCGTCTTCGAATCAGACATGTTCAGAGCTCTGCCGCTTGCGTGATCTTGTCGAGACGGTGGGACACCGAGCTCGGCGACTCGGCCGACAGTGCGTTCCAAACGCAGCGCGACGATGAGAGTTTCCCTGGCATGCAATTTCTGCGCGGGGCACGACGTGCCACAGCCGCATGCAGAGACTCGACAAGGAAGGGGCGTCGTCTGAGCGATGCAGGCGCCTGTTACGCAACGGGCGTGCTGCTGCGCGTGAATCGACTCCGGTGGTGGCGCGCGTCGTGCTCAGACGGCACAGCGCCCTCAGTTGCGTGAGGAGCGCTGCGTGAGGTGACTAGAAGGTGTTAAAGGTTGACGGCAGCGGTTCAGCCGCTGCCAGTCCCGAGGCGAGGTGTCAGCGAGACCCATCCGCGTCCCTGGGCAGGGGCACGAGGCTGGTCTCGATAGCGCGATACTGCATGTCCCAGTGATTGCGCGCATGGGGGAAGAGGACTTCGGTCACGCGCGCGTGGCGATTGCCGCGGTTGCCCATCGCCTCCCAGCTCTTCTGCATGGCTTCGCGCAGATTGATGTCCCACGGCAACTCGAAATAGGTAATGAGCGTGAACGTATCGCGGAAGAACGTGCCGAAGTTGATTGCCGTGTCGGTCCTGACCACCCCATCGATCATCACGCCAGGCATGGGCGTATACAGCTGTTTCGCAGCGCCGAGCGGCTGATTCTTGTACTTCGTGCGGCGCGCCTCCGCGCCCTTCGGCGGAATGTTCGTCACGATGGTGACGCCGCGATAACCGGGGACGTCGCGTAGGACCGCGTACGTTTCGTTATAAGCCTTCAAGAAATCGTCGATCTTGTCGGCATCGACCTGGAAATATTCCTTGAACCACGCCGTCTCCGACGGACGCGGATCCAGATTCAGCCCGTCGGCATCCTGGCCGTCGGATGCGGTCTCAGGATCAACACGAAGCCCGGTCAGGATGAGATGGTAGCGCTCCTCCCAATAATTGGCTGCGAGCGGATAGAGCGTCTTCGCCAGTCGTTCCGTGAGCTTCTCGCCCGGATGCTTGCTAGCAAAGATTTTCTCCATGTTGGAGCGGAAGCGTTCCGCATCTTCCCAAGTCTGCAAGCTGTGAGCGATGACGATGTTGTGCGTGCGGCGAATGAGATTGCCGATATTGACGACGCGCTCGGTAAGGATCTTGCCGTCGAGGTGCACACCGTAGTGCGGAACGAACATTCTCTCACCAAACAAGGCCGGGCGCTCGGGATGCTGCGGATCAGGCAGATTCGTCAGCACCGTATAGCCGCGATAACCGGGAACTTGGCGGGCAAGCGAATACACCTCCTCGCGATAAGTCTTGACGAACTCGTCGACCTTATCGGGCAGGACGTCCCAATACTCTTCGATCCAGGCAGCAGGCCCCGGACGCAGATCCCGCTTGGCACGTGCTTGCGCTTCCGCCAGCGCCTCATCGGTGACGACGTACTGGCCCTTGCCGGGTGCCGGCGTCTGTGCCTGCGCGCTCATGCCGATTGAGAAGCACATCAACACGCCAAGCGCACGCAGCGCTGCGAATCGTCTCATGCCGAAGCCCCTGAATATTCGTCTGTCGTTCTAGCTAGGATGCCGCACGTGAACCGGCATCCCCTCATACTTCCACGAGCTCCATCAGCGCATCGCCGGCGCCATGCATCACAGCGGCGCGGCGCCCCTTGAACGGTTCGATCTCGTTCTCGACCGGGGTGCTGATGAACTTGTCCTTCAGGCCATCGAAGGCCGAGCACTCGAACGTGACCATTGCCACGCCCGGAGGCAGGCCATTGCCCACGCGCGCTCGCGGCCGGCCATTGGTGCCGCTGTACTGATCCACCTCGATCTTGCAACCGTCGCTCAATGGAACGACCGCAAGCTGGACCATGGGCAGCTTACGAATCGGGCTTGGCTTGCAGCCGAATGTCTCGCGGTAAAAATCGAGCGCTTGGGGCAGATCCGGAACGGTCTGAACGGGCATGAAGACACGTCCCACGAAAGACTTTGCAGCAGCGAGGTCGGGCCGTGGCTCCTTGATCCATGTGAGATTGAGCACTTCGCCCGCAGGCCCGACAGCGCCCATGGCCAGCAAGTAGGGATAGGTCGGCACCTCGCGCGGCGGTCGCGTGATCTGGAACGGCGAGCCTTGCAGGCGTTCGTGCAACTCGATGGAGTTTTGCACGGTAACTTCCAGCTTGTTCCAGCCCCACGATTGCGACGGGTCGTAACCTTCCGGTGTTGCCTGCTCAACGAAGCGCAGATAGAACTCTTCCTCGCTCGCCGGGCCGAGAATGGTGTACTGCGCACCTTCCAACGCTGGAGCACCCCAGCTGCGTGCAGTGGCAGCCGACAACCTGCCTCGCCGCACGAGCCGGTACCCCATGAACTTGGTCCACGCCTCTTCTGCCACGGCAAGGTCTGCAGCCGTGATCGTGACGGCGCGGACTGCGCCGAGCGTGGGCTGATCCGTCTGGGCAATTGCATCCGACCAGCGAGCTGCCATCGGAAGCAGCAAGCCCGCAGCTGCGCCTTGAAGTAGGTTCCGTCGCGTCAGTGTCATCAAGTCTCACTCCAGCACGCGCCGGCCGCCGCAGGCCGTTCGTGCACTCGAACCGGGCAGATCCGCTCGAACACCGCGAGCTACGCCCGTATGCACGAGCGACCTCAGGCGCTCGACGTCGAAGCCAGCTTATCGGGGCGCCCTACCCTGTCAATACTTAGATATCTTAGTAATCGAGATTGCAAAGATTTGCGAAGTGAACGCCGGGCTCACTGCGATGGCCCGGTGCTCGTGCCCGTAGTACGCACGGAGATGCCGTGCAGACCCGCCTTGTTCTTGATCGCGGAAACTGTTCTGCGCAATCTCGCGGCAATGACCTGAGCGGGGACACCAGCATTGGCCAGCTCGCGCAGCTGGCGGATTTCCTCTCGCGACCACAGACGAGCGGCTCGTCCTCTCGATCGCCCGCGATAGGCAAACGAGCCCGTCATTCCCGTCGACGCAGGTTTGTCCGTTTGTTCCGACATCTGCTCCTCCCCCTCCGAGGAAATTAGATCATTGTCGCGCGCCGCGGCTCGGCGCGCGACCGGGAACTTGCTCGACCGTTCACTGAGCAGCCTTGTTGTCGGAGTGTGCGCCCGCCGGGTCCACACCGATGACTTTGGCCTGCACCAGCTCGTCGATCTCGCTTTGACTCAAGCCCAGCTCTGAGAGAACGGCCACACTGTGCTCGCCCGGGCGCGCGAGCTTGCCCGCTCCCCTTGGCCGACGCCCGTCGAGCTCGAGCGGGATGCTCGGCAGCTTCGTACGCACGCCGTTCGGCAGCGTGACGTCAGCAAGACCGCCGCTCGCCAGCAGGTGCGGATCCTCGAACATGTCTTCGGGACGATTGATCGGTGCGAACGGAATGCCGGCTCGTTCCAGAATCTCGACGAGCTGGTCGCGATCGTAGCCGCGGAACAGCTCGCGCACCTTGGGCAGCAGCTGATCGCGCGCACGCACTCGCTGCGTGTTGGTGCGATACTCCGGATTCGCTGCGAGCTCAGTCAGACCGAACGCCTCGCAGAAGGTGACCCAGAGCGCATCCGAGACCACACCCACGAAGACTTGGTGACCGTCGCGCGTATCGAAAACATCGTAGATCGCCCAAGCGGAGACGCGCACTGGCATGGGAGGTGCAGCCTGTCCGGTCACAGCTTTCTGTGCCATGTGCTGGCCGATCAGATACACCGTCGTCTCGAACAGCGCGCTGCTGACCTTCTGTCCGCGACCGGTCCGCTGCCGCTGCTGGAGCGCGGCCAGAATGCCGATCACGCCGAACATGCCGCCGGTCACGTCGATGACCGACGCGCCCGCACGCAACGGTCGGCCCGGCGGTCCAGTCATGTATGCAAGACCGCCCATCATCTGCGCGACTTCGTCGAGCGCGGTGCGGTGCTCGTAGGGACCGGACAGGAAACCTTTCTCGGAACAGTAGATGAGACGCGGATTCTCCTGCGCCAGTGTCTCGTACCCGAGGCCAAGCTTCTCCATCGTCCCGGTGCGAAAGTTCTCCACGACGACATCGGCGCTGGCCGTCAGACGACGCGCGATCGCCAGGCCACGCGGATCCTTGAGATTGATACAGATGCTCTTCTTGTCGCGGTTGTACATCGGGAAGTAGCCCGCACCCGAGCCAACCAGCTCCCGTGTCGCATCACCGCCGACCGGCTCGACTCGGATCACATCCGCGCCCAAGTCCGCAAGGATTGCGCCCACCGCGGGCCCCATCACCATGTGGGTGAATTCGATGACTCGCAACCCGGTGAGCGGCAGCTCGGTTGCGTTGGTGTTCTCGGACGACATGCTCACGTACTCCTTGAAGCCGGCCGGAAGCCGAGCGGCAAGCCTGCTTCCGGAACAAACCCGTACAGCGGTTCCTCGGGCAGCGCCTCGCGCACGATCTTGCGCACTTCGATGAGTCGCTCGAGGTCGATACCCGTCTCGAGCCCCATGGCCTCGAGCATAAAGACCAGATCTTCGGTCACGACATTACCGGCAGCTCCGGGCGCGAACGGGCAGCCTCCGAGCCCGCCGAGCGAGGAATCGAACGTCGTGATGCCGACTTCCAGACCTGCCAGCACGTTCGCAAGGCCGAGGCCGCGCGTGTTGTGCAGATGCAGCCCGGTGAGCGCGTTCTCACCGACGGCGGAGCGCACGGCGCGCACCAGTCGCTTCACCTGGGCGGGATTCGCGTAGCCGCTCGTGTCGGCGAGACCCACCTCGTCGCAGCCTGCTTTCATAAGCTGCTCGGCGAGCTCGACGACTTTGCGCTCCGGCACCTCGCCTTCGAGCGTGCAGCCGAACGCGGTCGAGATGCCGCCTTCGAAATGCGGGCGCTGCTCGGGAGGTAGCTCGCGCAGCATGGCGGCGATCGCACGCACCTCATCGAGGACCTGCGCATGCGTGCGACGCAGATTCTTCAGGCTGTGTGTCTCGGATGCAGAAAGCGGCAACGTGATCTTGTGCGCACCGGCCTCAACTGCTTTCTGCGCACCTTTCAAGTTCGGCACCAACACTGCGACGGTCAAGCCGGGAATCGTGCACGCGTGCCGCACGACCTCGGCGGTATCGGCAAGCTGCGGCAGCAGATCCGGGCGCACGAAGCTGCCCACCTCGATCTCCCGCACGCCCGCTGCCGCCTCCGCCGAGATCCACGCACACTTGGCCTCGAGCGGCATGACGCTGCGAATCATCTGCAGTCCGTCGCGCGGTCCGACCTCACTGATGAGAATCCGATTAGACATGGTTAGCGCGAGTCCTCAAGGTTCCAGGTATATCCAGGGTCTGCGGGCTCGATCTGCCGCAAGATAGGCATCGATGCTCGCCTTCTTCGTGAGCGTGAGATCGATCTCATCCAAGCCGGAGAGCAGCATCTCTTTGTGGTGCTCGTCGATCTCGAAGCGATGGCGTTCGCCGTCGTGCGCGATGACCTCTTGAGCCGGCAAATCAATGGTGAGCTTGTGATCCTGAGGAGCTTGCTCGACCTTGCCCGCCAGCGCGCGCACCACACCTTCCGGTAATCGCACCGGCACGATGCCGTTGCGGATGCAGTTGTTGTAGAAGATCGGCGAAAAGCTAGGTGCGATCACGCTACGAAAGCCGTATTCGTGCAGCGCCCACACGGCATGCTCGCGGCTCGAGCCGCAACCGAAATTCTCACCAGCGAGCAAGATGCGAACGTTGCGGTATTCCGGCTTGTTCAATACGAACTTTGGATTCGGCTCACGGCCACCGATCTGCGTGTAGCGCCAACCGGCGAACAGCCCTTCCGCGAGACCGGTTTTCTTGCCCGACTTCATCTCGCGTGACGGGATGATGATGTCCGTGTCGATGTTCGCGTGCAGTAACGGCGCCGCCACGGCAGTCAGACGTTCGAACTTCTCCATGGCTCACCCCAGCATGGTGCGCACATCAGCGATGTGGCCGGCGACGGCGCTCGCAGCCACCGTCTCGGGGCTGGCGATGTGCGTGCGAGTTTGTGGACCTTGGCGGCTCTCGAAATTGCGATTCGTCGACGAGACGACGCGCTCCTGGAAGCCGAAGCTCTCGCCGCCAGCGAAGAAGCACATGGAGCAACCGGACTCGCGCCATTCAAAGCCCGCCTCACGGAAGATGCGATCGAGCCCTTCGGCTTCCGCTTGCCGCTTGACCGACTGCGAGCCCGGAACGCAAATCGCTCTGACGCCCGGTGCCACGCGTCGGCCGCGCAGCACGGCGGCCGCACGGCGCAGGTCGCTGATGCGACTATTCGTGCACGAGCCGATGAAGGCGCCGTTGATCTTCAAAGAAGACATGGGTGTACCCGGCTCGATGCCCATGTACTTGAGCGCCCGCTCGTATGCTTCGCGCGTCGCCCCGGACTCCTCGAACGATGGCACGCGGCCCGTCACCGGCACGGCGTGTTGCGGGCTCGTACCCCACGTGATCATCGGCACGAATTCATCGCGTTGTAACGTGAGCTCGCGATCGAAGACGGCATCGGGATCGGATTGCAGCGTGCGCCAATAACTGAGCGCACGTTCCCACAGCTCGCCCTGCGGCGCGAATCTTCTTCCTTTCAGGTAATCGAAGATTTTCTCGTCCGGCGCGATGAGCCCGGTGACGGCCGAAAACTCCGTCGCCATGTTGCAGAGGGTAAGACGCCCCTCTACGTCGAGCTCGCTCACTGCGCTGCCCGCAAATTCCACGACGTAACCGTTGCCGCCCGCAGAGCCGTACGTGCTGATGAGCGTCAAGCTCAAATCCTTTGCGCTCACGCCCGGCCCGAGCTTGCCCTCGAACGTCACTCGCATCGTCTTCGGCTTACGAACGCGCAGCGTGCCGGTGGCGAGCGCATGCTCCGCTTCCGTCGTGCCGATGCCCCATGCAAAGGCACCGAATGCGCCTTGTGTGCAAGTGTGGCTGTCGGGACAGACAAGCGTCACGCCCGGCAGCACGATGCCGAGCTCGGGCGAGATGACGTGCACGATGCCTTGCTCGGGCGCATTGATATCGAACAGGCGGATGCCTGCCGCCTTGGCGCGCTCGCGCGTTTCCTTGATGAGCGCTTCGCCGCCTGGGACGCGGGTCGCATCTGCACGCCCAGGTAGCGTCTCGACGATGTGGTCCATCGTGCAGAACGCGCGCGCAGGATCGGCGATCGGGCGACCTGCCTGCGCGAGCTCGCGCAAGGCGATCGCCCCGGTACGCTCGTGCAATATCACGCGGTCGATCGCGATCAGGCTGGTGCCGCCGCCGAGCTCGGCGACGACATGATCAGCCCATATCTTGTCGAACAACGTGCGCGCAGCTGCGCCTGCATGGGTATTGATACGCGCCTCCTGCATACGGATCGCACCGTCACATCAGTACGGCCGCTGCAGATAACGGCCGCGCGGCTCGCCGACGACCTGACCGTTGTCGTAGATCAGCTCACCGCGGAGATACGTGCTCATCACCTTACCCTGAAGCTCGAGGCCTTCGAACGGCGTATAGCCCTGCGCCGACTCGGATTCCGAGGCGCGCACGGTGAAGGAGCGATCGGGATCGACAAGCACGATGTCGGCATCGAAACCGGGCGCCAGGTCTCCCTTGCTGGGCAAGCCGAAACGACGCGCCGGATTCCAGGAGGTCAGCTCGGCGATGCGGTTGAGAGACAGGCCGCGGCGCCGGCCCTCCGTCATCAGCGCCGAGAGCAAATACTCGGTGCCGCCGAATCCGGACTTGGCCAGGAACACCTCCTGCGGCTGCTTGCGATCGATCTTCAGCTCGTGACGGCAGCATGCATGGTCGGAGCAGACCCAGTCGATCTTGCCCTCGAGCAGCTTCTCCCAGAGGTACTCGACGTCCTCGCGCGAGCGAATCGGCGGATTGACCTTTGCATACACGCCGGTCGGCGCGTCGTAATCGAGCACGAGGTGCGCAATCGTGACCTCGCGCTTGAAATTCACGTGCGGGAACGCCTGCTCCATCGCGAGCGCCGCGTCGATCGCCTTGCGAGACGTCAAGTGCAGCAGATTGATGTTGACGCACTCCGTCTCGTGCGCGAGGTAAGAAGCGATGCACACCGCCAAACCTTCGGAATGCGGCGGCCGTGCGGCGCTATACGCACGCAGTCCGGAGAGCTTGCCCTCCTCGCGCACGATCTTCGTATAGGCGGCCATGATCTCCGGCGTCTCGCAGTGCAGACTGAGCGAGATCGAATCTCGCTTATCGGGGAATGCCTCGCGAGCTTCCGTGATGCCGCGCATGACGAACTCGAAGTGCGCGACGTCGTACTTCTCGTCGGGGCCGATCATCAGGAACTCGTTCTGATTGCTCGACGCGCCGTGCAGCCCGTAGCTGCCATAGAACATGAAGATCTTGAACGACGTCACCCCGAACTTCTCGATCAGCATCGGGATTTCCTTGATCTGCTTGCGATCGACCGGCGCGAGGTGATACGCGTAGTCGACGTAAAACCGTCCGTTGCTGATCTCCAGCACTTCGGGGAAGAACTGCTCGTACGGGCCGCCCTTGTTGAGGTAGTACTGCCCGGTGCGCATGTAATTGAGGCTTGTCGTCACGCCACCCTGAGCAGCCGCGCGACTTTCCGTCAGCGCATCTTCGGCAAGCGGCGAATAGATGCCGGTGTGCATGTGCGCGTCGACGAGACCCGGGAATGCAAGTTGTCCCTTTCCGTCCACGACGCGCTTGGCTGACTCGGCTGGGATCTGCGGACCAGCACTGACAATCTTGCCGTCGCGGACTGCGATATCTCCACTTTCGACGGACGTTGCCTGCGGTCTGACGATCCGGACGTTCTTTATGAGCAGATCGTATTGCGAGCTCGCATCCACTTTGTAATCTCCACGTAAGGCTGCGCGGGCTGGGCGCGGGATTTCGGAATTGACGTAAGTGGTGCCGCAATCACCACGATCACTAAGGTAACTTAGTTGCACTTGAGATGGAAGCGTTTGGCGCGCGGACGATGCTGCTGGCACAGCGACGGGCGAGCACGCGCCGACAGCAGCCGCGGCCCTCGGGGAATGGCTCAACTGGCCTGACCGTGGCACACTATGTCTATGAGCGCGAACACGAAGAAGAAGCGAAATCTCGCCCTGGCCATGGAGAACACCGGCAATACGTCGGGCCGCACCGTTGCGACGTTCTCACGCGTCGGCATTCGTGCCCCCAAGCTGTCGCATCTTGTCGCAGAACGGCTGCGTGCGATGATCGCCGCAGGCGAGTTGCGGCCGGGCGACACGCTGCCGTCGGAAGCCGAGCTGCTGCGTCAGTTCAATGTCTCGCGCCCCATCATGCGCGAAGCCCTGCGCGTACTCGAAGCCGAAAGCCTGATTCGGCTGGGACGCGGCGCCCGTGCAGGCGCCACCTTGCTGTCGCCATCCATCTTGACCGCAGCCAAGTACGGCGGGCTGTACTTGGCGACGCAAGGCACGACGCTCGGCGACATCCACGAAGTGCGCACGTTGCTGGAACCGCCGCTGGCGGCATCGCTCGCCTCACGGTCTAACAAGGATTTCGTCAAGGAGCTGGAAGACTGGGTACGCGTGCAACGCGAAGCGCTCAATCGACAGGACTACGCTGGCGCAATCGCCGCCGTGAACCAGTTCCACCAATGCATGGGCACGCACTCCGAGAACGCGGCGCTCAAGCTGCTCACCGGAATGCTCAACGACATCTCCGCTGCAGCCTATCCGCGGTTGCTCCTCAGTCGGCCAAATCAGAAAGCGATTTGGGAACGCACCGAGCAGTCACACCAAGCGCACGCGCACTGCCTCAAGCTCATTAGCGCTGGAAAGGCCAGTCAGGTCGAGACGTTCTGGCGCAAGTACATGCAAGAGACCGCGGAGTATCTCGTCAAGAACGGCCTCGCGAATCTGCCGGTCGACATTCCGCGGTCGCAGGACTGATCGGGCTGGAGGCTGGGCGCTGGGGCCAATATCGCTCACGGTGCGACGTGACTCTTAGGCTTGCATCGGCGTCCTAGTCACTAATCGTGAGAGCGGCGCAGCCGGAACCGCACAGCGCCGTCCTTCCCCTTATTCCCCGTTCCCTATTCGTACACCGTTCTCCTGCGTGCGCAGGGCGCACGCCACATCCGCCGCTCAACAAAAAAAGCCGGGCACCTTGCGATGCCCGGCTGTCGAGGGTCGTGGCTTACACGCTACGCCGCTTTGCGCGCGCTGATGTAGGTCCACGGGAAGCGCCAAGCAGTCTTGCTGTCGGCGTCGGGGGATTCCTTGAACGGCCGGATCTCGATGTCGGTGAAGCCTCTCTCCCGCATCATCTCCGGGAGGTCCAGCTCGGCGAGCGGCTGCATGTACGGCTCGTTGTTGCGACGGCCGTGCCCGTAGTGCAGGAAACGGGCGAACGCATCCGGGAAATAGTAGAAGTCCAGGTGCACCATGCGACCGCCCGGCTTCAGCACGCGGGCTGCCTCGTCGAGAACCTTCTCGATGTACCTCGGCGGAACCTCGTGCAAGAACATGCTCGAGGTCACCAGATCCACGCTTCCGGACTCCAGGCCTGTCTCGATGGCATCTGCTTGCTTGAAGCGGACGTTCTTCAGACCTTTCGCCCGGGCGTTGTGCGCGGCCACTCGCAAGCACGGTGCAGCGAGATCGACGCCGACAACCTGGGCTTCTGGGAAGCGGATCGCCAGCGGCAGCGTGGTCTTGCCGAAGCCGCACGCCATGTCCAGCACCGCAGTGGGCGTGCCACCCGCAGCGATCTCCTCGGCAAAGCGATAGTGCAGGTCTTCGTGTGCCGCACCCAACAGCGGCGTCGTGGTACGTGCACCGTGCTGATACACGAGGCCCGCGGTATCGTCGGACCACACACCGCCGGGATGCTGGTGGATGTCCGTCGCCTCGTAGTAGAGCGGCATCTTCATGTCAGGGTTGAGCTCCAGGATCGGATCGCCTTCCGGCACAGTGTCGATCTCCTTGAGCACCTCCTGACGACGCTCCGCATAGTACGGCACCAACCCGTAGCGACCGGCATACTTGCCGATCTGCAGATGGCGCTCGAACCAGGCAAAGAAGTGATACAGGGTCAGGTTCTCGGTGATCTCTGCCACCTCGGAGACAGTCTTCGGCTCCACGCCCAGTTGCTTGCACTTGTCCTCGTACTCTCTGCGCAACTGGGTGTACATCTTGGTAGTCCAATACTGCTTCGCTGCAAGCAGGAAGCGCTGTCCCGCATTGAACGAACGCTCGTTCATGACGTTCACCTCGTTGAATAATTATTGTGCCTTGCCGCGGGCCAGGCTGAAGCGGCCGGTCAAGCCCTTGGCGGTCTGGACGCCCAAGATCGGACGCAGCAGGGCCTCGGCGAACTCGGCTGCATCGCGGTGCGCCGCCGCCTCGTCACGCGGAGGAGCATTGAGCGCTTCAGCGCTGACAACGCCCTTTTCGACAAGCAGCTCTTCGAGCGCACGCACACGGTCGTGCAGAACGTAGTGCTCCTGAGCCAGCGAGAACAGGACCCCCATGACACGATCGACGGCCGGGTCGTCGAAGAAGATCTGCTCCGACCGCATGGTGGCCGGTTCGTTGTTTTCGATTACATAATCGCGCGGCGACTTCATTTCGTGCACTCTGTTAACTAAGACAACGGTATTCTATGGCTGACCCTCAACATATGCAACCTAGTTAACTTTGTCGAGATCACTTAGGCTATACGTGCTGCCACGTACGCGCAGCGCCTGCTCCAAGGGGGAGTCCGATGACAAATGACGAGAAAGAAGGTTACCCGTCAACGGCTTACGCCTGGTATGTCGTTGCCATATTAACGTTGACTTATACGGTCTCCTTCATCGACCGCCAAATCATGGCGTTGATGATCGAACCCATTCGCCGCGATCTGCAGATCTCGGACACGCAAGTCAGCTTGTTGATCGGTCTGGCGTTCGCGGTGTTCTATACGCTGCTGGGCATACCGATCGCACGGCTGGCCGACCGTTACAGCCGTAGACTCATCATCTCGGTCGGCATCACGATCTGGTGCATCATGACTGCGCTGTGCGGCGTGGCCCGCAACTACGGCCAGCTCTTCCTGGCGCGCGTGGGCGTCGGCGTGGGCGAGGCGGCACTCAGCCCGAGCGCCCTTTCGATGATGAGCGACTACTTCCCCAAGCGGACTCGTGGACGCGCTGTTGCCGTCTACAACACGGGCATCACGCTGGGCACGGGCTTTGCGATGATCCTCGGCGGTCACCTCGTCGAATACATCGCCTCGGCGCCGCCGGTCGTGTTGCCCGTCGTCGGCCAGCTTCATGCGTGGCAGACCGCCTTCATCGTCGTCGGCTTGCCGGGCTTGGTGATGGCAATGCTCATGTTGACCGTGCGAGAGCCGGTGCGGCGCGAGCGTATGCAAAGTGCTGACGGCAGCTCGCACCTCTCGCTCAAAGCTGCGGTGTCATTCGTCGGGCAACGTTTCCGCATGTACGGCAGCCATTTCATAGGCATGTCAATGGTCGCGCTGCTCGCCTACGCCATGTATGCGTGGATCCCAACCATGTTCATGCGCACCTGGAATTGGTCGATCTCCGAGATCGGCATGGCGTATGGAATAGTGACCCTCGTGGCTGGTCCGCTGGCTGCGGTCTGGGCCTCCTTGCTTGGTGAGCGCTTGAGCGACAAGGGTTATGAAGACGCACAGATGCGCGCGGCATTGATCAGCATGATGCTTGCAGCTGCCGGTGGCCTGGGCGCGGCGCTGTCGCCCTCGCCCGTCCTGTCGGTGGCATTCCTCGTGCCGGCATCGATCGGCACCACTGCGGCCACCGCATCCGGCTTGGCAGCGCTCATGATGGTGACGCCGAATCAGATGCGCGCACAATGCTCGGCGCTCTACTACCTGGTGGTGAATCTGGTGGGCTTGACGCTGGGTCCGACCGGGGTAGCGATGTTCACCGACTACGTTTTCCAAGACATCGGTGCGTTGCGCTACTCGGTGGCCTGCGTGTCCTTCCTGGCAGGCGCGTTCGCAGCGGTGTTCCTGGGATACAACCTGCGTCAATACAAGGCTGCCTACATCGAAGCGCAATCTTGGTCGACAGCGGCTACGACGACCGTCAAGTAACCATCCCGCCTGCGCCTGCACAAAAAAGTGCGCGGCTCCTAGGAGCCGCGCACTTCCTTTTCCGGAAAACAAATCGTTCAGAGCCGCTTGGGCTTCTCGATCGGTCCGCCGCCGTCGTGCTTCAGCCCTCTGGCGTACGTGACCTCGAGGAAGATTGCGCCGCGATCCGTCACCGGACCGTCGCCATAGCCCCAGATGGCGCGAGGTGGCTGATAGATGAAGTAATCCTCTTTTACCTGATAGGGTGTGCCAGGATCGGACGGATCCTTGAACACCCATACGTTCATCTCGCCCCACACCATGTAGCGCAGGCGGTTGGCGCGCTCGAAATAGGTCTTCTTCCATTCCGGCGGCGGCTGCCAACCCGGCGGAATCTTGATGAGCTGCGCGCGGAAGCCATGGTACATGTCGTCGTCGAGCCACTTCACGAAGCGGCCCGGCACTTCGATATCGTCTTCCCAATCAAGATCACGCACCGAGTCCACCAGCCAGGGGCGTGTAAAGCGCTCGACCTTGCGCCAATCGCCAACGGTGCCCGGCGGCGGTCCCTTGCCATCACGACCTCGATACTTACCAGGCTCGCCTTCCTTCGTGCCGACGTCGATCACATGACCGTCGCCTTCCTCGAAGATGATGAGGTTATAGGGCAGTTGATTGCGCATCGCGCCCGTCACCCACGAGCCGCTGTGCAGCGAGTACGGTGGACGCGTGAGCCAGCCGCCTTCCTTCTTGCGGTAGTACATGCCGTTCTTCTGCAACGGATGTACCGGCTCCGGCATGATGGAGTCACCCTTCAGCGTGTAGCCCCACTCCCAGAATTCATGATAGTGCGACACACGACCGAGCTCCGGCAGCTTCGAGTCGAAGGTCGGACGGTACTCCAAATGGATCAGCTGACCAACCGGCAGCTCAGGCGTGCCCTCCGGGCTCTGAAAGATCGTCTTCGACGTCGGCCCGAGCGGCGGTTTCTTGATCGCCGACTCCGGCGTGCCGTCGAATGGATACTCACGCACATACACGAACTCGATCTGTCCCCATTTGTTCGGGTCCGGCGTGATCGTTCCGATGATCGGCGTCTTTCTCGGAGGCGGCTCCGGCGTGTCCAGCGCCACAGCCACGCTCGAGGCGCTGAGCGCGACGGCGGTCGCCAAGCCCGCCATGGTCGCTTTCCAACTAGGTTTCCACGTCATCGTTGTCTCCACTCTGATGAAGCACTGAGAACTGCCTGGGAATCACGAGCCCGGCTTTATTTCACTACGTTACCTATGTCATTCTGGCGGCATGGTGACGTGCCACGAGCCATGAGTCAACGCTGCACCGGGCTCGATTGACACGCGCTAACGGCTATCGCTAGTAATACCGAACGATTGCAAGAGCCTAGCCATCATCCTTCTCTCTTCCACGTGTGTCGAACTTACGATTCTGGAGCCTCGATGCGTACCATCTCGTCCATGCTTCGCATGACGGCCTTGACTGGACTGGCCACACTGCTTACGACGACTGCTCTCGCCGCACCGCCCGTGCCTTCGCCGCTGCTCGGCACCTGGGAGGCCGATGTCAGCAGCTCCACGTTTCAGGGCCGCGCCCCCTATCGGAGCGGCAAGATGACTTTCGTGCAGACTGAAGGGCAAAACGTTCGCGTCATCGCCGACGTCATCACCGCCAGCGGCACGCACTTTCACTTCGAATATGAAGGTCCGGAAGACGGCACCATCGTGCCGGTCCGAGGAAATCCCTACTACGACAGCGCATCGAACATCTGGACGGATCAGCGCACGCTGAAGCGCACCGAGATGCGCGAAGGCAAAGTCACGGGCACGACGACGATGGAGCTTGCGCCCGATGGCAAGTCCTTCACGGCGAAGGGCGAACGCTTGACGCCCGATGGGGTGAACTACGTGACGTCCATCGTGTGGAAACGGGTCGCCGACTGAACCCACGTTCGCAAACAAAGCGGGCGCGGTGGACCCGCGCCCGCGCCGCCAGGCAACTCCCCCCTGCCGAATCGATCGCATCCGGTGTTGCAACGGCCATCCCCAAGAGCTGAGCGTGACGTTCCCTTTTGGGTCCAGACGTCGACGACGAAACGGATCGATCTCTCGTCCAGACA
>Ga0207874_1000842_pt1 | contig 40270 bp, 37 predicted proteins | sample HigsolmetaAR201D_FD_184833 | JGI IMG/M metagenome (GOLD analysis project Ga0207874, IMG submission 184833) | Ionic liquid and high solid enriched microbial communities from the Joint BioEnergy Institute, USA - AR20-1-D (SPAdes) (version 2) ...
AGGGCCATATACCAGAGCAACCCCGTCGGGCCTTTTGTCACAGTCGACTGCTCCTCAATGGTCGGCCCACTCATGGAGAGCGAGCTGTTCGGCCACGTAAAAGGCGCTTTTACGGGCGCCGCGACGAACAAGGTTGGCCTCCTGGAGCTTGCAAACGGAGGGACGGCATTCTTTGACGAGATTGGGGAGCTTCCGCTGGACCTTCAAGCCAAGCTGCTCCGTGTACTGCAAGAGAAAGAGTTTCGTCCGGTCGGATCGGTTATGCATCGGAAGTCGGACTTCCGGATTCTTGCCGCCACAAACAGAGATCTGGCGAAGGAAGTGGAGCGCGGCACGTTTCGCCGGGATCTCTACTACCGGCTCAACGTCGTAAACATCCGGCTTGCCCCCCTTCGCGAGCGCCGGGAAGATATTCCTCTGCTAGTCGAACATTTTGTGAAGAAATACGGCGGCAACTACACGCTGACGCCGGAGGCGCTTCAAGTGATGATGGAGTACGACTGGCCGGGCAACGTGCGCGAGCTCGAGAATTGCGTCCAGCACATGGTGGCTTTGAACACCGGCCCGCTGCTGCATTCAAGCGACCTGCCGTCGCCGCTTCAGAACTTCATGATGGCCAAACGCAATGGGACGGCCGCGGTGGCTGCCGGAGCCGGAGGCTCCATCGAAGCTTTGCCCGCGGCGGCGAGCACAAAAAAGCCGGTGCTCCAACCTGAGCCGCCGCAAACCGGCGTCATTCTTCCGCTCATGGAGGTCGAGCGAAGAGCGATCCTGCAAGCGATCACCTACACAAAGGGAGATCGCGTGATGGCTGCGAATCTGCTTGGGATTGGCCGCACTACACTCTACCGCAAGCTCAAAGAGTATCAGCTCACCGCCTGACGCGTTTGCAATCCTGAGGAAAGATCGGGCTGGTGCTCCCTGAAGGACCCGCACCAGCCAGCGAGGAGTAAAGCGTACTGCTCGATTGTGAGGACGTCTTCTCTCTGAAAGTGTTTCGGACTCTGTATGTGAAAACAGGGCCGCTTGTCGTGATATACCCCTGCCCTCGACAATAGGGGAAGCATGACGAAGGTGCTGATGGTAGCTTCCGAGGCAACTCCGTTCGCCAAAACCGGCGGTCTTGCGGACGTGATTGGTTCGCTGCCCAGGGCTTTACGTGCGCAAGGTGACGAAGTTGCAGTCGTGCTTCCGAGGTATCGGAGCATTTCCTTACAGGGACTACAGCGTGTCTACAACGACCTGCCCGTCTGGCTGGGAAATACCGGCTACCCAGTTACGGTCTACCTCGCGCACAACGCGGATGTTCCTTTCTACCTGATTGATTGCCCGAGCCTGTACGACCGGGACGGGCTCTACTCCTCCAACGGCAAGGATTATCCGGACAACGCCATCCGATTCGCGGTCCTGTCAATGGCCGCCCTTTCTATCGTTCGTCACATCTTCAGACCTCAGGTATTGCACGTTCACGATTGGCAGGCTTCCCTGGTCCCGGTCTATGTTCGCCGCCTCTTCGATTTGGACCCGACTTTCATAGGAATCAGGACGCTGCTGACGATACATAATCTGGGATATCAGGGTCGATTCGGACGGGAGGTGCTGCCTCAAATTGGCCTGGACGAGGGCGTCTGGCATCCGAACGGCATGGAGTTCTATGGCGATCTCAACTTTCTGAAGGGCGGCATCGTCTACAGCGATGCCGTGAGCACGGTCAGCCCGCGGTATGCCCAGGAGATTCAGACGCCGGAATTCGGCTTTGGCCTGGACGGCTTGTTGCGCCAGCGCAGTGATGTTCTGACGGGGATCGTCAACGGAGTCGACTACAACGAGTGGAATCCGGAAACGGATGAGCTGCTGCCGGCGAAATACTCCGCAGACGATTTGTCGGGCAAACGGCTGTGCAAGCAGGAACTGCTGAAGGAGTTCGGGTTGCCGCTGGATCATCTCGACCGCCCGGTGATCGGCATTGTCTCTCGATTCGCCAGGCAGAAGGGCTTCGATCTCATAGCTCAGGTGGCCGATGACATCGCCGCTGAAGACCTTTCTTTGATCGTGCTGGGCACAGGCGAACCGCAGTACGAACAAATGTTCCGCGATCTGGCGTGGAAATATCCGCAAAAAGTTGCCGTTCGGGTCACGTACAGCAACCGCCTGGCGCATTTGATCGAAGCCGGTTCCGACATGTTCTTGATGCCGAGCCGCTACGAGCCCTGCGGCTTGAATCAGATTTACAGCCTGCGCTATGGGACGATACCCCTGGTCCGCGCCACGGGCGGTCTGGATGATACCATCGAAGATGGAACCGGGTTTAAATTCTGGGACTATTCCGGGCACGCGATGTTGCAGATGATCCGCCACGCGCTTGGGGTCTACAAGAACCGGCAGGAGTGGCTGAGGATGATGCGGCTGGCCATGCAGAAGGATTTCTCCTGGGACGCCTCCGCGGCCCGGTATTCGGCGCTTTACACAAGCCTGACAGGATTCTCGGCCGCCTCGAATACAGCCTGAATCCTTTTAGGCTCTAGCACATCCAAAAGTATTGGAGAACATAGGAGTTTATGGCTGGGCAGAATACCTTGACTTTTACCGATGCCACCTTTGATCAGGAAGTCCTGAATGCCGACATTCCCGTCCTCGTAGACTTCTGGGCGGAATGGTGCGGCCCTTGCCGGATGATGAGTCCGACCGTAGATGCGTTCGCGAACGAACACGTCGGTAAGGTGAAGGTCGGTAAGCTGAACGTGGATGATAACGCCCACACGGCGGCCCGCTACAACATCCGCGGCATCCCGACGCTGCTTCTATTTAAAGGGGGACGGATCGTGGAGCAGCGGGTTGGCGCTGTTGGCAAATCGGAACTTCAGAAGATGGTGGAAGGCCACATCTAAAGCCAGAGAAGCAATTCCGATCGCGCAAAAATTTCGGATCGCAGAAAAGGGGGAGGATTCTCCCCCTTTTTTCATTTTGCTGCAGATTGTCAGCCTGCAGATTTGGTGGTGGCGGCAGCGACGCGGGACGTAATCGCGCCCTCCGATGCGGAGGAAACCAGCGCGACATACTTCGCAAAGACGCCGGTTTGATACCGCGGCGGCCGGGGCGTCCAGGACGCAAGGCGGCTGGCGATCTCCTGCTCGGTGAGCCCCACTTCGATCTTGCGGTTTGCGATATCGATGGTAATCGGATCGCCTTCCCGCACCGCCGCAATCGGTCCGCCGACAGCGGCTTCCGGCGCGACGTGGCCCACCATAAAGCCTCGGGTCGCGCCGCTGAACCGGCCATCGGTCAGCAACGCAACGCTTTCTCCGAGGCCCGCTCCCACAATGGCGCCCGTCACACCAAGCATTTCTCGCATGCCGGGACCGCCACGCGGCCCTTCGTACCGGATTACCACGACGTCGCCCGCTTTGATCTTCCCAGCGGTAACCGCGGCCATTGCCTCTTCTTCGCAATCGAACACTCGCGCCGGACCCTGATGGATCTTTCGCTCGATGCCGGTCACTTTGATGACACAGCCCTCGGGAGCCAGATTTCCCTTCAGGATGACCAGTCCGCCGGTCGGCTTGATCGGATTCGAGAGCGGCCGAATCACCTCCTGCCCCGGCGTCTCGACCGCACCGGCAGCCTCCTCGCCGAGTGTCCGGCCAGTGATCGTGAGAGCGGAAGGATCTACGTACTTGCCGTCGACAAGGCGCTTGGCGATTACCGGAATGCCGCCCGCCTTATCTACGTCGACAGCCACATATTTTCCTGCCGGCTTTAAGTCAACGAGCAGCGGCGTCCGCTCGCTGACCCGCTGGAAGTCCTCAATATCGAGATCAACCCCGGCCTCGCGCGCCATCGCGAGCAGGTGGAGAACCGCGTTCGTCGAGCCGCCCGTCGCAGCGACCGAAGCAATCGCGTTTTCAAAGGCTGTCCGCGTGACAATATCACGAGGCTTCCGGTTTGCCCGCACGGCTTCAACGATGATCTGGCCGCAGCGGCGCGCCACGTCGTCCTTCCGGGGATCTACCTGAGGAACGGAGGCGGTTGCCATCGGCGCAAGACCAATGATCTCCATCACCGTGGCCATGGTGTTGGCTGTGAACTGGCCGCCGCACGCGCCGGCGCCGGGGCAGGCGGCATTTTCGATCGCCAGCAGCTCCGCGTCATCGATTTTACCGGACGCATGCGCCCCTACAGCCTCGAAAACGTCCTGAACAGTGAGGTCGCGCCCCTTGTAATGGCCCGGCAGGATCGAACCGCCGTAGAGGACGAGCCCGGGAATATTCAGACGAAGCAGCGCCATGGCGGCCCCGGGAATCGTCTTGTCGCAGGCAACGAGCGCGATGATGCCGTCGAACATGTGTCCGCGCCCGACCAGCTCAATCGAATCGGCAATCATGTCACGGCTGACGAGGGAGGCCTTCATCCCTTCGGTGCCCATGGTGACGCCGTCGCTGATCGCGATGGTGTTGAACTCCATGGGCGTGCCGCCAGCCGCCCGGATGCCCTCCTTCACCTTGCCGGCAAGCTCGCGCAGGTTGTAGTTGCACGGCATTGTTTCGATCCAGGTGTTGGCGATTCCGATAATCGGCTTGCGCAGATCCTCATCGGTGAAGCCGATGGCTTTCAGCATCGCCCGCGCAGGGGCCCGATCGCGCCCCTGGGTAATCGTATGACTTGGAAGTTTCATCGAAAGGTCCATGATATCGCTTTGCGCGGCCGCAGCGGGCTCGCGGAGCTCGTGCCGGCGCGCGAGACACCCTAGCCGAGCTTATAAGGCGCGCGGTACTGATAATGGAGCCACTGATTCGCTGCGGCGTTGTTTGTAAATCTCTCTGCTTTGGCGTCCCACTCCAAATAGCTCTTAGTGCGCAGGGAAATGTTGGCGATCTGGGTCGCCACGGTCGACAGATGCCCTGTCAGCACGTCGCAGTTGCACTTCGCGCGGCTCTTGACGCAGTCAAGGAAATTCCGGGCGTGGAACGCGGTGTCGTTGCTGCCCTTTCCTGATACTGGCTGCATGGCGGGCTTTCTCGACGCGCCCCAGGCCCGTTCCACGTTCCGGTCCACTGGTGTGCGGGCGGGAACGGCGATCTCCGCATGCCGCTCCGGCACGACTTCCCAACGTCCGCTGTGAATATACAGCGTGCCCTTCGTACCCCGAATCTCCATCTCCGCGCCCTGAATATTTCCCGGAGCCGCGTTCGCGTTGTACTGCGAGAAAACCATCAATGCCCCGTCATAGTCCCACAGCACCTCAAGCGTGTCAGGAATCTCGCGGTCATCCCGGATCACATACTTCCCGCCCATCGCTGTGACGGAGCGCGGCGAATCCTTACCCATGCACCAGCGCAGCATGTCGACATAGTGCACGCCGAAGTTCGTCACCTGGCCTCCGGAATAGTTGTAAAACCAGCGGAAGGTGTAATAGGTCCGGCTTGCCTTGTAGGGTACCTTCGGCGCCGGGCCCAGCCACTGCTCCCACTCTTCCTCGCTTGGGGGAGCCGTTTCCTTCGACGTCCCGATTCCGAGCGGCCACTCGTTGGTCAAATGCCAGCCCTTGGCGACCGTCACTTCCCCGATGCCGCCCTCGCGCACGAACTGAGCGGCTTCCTGGAGATACTTTGCCGACCGCCGGTGAATGCCCACCTGCACGACCCGCTTCGTTCGTTCGGCCGTTTCCACCATCTTGCGGCCCTCGTACACGGTGAGCGCCAGGGGCTTCTCGACATACACGTCCTTGCCGGCATTGCAGGCATCGATGAACTGGATCGCATGCCAGTGGTCCGGAGTCGCGATCACCACCGCATCGACGTCCTTGTCGTCGAGCAGTCTCCGATAATCCTTGTACTTCTTCGGATTGCTGCGGGACTTCTGGACTGCGAGATCCATGTACGATTCCCGCAAGTCGCAAACCGCTACCGTCTGCTGATCTCCGTGCTCGAGGAAGGCTTCATGGACCTGGTCTCCCCGATTTCCGACTCCGATGTATCCCATTCGTACACGGTCATTCGCACCGAGTATGCGGGAATAACTCAACGCAGTCGCAAGCCCGGCTGCACGTGTGAAATCTCTTCGGCTAAACTCGCTCATGGGGTGGCGGCTCCCTCAGCAGAATGAAACTTCTCTACTATATCCTGTCAAAGTGAGCTCGCGAGTTGTCAGCGTCTTCGTCCTGCTTGCCATGGCCCTACCAGCAGCACAGCCGATTCTTGTACACGGTCACCGCGGCGCCCGCGCCGTGCTCCCTGAAAATACGTTGCCCGCCTTCGAATATGCGATTGAAATCGGTGCGGATGTTCTGGAGCTCGACCTCGCGGTGACAAAGGATAACGTCCTTGTCGTCTCTCATGACCCCACGCTCAATCCGAAGTTCTGCCAGGGACCGGGCGGATCGAACGTAATCCGCGAACTGACACTCGAGGAGCTGCGCCGCTGGGACTGCGGGGCGCGAGCGAACCCGGACTTTCCAAAGCAAAAAGCCGTCCCCGGCACTCCCGTTCCAACCCTCGACGAGGTGTTGGCTCTGGCCAAGCGAGGGACATTCCAATTCAACATTGAAACGAAGATCTTCAAGGACAAGCCCTGGTATACGCCGCCTCCCGAGGAGTTTGCAAAGCTTTTGGTGGACGCGATCCGTCGCCACAAGCTGGAATCGCGGACCATCGTCCAATCCTTCGACTACCGCACGCTTCACGCCGTGAAGAAACTGGCCCCGGAGATCCGCCGTTCCGCTCTCTATGCCGTCGGGTTCAAGAGCTTCCCAGCCATCGCGCAGGAAGGCGAAGCCACAATCGTTTCACCTCACCATCGTCTGGTGACCGCGAATCGCGTGAAAGCAGCTCACAGCGCCGGTTTGCAGGTAGTCCCCTGGACGGCCAATGATCCCTCGGACTGGGAGAGGCTCATTGCCGCGGGAGTCGACGGAATCATCACCGATGACCCCGCAGCCTTGATCCAGTACCTCAAATCGAGGAATCTTCGCTGACCGTCGCCCGAGCAGGCGCGTTACCGAAGGACCCATTGGTCGCGCGAAAAATCGGCGATTCCTTCATCCCACGGACCGAACTTGGTAGCCATCTGACCGCCGTCGACCACGAGCGTCGTGCCCGTGATGAAGGAGGCAGCGTCGGAAGACAGAAACGCGACAGCGTTGCCGACTTCGGCAGGTTCCCCGCCCCGGCCCAAGGGGATGTGCCGAAAGTAATCCTTCAGTAGCTCGGGATTCGAGAAGTGTGACTGGGTCAGGCGGGTACGGATCAATCCCGGACAAACAGCGTTGATTCGAACCTGATACGGGCCCAGTTCGTTGGCGGCCGTGTGCACCAAACCGAGGAGTCCAGCCTTGCTGGCGTTGTATGCCGTCAGATCGCCCTCGCCGTCGAAGGAATTCGTGGAGGCTGTCACGACGATGGACCCGCGCCTCTGTTTGGTCATCACCGCCGCTGCCTCTCTGACCGTAAGGAACGCGCCGGTCAGGTTCACCTTCAGCGTCCGCTCCCAGGCCTCATCCGTTGTAGATAGAAGCTTCGCCGGCATCACGGTCCCAGCGTTGGCCACAACGACGTCCAGACTGCCGCCACTGGCGATCACTTGCTGGAAGCCCGAGCGCAAGGATTCGGGGTCGGTGACGTCGACGGCGAGACCTCGGCCGCCCAGTGTTCGCGCGATTTTTTCCGGCTCCTCCGCCGGGAGATCAAAGATCCAGACGCACGCTCCGCTGTCCGCAAGAGCCTGTGCGCAAGCCAGCCCGATGCCGTTGGCTCCTCCCGTAACGACTGCCTGCTTCCCTGTGAAATCGATTTTCATGAGTTCCCTCGCTGCCGTCTAAAGATGATTTCTTAGAATGTATCGAAGACGGACAGGGATTTGCCGCAAGGACGCGAGACCGTATGGGATCGCAGCGAAACCACTGCCGATTTGGGCGTGGAACACATACAGGAATCAGCAGAGGTCCTGCCCGTGAATAACGAACTCGGATGAAGACAGGCGTAGCCCGAAACGCGCCTGCTACGTCATAACGTCTTGCGACTCTGTTTGTCATTTCTTCTATTTGCCGCCGGTTTGTACGCACAAGTACCGACAATCGGCGTTATTGATTTCTACGGAGTTCATCGCGTACCGAAGGACAAGCTGCAAAAAGCGCTTGGAGTCAAGGTCGGCGACCCGCTCCCGCGCTCCAAGGGTGATGTCGAAGACGCCCTGGAGCAGGTCCCCGGCGTTGTTCGTGCCAGCCTAGAGGCGCAGTGCTGCGAGGAAGGCAAGGCGATCCTCTACGTCGGAATTGAAGAGCGCGGCGAACGGGCCTTCGAGTTTCACCCTGAGCCCGCAGAGGACGTGGTTCTCCCGGAGGACGTGCAGAACGCATACAGGGAATTCCTCGACGCTTTGGCTCAATCCGAGGACGCCTCGGAGGACTTGCGGCAGGGGCATCCGATCGCGAATGACATCATCACGAGCGTGAAGCAACAGCGCTTCATCGGCCTTGCCGAGCTGCACCTCGCCACGCTGCGCGAAGTCCTTAAGAAAGCCGCCGACCCGGAACAGCGGGCGGCAGCAGCCACAATCCTGGGGTACGCTCCCGTAAGGCTGAAACGCGCGGTCGTGCCGGACCTTCAATATGCCGTCCAGGATCCGGATCCCGGCGTCCGCCACAACGCGATGCGGGCGCTTACAGCGATCGCAGTGCTCGGTCAGCAGGACCGCAAGCTTGGCATCCGCGTGTCTCCCACCTGGTTTATCGAGCTACTGAACTCGCTTTACTGGCGCGATCGATACCAGGCTTCGCTCTCCCTCTCCATCCTTACTGACTCTCGCGACGAGGAGATGCTTGAGCAGATCCGGACCCGCGCGCTCCGCTCGCTGATCGACATGGCAGGCTGGCAGAATTACAAGCACGCACTCCCTGCGTATATGGTCCTAGGACGCGTAGCTGGATTCGACGAGAAGCAGATCCTCGAGCACTGGGCAAAGGGCGAGAGGGAGGTTGTGATCGAGCGGGCCAAAACGATGGCGCGCTAGCGCGCCCGGCCGCCCGCGATCTCTACCTTTGCCACCAGATCTTCGTACGGCATCTTGCCGGGATGATAGAGCGTCACGATGCCGTTCGTGTTGACAAGCACGAGGGTCGGTGTGGTGCTTGCGCCGAAGTTTTTGAAGTTCTCCTCGCTGACCGGGACCGCCATGTCGCCGAGCGAGGCATAGTGCTGGCGGCGAATTTCGTCGATGTACTTCAGTTCGACATCGGGAGGCGCCTCTTCTCCCCGGGCGACATATCCATACCGCTGCGTCGGGCCGACGATCACCAGATTCGGAAACTTGGCCTTGAGACGGGCGAGGATCGGAGCCTGGTACTTGCAGTCCCCGCACCAGTGGGCCCAGAAAAAGAGCAGGACGGGTTTACCCTTGAGCGACGAAAGCGAAACCGGTTTTGTGCCGAGATACTCCTTCATCTCCAGGTCCGGGACGGGCTTCCCCTCCAGAGAAAGGAGATTGATGTTCTTCTGAATCCGGGTCTGGATGGACGTGCCGCGGTACCGTTCGAGCTCGCGCCGCAAATACTGCACCGCCTCGGCCCGCTCCCCGCGAGCGCTCATCACCTGCGCCCGCACTTCGATCGCCGCTCCCAGAGCAATCGGAAGCCGCTTTTCCGCATCCAGAGGGCGCGATTTCAACTGCTGCTGGACCAGCGAGTATGTCTTAGCCGCGTGCTTTTCCGCCTCGTCAAGCTTGCGGGCCGCCAGCGCGCCCCGTCCCATCCAGGACAAGGCTTCGAGCATCTCCGGCGTAACGCCTCGCTTGGCGCGATACTCGTCGATGTAGGCTTGGGCAGTCTGGAAGTCCCCGTTAGCGATGGCCAGCCGAACTTCCGGGACAAGCTCGGCGCACAAGACCGTGGGTAGCAGGAGGAGCACCCAGGCCGATCGTTGCAACCGCATTTTTCTCAATCTCAGGATATCAGCAGGCCGCCATCGTCAACGATCACCTGTCCCCTGACGTACGAACGTAGCCGCTCGCTGGTAGGAGAGCGATCCAGGCGATCACCTTCAGGTGGCCGAGGTGCGCTGGACCGGCTGGCGGCCGAAGTAGCCGTCCCGGCGTTCCTCGTCCCTCGCAAAGTACTCGCCAGAGGCAAGGTCAGGAGGCTAGAAGCTTTCGCGTATAAGCGATCGAAGCTTCCAGATCTTCCCGTTCCCGCTGGGCTACCAGCTCCTTCGGCACCTTCGGATCTTCAGGCGGAGCAGTTCCCTTCTCCGCGTACGCGAGAAATCGGGAAAATTCCCAAGCCGGCGTCTTGCGGTAGGCGTCCCAGAAGGCCGGATCTCGCCAGGAGAAGATGCGCGGACCGGTAACGATAATTTCCATGGAAAGGGCGCGCCCGGGACACAACTGCCGGTACTTCCGCACCCAGTCGGCTATATTGACGTTTCCTTCTCCCATCCGCGTCCACTTCACCGCGGTGCCCTGCTCCGTATTCCAGAGCAGGCTGTCACGGACATGGCTGGTGAGAACGTAAGGCGCCAGCACCTCGAGCGTCAGGTGCGGGTCCTCAATCGCCCAGACCGGATTCCCGGAGTCGATGCACGCCCCAACGAAATCCTTGCCGGCCTCCTCAATCAGCATCTTCAGTTCCCGCGCCTGCATGTCGCCGGCGTGATTCTCGACCGCGATCTTAATCCCGGCATCCAGCGCGCGCGAACGCACCGCTCGAAGCGTCTTCACGCAGTTGGAAATGTGCTGGTCGAGAGAAACCTCGCCCAACCGGTCCGCCGACGTTCCGAGGAAGCACCGGACCAGCTTGGACCCGGCAATGCTCGCAGCCCGAATCACCCTTGCCAGCTGCTCTTCGGCGGTTCCCTGCGAGGGATCAAAGGCCTTCGAGGTCGGGCAGATCGACCGCATGCCGATTTCCAGCTCGATACCGTGCTGCTCCGCGCGTGCCCGCACCTTCCTCATGTGCTCGTCGTCGAGCGAACCCAGGAAGCGGATCTCGGAGAAATGGACGACCTGCGCCTTTTGTTTGGCGCAATAGTCAAGGAACTGGAACGCGTCCCAACCTTGTTGACGCAGACTGAAAAGATCAATGCCAAACTTGACGGAAGCCGGGGGAGCGGACGCCCCACCCAGAGCGGCTGTTGCTGACGAGGCGAGGGAAGAAGCCAGGAACGTTCTCCGCTGCATGCCTTGTAGTTTACTCGCGAAAGCGGTCCGCGGGCCAGGAAATTCATGGCGCTCCCGGCATGGGAATTCGCCGGGCATCCGGGCTCGCGGACCCGTTGAACCTCTCGTCGAGAAACTCCCTGGCAGCTAGAGCGGGAGCGACTTCAGGTACTCGCGGAACGCGTTCCCCAGGTCGTAACGGCGTAGCGCAAACTCCACGGTCGCCTTGAGGAAGCCTAGCTTATCTCCGGCGTCGTAGCGGCAGCCGTCAAAGCGATATCCGTAGATCGGTCTGCTGCGAAGAAGGTGCTTCAACGCATCAGTGAGCTGAATCTCTCCGCCCGAGCCCGGATCGATCGATTCAATACTGTGAAAGATTTCGGGGGTCAGAATGTACCGGCCGATAATCGCCAGATTCGATGGCGCCTCGGAGGCCTTCGGTTTCTCGACAAGGTTGCGGATTCGGAAGAGCCGGTCCTTGGCTCCATTGTGGGCCACGGGCTCGGCGTCCACGACCCCGTAAGCGGAGATGGCCTCGGTCGGCACCTCCATCAATGCGACGACCGATGCGCCGTAGAACTCGTAGACGTCCAGCAACTGCCGGAGACACGGAATTTCGGCGTCGATGACGTCATCGGAAAGTACTACGGAAAAAGCCTCATTGCCCACCAGTTCCTTGGCCCTCAGGACGGCGTGTCCGAGACCGAGCGCTTCCTTCTGCCGCACATACGCGACATTGATCATGTCGGAAACGCTGCGGACAATGGCGAGCAGTTCCTTCTTGTTCCGGGATTCGAGCAGATGCTCCAGCTCGAAGCTCACGTCGAAGTGATCCTCGATCGCTGTCTTTCCCCTCCCGGTGACAATGATGATGTTCTGGATCCCGCTATGGATCGCCTCCTCCACTCCATACTGGATCAGCGGCTTGTCCACCAGGGGCAGCATCTCCTTCGGCTGCGCCTTGGTTGCCGGCAGAAAGCGTGTACCCAGTCCTGCAGCGGGGAAGACGGCCTTACGCACCTTTTGTATCATCACAACCATTGTACGCACTGATCCCCGCAGGGCTCTCGATGGAGACCGCCAAAAGCCTTGCCTGAATGGTCAAGTTCGGCTACAACTGTCTCCATGGCTGACCCGCAGGTTGAACTTGCCCTCGAGCTGTTCGAGAAGGCCTATCAGTTCCAGATGCAGGGGGACCTTGACCTGGCGGTGGACCTATATAAGAGGTCGATCGAAGTCTACCCGACTGCCGAGGCCTACACGTTCCTCGGCTGGACCTACCGCTTTCAAGGCAAGATTGACGAAGCAATTTCAGAGTGCAAGAAAGCGATTGACATCGACCCGAGCTTCGGAAATCCCTACAACGATATCGGCGCGTACCTGATTGAGAAAGGGAAGCTGGACGAAGCGATTCCCTGGCTGGAGCAGGCGACCCGAAGCGCCCGCTACGAAGCCTATCATTATCCCTGGTACAACCTCGGCCGTGTTTACATTGGCAAGGAGATGTACAGCAAGGCTCGTGCCTGTTTCGAGCAGGCCCTGAAAATTGAGCCGGGTTACGAACCCGCGCGTGAAGCCATCGAGAAGCTCCGCCGCCTGGTGCAATAGAGCAAGCGCAAACCGCTATACTGTTAGCTCTGAAGCACACAATTCTTATAGTTTTGCTACTCCCCTGGAGCGGCTTCGGGCAGGAATCCGTGCGCCGCGACTCAGTCGTGGTGACAGGCACGTATCAGCCTGTACCGCTCGAAGAAGCCGACCGTGCCATCCGGGTTCTGGATGTGCGGGAGTCTGCGCTTCTTTCGAACACCTTCGTGGATCTGCTCAAGCTCGATCCTTCCCTGGATCTTCGCCAGCGAGCTCCCAATGGCGTCCAATCGGATTTGTCCATTCGGGGAGGCACGTTCGGCCAAGCGCTGATCCTACTGAACGGAATTCGGCTCAACGATCCGCAGAGCGGTCATCACAATATGGATGTGCCGATCCCCCTCGAAACAATGGATCGGATTGAAGTGCTGCGAGGAGCAGGTTCTACTTTCCACGGCTCCGATGCAGTTGGAGGAGTGGTGAATTTCATCACCCAGCCGCCGGACCAAACCGAAGTGCGGCTTCGGACGGCGGTCGGCAACTGGGGAGTGAATCAGCAGCGCGCTTCCGTGACGACAGCGTTCCGGAACGTCACCCAGCAGTGGGCGTTTTCTCGCGACTTCTCGACGGGATTCCAGCCCAACCGCGACTACCGGAATCTTTCCCTGGCGTCGGTGACCCATGCAAAGACCGGGCTCGGATTTACGGATCTGATCCTCGCACACAATGACCGGCCCTTCGGCGCTTCCCGGTTCTACGGAAACTTCGAGTCCTGGGAGCGCACCAAAGGGTGGCTGGCTTCCCTGCGGCAGGAGCTGGGACGGAAGAACGAAGTGTCTGTTGCCTACCGCCGCCACACGGATCTTTTCGTGCTCTACCGTGATCGTCCCGAAGTTTTCACAAACCGGCACGTGGCGGAGAGCTTCGAGGGGATCCTGCGGCGCAAGGAACCCCTCGGCCAAAACGCCCGGCTGAGCTACGGCATGGAGGCTTACGCCGATTCCATCGACAGCAACAACCTGGGAAAGCATTCGCGCGTTCGAGGTGCGGGCTATATGGCCCTCGATGTTCGGGCACTCCACCGCTTCTCCTTTACGGCCGGACTCCGGGACGAAGTTTACTCCCGTTTCCAGCATCAGGTGAGCCCGAGCCTTCATGCCGGCTACTGGCTCAACGGATACATGCGGCTGCGCGGCGGCGTCGGCCGGGCCTTCCGGCTGCCCAGCTACACGGACCTCTACTACCACGACCCCGCCAACCTGGGATCCCCCGACCTTCGCCCGGAGAAGGCATGGAATTTCGAGGGCGGTCTCGACTGGCACCTCGGGGGAAGGCTGCGTGGGGAGTTCACCGTGTTCCACCGCCGCGAGCGTGACGGCATTGACTATGTCCGGCTGTCGGACCAGGATATCTGGCGAGCGACAAACTTCCACCGGCTCATTTTTACAGGTGTTGAAACCTCCATCGGCGCGAGAATTGCGCGCCGCCATACCGTCGACTTCAGCTACACGGCGCTGCGCGGAGGGGAGGAAGCCCGTGCCGGCATCCTCTCCCAGTACGTGTTCAACTACCCGCAGCACACCGGTGTCGCCTCCTGGCAAGGCAGACTCCCCGGAGGCATTTCCGCCCGCACGCGCGTGGGCGCCACGCAGCGCTACGCCAGGGATCCCTACGCAGTATGGGATCTGTTCCTCGCCTATAGCGAGGGAAGATGGCATCCCTTCTTCCAGCTCACCAACCTGACAGCGACGCGCTACGAAGAGATCAAGGGGCTGGCAATGCCCGGCCGCGGCATTGTCTTCGGCGTCGAGGTACACGCGTGGGGAGCAAAGTAGCTTGCGGAGTTAGGGTAGACTGGTGATGATGTAGGTGCCGGTTTGTTCATTCGTTGGTTGACCCCCATCCTGCTGCTCTCCGTAGCGGGTATCGCCCTTGCTCAGCCGCAACAGCAGGGCCAGCTCGACGGCAGTCCGACGGTGTTCAGCGTCCTTGCTGCAATTAACGCCGCCGGTTACGACGCGGATCTCACATCTGCCGCCAACCATCCTTTGCGTGCAGCCGTACGGAAACACCTCGCTGCTCAAAACATTCCCGTTCTCCCCGAATTGAAGCGCTTCTACGAGCAGCACAAGAAGCCGGACCCGGCCGCGGACCTCAGCCAGTACATTTCGTTTGCGCTCTGTGTAAATGGACCTCCCACGTTCGAATACCGGTTCAAGCCGGGAGACCTCCCTCCCGACGTAGCCGCGCTGAACGGTTTCGAACTGCTCATGGCCCGCTTTCACAAGGAAGCCAAGATCGACGAGCTCTGGCAGCAAGCGCAGCCAGCCTTCGACGAGGCGATTGCGCGCTATCACGAGCCCGTCACCAGGGCCTTGATGGAGGTGAACGCCTATCTGCGGCACACGGCCATCGGGTCCGTGGACCGGCGGTTCCAGGTTTATCTGGATTTGCTCGGGGCGCCCAATCAGATTCACAGCAGGAGCTACGCGGGCGATTACTTCATCGTGATCACGCCCTCGGCGGAACCGCAGATCGATGATATCCGGCATGCCTACCTGCAATACGTCCTCGATCCGCTGGCGCAGAGAAACAGCGCGTTGTGGGAGACCAAGAAGGGGCTTGCAGACTTCGCACAGCCCGCTCCTTTGCTCGGCGAACACTACAAGAACGATTTCGTACTGCTGGCCAGCGCTTCTCTGGTCCGCGCCGTCGAGAGCCGTCTCGCGCCGCCGTCGAAACGGCAGGAGATGGTGGCTCAGGCCCTCAGCGAGGGCTTTATCCTGACACCTTATTTTGCTGAGAAGCTCCCGGAGTATGAGAAGCAGGAGCAATCGATGCGCCTTTACTACCCGGAATTGGTGAAAGGCGTCGATCTCGCACGGGAGGACAAGCGGCTGGAGGGAGTGCAGTTTGCGACCGAACGTGCAGCGCGCATTGCAAAACCCGCGCCGACGCCTCCTCAGCAGGAGCCCACGGGCGCCGCGAAAACGCTTGCCGACGCAGAAGATCTGTACAGAGCGCGGGATCTGGAAAAGGCAAAGGGAGCCTATCTGCGGGTGCTGCAGGAGGCGGACGAGCGGCGGCTCCATGCAAGCGCATATTATGGATTGGCGAGGATATCGCTGCTGCAGAACGATCCCGAGTCGGCGCAGCAGCTCTTCGGAAAGGCGCTCCAGTCAGAGCCCGAACCGCAGGTGAAAGCCTGGTGCCTCGTATACCTGGCCAGGCTATCGGAAGCTCTGGCGAAAGCGGCGGAGGCGGACGGCCGCTCCGCGGAAACGGATTTGGCGGATGCTGCCCGCTACTATCGGGAAGCTCTCGGAGTGGAGGGGGCATCGGACGCCGCGCGACAGGCAGCCCAGCAGGGCTTGGGCGCCTTGGAGTCGAAGAAGGCCCGGCCTTAGGAAACCGGGCGAATTCACAGAAGGAGTCATGCAGATGAGATACGGAAGATTCTCAAAGGCCATCATTGGACTCGTAGGCGCAACGGGTCTGTTGTTCGCCCAAGCTCAGCCTCAACCGAAGTCACAGAAGGAGCTCGAAGCGATCCAGGCCATGTTCCAGGCGCAGGACCCGGATTCGCAGATCAAGGCTGCCCAGAACCTGATTCAGAAGTTCGCCGACACGGACTTCAAGGGGCTCGCCATGTTCGTCATAGCGAATGCGTATCAGAACAAGAATGATCCCGAAAACACGATCATCTGGGCTGAGCGCATGCTCGAAGTCGACAAGACCAGCTACCAGGCCGGCCAGGCAATGCTGATGATTGCGAAGTCACTGGCGATCCGGACGCGCGAGTTCGATCTCGACAAGGAAGAGAAGCTCGGGCGAGCCGAAAAGCTGGCCAAGGAGGCTCAGGCCGTTTTCGCCAAGGCTCCCAAGCCCCGCCCCGACGTGCCGGACGATCAGTGGGAAGCTGCGAAGAGGGACGCCACTTCCTTCAGCCATGAAGCCCTTGGGTTAATCGCGCAAGTGCGCAAGAATCACGATGTCGCGATCGCCGAGTTCAAGCAGGCTGTGGAAATGGCTGCCCAGCCGGACCCTGGCGTGCTGTTCCGTCTGGCGACCTCATACGCAGCCGCGGGTAAGAACGCCGAGGCTCTTGCGACGTTTGACAAGGTGCTGGCGATGCCCAACCTGCATCCCACAATCAAATCGCTGGCGGAACAAGAGAAAGCAAAAATTTCTCAAGGCGGGAAGTAGCATCCCTGTATGAGCGCGGACCTGGAAGGCCTTGAAGCGGTACTCGGCTACAAGTTTCGAGACCGCTGTATTCTTCTCCGCGCTCTCACTCACAAATCCCGCCTCTCCGAGAAGAACTCTTCCACCGAAGCGGACAATGAGCAACTGGAATTCCTGGGAGACTCGATCCTGGGCTTCCTGGTGAGCGAAGCTCTCGTCCGCACCTACCCCGGATACCGGGAAGGACGGCTCTCCAAGCTCAAAGCGCATCTGGTGAGCGCTATTCACCTTCACAACATCGCCAATAAGCTGCGCCTCGGCGACTATCTGGTTCTTGGCCGCAGCGAGGAGATGAGCGGAGGACGAAAGAAGAAGGCTCTCCTCGCCAACGCACTCGAAGCCGTCATCGCTGCGATGTACCTGGATGGGGGCATGGAGCCGGCTCGCCGCTTCATAGAGGAACATTTCTTGGAGGAGTTCGATTCCCGCGACGTCGAAGCCGTCCATGTCAAAGACTACAAGAGCGAGCTACAGGAGGCAGCGCAGGCCCTGAAGCTGCCCCTGCCTCGATATTCCATCGTGAAGGAGGAGGGCCCGGAACACGCGAAAACCTTCACCGTAGAGGCGCGCATTGGGCGCGATCTGGTCCGTCAGGCCGAAGGGCCATCCAAGAAGAGCGCCGGGCAATTGGCTGCGCGCCTGCTGCTCGAAGGGCTCCGCTCATCCATGGGGCAGCAGTCGAAAGATGCCCCGGATACCCCGACGGAAGGCTGAACGCCTTACCCGTGGTGCCCTACCGCTGCTTCCTTCCGCTGCAATGGAATTCCGCACCGTACCAGAGCTGACTCCAGGGCAAATTCCGTCAAGCGCGAAGCGTCGTACTCCACGTGAATCGAATCGAGCGTCGGCGCCAGGCGCACCAAGTGAATCCCGTACACCGAGTGAGCACGGGCAATCGCATTCATGTCGGCTTCCGTCACCTGCCTCGTGAGGCCGAAGTCCTTTTCAACTTTGGTCATCCGGTTACAGAATAGCACTTGTCAGCCGTCAGTCCGAGGCGGGGACGGCTACGACGGCGTGTTCGCCCGCATTCTCCAGAGCGCCTGCCTCAGCATGCCCTGCCAGGCTTCGATGTCGCGTGCCGGCAGGTTCAGACGCCGGACCATCCGGCGGACCTTCTCCCTTGCAGAGCCCGCCGTCAGCGGCTTGATGTAGTCGCATTCCTCCAGCATCTCGATCAGCAGAAGCGTGAAGCGTTCCACCTCTGCGGCGGAAGCAGTCTCGACTGGTTCGGGCGCCCGCGCGGCTGCAGCCGAATCACGTAGCAGCTCGTACAGGCAGACAGCCACGGATTGACCGAGGTTCATCGATTCGTGTTCAGGCCGTGTCGGGATACGCATCAGGAAATGGCAGTGAGCCATATCCTGGTTCGACAGGCCGAACTTCTCAGATCCGAACAGCAGAGCCACCGTACCGCCGCCTTCGATATGACGACGAATCTCGCGTCCGCCGTATTCCAGGCGCCGCAGCGGATGCTCCAGCCGGCGGTGGCCCAGGGATGTCGTACCGACGACCAGAGTGCAGTCGTGTACTGCATCCGCGACGGAGGAGAACTGGACGGAATCCTGAAGCACTTTGGCGGCGCCGACTGCGGAACGAGCCTCCTGATAAGCCACGTCGTACGGGTTAACGACGCGAAGGTGCAGAAAGCCGAAGTTGCTCATGGCGCGCGCGGCGGCTCCGATATTCAGGGGATTCCTGGGAGCCACCAAGACGACGCGCAGTTTCGAAGGGTCGGTCAGCGCAGTTCTTCCATAATCTGGTCGAGAACCTCGCGGCTGGGACGTACCCGCTCCTCAGGCAGCGTCGCAAGAGGCTCGTCGACGATGTTCAGTATGTCAGTAAAATTATCGCGCCCGCTGTCCACATAGAGAATCCCCGTCAGAACTTCCCCGGTCTTCTGAGACTCGTGGAGCATCCGCACTGCTTCGAGCTTGTTCGTCGGGTCATAGTCACGATCCAGTTTTCTGAGGCGCAGCAGGCTTCCGTCATGAAGTCTCACATCGCGAGCCTCCCCTTCCGGAATCTCCACGTGAATCTCCTCGAAGTGCGGAATAAAGTCGATTTCGTGGAGGGGCTCCTCGTGATCCTTCATGTACGAATAGCTTTTCGTCGAGCCCTCATGATCGTTGAAGGCCACACAGGGCGAAATTACGTCGACGACGGATAATCCCTTATGCGCGATGCAGGTTTTCAGGATCGACTGAAGCTGCCTCTTGTCGCCGGAAAAGGACCGCGCGACGAGCGTTGCGCCGAGCTCGATGCCTGCAAGGCAAACATCGATCGGGGGAAGGTCGTTGACCACGCCCGTCTTCAGCTTCGAGCCCAGATCAGCGGTGGCCGAAAACTGCCCCTTCGTTAAGCCGTAAACACCGTTGTTCTCGATCACGTAGATCAACGGGACGTTCCGGCGAAGCATGTGCATGAACTGCCCCAAGCCGATTGAGGCCGTGTCGCCGTCGCCGGAAACCACAATGCCCAGCAGGTTCCGATTGGCCAACAGCGCGCCGGTTGCGACGGCGGGAGCCCGTCCGTGCACTGCATTGAAGCCGTGCGCCATGCCGAGGAAGTAGGCCGGCGACTTGGATGAGCAGCCAATGCCGGAGAACTTGGCTACCGACCAGGGCTCGATGCCCATCTCGTAGAAGCACTCGACGATGCGTTCGGAAATGGCATTGTGGCCGCATCCGGCGCAAAGCGTGGTCTTGCTCCCCCTGTATTGCAGGACGTCAAGACCGATTCGGTTCACCTTTTTTGGCGGCATAGGAGCAGTGGTGCTCATAATCCCTCCTGCCGGACGATGTCGTCGGTAACGGTGCGGGCATCGAGCGGCATGCCGCCGTAATACCGCACACTTCGCAGCCTCGCGATTTCTTCGGCTGCGAGTTCGAGGCGCATCAAAGACAATAGCTGCGCATCGCGGTTCTGATCGATCACATACACACGCTCGTGGCGTGACACAAAGTCGCTCAGGTCGCCGGTAAACGGATACGCCTTCAATCGCAGATAGCTGGTTTCGAGGCCATACTCACGCAGCAGCTGGTCGCGGCTCTCCTCGCATGCGTAGCGCGACGTGCCGCAGCAGATCAACCCGACGGAAGCCTTCTCATTGAGTACAACCTCGGGCTTGGGCACATGCTGCCGCATCGTCTCAAATTTCCGCGACAGACGATCCATGTTGTTGATATAGTCGTCCTCGCGCTCCGTGTACTGGGCCTTTTCATTGTGCCCGCTGCCGCGCGTGAAGTACGCAGCCTTCGGATGCTTTGTACCGGGCAGCGTCCGGTATCCGATGCCATCGCCGTCGACATCCGCATACCGGGCAAAGCCGTTGAGGCGGTTCAAATCCTCCTCCGTCAGGACCTTTCCTCTCGCGATCGGCGTTTCCGGATAGGGAAACGGATCCGACATCCAGTTGTTCATGCCGAGGTCGAGATCGGTCATCACGAACACTGGCGTCTGGAAGTGCTCGGCGAGATCGAAGGCCGTTCCCGCCATTGTGAAGCATTCCTCGGGCGATGAAGGGAACAGCATCGGATGACGGGTGTCCCCGTGGGACAGCACCGCATTCTTCAGCAGATCTCCCTGCATGGTCCGTGTCGGAAGTCCGGTGGAAGGCCCCACACGCTGGACGTCGAACACCACTGCCGGCACCTCGGCGTAGTAGCCGAGGCCCACAAACTCCGACATCAGGGAGATGCCGGGGCCAGCCGTAGCAGTCATTGCGCGGGCGCCGGCCCAGCCCGCCCCGATGACCATGCCGATCGAGGCAATTTCGTCCTCGGCCTGTACGACTGCGTAGGTCGCCTTGCCCGTCTCCTTGTCCACGCGGAACCGCTTCAAGTATCCAATCAGCGACTCGACGAGGGAAGATGACGGCGTGATCGGGTACCAGGTGACCACAGTGACGCCCGCGAACATGCAGCCGAGAGCTGTCGCTGCGTTGCCGTCAATGATAATTTTTCCTGCGGTCTGGTCCATCCGCTCTATGCGGAAGGGGTCCGTCTTCACCAGATTCTTCTCAGCAAAGTCGCGGCCTGCCAGTACTGCGTTCCAGTTCATCTCGGCCGCCTTCGCCTTCTTCGGACCGAATTGCTTGAACAGCGCCTTACGGATCTCGTCGAACTCGATCCCCAGCAGCCACCCAACCACTCCGTCGTAGATCATGTTCCGGACCAGCTTGCGGAGTTTCGCTTCGGGGCAGACGGGGCCGACCAGTTTGTCGAAGGGGACTGCATAAAAATGCAGATCGCTCCGCAGGGTATTCAGCTTGAGCGGCTCGTCATAGACGACAGCTGCGCCGGGTTCGAGCTTGGCCACATCCTCCTGAGCGGTCTCAGGATTCATCGCAACGAGAAAGTCGATTTCTTTCTTCCGCCCAATCCACCCGTGCTTGCTGGCCCGGATGGTGAACCACGTCGGCAATCCGGCGATGTTTGAGGGGAAGAGATTTTTCCCGGAAACCGGAACGCCCATCTGAAAGATGGACCGCATCAGTACGTTGTTAGCCGTTTGGCTGCCGGACCCGTTAACGGTAGCAACCTGTATGCTGAAGTCGTTGACTACGGCCTTCCCGTGCCCGTCAACAAACGGCTCGACGGAGGTCACTTGGGTGGTGGACATTGTAACTTCCTTGATGGAACCGCCCTCACCGGGGTGTCCCATTACGCAAAGATTATATGGGAATCAGCGAAAGGGCGCGGAACTTCTATTCTAGCATCCGCTGGCCTCCCCCTCGCGATTTGAATGAATTCCTGGAACTTTTTCCCGCCGTCAAAGGAATCAAATACGAGGGCAGTTGAGCGATCGAGGCGGGATGGATGAAACCGGCAGCGGCAGACAGCGACGCGGATCTGTTGCGGCGGGCCCTGTCGGGCGACGCCGAATCCTTCTCTGTCCTGTACCGGAGACGGCATGCCGCCGTATATCGATACGCTTTTCATATGTGCGGGTCGGAAGCAATCGCGGAGGACGTCACACAGGAGGTCTTTTTGGCGCTGCTGCGAGAAGGGCACGCCTATGAACCAGGGCGGGGCTCTCTGGCTTCCTACCTGATTGGAATCGCCCGGAATCAGGTTCTCCGCATCCTTGAGCGTGAGCGTGTGAGCGTTCCATTGATGGAGGAGGCGGAAGAGGAGCTCAGCACCGAGCGGTGGCTGGCCACCTCCGGCGACGTGCTCGCCCAGCTCACTCTCCAGCAGACTCTCGACGCGCTGCGTAAAGCCGTGCTGTCCTTGCCGCCTGCCTACCGCGAGGTGGTCGTCCTTTGCGATCTGGAGGAGATGAGCTACGCGCAGGCGGCCGAAACATTGAGTTGCGCCGTCGGAACGGTACGAAGCCGTCTGAGTCGCGCTCGGAAAATGCTGGTGGAGCGGATGCTCTCACGGGTGCAAAGCGCAAGGTGTCCGGCATGATGTGTCACGAACGAAGCGAAATATTGATGGAGATCGCGCGAAATGGCGCGATCAGCGAGGCAGTAAAGCAGGAGAGTCTCGAGCATTGCCAGCATTGCGCGACTTGCGCGGCAGAGCTCGAACGGCAGCGGGTCCTGACTGCCGGGCTGCGGGCTCTTCGTGACGCGAGCACCGCGCTTTCGGCGAGCCCTGCATTGGAACAGAAGCTTCGTGCCGTGTTCGAGCAGAGGCAGCAGAACAACCGGCCAGTGCGATGGGCCGCCGTGGCTGCCGGAGTCGCCGTCATTATCGCCATCTCATGGGGCGTCCTGAAACCGAGGCCTGTCGAGCAAGAATTCGGCTCGGCCGACCGCGTCGTTCAGGAGTTCATTCGGGTTCCATACAGAGAGGTGATTCCGCTTGAAGGTGGCTATGTCGTACGCGTGGAGATGCCTCGCTCGGCGCTCGTTACCTTTGGAGTGCCGACTTACGGACAAGGGACAGAGATGGTCCAGGCAGATCTTGTACTGGGCTTCGACGGCGTGGCTCACGCAGTGCGTGTCGTGCGCTGATCCACGCCGGGCGGCTGGGAGAAGGAAGGCAAAAGGAGGAAGGAAAAAGGAGACAAGCAGGATGCGAAACAATCCACTATCAATACGTCTTGACGGAATCAAACGGGCAGTTTGTGCAATTGGACTAGTATCTTTGCCGCTGGCCGCGCAGCAGCTACAGAACCAGATTGTGATTGTGGACTCGGGACCCGCTCCGCAGCAGGGCGTAGCTGCAAGACCAATGATGACGGTGATCGGAGCGGGAACACCCTTCGAGGGGAATTTGGTCAAAGGAGCGCCTTACTCGGCGGATGCTGTAACCGAGACAGTGCAGCGGCTCGCTGACGGCAATAAGATCACCAACAAGAGCACCTCCAGCATCTATCGCGATAGCGAAGGCCGGACCCGGCGGGAGATCGCCCTGAACAGCATTGGACCGTGGCCAGCCAAAGGAGCGGGAAAACAGATCATCTGGATCAATGATCCGGTTGCCAGAGTCAGCTATCAGTTGGATCCGGAGACGAAGACCGCCCGCAAGATGCCCATGGGCCTCGTGATTCCGGGGCCCGGCGCTCCCGGACCCGGCGGCGAGTTGCCGCCTCTGCCGCGGCTGCGGATGCCTCACCCTGGAGTCCCGACGACAATCACGGCGCACCGGATGAGCCCGGCGCACCCAAAGACAGAGAACCTCGGCAAGCGCAACATTGAAGGCGTCATCGCCGAGGGAATTCGCAGCACCGTCACCATCCCTGCCGGAGAGATTGGCAACGAGCAGCCGATTGAGATCGTTTCGGAACGCTGGTTCTCGGACGAGCTGAAGACCGCCGTGCTTACGAAAGTGAATGACCCTCGATTTGGCGAGACTACTTATCGACTGACGAATATAAGGCACGGAGAACCTCCCCGCGACCTGTTCGACGTACCGGCCGACTACAAAGTTGAGGAGCCTTCCGAGCCGGGAGCAAGACTCGAATACAAGATTAATGACTAACTCTTACCGCAGCTAGCATCTAAGAGGCGGGACGTCACGGCGTCCCGCCTTTTTTCTATCAGGCGTTATAGTGCGCAAGCGGTGACAGAATAGCGTATGGGAAAACCGGCGCTGCTAACGGTGGATGATGACCCTGAGGTATTGAGGTCGATCGAGAGGGACTTACGGCGGCGCTACGGGGCCAGTTATCGCATCCTTCGGGCGGATTCAGGGACAGCAGCCCTCGAAGCGCTGCGTCAACTCAAGCTACGAAACGACGAGGCGGCGCTGTTCCTTGTCGATCAACGAATGCCGGCGATGTCCGGCGTCGACTTTCTATCCGTGGCAAGTGATCTGTATCCGAAAGCCAAGCGGATTTTACTGACAGCGTATGCGGATACGAATGCAGCCATCAGCGCAATCAACGATGTAAAGGTAGATTACTACTTACTCAAGCCGTGGGATCCTCCTGAACAGAACCTGTACCCGGTCCTCGACGATGTTCTTGACGACTGGCGCTCGCAGTATCATCCCCGATTCGATGGAATCCGTCTCATCGGATACCGCTGGTCCCCTCACACTCATGCATTGAAGGACTTCCTCGGACGGAACCAGGTGCCTTTTCAGTGGCTGGATGTGGAAGCGCAGGTCACAGACCCGGAAACGGCGAGGCTCCTGAAGGCGCTTGGTCCGGACCGCGTCCGGTTTCCCATCGTTATTTATCCGGACGGCACAGTGGTCGAGAATCCGAGCGTAGACGATGTAGCGGCGAAGATTGGACACCGGACTCACGCCCTGACATCGTTCTATGACGTCGTGATTGTGGGCGGCGGTCCCGCCGGGCTGGCAGCCGCCGTTTACGCTGCATCGGAGGGCTTGAAAACAGTTCTCATTGAACGCGAGGCCCCGGGCGGGCAGGCCGGCCAAAGCTCTCGCATTGAGAACTATCTCGGCTTTCCCTCAGGTTTGAGCGGCCTCGATCTGGCCCGCCGCGCCGTATCGCAAGCCAAGCGGTTCGGAGTCGAGATCCTTTCACCGCAGGAAGCCGTAGGGTTGCGGGCGGAAGGACCGTACCGCATCGTGAAACTGCGCGATGGAAGCGAAGTAACAAGCCAGGCTGTGCTCATCGCAGCGGGGCTATCCTGGCGAACTCTGCCGATCCCCGGGATTGAAAAGTTACAGGGCCGGGGGGTCTACTATGGCGCCGCCTTGACGGAGGCTATCTCCTGCCGCAACGAAGACGTCTTCGTCGTCGGGGGAGCGAACTCCGCCGGGCAGGCAGCGATGCATTTCTCCGGCTACGCCCGGCAGGTCACCATGCTGGTCCGCGCCGACAGCCTGGAAAAGAGCATGTCGCAGTATCTCATCCGCCAGATCCAGGAAACCCCAAATATCCGTGTGGAATTGTCCACGGAAGTTGCCGGCGTCAAAGGCGAGGAGAAGCTGGAGGGTTTGACGCTGCTGAACCGCGTCACTGGCGAGGTGCGAGACGTCCCTGCCACATCGTTGTTTATCTTCATTGGGGCTGTACCGTGTACAGTATGGCTCCGGGGAGTGCTTCCATTGGACGAGCGCGGCTATATCCTGACGGGTCCTTATCTCCCTAAAGATGGCCGAAGGCCGAAAGGATGGTCGCTCGACCGGGATCCGTATCTTCTGGAAACCAACATTCCCGGCGTATTTTGCGCCGGCGACACTCGTCACGGGTCGGTCAAACGCGTAGCATCCGCTGTTGGCGAAGGCTCCATCTGCGTCCAGATGATCCACCAGTACCTCAGCCAGGTGCGATGATGCCGCCTGATCCTCATGGCGCAGGGCTCCTGCCAACGCTTTCAGAGGACGTGCTGCGCGAACTCGAGGAAGCCGGTGAAGTCCTCGATCTGAATGACGGCGACGCGCTGTTCCGGGAAGGCGACTGCGACTACCCGTTCTACGCAGTCCTCAGCGGGAAGGTCCGCATGACGAAGCAGTTCGGAAATGAGCAGAGACTCCTCGCGGTGCATGAGCGGGGCCATTTCGTGGGCGAAATGTCGATGCTCACCGGCGGCCCGGCTCTCGCGAGCGCCCACGCCCAGGGTCCGGCGCGAGTCACGCGGATTTGCATCGATGATCTTCGCAGGCTGGTGGCCGAGGATTCCCCCCTGGCCCAAACCCTGCTCGCCGCAATGGCCGGCCGTTCCCAGGACGTCGAGGCGCAGACGCGTCAGCAGGAGAAGCTTTCGGCCCTCGGGAAAATGGCCGCCGCGCTCACCCATGAGTTGAACAACCCCGCGGCGGCGGCGCAGCGGACCGGACAGGCTCTGCGTGCCGCGGTTTCGGACTTGCACCGCGACGCCATGCGCTATGACTGCCGATTTACCGACACAGAGCGCGAAAGCGTGCTCGCCCTTGCCGGCAGCCTGAGCGAGCGCCCCGTTGCCGTCGTCCAGCTTGACCCCCTCGAGCGCAGCGATCGCGAGGAGGAAATGACAGCCTGGCTCGACCTGCATGGCGTCAGCGACGGGTGGGCATTGTCGTCCACCCTCATAAGTGGAGGAGCCACCCTGGACGATCTTGAAAGGCTCGCAGGAGAGTTCCGGCCGGAGACACTTTCGATCGCCCTTCACTGGCTTCGCGGTTCACTCCAAGTGAAGGAACTGGCAACGGACCTTGAAGCAAGCGTCAGCCGGATTTCGGAGCTGGTTCGCAGCTTCAAGGACTACTCGTACATGGATCAGGCCTCGTTTCAGGAGATTGACATCCACGAGGGGATTGAAAGCACGCTCCGCATATTCGAGCCGAGGCTCAAAGGCGAGATCGAGGTAGTTCGGGATTACGACCTCGGCGCTCCCCGGATCTGCGCCTATGCCGGCGAACTGAATCAGGTTTGGACCAATCTCATCGACAACGCGATCGATGCCATGGCGGGCAAAGGCACTCTGACTGTGAGAACGGAGCGTAAGAACGACGGGGTTCTCGTAGAGATCGGAGACACCGGCCACGGCGTTGCGCCGGAGATTCAGGAGCGTATCTTCGAGCCCTTCTTCACGACCAAAGGAGTGGGCGAGGGGACCGGCCTGGGTCTTGATATCTGCTATCGCATTGTCTCGAAACGTCACGGCGGGTCGATCCGGCTGGCTTCCAAGCCGGGCGACACCCGCTTTCAGGTTTGGCTTCCGATTGAACCTCCAAAGGAGAAAGCGTAAGGAGCCCGGCATGGCGTGCGAGCATCTGGAACAAGCCCGGCCGGCGGAGCCGCGTACACAGGGTTGCGAGGAGTGCCTGAAGCTCGGCGATCGATGGGTCCACCTTCGCCTGTGCCTCACTTGCGGCCACGTCGGCTGCTGCGACTCCTCAAAGAACAAACACGCGACCAAACATTTTGAAGCGACCGGACATCCTGTCGTCCGCTCATTCGAGCCGGGCGAAACCTGGGGCTGGTGCTACATCGACCGCGAATTCAAAGACCGAGTCGGATAAGAGCCGGCCGGGCTCCCTTCTCTAACGGACGTGCGCGTCTTCCAGATAGGTGTAGCCGTGCATTCCGTCTTCGTAGAAGCGGAGCAGGCGTCCGGATTCCTCGTACCCGATCTTGCCCTCGCGAAGCGCCGCTTCCACGTCGCGGCGGAACTTCTCAATCAGCGTCCTCGAGTTGAATTGCACGTAGTCGAGCACTTCGCGTACGGTATCGCCCTGCACGACGGTATCGAGAATCACTTCACCGTTGTCGCCAAGCGTGATGTGGACGGCATTGGTATCGCCGAACAGATTGTGCAAATCGCCGAGGATCTCCTGATAGGCGCCCACGAGAAACGCTCCCAGGTAGTAGGGGCTCCCGTTGAAGGTGTGGAGCGGGAGCGTTCGCTTGACGTCCCTCCGGTCGATGAACTGATCCACCTTGCCATCGGAATCACAGGAGATGTCGCCTAGGACCGCTGGCCGCGTCGGCGGCTCGTCGAGCCGGTGCACCGGCATGATTGGAAAAAGCTGCTTGACGGCCCAGGAGTCCGGCATGCTCTGGAAGAGCGAGAAGTTGCAGAAATACGTGTCTGACAACATCGACTCCAGACCTTCGAGCTCCTCGGGGAAGTATTCGAGGTCCTTCGCCATGCGCAAGATCCGCCGGCAGATGCTCCAATACAGATTCTCAGCGATGCTGCGCTGATGAAGCGGAAGGTAGCCCAGGCTGAACAGGTTCAGAGCAGCGTCGAGAGACTGCTGCGCATCGTGGAAGCTCTCGAGCAGGTTCTTGGCGCTGAGCGAGCGGTAGGTCTCCAGGAGATCGATCAGCGGCTGCTCCACGTCATCCGGGAGTTCGGTGGGCACGTCCTGCTCGCCAAATCCGCTGACGCCGAGCACGTTGAAAACCAGCACGCTGTGGTAGGCCGCGACAGCACGTCCGCTTTCGGTGACGATGGTCGGATGAGGAACGTCGGCCTCGTCGCAGACGTTCTGCACGTGGTAGACAACATCCGCCGCATACTCCTGCAGCGTGTAATTGACGCTCGACTCGAAATCCGTCTGAGAACCGTCATAATCGATGCCGAGCCCGCCGCCTACATCGATGTACTGCAGGCCGGCGCCGGCGCGCTTGAGCTCAACGTAAATCCTGGCGCACTCGATGACCGCTGCCTTGATCTGGCGGATGTTCGTAATTTGACTGCCGAGGTGGAAGTGCAGCAGCTGCAGGCAGTCCTCCATGCCGAGCGACTTCAGCTGATTGAGGGCTCGCAGCGCCTCGGTCACCGTGAGGCCGAACTTCGAGCGGTAGCCGCCCGACGACTTCCAGCGGCCCGATCCGCGGCTTGCAAGCTTCAGGCGCAATCCAATGGTGGGCCGGACCCCCACGCGCTGGGAGTGCTTGATGATCAGGTCAAGTTCCGTGTACTTTTCGACAACGGGTATAATACGCCGCCCAATCTTCTGGGCCAGCATCACCATTTCAATATACTCGTCGTCCTTGAAGCCGTTGCAGAGAATCGGGGTGTCGTTGTCCGCCACACCGAGGACCGCGAGCAGCTCCGGCTTGGAGCCAGCCTCGAGGCCGAAGCCGTAGGGACGCCCGTAACGAAAGACTTCCTCCACGACCTGCCGCTGCTGGTTCACCTTGATGGGGTAGACGCAGATGTACTTGCCCTGGAAATTGTGCTCTGCAATCGCTGCCTGGAAGGCATCGTGCAGTTCCTGGATCCGGTGCTTGAGAATCTCGGCGAAGCGGATCAGGATCGGGAGATTAATGCCGCGCAGCACCAGGCTATCGACGAGATTCTTCAGATCGACCCGGCGGTTTGGCTCTTTGGTGGGATGGACCCACAGATGGCCGTTGTCGCCCACGGAGAAGTAGCCTTTTCCCCACGCGGCGACGTCATAGAGCTCAGCCGCGTCGGTGGTGGTCCATCGCTCCGTCGGCTCGTAGACCTGGCTCTCAGTGAGTTTCAGATTCAACTCTCGTTCTGCCTCCCGGAAAATTCAAGTGTCCTTCGAAACGGACGGGTGGGGCAACTGCCAATTGTGTCAAAAATCTGTTCTAGGACTCTGTTAATAATAGACGCTCTATCCCCGGCAGTGGGTGCGATCTAATTGCCTGATAGCACTCGGTCTGGAAGCATATCCACGGCACCGGCGGTTCCGATACAATCGTTGCCATGGCCGGACTCCTCGAGGGAAAAACTGCACTGGTTACGGGAGCCAGCAAGGGCGTGGGCAAGGGGATCGCCCTGGCTCTGGCGCGTGAAGGCTGCGACGTCGCCGTGAACTACAATTCTGACAGCAAAGGGGCAGAAGCAACCGTCGCGGAGATTTGCTCCGCCGGCCGTAGGGCGTTTGCCGTACAGGCCAACGTGGGCGTTTCAGCCGATGTCGACTCGATGTTCACCCAGGTCTTCGACAAGTTTCCCCGCCTCGACATTCTGGTGAACAACGCTGGAGTCCAGACCTGGAAGGAACTGCTGAACCTGACCGAAGCGGAATGGGATCGGGTCCTGAACACCAACTTGAAGGGCACGTTTCTCTGTACGCAACGGGCCGCCGCGCGGATGAAGGGCGCCGGAGGGGGGCGAATTATCAATATAGGCTCGGGCTGCAACAAGCTGGCCTTCCCCCGGCTGGTCGATTACACCTCAAGCAAAGGCGGCATCGAGCAGTTCACCAAAGTAGCGGCGGTAGAGCTCGGGAAGTACAACATTACGGTCAACTGCGTCGCGCCCGGCGCCGTCGAGATCGAGCGGACCAAGGAGGAAGCCGGCGATTACGCAGGCACCTGGAGCAAGCTCACTCCGCTTGGGCGAGTCGGACTGCCGGATGACATCGGAAGGGCGGTCGTATTCTTCGCCGGACCGCTGGCAGACTTCGTCACCGGACAGACTCTTTGGGTCGACGGAGGCCTTTTCAGCAAGCCGCATTGGCCCTACGAACTGTAGGGATGCAGTTCAGCGCGTCTCGTAGCGGGTTGAAGTGTGCCTGCGCCCGTCCGCTGCGCTGTTGTTGGATTTCAGGGTGCGATATGCTATAGATTGAATCTTACCGAGTCAGAGTCCTGTAAGGTCTTTAATAGAAAAGGAGTTATCCGGAATGGCATACGTAATCGCAGAACCCTGCATTGGAACGAAAGATACCGCCTGCGTTGACGCCTGTCCGGTAGACTGCATTCACCCGAAGAAAGACGACGCCAAGTACGAAACCGAGGAGATGCTGTACATCGATCCGGTCGAGTGTATTGATTGTGGAGCCTGTGTTCCCGTTTGCCCCGTGTCCGCCATCTTCGCGCTGGATGATCTGCCGGAAAAGTGGGCAAGCTTTGCGCAGAGGAACGCCGCCTACTTCGGCCGATAAGCCACAGCATCCCTCCGCTCGATCAGCTTCGATACACGGCGCGGGCGACGTCAGTTTCCCAGACCGTTACCTGCGCCACCCTCACTTCGTTTTCCCGATTCCCCTTGGCCAGTTCCTTGGCAATCTCTTCATGGAAGTACCGGGCCATATTTTCGACAGAAGGGTTCAGCACGTCAAACGGCGGCACTTCGTTGATGAACACGTGATCGAGCCGGCTGACGACGTCCGCTATCAGCTTCTGGACTTCCACAAAATCCACCAGCAGGCCTGCTGAGTCCAGCTCCTCGCCCTGAAACACCACCTCGACCCGAAAGTTATGGCCGTGGACGTTCTCACACCCGCCGCGATAGTTCCTCAGCGCATGGCCCGCAGCAAACACGTGTTCCACGGCAACTTCATACATAGAAAAAGCTCTCCACGTCCCTCAATTCCGTCGTGAATTTATAGTCTGGCAGGCTGTCGAAGAACACCTGCCCGTACCTCTGCCGTGTGATTCGATTGTCCAGTAGAACAAGGACGCCGCGATCGGACCGACTGCGGATCAATCGGCCAAATCCCTGCTTCAAGGCGATGGCGGCCTGGGGGATCTGGTAGTCGTAGAAGGGATTGCCGCCCTCTTCCCGGATATTCCGGATGCGCGCTTCGACCACCGGATCGCTCGGTACGGCGAAAGGCAGCTTATCAATAATAACGCAGCTTAGACGTTCCCCCGGCACGTCGACGCCCTGCCAGAACGAGGCCGTCGCGAACAGGACGGCGTTCGGGGTCTCAAGGAACTCCTCAAGCAGCGCGTGCCTGGGACCGGTTCCCTGCAGCAGAACCGGATATTCGATGCAAAGGGAAACGATGTCGTAGGCAACACGCATCTGCTGGTAGCTGGTGAACAAAACAAAGGCGCGCCCTCGCGAGACGTTCAGAACCCGGACAATCTCGTCGGATGCCGCGCGCGTGAAGCCCGGACTCCGGGGATCCGGGAGATGCTGCGGCACGTAGAGCAGCGCCTGCTCCTGATAATCGAAATGACTGGGAACCACGAGGGACCGCGCAGCGGGGATGCCGAGCCGCTTTTCTGTGAACTCAAACCCTCCCGCGACGGCTAAGGTCGCGGAGGTCAGGATGACGGAGTCGACGCGGTCGAACAGCCTTGCCGAGAGGATGTTGGCCACGTCAATCGGCGTTGCCTGAAGGTAGCATCCGCGGCCTCTCCGCTCGATCCAGTACACGTAGGAGCGTTCCCGAGCCTCGATCCAGAAGGCCAGGCGCTCGGCAAGCTCCCGGGAGCGGCGAAAGAGGGGAAGAACCTCCTCCGTCGCGTCCTTCACAAGCTGTAAGTTCGCGCCCACCAGCTCGAGAACTCGCAGCAGGTCGAAGTAATGCTCCTCGTACTTTTCAAGAAACGCCTCCTGCTCATGAAAGCCCCGCCTCCCTTCCCCCTCCGGGAAAAGGCCGAAGAAGCGCTCGGCGTGGTCTTCGAGCATCGCAAGCGAGCGGTCCAGCTCAGCCGATCCAAAGTTCTTCCTGCGCGCGACAGTAGCGATGTCTCTCCTGAGATCCTGGAACTGATGGTTACTTACGGAGATGCCGAAGTACTGGCCCGCAACGTCCTCGATTTCGTGCGCTTCGTCGAAAATGACGGCTGAGTATTCAGGGATGATTCCGCCGTAATCCTCTTCCTTGACGGCGAGGTCGGCAAAAAAGAGATGGTGATTGACGATGATGATGTCGCTTTCGAGCGCGCGCTGATGCATCAGCGTAATGAAGCACCGCTCGAACTGCTTGCATTTCTGGCCGGTGCAGAGGTCTCTGCGAGCGTCGAGCTTCGCCCAGGCCGTGGACCCCTCGGGGAGTGTGCGCACTTCCGCACGATCCCCTGTTTCCGTCGTCTTCTCCCACTCGCGGATGATCTGGAAGTCGGCCACTTCCTCCAGCCCGCTCAGCACCGGTTCCCGTTCGGCATCATAGACCTTCTGGCGGCAGACGTAGTTGTTCCGGCCCTTCATGTAGGTGACCCGCAACGGCTGGTCGAAGACTTTGGCGAGAAAGGGAACGTCTTTGTAGAAAAGCTGCTCCTGCAGGTTCAGCGTGCCGGTGGAGATGACAATCCGCTTGCCAGAGAGGATCGCAGGCACCAGATAGGCGAGCGTCTTGCCGGTGCCAGTTCCCGCCTCGACAATCAGGTGTCTCTTGTCGGCGAGGGCGGCTTCCACTGCCTCCGCCATTTCCAATTGGCCGGAACGGAACTCGTAGTTCGGATGCCAGCGGGAAAGCAGTCCATTGCGCCCGAAGAAGTGGCGGACCCGAGAAACGCGCGTTGAGGGAGTCACCTGCTACTCACAGTATACGAAGGCAAGTAACAGGGGCGGCGGGAGGGAAAGCGGCCGGGCGCGCTGCTCCGGCCGCGATCGGATCATGACGTCTTACAGACCCTTCTTTCCGAGGAAGGAAATGAGGTCGACAATGCGGTTGGAGTAGCCCCACTCATTGTCGTACCAGGAAACAACCTTTGCCAGGTTGCCGCCGAGCACCTTCGTCATCTGCGCGTCGACGATGGAGCTGTTCGGGTTCTTTAGCATGTCCGAGGAGACCACGGGATCTTCCGTGTAAGCGAGGATACCCTTCAGCGGTCCTTCCGCAGCTTCCTTCAACGCAGCATTAATTTCCTCCGCAGTGACCGTCTTGCTCATCACGGCGACCAGGTCGACGACAGAGACGTCCGGCGTGGGCACGCGCATTGCGTAGCCGTCCAGCTTGCCCTTCAACTCCGGAATCACCAGGCCGATAGCCTTTGCCGCGCCCGTCGTCGTTGGAATCATGTTAATGGCGGCGGCGCGAGCCCGGCGTAGGTCCTTGTGGGGGAAGTCCAGCACGTTCTGGTCGTTCGTGTAGCTGTGAATTGTCGTCATCGAGCCCTTCTCGATGCCGAACTTTTCATGCAGGACTTTCGCGAGCGGAGCCAGACAGTTGGTCGTGCAGGAGGCGTTCGAAATGACGTTGTGCTTCGCCGGATCGTAGCATTGCTCATTCACGCCCAGGACGATCGTGATGTCCTCATTCTTCGCCGGGGCGGAAATGATCACCTTCTTCACCGACCCCTTCAGGTGCTTTGCGGCTTGTTCGGCGTCCGTGAACCTGCCGGTTGACTCGACAACGACCTGCGTCCCAAGGGAAGACCAATCGATTTCCGCCGGATCCTTCGTGGCGAAGACCTTGATCTTCTTGCCGCCGACGTTGATGCTGTCGCCTTCGGCGGTGACGGGCTCAGTGAGGGGCCCAAGAATCGAGTCGTACTTCAGCAGGTGCGCCAGAGTCTTGGTGTCCGTTAAATCATTGGCCGCGACAAACTCAATGTCCGGGTTGTTTAATCCTGCGCGGACCACATTGCGACCAATACGGCCGAAGCCGTTAATACCTACTTTAATAGCCATTGCGGGTATCCTCTCTGCGTGTTAGGGAAAGTCATCTTAATGATAGCAAATGATAGACTTCCCCACACGTATTTCGGATCTCTATGTCCTTTAAGCGGGCGCCGGAAAGAGGTCACTGCACCGGCGGGAGCGGAGGAGCCGTGGAGCCTCCCAGGTTTGCGTACGTGTCTTTCACCTTCACTACGGTCTGTCCCTTGAAAGTGACGAAAGTGATCTTGCCAGGGGGCTGTCCGTAAATCCAGTCTTCGTAGTCCAGGCCGTCTCGAGACTCGCGGATCTTGTCCCGCGGCCGTCCAACCGCCAGGATGACCTGCTCGCGGTCCATGCCTTCGACGACCTTTTTCTGTTTGATCGCCTCCTGAATCGGCGCAGGGAGGGTTTCAATGTAAAGCTCGGTGGCGGTTCGCTGCTCAAAGTCCAGAATCGGCTTCAGAAGCTTCTTAATCTCGGAAGCCGGAACAGCGGGCACATGGTCCGGGAACACCAGGGCAATGGAAGTTCCGGTGGCGCGTGGTCCGTCGTTGCGTGAGACCGGCGTCGTCCGTGTGCCCATGCCGACCTCAATCCGCTCATACCACTTCTTCTTGAGCTTGAGGCCTCCGTCCAGCTCAAAGACGATCTTCTTGTCGTCGATGTCGACTTTGGTCACTTGAACCATGTCGCCGACTCGCGCCGCCGGGCCAAATTCTCTACCCGCTTCGTTCCACGCCGCCTTATCCCACTCGCCGGTGCTCTTAAATTCGAGAGGCTTCTTGGACCGGGGGAGGACGATTTTGGCGGTCGCGTATTCCGCGCTCAGCCCGCGAATGAGCTCGATGCGCTCCTCGTCGGTAAGTTTCTTGCTTCCACCCCAGAGCAGGACGGCTGCGCACAGTGTCAGGACAACGAGACGCATTCAGTCCTCCTGAAGACTGGGGACGAGGTAGGCTGGCTGACGTTCAATCGGCGCCTTGTGGAGGTAAAGGAACAGCAAAGCGACGATGGGGAGGGTAAGAAGACTGGCTTCGGGACCATATTCACCACCGCTCCAGAGCTCACCGATGTTCCAGTGCATGGCGTAGCCCGTCACTCCCATTGTAAACCCGCTCAACTTGACCCCGAAGAACGGAAATGTCCAGTTCCAGCCGAAGTGCAGGCCGATTGCGAGCCACAGGTCGCCCGACCGCAGAAAGGCGTACCCCAGCAAGATGCCCCAAGCCGTTGTGTTGATAAACCCTAGGAGGGAGAAGTTGAGATTGGCCCCATGGGCGAGTCCGAAGATCACCCCGACCGGGAGAATCGTTGCAAAGGGGCCGAGGTAGTTCATGAGCACCTGGAACCCGTAGCCTCGAAACAGCATCTCCTCTCCCACGGCGGCGAAGAGCAGAACCAGGCTGACAAAGAACATGGCGCCGAGGCCGGAGGCAGCATTCGCATCCGGCTTCAGCTCTGAAACGCCGGCGAGCAGAGGCGGCAGTACCGCCAGCAGGGCTGCTCCAATCCCTCCCGCAACCCCGTAGGCGAGATGCCGCACAGAGGGAGGGCCCCAGCCAAGGCCGATATCGGAAAGGTTGCCGCGCTCGTAGATCCGCAGCACGATAGCGTTGGCGACAGCGGCAGCGGAAAAGGTGCCTAGCGCAGCGGCAATGAAATAGCCTCCGATCGGAAGCAAGAGAGGCGGAAAGAACGCAAGCCCGGCAATCTCCAGAAACGCAAAAATCAGGATGCGTAAGAGGACGCCCGCCTTTGTTCTCCCGGCGGCCACCACCTACCTCGTCCGTTTTGCGCCGTCCGGAAGCACTTTCACTCGCACTCCATGGGGCGCTACCTTAACGTCGAGCACTTCCGCCCCTTCAGCGGCAATCAGCGACGATACCCGTTCCTTCGCGCCCGGCTCAACAAGGAAGAAAACACACCCGCCGCCGCCGGCGCCGCAGACCTTCGCTCCTTTTGCGCCGGCGCGCCGGGTGACTTCCACTAACCGGTCGATGAGCGGCGTGGTGATCCCGGGCGCATTCTTCTTGCGGTGAGACCACTCTTCACGAAGCAGGCGGCCGACCTCGGCCCAATCCTTCTTCTCAATTGCCTCTTTCATCCCGTAGGCGATCGAAGCGATCCGCTCAAAGTTTCGATGAACGCCCGTATCGCCATCGATGTAGGCCTTCGTGACCTCCCAATTGTTGATTCCGGAGTTGCGCGGCTCACCCGTATACGCAAGGACGATCCGCTGGTTCAAGTCATCGAGATCCACGTCGATCGCCCGGCGGTGAAGGCCGTCCGGCCGCAGCTCGATCACGCTGACTCCGCCGTACATCGCAGGATAGTAATCCTGGCAGCCGGTCGGGACGCGAATGATCTGAGACTCCACGTTCTGGGCGATCTCACGGATCTTCTCGATCGAGTAGCGCCGTTCGGTGAGACGGTTCAGCGCACTGCACAGAGAGATGATCAGGGACGACGATCCGGAGATCCCGGCTCCGGCAGGAGCTTCGGAATGAGTCTCCACCTCTAAGCCGGTCTCAGGACGGAAGAACTTCAAGACCCAGGCAGGCAGCGGCAGCTTGTGCTTCCTGGCGGCGCATAACGCGTCGAAGTTCTCGTATTCCTCCTGCAGGCCAAGGTCCCGGGAGCGCAGGATGATCCGGCAGTCCTTCCGGGTTTGCAGCACGCAGCTCGTGTATCGGTCGACGGCAAAATTAACAGTGACAGAGTTTTTGTGATACAGGTACAGCGGCCAGATATCAAGCGTGCCGCCCGCAAGATCCACCCGGCAAGCGGCTCTGGAAGTGATTTTCATAGCGGAAGCAAAGGAATACTATATCGCGCACGGCAGCCGGAATCCTACTCGCAGGCATACTAGTTCCGCCGTACGGGTACCCCGCAGACGGGCAGCCAGGCGCGGGACAAAATTAGACACCCTAATAGTTCTAGGGCAAAATGGTAAGGCTGGGAAGTACTAACGATCAGGGCGTAAGGGGCCGATAGAGAGGCATATGCAAGATCGGCGAATCGAACCGAGGATGCTGTGTGCGGATCTAGTCGAGGTGCAGTGGAGGGATAAGAATGGCAAGCTCCGCAGGGCTATCGCAAATCTCGAAGACATTTCTCTGTCTGGAGCATGCGTTCAATTGGAGGTAGCCATCCCTCTGAACACCACCCTGCGCATCGTCCATGGAAAGGGTGCGCTGCACGGCCAGGTTCGCTATTGCGTCTACCGGGAAATCGGTTACTTCCTGGGAATCGAGTTCGACCCTGACTGCAAGTGGTCCCAAAGCAACTTCCGTCCCCAGCACCTGCTGGATCCCCGTAAGCTGGTTGCTCGAACCCAGCAACAGGCGAGCGATCAGCACACAGCCTGACCGCGCGGTCTTTGGCCGGCTGGGGCTGGCACGGCGCCCCTCAGTAATTCAGGAGCCACCGCGCCTTTTCGACAATCTTCGCCGCATTGGGGAGGAACGCCTCCTCAAGCGGCGGGCTGTAGGGAACCGGGACATCCGGGGCAGCGATTCGAACCACGGGGCCATCCAGCGAATCAAAAGCCTTTTCCGTGATCCTTGCCGCGATTTCCGCTCCAACTCCGCCGGTTAGCGTGGCTTCATGAAGGACGATGACCTTGGAGGTCTTCCTGACGCTCTCGAGGATCGTTTCCTCGTCGATCGGCAGGACCGTCCTGAGGTCTACAATCTCGACCGAAATTCCCTCCCCTGCCAACTGATTGGCTGCCTCGTCCGCCTCATAGACCATCGCCCCGTAGGTAATGATGGACAAGTCCGAGCCTTCTCTGAAGACGCGCGCCTTCCCAATCGGTACTGTATAGTCGCCTTTGGGAATCTCTTCCTTGATCCGGCGGTAAAGGGCTTTGTGCTCGAAGAAAATGCACGGATCGTCGTCACGAATCGCCGCTTTAATCAGTCCCTTGGCGTCATAGGCCGTTGCCGGACAGATCACCTTGAGGCCGGGTGTGTGAACGAACCAGGCCTCCGGGTTTTGCGAATGGAAGGGCCCGCCATGAATGCCGCCGCCCGACGGGGCACGTACCACAATCGGGACCGGAGCGTTCCAGCGATAACGGCACTTTGCCGCGAAGTTCACAATCTGGTCGAAGGCGCAGCTAATGAAATCTGCGAACTGAATTTCAGCCACGGGACGCAAGCCGTTGAAGCTCGCTCCGATCGCGGCGCCGACGATCGCCGATTCGGAGATCGGTGTGTCAACAACACGGCGCTCACCGAACCGCTCCAGCATGCCCGCCGTAATTTTGAAGGCTCCGCCGTAGACGCCGATGTCCTCTCCGAGCAGGAAGACGTTCTCGTCCCGCTCCATCTCCTCCCAGATTCCCTCTCGAATCGCTTCCAGGTAGGTCGTCGGCATGGGTTACTCCGCGTAGACGCCTTGTGTAAGAGTGGCAGGATCAGGGTAAGGGCTCTTTTCCGCCCACTCGATCGCGGCATCCACTTCATCCCGGATGCCGGCGTTCATCTCGTCGATCGTGGAACGGTCCGCCCAGCCGCGTTCGAGCATCAACGTTTCCAGCCGGCGGATCGGGTCCTTCGCTTCCCACTCCTTCCAAAGGTGCGCCGGAACATAGCTTGCTGAGTCGTGCGCAGAGTGCCCTGTCATGCGGAAAGTCTTGCACTCGATCATGTACGGACCGAAGCCGCGGCGGGCGTGTTCGGCCGCACGCAGCGCCGCATGATAGACAGCGAACACATCGTTGCCGTCGACAATCTCCGCCGGAATACCGTAGCCCGGCCCGCGATCCGCTACATTCGCGCAGGCCATCTGCTTCTCGAGCGGGGTTGAGTAGGCGTATTGATTGTTGTTGCAGATCAGGACCAGCGGAAGCCTTTGCACGGCTGCCAGATTGATGCCCTCGTGCCAGTCGCCTCTGCTCGTCGCCCCGTCGCCGAAGAACACGAAGGCAATGTCCTTCGTGCCCTTGTACTTCAAGGCAAAGGCCGATCCGGCTGCAACGGGAATCGAGGCGGCCATTGCGCTGATGATGGCGACAATCTTCAGGTTGAGGTCGCCCATGTGCATGTTGCCGTCGCGTCCCTTTGTGAGGCCGCCGACGCGTCCCATGTACTGTGCGAATACCTGCCGGGGGTGAACTCCGCGAATGAAATAGAGTCCGAGATCCCGGTGACATGGATAGAGCATGTCATCGGGTTTCGCGGCCATGCCAGCACCGACACAAATGGCCTCCTGCCCGCGGCCGACGTAGACGCCTCCGAGAATCTTGCCCTGTCGGTACAGCTTGCGCTCGATGCGATCTTCTACCTCACGCATCAGCGACATGTGGTAGAGAAAACGACGCGCAAGCTCAGCTTGTTCCGAGCTGTCTGCGGCTTCCTGGAGGGTGATGGATGTTGCTCGATTTACGGCTGCCATGTCGAAGTACTCCGCGGACGCCAGTCCAAAGGACTTAGTATAGCCTTTTCAAGCGATCCGTCTTACAACCAGTCTTGCAGGACGCAGAATGAGCGGGGGTTTTGAGTAGCCGGAGCCGGGTCTGGCTCCGGCCGCAACGACGCTCAGATGAATTTGTATTGACCGGGCACCGGCAAGGGCGGGACTTCCATCTTGAGATCGTAGTCGAAAGCCTTTGGCATCAGGTCCAGTTTGGAATTCATGATCATGTCCCACGTCACTTCGATCCCCGAATAGGCGGATTCGCGGGCCATGATGCACGTCATCGTGCTTTCGGCCACCGCCATGGCGTGATTGATGTAGGGGCCGTCGCCGCGAATGCTGTTGACCAGCGCAGTATGTTCCGCAACATACGGATTCGCTTTCCGTTCGCCCATGTCGTGCACGTTGCTTCGCCCCTTGGTGCCGACAACCAGCTCACTGACGTTGTTGTGGAGCCCGCGCGGGAACTGGCGGCAGTAGCTGGACAGGCGCACGCCATTCGGATACTCAAAGTCGGCCGCAATGTGATCGTAGATGTTCCCGTGCACCTCGTCGCGGGGACGCCAGACAGCTCCGCCGGTCGCGACGACCTTCACGGGGTGAGTCCCCATGACCCAGTTGATGACATCGATGTTGTGCAGGTGCTGCTCTACAATCTGGTCGCCGCAAATCCAGACGTAGGAGTACCAGTTGCGGTGCTGCCAGGTCATGTCGCCCCACTTCGGGTCGCGTCCCTTGGGCTGCTGGATGACCGGC
>Ga0207874_1000853_pt1 | contig 39983 bp, 34 predicted proteins | sample HigsolmetaAR201D_FD_184833 | JGI IMG/M metagenome (GOLD analysis project Ga0207874, IMG submission 184833) | Ionic liquid and high solid enriched microbial communities from the Joint BioEnergy Institute, USA - AR20-1-D (SPAdes) (version 2) ...
TGCTCATGTACGCGGACCGCGAGACCCAGGCGATGCGCGCCGCGATCCAGGAGACCGAGCGCCGCCGCAAGATCCAGCTCGCCTACAACGCCGAGCACGGGATCACGCCCGAGACGGTGCAGAAGGGCATCTCCGACATCTCGGAGTTCCTCTCGCTCGACTCGAAGACCTCACCGGGCCGCCGGCGCCGGGTGCGTGGCGCCGACGGCGACGAGTTCTCAAGCCCCGAGGACCTCGAGAAGCTGATCGTCGAGCTCGAGGAGGAGATGATGGCCGCGGCCGAGGACCTGCGCTTCGAGGAGGCCGCCCGGATCCGCGACGAGCTCAAGGAGCTGCGTCGGGATCTGGAGGGCCTGCGCGCCTGAGCATGCAGACTCCTCTGCTCTGGTCTGGCTGATCCGCGACGAGCGTGAGTCGAAGGCACTGCGAGCGTTCCTGGGGGTGTCGGCCTGCTCAGCAGCGCATTGGTGCTGACCGGGGTTCCGCGGGCGGTGAGACGTGCTGCCTCCCTCGATCCGGAGCTGCCGCTCGATCTGCTGGCCGGCCGGGCGGCCGCCGTGATCGATGCGGTCGCGCTGCACCTCCTCGACCGCGCGCTGCTTGGCACGGCGGGCTCAAGCGCTCGCAGCGGGCGTCGTCGCAGTGGCGCGGGCGCCTTCGCGTCAGGGGCGAGAGCGGATCACGGGGACGCTCTTCCTCTGCAACGACCGGTTCGTGCCCGACCCCGGGCGCGGCGGCTGCCGCCCGCGACGCAAAGCCGGCCCGCCCCTGCCGGTGATCGGCGCGTCGTCGCGTCGATGAGTCGATGCCGCGCTCGCCTGCACGCCCAACCGAACGATTCCCGAGCCAGGTCACGAGCCCGGCTGGTTTCACTCTGCCCTCGGCGTAACGGTGTGGGCGGATGGCGGGCATACACTTGTGCGGTTCTAGCTATACATGGTAAGGTCGATATCCGTCCCCGTCAGGGGTGCCTATCGGTGGAGGAGACTGCAATGCGGGACCGTGAACCGCATCACGATCGACTTCAGCCGTCAGGGGTGCCTATCGGTGGAGGAGACTGCAATGCTCAGTAGACGCGCCCTTTCGATCCTTATTGGCCTCGTTCTCGTTCCCGTACCGGTCGCTCTAGCGTTGGCGGGCGAGGACGATGGTCCGCCCGAGCTAGCGGCCATGTCCAACCCCGATGATCCGCCCACGCGGGCGGAGCGAGCACAGTACGGTGAGCTTCTTCGCCAGGCGACTGAGCTTCCGGACGGCGACGACGATCCAAGCACCCGGCTCGCCGAGCTTCCAGACGGCACACAGATCAGCATCAATCTGTCTGGGTCACCTCATACCCTCAGGGATTTAACTCTCGATGAGCTGGCCGTCAAGTGGTATGGCGCGAGCGAGGCCAGCGATGGTCACCAGCGACGATAGTCGCGGCGAGCGCACGCTGGTCACCACGCTGACGAAGAAGATGGCCGAGGACCTCACCGGGTATCTGCTTGAGCACGGCTTCCGCGTGCGCTACCTGCACTCCGAGGTCGACACGCTCGAGCGCATCCAGATCATCCGCGACCTACGCCTCGGCGAGTACGACGTGCTCGTCGGCGTTAACCTGCTGCGCGAGGGGCTTGACCTCCCCGAGGTCTCGCTCGTGGCGATCCTCGACGCCGACAAGGAGGGCTTCCTGCGCGGTGAGACCTCGCTGATCCAGACGATCGGCCGCGCCGCGCGCAACGTCGACGGCCGCGTGCTGATGTACGCGGATCGCGAGACGCAGGCAATGCGCGCCGCGCTGCAGGAGACCGAGCGCCGCCGCAAGATCCAGCTCGCCTACAACGCCGAGCACGGGATCACCCCCGAGACCGTGCAGAAGGGGATCTCCGACATCTCGGAGTTCCTCTCGCTCGACTCGAAGACCTCGCCCGCGCGCCGCCGCCGGGTGCGCGGCGCCGACGGCGAGGAGTTCTCGACGCCCGAGGAGCTCGAGAAGCTGATCGTCGAGCTCGAGGAGGAGATGATGGCCGCCGCCGAGGACCTGCGCTTCGAGGAGGCGGCGCGCATCCGCGACGAGCTCAAGGAGCTGCGCCGCGACCTCGATGGCCTGCGCGCCGGCGCCTGAGGCGCCGGGGCAACGGCCGGTCCGGGCGGTATCTTCCCAGGGCGGAAAGCAGGGACGCTTTCGCATGGTGCGGCTTGGACGACCGACACTGTGGGGATTGCTTGCGCTGGCCGCGGCGTGGCTGGGCCTCGCGGCGAGCGCGCACGGCGCCGACCGCTTCGACGTGCTCGAGGTGAACGCGCGCGGCCCGCTGCAGCCCGTGAAGGGCAGCGACGGGCGCCGGCACCTCGTCTACGAGCTGCGCCTGCAGAACCTCTCGGCCCAGTTCGCGGTCGAGGTCGAGCGCGTCGACATCGTCGACGCCAAGCGCGGCCGCACGGTCGCGTCGCTCGCGGGCGCGGCGCTCGCCGAGGACATGAACCTGGGCGACCCGTTCGCAGCCATCGGGACCACCGTGCTCGAGCCCGCCCAGGCGGCGACCGTCTGGCTACATCCGTCGTTCGCGGGGCGCGTGCCGCGCGCGATCAGGCACGTGATCCACGTGGCGCCGGCGACGGGCGTCGATCCCGCCGCCTTCGACCTGCGCTACGGCCGCCGCGTGGCGACCGGGCGCCAGCGCGTCGACACCCGGCCGCCGCTGCTCGTGCGCTCGCCGCTGCGCGGCAGGCGCTACGTCGCGATCAGCGGCTGCTGCACGAGCCGCCACGCGCGCTCGGCCCTCGCGGTCGGCGCCCACCAGCGGGTCTCGCAGCGCTTCGCCGTCGACTGGGTCCGGGTCGACGCCGGCGGGCTCCCGCACCGAGGCGACGGGTCGAAGCTCCGCCAGCACCACATCTACGGCGAGCCGATCCACGCCGCCGCGCCCGGCCGCGTCGTGCGCGCCGTCGACCGCTTCCCCGACACCCCGCCCGGCGAGCGCACCGATGAGACCGTGACGCCGCGCCGCGCGGCCGGCAACCACGTGATCATCCGGCACGGCCCGGGGCGGTTCGCGCTCTACGCCCACATCAAGCCCGGGACGGTCAAGGTGAAGCCGGGCCAGCGGGTGCGCGCCGGCCAGGTGATCGGGCGCGTCGGCAGCTCGGGCAACTCCGACGCCCCGCACCTGCACTTCCACCTGGCGGACCGCCCGTCGCCGCTCGCCGCGGAGGGCGTGCCGTACCGCTACCGCCGCTACCGGCTGCAGGGACGCGTGAACGACGCCGACGAGGTCGTGTGGTTCGCGCGCGAGCGCAAGCGGCGCGCGAGCCTGCCGCTCGGCGACACCGTCGCGGCGTTCCCGTGAGCGCCTAGGCGCCGCCCGGCCCGGCGCCCGGCGGGCCCGCCGCCCCCGGGACCTCGAGCTCGCCCGCCGCGCGCACGCCCCGGTCGCGCTCCATCGGCTTCACCCAGAGCTCCTCGATCAGGATCACGATCGCCGAGAGGATCGGCACGGCGACGAACAGGCCGATGAAGCCGAACAGCTGGCCGACGACGATCACGCCGATCGCGATCAGGGCGGGGTGGAGCTTCACCCGCTGGGCCATGATCAGCGGGATGATCACGTTGCCCTCGATCTGCTGGACGATGATGTAGATGCCCAGCGCGAGCAGCGCCTTCGTGGGCGAGTCGGCGAGCGCGAACAGGGTGACGGGGATCGCGCCCAGCACGGCGCCGAAGTAGGGGATGACCACGAGCAGGGCCGAGAAGACCGCGAAGAAGATCGCGAAGTCGAGGCCGATCAGGGTCAGCCCGAGGTAGAGCAGGCTGCCGGTGACCAGCATGTCGGCGGCCACGCCGTGCAGCCAGCCGATCCACGCCCGGCGCAACCGCTCGATCACCCGCGCCGCGGCGTCGCGGCGCTCCGGCGGGAACAGCGAGAGCACGCCGTCGATCAGGGGCTCGGGGCGGACGGCGATGTAGTACGCCGTGATCAGCATGAAGACGAGCGCGGCGAGGATGCCCGCGATGCTCAGGCCCAGCGAGGTCAGGGGGCCGATCAGCGTCTCCGGGTCCTCGGTGTAGCTCTCGAGGAAGTTCTGCGCCTCCCTGCCGACCTCGCTCGGGTCCACGTTGACGATCTCGCCGATGCGCTCCTCGAGCTCGGTCACCACGTCGGGCACGGAGTCGACGAACTCCTCGGTCTGCTCGACGAACGGCGGGATGATCAGCGCGATCACGCCCGCGAAGACGGCGATCCCGAAGAGCAGCGCGGCGAGCGCGCCGACGGCGCGCGGGACCTTGTAGCGCTCGAGGTAGGTGGCCGCCGAGCTCAGCGGGATCGAGAGGATGACGGTGACGAGGATCGCCACGAGCAGGGTGACGAGCTCCTGGAAGAGGAGCCCGAAGACGAGCAGGCCCGCCGCCAGCAGGACGCCCCGGTAGACGACGTGCAGCTGGCTGAAGGGCGGCACGGAACTCTCAGCCCTCTAGGTAGCGCAGCACGGCCAGCACCCGCCGGTGGTCGTCCGGGGTCGGCGGGAGGTTGAGCTTGGCGAAGATGTTCGTCACGTGCTTCTCGACGGCGCGCTCCGTGATCACGAGGCGCTCGGCGATCGCCGCGTTCGAGCGGCCCTCGGCCATCAGGGAGAGAACCTCGTGCTCGCGGCTCGTGAGCTCGGCGAGCGGATCGTCGTCGGCCGGCTGCCCGAGCATCGCGGTGACCACGTCGGGGTCGAGCACCGAGCCGCCGGCGCCGACCCTGCGCACCGCCTCGACGAAGGCGTCGATGTCCGCCACGCGGTCCTTGAGCAAATAGCCGATGCCGGCGGCGTCCTCGGCGAGCAGCTCGCGCGCGTGCGCGGGCTCGACCATGGCCGAGAGCACGAGGACCGCGGTCTCGGGGAGCTCCGCCCGGATCGTGCGGGTGGCGCGCACGCCCTCGTCGGTCTGCGTCGGGGGCATGCGGACGTCGACGATCGCCACGTCGGGCCGATGGGCGCGCACCTTGCGCAGCAGCTCCTCGCCGTCGGACGCCTGGCCGACGACCTCCATGCCGTGCTCGGCGAGCAGGCGCGCGACCCCCTCGCGCAGGAGCACCGAGTCCTCAGCGATCACGACTCGCACAGCCCGGCAAGGTAGTGGCTCACCGCGGATGGGGGTCGCGAGCCGGTCAGCCCACCGGGATCCGCGCGACGATCCTCGTGCCCTTGCCGGGCGGGCTCGAGATCTCCAGCTCGCCGTCGAGCGCCTGCACGCGGTCGGCCAGCCCGCGCAGCCCGGAGCCCGAGGGGTCGGCCCCGCCGCGGCCCTCGTCCCGCACGGCAACCCGCAGGTGCCCGTCGCGCCGGGCGACCTCGACCTCGGCGCGGTCGGTCCCCGCGTGGCGCGCCGCGTTCGTGAGCGCCTCGGCGACGACGAAGTACGCGGCCGCCTCGACCGAGTCCGGCAGGCGCTCGCCGACCCCGTCCTTGAGCTCCACCCGCAGCGGCGAGCGCTTGGCGAGCGCCGCGAGCGCCGCGCTCAGCCCGCGGTCGGTGAGCACGGCGGGGTGAATGCCGCGGGCGAGCTCGCGCAGCTCCTCGGTCGCGCGCGCGAGCTCCGCCTGGGCCTCGTCGAGCAGCGCGCGGGCCTCGCCGGGGTCCGAGTCGATCCGCTCGCGCGCCATGCGCAGCGAGAGCGCGAGCCCGACCAGGCGCTGCTGCGCGCCGTCGTGCAGGTCGCGCTCGAGCTTGCGGCGCGCCGCGTCCGCGGCCTCCACGATCCGGGCGCGCGACGCCCGCAGCTCCTCGTAGCGGCGCTTGAGCTCGGCGTCGAGGCGCGCGTTCTCCGCGGCGATCTCGTCGGCCTCGACGAGCCGCGAGCGCAGCAGCCCGCCGAGGAACGCGTAGGGGATCGAGGCGAGCGGCACGACGGCCAGCAGGTACACGGCGTGGATCTCTTCCTCGAGCCCGGTGAACTGGAGCGAGATGACCGTGGCGAAGAACGCGATCGTCACGAACGCGGCCCACAGTGTCGGCCCCAGGTCCCGGCGCGCCTCGGGGGTGGCGCGCCGCCAGCGCCGGACGGCGAGCACGAGCGTCGCCACGAGCAGCGCGGCCCCGATGCCGTTGAAGCCCGCGAACATCGCGTCCGCGACCTCCCGCTCGTTCCAGATCATCAGCGGGTTGGTCGGGCAGTCGGGCCCGCAGAAGTGGGAGACGGTGGTGTCGGCGAACAGGTAGGGGACGGGCGCGAGCAGCACCGCGAGCACGTACGCCCCGATCACGACCGCCTTCGCGCACTTGTCATCGAGGCGGCCCGACGGGAACGTCAGCGTCATGTGGACCAGGATCGCGATCGGCAGCGCGCTGATCATGGCGCCGGCGATGAACAGCCCGGGCACGCTCGCGTTCATGAAGCCGGCGAGCAGCCAGGTGAGGCCGACCGCCTTCATGAACGGGCCCACCCGGCTGGAGGGCCTGCGGTCCCACGCGTAGAGGCCGGTGCCGATGAACGACCAGCCGACGAGCAGGTCGAGCGCGGCCACCGCCGCCTTGTTCTCGGTGTGGTCGCTCGTGAGGATCGCCGTCAGCACCAAGAGGCCGAGCACGAAGCCGGCCAGGCCGAGGGCGATCAGGGCCCGACGCAGCGAGATCATCGCAGCAGCGCAGTGATCGCTTCGCCCGAGAGACGGTCCTTGGCGAGGAAGCCGATCGTGTGCGCCGTGGGCTCGACGTCGTCGCGGCTCGAGATCAAGAGCACCTGGGCGCCGTGCGAACCGAGCTCGGCGGCGAGGTCGCGACCGTCCCCGTCGGGCAGGTTGACGTCAAGCAGGATGAGGTCGAGCGCGTGCTCGGCCGCCGCGCGCAGCGCCTCGGCGCCGTCCGCGGCCTCCGCGACGACCTCGAAGCCCTCGCACTCCAACAGCCGGCGGGCGTTCGCCCGGAAGCCGGCGTGGTCGTCGACGATGAGCACTCTCTGCCCCATTTGCCCGCATTGTCGCGTACCGGGCGCGGGGTTCCAATACGGGTAGCGTCCCCACGGGGTTCGGTTATCCCCACCGCAAGACGCCGGGGAACTCCATTGGCCCGCCGCCGCTCGCGTCGCATGATCGCTGCCGTGAGCGAAACCCATCCCCAGGAGCGAGAAATGGAGCCCAGAGGAATCGCGGCACGCGCCGGCCGCTGGAGCGCGCGCCACCGCCGCAAGGCCGTCTTGGGTTGGCTCGCGTTCGTGATCCTCGCCGTCGTGATCGGCGGCCAGTTCACGACCGAGAGCCTGACCGACGAGGAGTACGGCGTCGGCGAGTCGCAGCGGGCCGACAAGGCTTACGCCGAGGCCTTCGCGGACACCGCGAAGGAGACGGTGCTGATCGAGGGCGCCGACCCGCGCTCGCCCGAGGTGCGCGCGGTCGTCGGCGAGCTCGTGGCGGAGCTCGAGGAGACCGGCGTCGCCGAGAACATCGTCACGCCCTACGACGACCCGAACCAGATCGCGCAGGACGGCCGCGCCGCCCTGCTCACGTACGAGATCGCGGAGCCGCCGCGGGACGCCGACGAGACCGTCGAGGACCTCGTCTCGAAGCCCGAGGCCGCGATCGAGTCCGTCGCCGCCGCGCATCCCGATCTCGGGATCGGCTACTTCGGCGACGCGAGCGCGAGCAAGGCGCTCGGCGAGTCGTTCCAGGAGGACTTCCGCCAGGCCGAGGTGACCTCGGTTCCGATCACGCTGATCATCCTCATCCTGGCGTTCGGCGCGCTCTTGGCAGCGGTCGTCCCGCTGATCCTGGCGGCGACCGCGGTTGCGGCCGCGATCGCGCTGCTCGGCCCGATCAGCCAGATCTTCCCCGTGGACGACGCCGTCGGCTCGGTCGTGCTCCTGATCGGCTTGGCGGTCGGCGTCGACTACGCGATGTTCTACCTGCGCCGCGAGCGCGAGGAGCGCGCCCGCGGGCGCTCCAAGGAGGCCGCCCTGGCCGCGGCCGCCGCGACGTCGGGCCGCGCGGTGCTCGTGTCCGGCATCACCGTGGCCGTGGCGATGGCCGGCATGTACTTCGCCGGCGCGGCGACGTTCACGTCGTTCGCGACCGGGACGATCCTGGTCGTCGCGATCGCCGTGGTCGGCTCGCTGACGGTGCTGCCGGCGGTCCTGTCCGCGCTGGGCGACCGCGTCAACAAGGGCCGCGTGCCGTTCCTGACGCCGCCCGAGGAGCGCGCTGGGCGCGAGCCCCGCATCTGGAGCGCGGTGCTCGACCGCGTCCTGCGCCGGCCCTGGCTGGCCGGCGGCGCGGCGCTCGCCGTGCTGGTCGCCCTGGCGATCCCGGCCCTGCACCTGAAGATGCAGGTGCCGGGGATCGAGACGCTCCCGCGCGACCTCGAGGTCATGCAGACCTACGACCGCATCCAGGAGCACTTCCCCGGTGAGCAGATCGCCGCGGTGGCGGTGATCGAGACCAACGGCGCCCCGAAGGACGAGGTCGAGGCCGCGCTCGCCGAGTTCGACCGCGCGCTCGCGGAGAGCGACTTCGTCGTCGGCCCGCGCTCGGTCGAGGAGAGCCCCGACGGCAGCGTCTACGCGGTGGCCGTCCCGATCGTGGGCGACGGGATGGACGACGCCTCGTACGCGGCGCTCGCGTCGCTGCGCGGGGAGGTCATCCCCGAGACGATCGGGCAGGTCGAGGGCGCCGAGGTCAACGTCACCGGGTTCACTGCGGGCTCGGAGGACTTCAACCAGCTCATGGAGGACCGCGTCCCGGTCGTGTTCGCGGTGGTCCTCGGCGCGGCGTTCCTGCTGCTGCTCGTGACCTTCCGCTCGATCGTGATCCCGATCAAGGCGATCCTGCTGAACCTGCTGTCGGTGGGCGCCGCGTACGGGGCCCTGGTCTGGATCTTCCAGGACGGCCACCTCGAGTCGCTGCTCGGCTTCGAGTCGACCGGCGCGATCACCTCGTGGCTGCCCCTGTTCCTGTTCGTGATCCTGTTCGGGCTCTCGATGGACTACCACGTGTTCATCCTGAGCCGGATCCGGGAGGCGTACGACCGCGGGCTGTCGGTGGGCGACGCGGTCGGGGCCGGGATCAAGGGCACGGCGTCGGTGATCAGCGCGGCGGCGATCGTGATGGTCGCGGTGTTCGCGATCTTCGCGACGCTCTCGGCGATCGAGTTCAAGCAGGCCGGCGTGGGCCTGGGCCTGGCGATCCTGATCGACGCCACGATCATCCGCGCGGTGCTGCTGCCGGCGACGATGAAGCTGCTCGGCAAGTGGAACTGGTACCTGCCGAGCTGGCTCGAGTGGCTGCCGCGCTCGCGCTTCGAGTTCCACGGCGAGCTGCCGCCGGACCCCGAGGGCGGCGAGGAGCCCGAGGCGCCGCGAGCGCCCGCGCCCGAGCCCGCGCGCGCCTGACCCAAGCTCTCCCCACAACAGAGGCGAAGGCGCCTCACCACATACCCATCCCCCCGGCAACGGCGCACCCGCGGACCCCCGGCCGCGGGTGCGCCGCGTCTTCCGCGAGATCGCGCTTCGCCCCCCGGGCGCGCCCCAACCGCGCTAACGTCCAACCGATGGATACCGAGCGAGTCGTTGCCGAGGTCAGCGCGCGGATCCGCGAGGCCCTCGCCGAGGCCGAGCGCAAGGCGCGGGAGATCATCGCCGAGGCCGAGCGCGAGGCGGAGGAGATCCGCCAGCGGGCCGAGCGCGACGCCCAGCAGCGGCTCGCGCAGGTGCGCCAGGCGCTCGCGGGCCTGGAGGGCAGGCTCGGCGGCGAGCCCGGCGCCGAGGTCCCCGCGCCGCCCGAGCCCGAGCCGAGCCCCGGCCCCGCGCCGGTCCCCGAGCCCACGCCGGCGCCCGTCCCGGAGCCCTCGCCGCCGGAGGAGCCCGAGCCGATGCCGCCCGCGCCGGAGATCCAGCCGCCGGCCCCCGAGCAGCCCGACCGGCCCGAGCCCGCCGCCAACGGCGGCCGCTCCAACGACGCCACCGCCGCGCGGATCGTCGCCGTGAAGATGGCGCTCGACGGGGCGTCGCGGGACGAGATCGCGGCGCGGCTGCGTGAGGAATACGACCTCGAGGACCTGGACGGGCTCCTCGACGACGTGCTCGCGCGTGCCTCCCGCTAGGCCGCAGCGGGCCCCGGGTGGCGACTGACCCGGATCGTACACTTGTTCGCATGGGCAGCGGCAGCGGCAAGATCACGATCACCGGTGCACGCGCCCACAACCTCAAGGGGATCGACCTCGAGCTCCCGCGCGACGCGCTGATCGTCGTCACCGGCCTCTCCGGGTCGGGCAAGTCGAGCCTCGCGTTCGACACGATCTACGCGGAGGGCCAGCGCCGCTACGTCGAGTCGCTCTCCTCGTACGCGCGGCAGTTCCTCGGGCTGATGGAGAAGCCCGACGTCGACTCGATCGAGGGCCTCTCGCCGGCGATCTCGATCGACCAGAAGACCACGTCGCGCAACCCGCGCTCGACCGTCGGCACGGTCACCGAGATCTACGACTACCTGCGCCTGCTGTGGGCGCGGGTCGGCAAGCCGCACTGCTTCAACTGCGGCGCGCCGATCGAGGGTCAGTCGATCGAGCAGATCACCGACCGCGTGCTCAGCCTGGAGGAGGGCACCCGCTTCATGGTGCTCGCCCCGGTGGTGCGCGGGCGCAAGGGCGAGTATGCGAAGCTGCTCGCCGAGATGCGGGCGCAGGGGTACGCCCGCGCGGTGGTCGACGGCGAGCTGCGCCGCCTCGACGAGGAGATCACGCTCGACAAGAAGTTCAAGCACGACATCTCGATCGTCGTCGACCGGCTCGTGATGAAGGAGGGCGTGCGCAAGCGCCTCGCCGAGTCGATCGAGGCCGCCGCCCAGCTCGCCGACGGGATCATCGAGGTCGAGCTGCTGCCGGACCGCGGCCCGGACGGCGCCGGGCGCGCGGCCCAGGACGTGACCGACGGGGACGGGCGCGGCGGCAGGGTGCTCACCGGCCCGAGCGCCGGCAAGCGCGGCCAGGTGCTGGTCTTCTCCGAGCGCTTCGCTTGCCTCAACTGCGGCGCGTCGATGCCGGAGATCGAGCCGCGGATCTTCTCGTTCAACTCGCCGCACGGCGCCTGCCAGCGCTGCCACGGCCTCGGCTTCCAGCGGGTGATCGACCCAGAGCTGATCGTCCCCGACCCGACGCTCTCGATCTCGGAGGGCGCGCTCGACCCCTGGACCAAGGCGGCGTCGATGTACCACCGGCGCCTGCTCGAGGCGGTCGCCGAGGCGGCCGGGATCGACACCGAGACGCCCTGGCGCGAGCTCAGCGAGGAGGACCGCCGGCTCCTGCTCGAGGGCACGGGCGATCAGCGCTACACGGTCAGCTACCGCAACCGCTTCGGGCGCCGGCGCACCTACAACGTGCGCTTCGAGGGCATGCTGCGCAGCCTCGAGCGCCGCTACGAGGAGACGGACTCGGAGAACACCCGCGAGCGCATCGAGGACCTCATGGCGCTGCAGCCGTGCCCCGCGTGCAACGGCGCGCGCCTGCGCCCCGAGAGCCTCGCGGTCACGGTCGGCGGGCTCAACATCGCCGAGTTCACCGCGCTCTCGGCCAGCGCCGCGCTCGAGTGGATCCGCGCGCTGGAGCTCACCGAGACCGAGCGCGCGATCGCCCGGATGATCGTCCGCGAGATCGAGGAGCGGCTCTCGTTCCTGGAGAGCGTCGGCATCGGCTACCTCTCGCTCGACCGGGCCGCGTCCACGCTCTCGGGCGGCGAGGCGCAGCGCATCCGGCTCGCGACCCAGATCGGCTCGAGCCTCGTCGGCGTGCTCTACATCCTCGACGAGCCGTCGATCGGCCTGCACCAGCGCGACAACGAGAAGCTGATCGCGACGCTCGAGCGGCTGCGCGACCTGGGCAACACGGTGATCGTCGTCGAGCACGACGAGGGCACGATGCGGGCCGCCGACCACATCGTCGACCTCGGCCCAGGCGCCGGTGAGCACGGCGGCGAGGTGATCGCCGAGGGCCCGCCGGAGGAGATCGAGCGGGTCGAGGCGTCGCTCACGGGGCAGTACCTCGCCGGCAAGCGGGCGATCACCCCGCCGAAGGAGCGCCGCGAGCCGCGCGGCGAGCTCGTCGTGCGCGGCGCGCGCCAGCACAACCTGAAGGACATCGACGTCTCGATCCCGCTCGGCGTGCTGTGCAGCGTCACCGGCGTCTCGGGGTCGGGCAAGTCCACGCTGGTCAACGAGGTGCTCTACCGGGCGCTCGCCAACCGCCTGCACCGCGCCCGCCTGCGGCCCGGGGCGCACGACCGCATCGAGGGCCTCGACCAGATCGACAAGGTCATCAACATCGACCAGTCGCCGATCGGCCGCACGCCGCGCTCGAACCCCGCCACCTACACCGGGGTCTTCGACCACATCCGCGACCTGTTCTCGAAGACGAAGGAGGCGCGGGCGCGCGGGTACAAGCCGGGCCGCTTCTCGTTCAACGTCAAGGGCGGGCGCTGCGAGGTCTGCCGCGGCGACGGGCAGATCAAGATCGAGATGCACTTCCTGCCGGACGTGTACGTGCCGTGCGAGCAGTGCCACGGGCGCCGCTACAACCGCGAGACGCTCGAGGTCCGCTACAAGGGCAAGTCGATCGCCGACGTGCTCGACATGCCGGTCGCCGAGGCGCTCGAGTTCTTCAGCTCGATCCCGAAGCTCAAGCGCCGGCTGCAGACGCTCCACGACGTCGGCCTCGACTACATCCGGCTCGGCCAGCCGGCGACCACGCTCTCGGGCGGCGAGGCGCAGCGCGTGAAGCTCGCCACCGAGCTCAGCCGGGTGGCCACCGGGCGGACGCTCTACATCCTCGACGAGCCCACCACCGGCCTGCACTTCGGCGACGTCGAGCGCCTGCTGGAGGTGCTCGACCGGCTCGTCGACCAGGGCAACACGGTCCTCGTGATCGAGCACAACCTGGACGTGATCAAGTGCTCCGACCGGATCATCGACCTCGGGCCGGAGGGCGGCGAGGGCGGCGGCGAGGTGATCGCCACGGGCACGCCCGAGCAGGTCGCCGGGATTCCCGACTCGCACACCGGCCGCTTCCTCGCGGAGCTGGTCGAGCCCGAGGAGCCGCGCGTGCAGCGAGTGGCCCGCGGCGGGCGCAAGCGCGCGGCCGTCGGCGCCTGAGCGCCGGGCCCTGCGGCGCGCGGCCGCGACCGCCGCGCCTGCGAAGCTTCCCGCGATGGCCGAGCTTCGTGGGTGGCGCCTGTGGTGGGCGAAGCGGCGCTGGTACGAGCGCAACCGGCGCTTCGTGCGCCGGTGGCGGCTGCGCCGGCACGCCGCCCGCGGCGGCTTCTACATCCGCGAGCCGGTCGAGGGCGAGCTGCTCGAGGCGCTCGACGAGGGGCGGCTGCGGATCGGGGAGGGGACCCTGCTCGAGCCGGGCTGCTGGATCACGATGGCGCCCGAGGCGCGCATCGAGATCGGCGCGGGCTGCTTCCTGAACCGCGGCACGATGCTCGCCGCGCTCGAGTCGATCGAGATCGGCGACCACGTGATGTTCGCCAACGGCTGCTTCGTCGGCGACTCCGACCACCGCTACGACGACCCGGACGTCCCGATCACCCACCAGGGCTTCGTCCCGCGCGGCCCGGTGCGCATCGGCTCGAACTGCTGGTTCGGCGTCAACTGCGTGGTGACCGGCGGCGTTACCATCGGCGACCGCGCCGTGATCGGCGCGAACTCGGTCGTGACCCGGGACGTCCCGCCGGGGGTGATCGCCGCCGGGGCGCCCGCGCGGGTGATCCGCGAGATCGAGTTCAGGCGCGCGTGAGGGGCGCCGCCGCGGGATGCGTTAGCTTTCCGTGAGCGTGAGTTTTGCGCTTCTTAACACTTGGGCCCGCCTCCTGCCCGCGCTCGTCGCCGCGCTGGCGCTTGCGCTCGCGGCCTGCGGCGGCGGCGACGAGGAGGCGGGGCCCCAGGCGACCGCCCCCGCGGTGATCGACGAGGACGGGACCACGACGGCTCCCGGGGGCGAGGCGACGAACGCCACCGACGAGCCGGCCGAGGATCCCGCGACGGACGAGATGGCCGTCACCGGGACGCTCGAGCGGGTGCTGAAGACCGCCGACCCGGACGAGGCGTGCGTCCAGTTCGTGACGCCCCGCTACGTGCGCCGCGCGTTCGGCGACGGGGCCGGCTGCCGCGCCGCGCAGGCGCCGGACGCCGCCGCCGACCGCGTGCGGGTGAGCGAGGTCGTGGTCACGCCCGAGTCGACGGCCCAGGCCGTCGTGCGGGTCAAGGGCGGCGTCTACGACGGGCAGCGCCTGCGCGCCGAGCTCGTGCTCGACGAGGGCGTCTGGAAGCTGGACGGCCTGCGCTCGAACGTGCCCGTCGGCCCGTAGCGCGCCCGCAAAGCCGCCTCCCACCCCGAGTGAGGCGGATTTGTTCGCCTATATCGCACAAATCCGCCTCACTCGGGTTGGCGGTGGGGGTGGGGGCGCCGGGCTACGGGCCCCAGTCCCAGTCGGCGTGGCTGAAGGTGCCGCTGCTCAGCGACTCCTGGTCGAGCCACTCCCTGAACTGGCTGAGCTCGGCCGGGTCGACGCTGTAGATGTGCTCCGGGCCGGGGAACGTGCCGGCGCGCACCTCGTCGGCGTAGGCGCTCACCCCGCGCACCATCTCCGCGCGCACGTCGGCGAAGCGCTTCACGAACTTGGCCGTGTGGCCGCCGAAGATCCCGAGCAGGTCGTGGAAGACGAGCACCTGGCCGTCGGTCGACGCGCCGGCCCCGATGCCGATCACCGGGACCTCCATGTGCGGCATGAGCGCCTCGGTGATCGCCGCGGGCACGGCCTCGAACACGATCGCGAAGCACCCGGCTGCCTGCAGCGCGAGCGCCTCCTCGGCGATCTGCGCGGCGCGCTCCGCGGTCTTGCCCTGGGCCTTGAAGCCGCCGAGGGCCGTCGCGGTCTGCGGGGTCAGCCCCACGTGGCCCATCACCGGCACGCCGGCGCGCACGATCGCGCGGGCGCGGTCCACCGACGCGCCGCCGCGCTCGATCTTCACCGCGTCGCACCCGGTCTCCTTGACCAGCCGCTGGGCGTTCTCGACCGCCTGCTCGTTGGAGCGCTCGTACGAGCCGAACGGCATGTCGGTGACGAGGAGCGGCGTGCGCAGCCCCCGCCGGACCGCCGCCGAGAGCATGACCATCTCGTCCATGCCGACCGGCACCGTCGAGTCGTAGCCGAGCACCGTCATCGCGGCGGAGTCGCCCACCAGGACGATGTCCACGCCGGCCTCCTCGGCCACCTGGGCCGACGGGTAGTCGTACGCGGTCACCATCACGATCGGCTGGCCCGACCGCTTCATCTCCGCGAGCTGCGGGAGCGTCACCGGCTTGCGCTGGGGCGCGCCCTGCGGCCTCTCGGGCTCGGGATGCTTGCTCATGCTGTCACCTCCGCTGCGAGGGGCGAGCCCATCAGCAGGCCCGCGTGCGAGTCCACGCGGGCGGGCCGATTGGCCTCGTCGACGTGCACCACCACCGGATCGTACGCCTCCAGCTCGCTCGCGTCGTAGCTCGCGAACGAGGCGACGATCACCTTGTCGCCGCGCTCGACGAGGCGGGCGGCCGCGCCGTTCACCTGCACGGTGCCCGAGCCGGGCTCGCCCTCCAGCGCGTAGGTCACGAAGCGGGCCCCGTTGGTGACGTCCCAGACGTGCACCTGCTCGTTCGGCAGCAGATCGGCGCTACGCATGAGCTCGGCGTCGAGCGTGATCGAGCCGACGTAGTCGACGTCGCAGCCGGTGACGGTGGCCCGGTGGATCTTTGATTTGAGCATCTGCCGTTGCATCGGGTTCCTTTCACTCGGCGGGTGTCCCGGCCCCCGGCGGAGGTCCAAGCACCACGTTGTCGATCAGGCGCGCGGCGCCCACGCGGGCGGCCACGGCAACCAGAACTGGGCGGCCGCCGTCGAACGCGGCCGCCGGGGTCAAGTCGTCCGCGTAGCGGGCCTCGAGGTACTCCGGCTCGATGCCCGCCTCGGCGAGCACGCGGCGCGCGTCCGCGAGCGCCGCGTCCAGGCCCGCGCCCCCCTCGACCGCCTCCCGCGCCGCGCTCAGCGCCCGGTAGAGCGCGGGGGCGCGCTCGCGGTCGGCGGGGGAAAGGTAGGTGTTGCGCGAGCTCATCGCGAGCCCGTCGGGCTCGCGCACGGTCGGCACGGTCACGATCTCCGTGCGGAAGTCGAGGTCGCGCGCCATCCGCTGGATCACGATCGCCTGCTGCGCGTCCTTCTGGCCGAAGAAGGAGACGTCCGGATCGACCGTGTTGAAGAGCTTCGCCACGACCGTGGTCACGCCGCGGAAGTGCTCGGGGCCGCGCCGCCCCGGGTCCCCGCACAGAACGTCGGTGAGCCCGCCGCCGACCTCGACCCAGGTCGCGAATCCCTCCGGGTAGACCTCCTCGACCGACGGCGCGTAGACGAAGTCGGCGCCGGCGCCCTCGGCGAGCTCGACGTCGCGCGCCTCGTCGCGCGGGTAGCTCTCGAGGTCCTCGCCCTCGCGGAACTGCGTCGGGTTCACGAACAGGCTCATCACGACCACGTCGCAGCGCTCGCGCGCGGCGCGGATCAGCGCCAGGTGCCCGTCGTGCAGGTAGCCCATCGTCGGCACGAGGCCGATCGTCTCGCCCGCGGCGCGCCGCGGGCGCAGGGCGGCGCGCAGCTCGTCCTTCGTGCGGATCACGCGGACGCTCACCGGCGCTCCCCCTCGTCCCGGCGCGCGATGCGCCGCGTTCGCTCCGCGAGCTCCTCGTAGAGGGGGACCAGGTGCGGCGCGCGCTCGCGCAGCGCCAGCAGGTGCCGCTCCACCGTGCCCTCGTCGCCGCGCGCGATCGGGCCGGTGAGCGCCTCGGCGCCCGCCTCCGACCAGTTCGCGGCCGTGCGCAGGACCAGTGGGGCGAGCGCCGCGCGCGGGTCCGCGACGCCCACGGCGCGCATCAGCTCGGCGGCCGACTCCTCCAGCGCGATCAGGAAGTTCGAGGCCATCGAGGCCGCCGCGTGGTATGCCGCGCGGCCCTCCTCGGGGACCGAGAACGGCGCCATGCCCAGCCGCTCGGCGAGCGCCCGGGCCACCGCTTCCGCCTCCTCCGTCGCGCCCGCGACCGCGCACGGCGCGCCGCCCAGGTCCGTCTCCGGCGAGGGGATCGTCTGCAGGGGGTGCAGCGAGAACGCCTGCGCGCCGGCGGCCGCCGCGGGCGCGAGCGCGTCGAGGCCGCTCGCGCCGCTCACGTGACCCACGAAGCCCGGGACGGGGTCGGCGGCCGCGACCGTCGCCGCCGCGTCGGCGATCGCCCCGTCGGGCACGCACAGCAGGACCACGGTGGCGCCGGCGGCGAGCTCGGCGGCGTCCTCGCGCCCGGCCAGCGCGACGTCGAGACCGGCGTTCCGGGCGGCGCGGGCGATCGAGCCCCCGGCGCGCCCACGCCCGACCGCGACGAGGCGTCCGGACAGCGCGTCGGCGGCGAAGGCTGGTGTCGGTCGGGAATCCCGTTCCAGTTCTCGCATCGGAGATACCAGACGGTTCGTTGCGGTCGGCTCTTCCGGTGGGGATCGTCGAGTCCACGCCCGCGATGCGGGTCGCGGCTAGTGCCAAGTATGACGGTGGGGAGGCCTCGTCGGTCGCAGTCTGCGGCCTCGGCACGCGCATCCGGCGGCTCCGTGACCTACGATCGAGGCGGTGCCGGTATACGAGTTTCAGTGCGAGCGCTGCGGCGAGCGCTTCGAGGAGCTCGTCGACGCGGGCACGCGGTCGGTGCCCTGCCGCGCCTGCGGGCACGAGGGCACGCGCCGGCTCTTCTCGCCGCCCGCCGCGCCCATGAAGCTGGTCAAGACCCCGCGCGAGGCGCGCAAGCAGGAGCGCCGCAACGCGCAGCTCCGCGAGCGCACCAAGGCGCGCTTCAAGGAGGCCAGGCGCCGGGCGCGGGAGCGCGCGCGCCGCGCGTCCGGGGGAGGGGACGGATGAGCGACGACGCCGCCGCCCGCCGCGAGCAGCTCATCGCGCTCTACCGCGAGGTCCAGGCGTGCACGCGCTGCCCGCTGCACGAGACGCGCACGAAGGCGGTCTTCGGGGCGGGCGACGCGAACGCCGACCTGATGTTCGTCGGCGAGGCCCCGGGCGCCGAGGAGGACCGCCAGGGGCTGCCGTTCGTGGGCCGCGCCGGGAAGCTGCTCACGCAGCTCCTGGAGGAGATCGGGATGCGGCGCGACGACGTGTTCATCGCGAACGTCCTCAAGAGCCGCCCGCCCGGCAACCGCGACCCGCAGCCCGAGGAGATCCACGCCTGCCGGCCCTACCTGGAGCGCCAGATCGAGCTGATCCAGCCGCGCGTGATCGGCACGCTCGGCAACTTCGCGACCAAGCTGCTCACCCGCAACCCGGCCGGGATCACCCGGGTCCACGGCACGCCCCAGCTCCATGAGCTCGGCGGGCGCCCGGTGTTCGTCATGCCGCTCTTCCACCCGGCGGCCGCGCTGCGCACGCCCGCGCTGGTCGAGGCGCTGCGCGAGGACTTCGCGAAGCTCCCGGCGCTCCTGCGGGAGCCGCTGCCCGAGCCCGACCCCGGTCCCGAGCCCGACGACGCCGACGAGCCCGCCCAGCTCGACCTGTTCGCGTGAGCGCCCGGCGCACGGAGAGTGCCGCGGAGACCGAGCGGCTTGCCGCCGAGCTCGCGCGCGAGCTCGAACCCGGCGACGTCGTGCTGGTGAGCGGGGACCTGGGCGCCGGCAAGACGACCTTCGTGCGCGGCGCGTGCCGCGCCCTCGGCGTGCGCGAGCCGGTGGTCTCGCCGACCTTCACGCTCGGGCGCCGCTACGCAGGCGAGCGCTGCCACGTCTCGCACCTCGACCTCTACCGGCTCGCCGGGTCGGCCGATGAGGAGCCCGGCCTCTTCGACGAGTACCTGACCCCGGACGCGATCGCCTTCGTCGAGTGGCCGGAGGCGGCCGAGCTGCCGCCGGTGCGGGTCGCGGCGCGCGTCTCGCTGCGGCACGCGGGCGGCGACGCGCGCGAGGTCGAGGTGGAACGCTGCCGCTGATTTCGGCCCGCGACCTCGTACGCTCCCGCGCGTGCCCGTCGTCCTCGGCATCGACACCGCCACCTCGTATCTGTCCGTCGCCGTGACCGCGCCCGGCGAGGAGCCGCTGGAGCGGATCGTCGGCCCCGAGCCGGGCGGCAGGCCGCGCCACGCCACCGCGCTCATGCCCACCGTGGAGGAGCTCGTCGGCGAGGCCGGGGGCTGGGAGCGCATCGAGCTGATCGGAGTGGGGGTCGGGCCCGGCACGTTCACCGGGCTGCGGATCGGGATCGCGACCGCGCGGGCGCTGGCCCAGGCGCGCGAGCTGCCGATCGCCCCCGTCGGCTCGCTGGCGGCGCTCGCCGCGGGGATGGCGGCCGACCACCCGGGCGCGGGGCCGTACCTCGCGGTGCTCGACGCGCGCCGCGGCGAGGCGTTCGCGGCCCTCTACGACGAGGCCGGGGAGGAGCTCTGGGCGCCGATGGTCGCGCCGCCCGAGCGGCTCGCGGAGGCGGTCCGCGGGCTCGGTGCGCCGCCGTTGGCGGCGGGTGACGGAGCGGTACGATTTTCAGAGGTGCTCGAGTCGGAGGGCGCGCGAGTTCTCGACCGAGCGGACGCAGCCCACCTCGTGCGCGCGCGGCAGGTATGCAGGCTCGCGACGGCGGCGAGCGCGGGTCCGCCCGAGAGCATCGAACCGACCTACCTGAGACGACCCGACGCGGAGCTATGGCGTGAGCGAGATCGTGGACGCAGCGCACACGGCTGAGGCCGGCCCCGCCGGGCCGGGAGTCACGATCCGCCGCCTCGTCTACAGCGACCTGCCCGCCGTGCTGTCGATCGAGCGGCGGTCGTTCCCGACGCCCTGGTCGCTCGCGATGTTCGTGCTCGAGCTCAGCAAGCCGACCGGGATCTGCCTCGCCGCGACCAACGAGCGCGGCCTGGTGGGCTACCTGGTCTGCTCGCGGTACGCCGACGTCTGGCACCTGATGAACATCGCGGTCTCGCCCGACCACCGCCGCAGGGGCATCGGCTCCGCGCTCCTGCGCCGCCTGCTCGACGAAGTCGGCCCCGGCGCGCGCGTCACGCTGGAGGCGCGGGCCTCGAACGCCGGCGCGATCGAGCTGTACGAGCGCTTCGGCTTCGTCCCGGCGGGCCACCGGCCGCGCTACTACCAGGACAACGGGGAGGACGCCGTGATCATGTGGCTCGACCCCGTCCCGCGCTGATGGCGAGCGCCGGCCTGGCCGAGCGCACCGTGCTCGCCATCGAGACCTCGTGCGACGACACCTGCGCGGCGGTGGTGAGCGGCGCGCGCATCCGCTCGAACGTGATCTCCTCGCAGGCCAAGGCGCACGAGCGCTACGGCGGGGTCGTCCCCGAGGTCGCCTCGCGCCACCACGTGCAGCTCATCAACCCGGTCGTGCGCGCGGCGCTCGAGCAGGCGGGAACCGGGTGGGACGACATCGACGCGGTCGCGGTCACGCGCGGCCCGGGGCTGATCGGCGCGCTGCTCGTCGGGGTGAGCTCGGCGAAGGCGCTCGCCGGCGCCCGCCGCCTGCCGATGATCGGGGTCGACCACCTGCATGGGCACGTCGCCGCGAACTTCCTGGAGCCCGAGCCGCTTGACCCGCCGTTCCTCTGCCTGATCGCGAGCGGCGGCCACACGCTGCTCGCCGGCGTGCGCGAGCACGGCTCGTTCGAGGTGCTGGGGCAGACGCTCGACGACGCCGCGGGCGAGGCGCTCGACAAGGGGGCGCGGCTGCTCGGCCTGGGCTACCCGGGCGGGCCTGCCATCCAGCGGGCCGCCGAGCAGGGCGACCCGGAGGCGTTCCGGTTCCCGGTCGCGATGAGCCGCGACGGCTCGCTCGACTTCAGCTTCAGCGGCCTGAAGACGGCGCTGCTCTACGCGACGCGCGAGCTCTCCGACGAGGAGCTCGAGGCGCGCAGGGCCGACCTCGCGGCGAGCTACCAGGCGGCCGTGGTCGGCCAGCTCGTCGCCAAGCTCGAGCGCGCGCTGAAGACGGGGGAGTGGCCCGCGGTCGCGCTCGGCGGCGGCGTGGCCGCGAACGCGCTTCTGCGCGAGCGGGTCGGCGCGCTCTGCGCCGAGCGCGGGCTGCCGCTCAAGCTGGTGCCGCTCGAGCTCTGCACGGACAACGCGGCGATGATCGCGGCGGCCGCGCAGGCGTCCGAGCCCACCCCGTACCCCGGCTACCTCGACTGGGACGCGTGGGTGTGAGCGCGCGCGAGCTCGTCCTCTACGGGCGGCCGGGGTGCCACCTGTGCGATGAGGCGCGCGAGCTGCTCGAGCCGCTCGTCGCCCGCAGCTCCGATCTGGTCCTGCGCGAGGTCGATATCGAATCCGACGAGGAGCTGTTGCGCCGGTATCTGGAGCGGATTCCGGTGATCACGCTCGACGGCTCGGTGATCAGCGAGCTGGTGCCGGATCCGGCGGCTTTGGAATCGGCCCTGCTACATACTTCCCCCCGGATGAGCATGGAAGGCGCGAACTCCACAACGATCGAACCCGTCGCGCGCCGGGACGGCGCCGCCGACGGAGAACGGCTCTCGCTCGGCGTCGCCGCGCGGCTTTCCCGGTATCTCCAGGTGCTCATCCAGGCGCGCAAGATGGGCAAGGAGACGATCTCCTCCCAGGAGCTCGCCGACTACACGCACATCAACTCGACTCAGATCCGCCGCGACCTCTCCGGCTTCGGCAAGTTCGGCAAGCGCGGCGTGGGCTACCGGGTCGACTCGCTGGTCGCCGAGATCCGCAAGATCCTGCGCACCTCGGGCCAGCACAACATCGCGCTCTTCGGTGCGGGCCACCTCGGCCGCGCGATCGCGACCTCGGACATCTTCGCCGACCACGGCTTCCAGATCGTCGCGATCTTCGACGTCGACCCCAAGAAGGTCGGCCAGGAGATCGGGGGCGTGCAGGTGCGCGGCCTGGACGAGCTCGAGCGCGTCGTGAGCGAGGAGGACGTCGTGGTCGGGGTGCTCGCCGTCCCCGCGAGCGCCGCCCAGGACGTCGCGGACCGCCTGGTGGAGTCCGGCGTGAAGATCATCTTCAACTACTCGGAGCGCCTGCTCCAGGTGCCGCCCGAGGTGACGGTCCACACCTCCAGCCCCGCGGTCGACCTCCTCTACGCCCTCTACTTCTATCTCGCCTGAATGGACGAACTGGCCGGGCAGGCCGTCGACCCGGGGCTCGACCTCGAGGCGGTGAGGGAGCGGTTCGAGGGATCGACCGACTTCACGATCGGCCTCGAGGAGGAGTTCGCGATCGTCGACCCGGGGACGCTGGAGCTCGCCCACCGGTTCGAGGAGATGTACGCGCTCTGCCAGGACGACGAGCTGCTCGCGTCCTCGGCGGCGGGCGAGCTGATCGACACCGAGATCGAGATCCGCTCCGGCCGCGCCGAGGACTTCCGCGGGGCCGTCGAGCTCCAGCGCGAGCGCCGCGCGCGGCTGTTCGCGCTCGCCGACCGGATGGGCGTCGCCCTGGCCGCGATGGGCACGCACCCCTGGGCCAGCTACCTCGACCAGCGGATCATCGACACGCCCCACTACAACCGCCTGCGGCGCGAGCTGCGCTGGGTCGCGCAGCGCAACCAGACGTGGAGCATGCACGTGCACGTGGGCGTGCGGGGCGCCGACCGCGCGGTGGCCGTCGCCGACTTCCTCCGTGAGGCGCTGCCGCCGCTGCTCGCGCTCTCGGCGAACTCGCCGTTCCTCGACGGGCGCGACACGGGCCTGCACTCGGTCCGCACGCAGATCTTCACGCGCACGTTCCCGCGCTGCGGCGTGCACGACCCGTTCGGGGACTGGAGCTCGTACGCCGGCTTCATCGACGCGCTGACGCGCACCGGCTCCATCGTCGAGCCGACCCAGCTCTGGTGGAGCGTGCGCCCGCACCACTCGTTCGGCACGGTCGAGCTGCGGATCTGCGACGCGCAGACCCGCGGGGACGAGTCGTTCGCGCTGGCCGCGCTGATCGCGGGCTGCATCGCCCAGGCCGCGATCGACTACGACGAGGGCAGGCTGCCCGAGCCGCTGCGCGGCCGCGAGGTCGAGGAGAACCTGTGGCGCGCGATCCGCTACGGCCTGGACGGCGAGATGATCGACTGGCGCGCCGGCGCCGCGGTGGTCCCGACGCGCGCGATGGTCGAGCGCCTGGTCGAGTGGAGCGCGCCCGCGCGGGAGCGGATCGGCGCCGAGTTCGAGCCCTTCGAGCGCAACGGGGCCCAGCGCGCGCGTGCCGCGCTGGAGGAAGGGCAGTCGATCGCCGACATCTACCGCGCCGGGATCGAGGAGACCAGACGCACGTATGCTCCCGCCCTAGCGCGGCAAGCGACTGACGAACGAGCGAAGGCGAGGGACAAGCGATGACGACTTCCGACCGACCCGACCAGCCCGGGGCCGAGGGCCAGCCCTCGCAGGAGGAGCTGCGCGCGCGGCTCGAGGAGCAGCTGCGGCGCGTGCGCGTCCAGGACCTGCTCGTCGAGAGCGCCGCGTCGATCATCAACCTGAGCGCGCGGCGGATCGGCAAGGCCGATGAGCGCGACCTCGAGCAGGGCCGCATCGGCATCGAGGCCGTCAACCGGCTCCTCGAGCTGATCGAGGGCCCGGTCGCGGGCGAGATCCGCGCCGCGCTGTCCGAGCTGCAGCTCATGTACGCGCGCGAGGTGCGCGCCCAGGGCGAGGGCGGCTCCGACGAGGGCGGCGGCCAGGGCGGCGGCGGGGAGGGCCCGTCCGAAAAGCCGCCGACGGCGGGGAGCGGCGGCGCCTCGGGCCTCTGGGTTCCGGGCCGCTAGCCGCCCGCGCCAAACGGCGTGGCCACTGGGTATAACGGGTGTCCACCGCGCCGCTTCCGCGGCTTGAACAGATAGACTCCGGGCGCTCTTTGGCCGCCCCTCGTCCGGGCGGCTTTGCCACGCATACTCACGCAATCAACCGGAAGGAAAGAAGTTGACCGACTTCCTTACCGACTACGGCGTTCTCATCGCGCTGTTGTGCGCGGGCGCTGCCGTGATCTACGGCGCGGTCGTCACACAGCGGCTGCTGGCCAAGTCGCCCGGCAATGACCGCATGCGCGAGATCTCGGGCGCCGTTCAGGAAGGGGCTAAGGCTTACCTCAACCGCCAGTACACGATCATCGCGCTGGTCGCGATCCCGCTGGCGGTCCTGCTGCTGATCGTCCAGGACATCTTCGTCGCGATCGGCTTCCTCCTGGGCGGCGCGCTGTCGGGCGCGGCCGGCTACATCGGCATGAACCTGTCGGTGCGCGCGAACGCGCGCGTCGCGGAGGCCGCGCGCGGTGGCGTGCCACCCGCCCTCGACGTCGCCTTCAAGGGCGGCTCGGTGACCGGTCTTCTGGTCGTCGGGCTCGCGCTGCTCGGCGTCGCGGCGTACTTCGGGATCCTCGTGCTCGCCGACAAGACCGACAAGGAGGCGGTGGACGCGCTCATCGGCCTCGGGTTCGGCGGCTCGCTGATCTCGGTGTTCGCCCGGCTCGGCGGTGGCATCTTCACGAAGGCCGCCGACGTGGGCGCCGACCTGGTGGGCAAGGTCGAGGCCGGGATCCCCGAGGACGACCCGCGCAACCCGGCGGTGATCGCCGACAACGTCGGCGACAACGTCGGCGACTGCGCCGGCATGGCGGCCGACCTGTTCGAGACCTACGCGGTCACCTCGGTCGCCGTGATGCTCCTCGGCGTGCTCACCTTCGGCGAGGACTTCAGCCGCGAGGTCGCGCTGTACCCGCTGGTGATCGGCGGCGTGGCGATCATCGCGTCGATCCTCGGCGCGCTCAGCGTCCGCACCAACACCGAGCGGGTCGAGGGCGCGCTCTACCGAGGCCTGATCGTCTCGGGCGTGATCTCGGCGGCCGCCTTCTACCCGATCACCAGCTGGATGATGAGCGACGCGCTCAACCTCGGCGTGCTCGATCCGGAGAGCGCGCTGGCGGGCGCTTCGGTCGCCGACCTGTGGCTGTGCGCGCTGATCGGCATCGTGGTCACGGCCGGCCTGTTCATCATCACCGACTACTACACGTCGACTCGCTTCCGGCCGGTGCGCGTGATCGCCCAGTCGTCGGTCACTGGGCACGCGACCAACATCATCCAGGGCTTGGCGCAGGGCTTCCAGGCCACCGCGGCGCCGGCGATCCTGATCGCGCTCGCGATCCTCGCCGCCAACGAGCTCGCCGGCATCTACGGCATCGGCATCGCCGTGATGGCGCAGCTCTCGCTGACCGGCCTGATCGTCGCCCTCGACGCGTTCGGGCCGATCACCGACAACGCCGGCGGCGTCGCCGAGATGGCTGAGCTGCCCGAGGACGTCCGCAACGTCACCGACCCGCTCGACGCGGTCGGCAACACGACGAAGGCCGTCACCAAGGGCTACGCGATCGGCTCCGCCGCGCTCGCCGCGCTGGTGCTGTTCAACGCGTTCGAGATCGAGCTGTTCGAGGAAGGCGGCGAGGGCTTCTTGTTCTCGATCGCCGACCCGGCCGTGCTCATCGGCCTGCTGATCGGCGGCCTGATGGTCTACCTGTTCTCGGCGTTCGCGATCGAGGCCGTGGGCCGCGCCGGCGGCTCCGTGGTCGAGCAGGTGCGCAAGCAGTTCCGCGAGCGCCCGGGGATCATGGAGGGCACCGAGAAGCCCGACTACGGCGAGACCGTGGGCATCGTCACGGCCGCCGCGCAGCGGGAGATGATCCTCCCGTCGCTGATCCCGATCGTGATCCCCGTGATCGTCGGCCTGCTCAGCATCGAGGCGCTCGGCGGCCTGCTGATCGGCGTGATCGTCGTCGGCCTCTTCATGGCCGTCTCGATGACCGCCGGCGGCGGCGCCTGGGACAACGCGAAGAAGCTGATCGAGGACGGCGCCTTCGGCGGCAAGGGCTCCGAGGCCCACGCCGCGTCGGTCACCGGCGACACGGTCGGCGACCCCTACAAGGACACCGCGGGCCCCGCGATCAACCCGATGATCAAGGTCGCGAACATCGTCGCGATCCTGATCATCCCGCTCGTGGTCTGATCGCACCGCGAACCACGATCTGCTCGAGACGGCCGCCCCCCGGGGCGGCCGTCTCGCGTTGCGAGGCCCTCCGGGGCGCGCGGCTCCAAGCCGCCGCACCCGCACGTTCAGCCCTGGTCGTCGTTTTTCGAACACGTGGGCTGAACGTCCGCGCGGCGCGCCCGCACGTTCAGCCGTGGCCTTCGTTTTTCGGCTACCAGGGCTGAACGTGGGGTCAGGCGCGGCCGAAGCGGTCCTCGAGCCAGGCCACCGCGAAGCCCGTCAGCGCCCGCGCGTCGAAGAGGTGGCAATCCGCCGCGCCCACCCGGCCGCGCTTCCCGGTCCCCGCCGCCAGCGCGTCGGTCGCGATGGCTTCGAACTCATCGACGTCGAGGCCGAGCGAGGCGTAGTCGTAGGCGCCGTCGCGGGTGTCGATGTCGGTGACCGTGCGCGGGCCCGCCCGCTCGCCCTCGCGCACCCAGACGGTGTAGGTGAGCTCGCGCCGGCCGCGGGCGTGCGCGACGGCCTCCGCGTGGTGCAGCAGCGTGATCGTGTCGAGCGGCGCGCCGAGCATGAGCACCTGGCCGCCGGCCTCGACCAGGCGCGCAAACGGGCTCTCGGAGCCGTAGCCGTCGGCGTGGGGGTGGGCGATCCACGCGGCGCGCGCGCCGAGCGCGGCCACGCTCGCCTCGGGGTGGGCGCTGCGCACGGCGCCCGGCCAGGTGCGGATGCGCTCAGGGACCCGGCCGTGGTCGCGCACGGCCTCGGAGACCGGCGGGTCGAAGACCGGCGGCTCCGCGCGGTACGCATCCGCCACTCCCTCGGGGCGGTCGGCGTCGTCGTAGGCGTGCTCCTCCCACGAGGTGTAGGCCACGAGGGTCCCCTCGGGGCCGACCGCGTCGAGCAGCGCCCGGACGACGGTCTCGGCTGCGCCCACGACCCAGCCGAGCGCGCTCATGCGCGTGTGGACCATGAGCGCGCCCCCGGGGGTCACGCCGAGCTCACGCAGCTCGCGCGCGAGCTCGCTGCGCGTGACCGCCCGCGGGGGCATCCGGTCCTGGGATCTAGGACCGCTCGATCAGCTCGATGCGGTAGCCGTCCGGGTCGCGGACGAAGCAGAGGCGCGAGCCGCCCTCGCGCACGCGATAGGGCGGCTTCTCGGGCTGGATGCCGACCTCGGCGAGACGCTCGAGCGTGCCGTCGAGGTCCTCTACGCTGATCGCGATGTGCCCGTAGCCCGTGCCGATCTCGTAGGGCTCGGTGCGCCCGTGGTTGTAGGTGAGCTCGAGCCGCGGCCCGTCGCCGGGGAGGCCCATGAACACGTTGGTCGCCTCGTCGCGGATCGGGACGCGGCGGATCTCCTCGAAGCCGAGCTTCTCGTAGAAGTCGATCGAGCGGTCGAGATCAAGGACTCGGTAGCAGGTGTGGATCAGCTCAGACGGCATGGCCCGCACCTTAACGAGGCGGTGCGACGCGGCGGCTCCAGGCGAGCGCGGCCTATATTCGCTCGGCATTGGCAGAGCGGCATCCACGCGAGGAGGCGCTGCGCCGCGTTCACGGCACGTCGGCCCTGTTCTCGGCGGCCTACGGGAACGTCGGCTCGTCGATCTACTACGCGCTCGGCCTCGTCGCCGCCTTCGCCCTCGGGCTCACCCCGGTCGCCTTCGCGATCGCCGGCCTGATCTTCATCTGCACCGCTGCCACCTACGTCGAGGGGACGGTGATGTACCCCGAGGCGGGCGGCTCGTCGAACTTCGCGCGCCACGCCTTCAACGAGCTCGCGAGCTTTTTAGCCGGCTGGGGCCAGATGCTCAACTACGTGATCACGGCGGCGATCTCGTCGTTCTTCGTGCCACACTACCTCGCGACGTTCTGGGAGCCGCTCGGCGAGGCGCCGTGGGACGTGCTGCTCGCCGCGCTCCTGCTCGCCGTGCTCGCCGCGATCAACGTCAAGGGCACGCAGGAGTCGGCCCGCGTGAACTTCGTGCTCGCCCTCGGCGACCTGTTCACGCAGATCCTGCTCGTCGTGGTCGGGCTCATCCTGGTCTTCAGCCCCGACACGCTCGTAAGCAACGTCGAGCTCGGGATCGCGCCCACCTGGGGCGACTTCGCGCTCGGGATCGCGATCGGGATGATCGCCTACACGGGGATCGAGACGATCTCGAACATGGCCGAGGAGGCGCGCGACGTCTCTCGCACGGTGCCGCGCGGCGCGGGCCTCGTCGTGTTCGCGGTCGTGATCCTCTACCTGCTGCTGCCGCTGGTCGCGCTCTCGGCGATGCCCGTCTCCACCGACGCGTCCGGCGTCCACACCACCGAGCTCGGCACGACCTACGCCGACAACCCGGTGCTCGGCATCGTCAACAACCTGGGCCTCGACGAGGGGCTGACCGGCGTGCTGCGGGGGTACGTCGCCGTGCTCGCCGGGGTGATCCTGTTCACGGCCACGAACGCGGCGATCATCGGGCTCTCGCGCCTCACGTTCTCGATGGGCCAGTACCGCCAGCTCCCCGAGGCGCTGCGGCGCATCCACCCGCGCTTCAAGACGCCGTACGTGGCGATCATCGTGTTCACCGCCGTCGCCGCAGTCGCCATGGCCCCCGGCCAGACGGACTTCCTCGCGACGATGTACTCGTTCGGCGCGATGCTCTCGTTCACGATCGCGCACGTCGCGATCCTGCGCCTGCGCCAGGTGCAGCCGGGCCGGGAGCGCCCCTGGCGCCCGCCGCTCAACTTCCGCTTCCGCGGGGCGTCGCTGCCGCTCACCGCGGTCGTGGGCGGGATCGGCACGTTCGCGGCCTGGGTGGTCGTGATCGCGCTCAACCTGGCGACGCTCGCCGCAGGGCTCGGCTGGATGGTCCTGGGCGCGATCGGGTACCTGCTCTATCGCCGCCGCCAGGGCCTGAGCCCGACGCGCACGGTGAAGGTGGAGACGCTCGAGCCCCTCGGCGTCGAGGAGGTCGAGTACCGAAGCGTCGTGCTCGTGCTCGAGGAGGGCCCGTTCCCCGAGGAGGTCGTCGCCACCGCCCGCGCCCTCGCCGCCCGCCGGCGGCGGGCGATCCACGTGCTGGCGCCCGTCACCGTGCCCACTCACCTGCCGCTCGACGCGCCCATGGAGGACGCCGACGCCGAGGCGCAGAGCAAGATCGAGCGCGCCAAGCTGATCTGCGGCCAGCGCGTCACCGGCACGGTCGTGCGCGTGCGCCCCGGGCAGGCGGGCCAGGTGGTGAACGACCGCGCCCGTGAGCTGCGGGCGGCCGCCGTGGTCGTGCCCCTGCGCTACCGCAACGGGCAGCCGCTCTACGGCAAGACGCTGCGCGCGGTGCTCACCGAGCGCCCGTGCCGGGTGATCGTCGCCGCCCACCCGGAGAGGAGGAACGCGTGAGCGCGCGCCCGCCCAAGCGCCCGCGGCCCGACGAGGTCTACCGCGGGGCGACGCGCGTGTTCGCGGCGATCATCGTCGGGTTCGGGGTCGCGATGGTCGCGATCACGCTGGCCCGCGGCGGGGGAATCGCCGCCACGGGGCTGTGGATCGGCCTGTTGTTCGTGGCGCTCGGGGCGGGGCGCCTCTACCTGTCGGTGCGGGGATGAGCGTCCCGCCGCATAGACCGGTCGCGAGGTTGCTCGGCGCGCCCCTGCTGCTCGCCGTCGCCTACTCGGCGGTGGGGTTCGCCATCTACGTCGCGCTCGGCGCGGTCGCGGGCCGGGCGCTCGGCCTCACGCCGCTGATCTTCGCGGCGGCCGGGGTGCTGCTCGTGCTCGCGATGGTGAGCTACGCCGAGGGCGCGCTCATGTACCCGGCGCGCGGCGGTGCCTCGAACCTCGCCCGCCACGGGTTCAACGAGCTCGTCAGCTTCGTCGCGGGCTGGGCGCTGATCGTCGACTTCATCCTCGTGATCGCGCTCGCCGCGGTCTCGGTCCCGCACTATCTCGCCGCCGCGTGGGGCTGGTTCGGCGAGGGCGCGGGCGAGCTCGTCACCGCGATCGCGGTGATCGTCCTGGTCGCCGGCCTGAACGTCGCCGGGGCGTCGGGCGTGCGGCGGCAGGGGCTCCTGCTCGCGCTCGCGGGGGTGGACCTGTTCCTCCAGGTCGCGCTGATCGCGGTCGGCGCCGCCCTCGTGTTCGACCCCGCCCTGCTCACCGACCATCTGGACTTCCCCGGCGTTCCCAGCGCGGGCAACGCCGCCTATGCGCTCGTGATCGCGATGGTCGCGTTCGTCGGGATCGAGGCGGCGGCCAACCTCGCGCCGGACGTGCGCATCACCGGCGCCGAGACGAAGCGCGCGCTGCGCTTCGCGCTCGTGCTGCCGCTCATGTGCGCGGCGCTCTCGGCGGTCGCGCTGAGCGCGGTCCCCGTGGTCGTGTCCCCCGACGGGACGGCGGCGACGGCGCTGGGCGGGGAGTTCCAGGAGGCCCCCGTGATCGGCGTGGCGCGCGGGTTCGAGCCCGGGTGGCTCGCGACGCTCTTCGAGGTCGCGGTCGCGGTGGTCGCGCCCTGCGTGCTCGTCGTGGCCGCGACGACCGCGATGCTCGCCCTCTCGCGCCACGTCTACACGCTCGCGACCAACCGGCAGATCCCGAGCTGGCTGGGCAAGCTGGACCGGCGCTACGCGACCCCTTACGTGGCGATCCTCGGGGCGGCGGCGATCGCGGTGGCGCTGGCGATCCCGCGCGACATCGAGATCCTCGCGGGCGTGTACGCGTTCGGCGCGACGCTCGCGATCACGCTCGCCCACCTGAGCGTCCTGCGCCTGCGCGCCAAGCGCCCCGGCCAGGAGTGCCCCTACCGGATGCCGTTCAACGTGGACGTGCGCGGCGTCTCGGTCCCGCTGCCCGCGCTCGCGGGGGCCGTGCTCACCGGGCTCGCCTGGCTGAGCGTCGTCGTCCTGCACGAGGAGGCGCGCTGGGTGGGCGGCGGCTGGATGCTCTTCGGCATCGTCGCCTACGTCATCTACCGCAGGGTGATGGAGGGGGTGTCGCTGACCAAGCGGGTGGCCGTGCCCGCGCAGGCGCTCGTCAAGGAGTTCGACGACGGGGAGTACCAGTCGATCCTCGTGCCGGTGTTCGGCACGAAGCTGGACGACGACATCGTGAGCACCGCGGGCAAGCTCGCCGAGGTGGAGGCGGACCCCGGCAGCCCGTCGGCGCGCGTGGAGCTGATCTACGTGGCCGAGCTGCCGCTCACGGTGCCGCTCGACTCACCGCCGTCGAGGGAGCAGGCGGAGGCCGCGAACGCCGCGCTCGCGCGCGCCTACGACGTCGCCTGCGAGTACGTGGGCGTCGAGGTGAGCGCCCGCGTGGTGCGGGCGCGCGACGCGGCGGCGGGGATCGTGCAGGCGGCGCGCGAGAGCAACGCCGAGGCGATCGTGATGGGCGGCGAGCCGCCGAGCAAGATCCGCGGCGGGGCGCTCCTGGGGGCACGGGCCGGGGCCCGCCCGCCGGAGATCGGCCCGGTCACCGAGGGGGTGCTGCGCAAGGCCCCGTGCGAGGTCCTGATCACCGCGCCCCCGGCTGAGGCCGAGCCCGGTCGCGAGCGCTCGGTCACGGGCGAGCGCAGCGCGCCGCCGCAGTAGAGTGCGGGGTCGATGTTCATCCTGATCGTTGGAGTTGGCAGGGTCGGGGCGTCGCTCGCGCGGACGATGCTCCGCGAGGGGCACGAGGTGTCGTGTCTCGACGAGGACCCGGAGTCGCACGCGCGGCTCGAGATCGGGCTCGAGAAGCCGTGGGAGGACCTCGGCGGCCAGTTCACGGTCGGCACGGGCCTGGAGATCGAGGCGCTGCGCGCCGCCGGCATCGAGCGCGCCGACGCGTTCGTCGCCTCCACGGACGGCGACAACACGAACATCGTGATCGCGCAGATCGCGAAGCGCCGGTTCGGGGTGCCGACTGTGATCGCCCGCGTGCTCGACCCGTTCCGCGCCGAGTGGTACGAGGCCCAGGGCGTGCACACGATCTGCCCGACGCGGGTCGCGATCGACATGCTCGAGCAGGAGGTGCGCGCGGCGGCCAAGCGCGCCGCCGGGATCGCGCCCCCCGAGGGACCGGTGGATTTCGAGCACGACGAGGTCTAGGCGATGGCTGACCGGATGTACGTGATCATCGCGGGCGCGGGCAAGGTGGGCTGGAACCTGGCCCGCGAGCTGCTCGAGAAGGGGCACGAGGTGACCCTGATCGAGGAGAACCGGGACCGCTACGCCACCGTCGAGCAGGAGCTCGAGCACAACATCCAGTACGGCGACGCCTCGGAGCTCTGGGTGCTTGAGCGCGCCGGCATCGAGCGCGCCGACATGGTCATCGCGGTCACCGGCGACGACGAGGACAACATGCTGATCTGCCAGGTCGCCAAGGAGAAGTACGGGGTCGAGCGGATCATCGCCCGCGTCAACAACCCCCGGAACCGCGAGCACTTCGACCTGCTCGGCGTGAGCCCGGTGGTCTCCGCGACCGACCTGATCCTGCGCCTGATCGAGCACGAGGTCCCCGAGTACGGGCTCGTGCACCTGCTCGACCTCGCCGAGGAGCGCCTCGAGATCATCGAGATGCTGCTCGCGGACGACGCGCCCGCGGCGGGCAAGCGCGTGGGCGACCTCGACCTGCCCGCGGGCACGCTGCTGATCTCGGTGCTGCGCGACCGCGAGGGCTTCGTGCCGACGGCCGACACCGTCCTGCAGGCGGGCGACGAGATCCTCGCGGTTCTCGATCCGAAGCTGGAGGAGGACCTCACGGCCTACTTCGGGCCAGCGGGCGAGCGTCGCTGATGGCGTCGAGGGAGGTCAACTTCCTGCTCATCGGGGGCGGGATGGCCTCCGCCTATTGCGCCGCGGAGCTGCGGCGCCGGGGCGCGGAGGGATCGATTCTGCTGGTGGGCCGCGAGCAGGACCCGCCGTACGAGCGGCCGCCGCTCTCCAAGGAGTACCTGCGCGGGACGAGCGAGCGCGCGGACGCGTACGTGCACCCGCGCGAGTGGTACGCGGAGAACGACGTCGAGCTCGTCACCGGCAAGAGCGTGATGGCGCTCGACCCCAAGGAGCGCGTCGCGAAGGTCCAAGGCGGGGAGGAGGTGCGCTTCGGCAAGGCGCTCATCGCCACGGGCGCGATGGTCAACCTGCTGCGCGCCGAGGGCGCCCAGCTCGACGGCATCCACTACCTGCGGGCGTTCGGGAACGCGGACGCGATCCGCGCCGACGTCGCCGACGCCGAGCGCGTGGTCCTGATCGGCGGCGGCTACATCGGCTGCGAGGTGGCGGCTTCGCTCACCGCGGAGGGCAAGTCGTGCACGGTCGTCATGCAGGAGGAGGTGGCGCTCGAGCGCGTCTTCGGCCCGGAGGTGGGCCGGTACTTCCAGGGCGTGCTCGAGGCGCACGGCGTGCGCTTCGTGCCGGGCTCGTCGCTCGCTGAGTTCCGCGGGGAGGGGCGCGTCTCGGCGGTGGTCACCGACCGAGGTGAGCAGATCCCCGGCGACGTCGTCGTGATCGGCGCCGGCGTGCGGCCCGACGTGATGCTGGCGCAGCGCGCGGGGCTCGAGGTCGCGGACGGGATCGTCTGCAACGAGCGCCTGGAGACCTCGGCGCCCGGGATCTACGCCGCTGGCGACTGCTGCTCGTACGCGAGCGCGCGCTACGGGCGCCTGCGGGTGGAGCACTGGGACGCCGCGCTCCAGCAGGGCCGCTACGCCGGGCAGGCGATGCTCGGGCAGGAGGAGGGGCCCTTCGACGTGATCCCGTACTTCTTCAGCGACCTGGCGGACTGGGCGTCGCTCGAGTTCGTGGGCTACGCGCCGGAGCACGACGAGGTCGTCGTGCGCGGGTCCTTCGAGGACGGCGCGTTCGCGGCCTTCTACCTGCGCTCGGGGCGCGTCGTGGGGGCGCTTTCGTGCGGGCGGTCGGAGGATCTCGTGCCCGCGCGCGGGCTCATCGAGGGCGGTGCGGACGTGTCGGAGCGCCGTGATGCGCTGGCCGACCCGGGCGCCGATCTGTTCGAGCTGGCCGAGTAGAAAAAACGCGCGCGCAGTCGCTATCGTTGAGGCCGAATCTTGCGGGGTGGAGTAATTGGCAACTCGCCAGGTTCTGGCCCTGGAATTCAAGGTTCGAGTCCTTGCCCCGCAGCTGGATCGAGACCCCGGACGGGGTCTCTTTTCGTTTGAGGGGGCGCGTCCCGGGCGCGGCCCCGGCGAAACCCCGGTTTCACGCGGGCGGCGGACGCCGGTGGCCGAAACCGGCTCTGTTACCGTGGGGCGCCGATGGAGATGGACATCTACATGCGCCGGCGCCTCGTGGCGCTCGCCATCCTCGTCGGGATCATCATCCTGTTCATCCTGCTGATCCGCAGCTGCGGAGGCGATGACGAGCAGGCGCCGATGACGCCCGTCGGCGCGACCGGCGCCGGGGGCGCGCAGCCGCTCTCGCAGGAGGACTACATCGCGCAGGCCGACGGGATCTGCGCCGAGGCCAACAACTCCATCGACCGCATCGACCCGGCGGCCGAGGACGCGATCCTCGAGGAGCTCCAGCTCACCGAGCAGGCGCTCGTGCGCCTGGAGGCGCTCCAGCAGCCCGCTGACGCCCCGGGCTCCCTGAACCGCTTCCTGCGGCAGATGCGGCGCCTGGTCGACGGGCTCGACACGCTCCAGACGGCGATCGAGCGGGGCGACACCGAGGCGCAGGCCGCCGCCGAGGCCGCGATCGCCGAGGCGCGCGAGAAGGCTGCGAGCGCCGCCGAGTCGTTCGGCTTCAGCGAGTGCGGCCAGTTCGGCGAGCCCGGTACCGACGCCGCCTCCACGGACGAGGGCACGGGCGAGACGGGAGCGACCCCGCCGCCGGCCACGACGCCCCAGCAGAGCGCGCCGCCCGCGCAGACTGCGCCGCCCCCCCAGACCGAGGCGCCCCCCAGCGACGGCGGCGGCACGCCGCCGCCCGCGGACTCCTCGGGCGGCCTGAGCCCGTAAGCGCGGGCGCACCACGGCCGCGGGGACGCGGGGCAGGGCGCGATCTCGCGGCCGGCCGCCCCACGGCCTCGACCTTTGCGACGAGTAATTCCGCGAAAGGTTGAAGTTGCGCGCCCGGGCGGCTGCGGGGCCGCGGCCGAGCGCCCCGCCAACCCTCCAGACCCCAGACAGGCCCCGAACCGCGAATGACGGGAACTGCAAGGAATTGTTAGGTCTGGAAAGCGAAATGAAAGGTGCGTGAACAGACGGCGCACGGGTGTCCTTGTCCGCCCGCTCGGGCCGTGTTAGTAACCCGCCCTACGGAAGGAGAGGTTGCCCCGGCCGCGTGCAAGCGCGGCCGGGGGTCGATTCCTATGGAGGAGATGGCTGTGCGACGGACGTTGGTTGGGTTCGTAGGGACGGTGATCGCCCTGGTCGCTGCTCTGATCGGTGCGAGCGCGGCATGGGCGCAATTCAGCGCGAGCGACTTCAACAAGGTCCAGCTCGTCGATACGACGCTCAACCCGATGGAGATCGAGGTGGCTCCGGACGGGACGCTCTTCTACATCGAGCGCCGGGGCGTCGTCGGCGTCTGGGACCCGGTGACGGAGACCTCGCGCGAGATCGGCACCGTCCCGGTCACGACGTTCGAGGAGAACGGCCTGCTCGGGCTCGCGCTCGATCCCAACTACGAGTTCAACGGCTGGATCTACCTCGCCTACTCCGTCCCGCCAGTCGAAACCCTCACCCAGCGCGTCTCGCGCTTCAAGCTCGACGAGGAGGGCAACCTCGATCTGAGCTCGGAGCAGCGGATCTTCGAGTGGAAGCACCTCCGCGAGACCTGCTGCCACTCGGCCGGCGCGCTTGAGTTCGACCCCGACGGCAACCTCCTCATCTCCACCGGCGACAACACCAACCCGTTCGCGTCGAACGGGTACGCGCCGATCGACGAGCGCCCGGGCCGCGCGTCCTGGGACGCCCAGCGCACGTCGGCCAACACCAACGACCACAACGGCAAGCTCCTGCGGATCAAGCCTCTCGAGAACATCACGCCGGGCACCGATCCGGGGATCGGGGACACCTACACGATCCCGGAGGGCAACATGTTCGGCGAGGACGAGGACCCGCTGACGCTGCCCGAGATCCACTCGATGGGCTTCCGCAACCCGTTCCGCTTCAAGGTGGACGAGGAGACGGGCTGGTACCTGCTTGCCGACTACGGCCCCGACGCCACGCAGTCCAACCCGAACCGCGGCCCGGCCGGCTCCGTCGAGTGGAACGTGATCAAGGAGCCGATCAACTCCGGCTGGCCGTACTGCGTGCGCGCCACCGTGCCGTACATCGACTGGGACTTCGAGACCAGCACGCCCAAGGGGCCATTCGACTGCGACAACCCGGTCAACGACTCGCCGAACAACACCGGCCGTGAGAACCTCCCGCCGGTCTTCCCGGCGACGATGTGGGCGAGCTTCAGCGAGACCGACCCGCGTCACCCCGGCCTGGGCACGGACGGTGCCCCGATGTCGGGCCCGCGGTACTACTACGACCCGGACAACCCCTCGCCGATCAAGTTCCCCGAGGAGTTCGACGGGAAGTGGTTCATCGCTAGCTGGAACGCGGACTGGATCAAGACGGTCGACCTCGACGAGGACGGCACGCCCACCGACATCCAGAACTTCCCGTACCTGAACTACCAGAGCCCGATGGACATGGAGTTCGGGCCCGACGGCGCGCTGTACCTCGCCGAGTGGGGCCAGGGCTTCCAGGCGGATCACCCCGAGTCGGGCATCTACCGGATCGAGTACGACCCCGATACGGCGCCGAAGGTGACCGCGTCGGCCGACCCGACCCAGGGCGTCGCGCCGCTCGAGGTCCAGTTCGACGCCGAGGGGACCAACTACGACGGCACGCCGAACCCGGACCTCGAGTACGAGTGGGACTTCGGCGACGGCGAGACCTCCGACGAGGAGGACCCGGTCCACATCTACACCGACCCGGGCGTGTACCAGGCCAGGGTCACCGTGACCGACCCCGACACCGAGGAGCAGGGGACCGACACGGTCACGATCAGGGTCAACCCGCCGGGCGGCGAGCCCTGCACGACGACCCGGTCGGATGAGTTCGACGGCGACGAGCTCGACCGTGACCGCTGGTCGATCATCGTCCGCGAGGAGCCGGAGCGCATCTCGGTGAGCGACGGTGCGCTGCACCTCGTCTCCGCGCCGTCCGACATCTACGCGGGCGAGAACGCGCTCCCGAACATCATCCTGCAGCCCCTGCCGGGCGGCGGCGATGAGCCGTGGAGCATCACGACCCACATGACGTGGAACCCGACCCAGAACTACCAGAACGCCGGCTTGATGATCTACGGCGACGACGACAACTACATCAAGACCGGCATGGTCTGGAACGGGTCGCGCAACTTCGAGCTGATCAAGGAGCTCAACCAGAACCCGAACCACGTCGCGACCGTCGGCGCGGGCGGGGTGCCCAGCACCTTCTACCTGCGGTACGTCTCGCCGGACGGCAACACCGTCACGTCCCAGTTCTCGGGCGACGGTGAGACCTGGGAGACGATCGGCACGACCGACATCAGCGGCATCCCGGATCCGAAGATCGGCATCTACGCGATGGCGACCAGCCAGCCTGGTGCCGCGGAGATCACCGCTGACTTCCACTCGGTCACGATCGAGCCGGACTGCGAGCCGGCGACCTGCTTCGGCGACGAGTTCGACGGCCCGAGCCTCGACCCGGCGCGCTGGAACAACATCGTCCGCCCGGACGAGAGCCTGCTGCGGTTCGAGGACGGCGTCCTGTGGGTGGAGACCGTTGAGGGCGACATCTACCAGGACGGCGACCCGTCCGGCACCCGCAACTTCATCCTGCAGACCGCGGACCACGCCGGCGAGGACTGGACGATCGAGACCAAGGTCCGCGCGGGCCAGCTCGTCGGCGGCTACTCGCAGGGCGGCCTGATCGCCTGGGTCGATGACGACAACTACGTCAAGCTCGACGCGATCTCGGACCTGAACCAGACCCGGATCAACCGGCTGGAGTTGCGCTCCGAGGTCGGCGGCGCCGTCCAGAACCCGCAGCCGAACGTCCAGCCGATCCCGGCTGAGGTGAACGACGTGTGGCTGCGCCTGAGCAAGTCCGGCACGACGTACACGGGCGAGTACTCGTGGGACGGCGAGACCTGGACGACGATCGCCCAGACGGTCTCGAACCCGATGAGCGCCCCGAGCTTCGGGATCTACACCCTCGGCGTGCAGACGTCGGGGACCGAGGTCGGGTTCGACTACTTCGCGCTCAACGGCGAGATCGACTGCGCGCCGAGCGAGAACAACCCGCCCACGATCGACTCGTTCGAGGCGACGCCGACCGCCGGCTTCGCCCCGCTCGAGGTCGAGTTCTCCGCCGAGGCCTCTGACGCCGACGACGACGAGCTCACCTACGAGTGGGACTTCGGCGACGGCGAGACCTCGGACGAGCAGAACCCGACGCACACCTACACCGAGCCGGGTGACTACCAGGCGCGGCTGACCGTCTCCGACGGCACCGACGCCGCCACGCGGACGGTGAACATCAAGGTGCTGCCGGCGGACGATCCGGAGGCTCGCTTCCGGGCCCTGGTCTTCTCCAAGACGGCGGCGTTCCGCCACGACTCGATCCCGGCGGGCCACGCCGCGCTCGACCAGCTGGCCGAGCAGCACGACTTCCAGGTCGACCACACCGAGGACTCGACGCTCTTTACGCCCGAGATCCTCTCCGGCTACGACACGGTCGTGTTCCTGTCGACCACCGGTGACGTGCTGAACGACCAGCAGCAGGCCGCGTTCGAGGAGTACATCCGCAGCGGCGGCGGCTACGTGGGCATCCACGCCGCCTCCGACACGGAGTACGACTGGAACTGGTACGGCCACCTGGTCGGCGCGTACTTCCGCAACCACCCGCCGGGAACGCCCACGGCGACGGTCCACATCGAGGACCATGACCATCCGTCCACGGCCGGTCAGCCGGACTCCTACGAGAAGGTGGACGAGTGGTACAACTTCAAGTCGCCTGACTTCCAGGAGGTCGGCAGCGCGGACTACTCGCCGCGGGAGAACGTCCACGTGCTCGCCACGGTCGACGAGTCGACCTACAACGAGCAGGACGGCAACGACACCGACGACGACCACCCGATCATCTGGTGCCAGCTCTACGACGGCGGGCGCTCCTGGTACACCGGCATGGGTCACACGCAGGCCTCCTTCTCGGAGCCGGAGTTCCTCCAGCAGCTCCTGGGCGGCCTGGAGACCACGGCCGGCGTGACGCCGAACGACGAGTGCGGCGTCGAGACGGTTGACAACACGCCGCCGGTGACCACCGCCGAGCTCGATCCTGCGGATCCGGGCCCGGGCGGCACGTACGAGGGCCCGGTCGATGTGACGCTGTCGGCCACCGACCCGGCTGGCGAGAACCAGACCCACGAGATCGTCGCCGAGGGCTTCACCTGGGTCCCGGCCGACATCCAGATCAACGTGGGTGACACGGTCGAGTGGGACTTCGCCGGCGCGGCTCACGACATCTGCATCGACACCGCACCGCCGACGGGCCCGGTGATCGGCGGCGACTGCGGCGACGATGAGGTCGTCGGGACCCTGCTCGATCCGGGCGGCTCGAAGACGTTCACGCAGCCCGGCACGTACGCCTACTACTGCTCGATCCACTACCCGGGCATGGAGGGCACCGTCACGGTGCTCCCGGCCGGCGCGTCCGCTCCGTCCGGCGTGGACCGCACCGAGTACCGCGTGATCACCGACGGTGTCGAGGGCGACTGGACCGTCTCGAGCAACACCGGGGACGACGACCCGTTCGTCACGGAGTTCACGGTCTCCGAGCCCGGTGAGCACGTGGTCGAGTTCCGGTCCTTCGACCGGGCCGGCAACGCGGAGGACGTGAACTCGGTGGAGTTCGAGATCGTCGCGAACACCCCGCCGGAGATCGCGTCCGTCTCGGCGACGCCGACCGCCGGCTTCGCCCCGCTCGAGGTCGAGTTCGACGTCGAGGCGACTGACGC
>Ga0207874_1000855_pt1 | contig 39926 bp, 26 predicted proteins | sample HigsolmetaAR201D_FD_184833 | JGI IMG/M metagenome (GOLD analysis project Ga0207874, IMG submission 184833) | Ionic liquid and high solid enriched microbial communities from the Joint BioEnergy Institute, USA - AR20-1-D (SPAdes) (version 2) ...
ATCACACCTCGGCGTGACCGCCGAGGCGGGACGCAGGCCCTCTATACCGCTGGGCCGCTACCGGGCCGGCGTCAGGCATCGACAGACCTGTCTCATCACATGGAGTTTTTAGTCTGTCTCTCTGGGTAGATCGTGAATCGTTTACGTTCGGACCCCTCACCCCTTATGCTTCTACACGCGTGTAGAAGATGTGTGAGGGCAGGGCGAACGTCCGCCTTCACCTACGGCATCCGTTCACGAGGAGGGAAGCGCGATGGCCCCGGCGGACCGGCGCTCTTCCCTCCCGGCCCTCTCCCGCGGCGTCGTGCGCGCACGCCGCCGGAAGGGGAACGGGCCGGACGCGCATCGTCCATGACTCACATCGTCCGGAGGGCACGTGGCTTCGATCGATCTGGAAAAGGTGCTGGACAAGGCGTGGGCGGACAAGAGCCTGCCGGAGATCCTGGCCGCTCCCGTCTCGGCGCTGAAGGGCGTCTCCGAGCGTGACGGCGAACTGCTCAAGGAGGCGTTCGGCGTCACCACGGTCGCGGACCTGGCCGAGCTGAAGTACGTCCGCTGGGCTCAGGCCCTGGCCGCCCTGAACGAGGCCAAGTAGCCCCCGCGCATCGGTGGTGCGGCCCGGGCCGGCGGCCGCACCACCGGCTACTCCTTCTTCCGCTCGACCCGCTCCAACAGCTCGCGCAGCACCTGCTCCTCTCCCGGCGACAGCTTGGTCACGAACCGGGCCAGCACCGCCCTGCGATCGCTTTCCGCATCCAGCACCCTGCGCATCCGCAAAGCCGCCAGGTCCGCCTCATCACCCGCCGGCGACCACACAAAAGACCGCCCCGCCTTCTCCCGCGTCACCGCCCCCTTGCGCAGCAGCCGCGTCAAAATGGTGACCACCGTGGTATAGGCGAGGGAACCCCCGAGCCGCTCCTGCACCCACGCCGCGCTCGCCGGCCCGGGCGCCTCCCGCAGCACCGCCAGCACCTCCGCCTCCAGCTGCCCCTGCCCACGCCGCCGCCCGCCTTCTCGCTCCCTCACCTCATCTCCCTCACCGAACTCGCCCACGACGAGCGGTTCATCGTAGCCAGCACTCGGCCGCCCGGGACGAAAAACAGCGAACCGAGCGGCGTCGCACCCCCGACGGCTGTCCATCTCGATGCCGAACACCCCACCGGCATGGACGAGCAGCCCACCTTACCCGGCCGGACATTGGCGCGGTACATCGCCGGACAAAGACCGAGGACGTGCCTGCGGCCGGACGGGAGGGTGGCCCGGCGGGGTGATTTCAAACCCGGTAGCCGAACTGTTCGAGCCAGGTGCGGGCCTTTTCGAGCTCCTCCTCGGTGAATAGCGGGGCGAACTTGGGGTCTAGGACGTGGGCCTCCACGGTGAGGTCCAGGCGGTTGCGCTCGTACAGGGCGACGAAGCCGTCGGAGACGCGCGGGGCGGCCAGCAGGCGCTTGGCGGTGGCCAGGCCGCCGTGATCGGTGAGCATCTGCAGGAAATAAGTGGCGTTGTAGCCGGCCTCGGTCTTGGCGCGGGTATAGATGCCGAAAATGGCCCTGTTGAACTCCGACACCAGGGCGCGGTCGGGCTCTTGAGATGACATCGAGTGCTCCTCCGTTTCCGCCGGGGTTCAAGCCGGTCGGCCGATCAGTCGAGAACCTCGGTCGGGGCACTCGGTTCCGCCGCCGGTCAACAGGGGGGGGAAGAGGCAGGGGGCACGACTCGGCGTCGAGCGGCTCTACCCCCTCGATGTGTTCCAGCCGGTCCGTCAGCCCAGCGCCCAGATCGAGGAAATCGAAGGACGGTCGGCTGCCGAAGGGCCGGTAGGATACTGCGGCGGTGCCGGTGCGCGGGAGAACAACGGTGGTCGGATTTCGTCCTGGCCGCTATCGGACAGCGACAGTTGCAGGCGGCTTCTGCCGAGGAGCCGCAGCGCGGCTTCCCGCCGCGCGCCCGCCAGTGGCCGAGGACCTTCTCCAGCGGTCTGGCGACCTTCAGCCACTGAGCTCGTTGTAAACGTCTGAAGCGATCACGTCTGACAGGGACCGGACCTTAGGGCCTCAAAGATGGCCGTTGGACGCCACAGGGCCGATACATCCTTTAACTGGTTTAAGCACGGTCCGATATTGGGTGGCGGTTTTCTAATGTGGTCGAATGCAGATGTTCTGTGTATCCTGCTTGGGCTTGTGCGTGAGCCGTGAATCGGTGCACCCGAAGAACGTCGGCATGACCGCATGTCAACAGGCGGTACGGCGCCGCCCGACCGGGATTGGGTACGACTGAGCCATATGGCCGATCGTCAGGACGACGGGCGTATGCCGACGGACTACTTCATCGCACGGATCGTCTGCGTGTGCCTGCTCGTCATCGTTCTTCTCCCCGTTCTTGCGATCGGCTTGTTCAACTTCTGGCTCTGGTGGAGGTTCCACAGGGCCGAGCGGGAGGCTCAGCGGGTGCTGGACGGTCGGGTCGCCCAGTTGGGACGCGCGTTCACCGGCAAGCTCGCCGATGGAACACTGACGTATGAGGAGATCGCCGTCGCCGCCTACCGCTTCCATGCGGATGGACTGAGCATTCACAACCGGCCCGATGAACTGATCATCAAGACCAAGCAGGGGATCGTGCTCGCCGGCCCATGGGTGGGCGGAACGGGACGCTCGGGGTGCTTCTCCTACGACTTCACCAAGCCGCTGGCACCCGGCCGGCGCCCCCAGATCACCCGGTTGGGCTCATGCTCGGCGGACATCAATTTCGACACGCTGAACAAGCACCTCCCGGAATATCTGAGGCCGGCTCCCTGACGGCGGCCGGTCGTTCAGAGCGGGTATGAGGAGGCGAACCTCGCCCGGTTAGAAAAGCCCTGGCCGGAGAGCTCGGGGCTTCTCCAACCGGTCGCCGCGGGACGGTGATCCAAAGTCCGTCGCTCTTCCCGGCCTGTCCTCGCTGCGCCTCGATCCGGCTGCTCTGCCATGGAGCTTTTGCCACACCTGGTCTTGAGTGCCGGAGACGGGGGCCTCGGCGATGCCCGGCACTGTGACACCTCAGCCGGCGACGCCCCCGTATCGACCGGTGGAGGCGGCGTGTTGAAAAGGTTCCATGAGCCTCGGGGCCATCCTCCGTAGTGGAATGTTCAGCCTTCTTGGTGCCAAGGGGTGAGTGTTGTTCCGGCCATCCATTCGGCTGACCGTCCAGGCCCGACGGGGCCGCACCGGCTCCATCGGCCAATCGCTTTCCTCTTCGCAATGCTTGGCGGTAAATTTCACTGAGAAAATCTCAGCGTATCACCGATCAGGGATACAGTGGTGGTCAAGGGGTCATGCGGTCCTGAGTGGGCACACTCTTCGCGTAGGCATCAAAAGGGCACAATCAGGCCTTTTGTTGCGTATGAACAAGGGAGTTCTGTGTGTGCATCGTGTCATTTGGTGGGACAAGTCGGAAATTTCATCTGAAACGATTTTCAGTCGATATCACGCCCATCGAAGGGAAATGTTCTGCATACTTTTCCTTTGAGTGGTGCGCCGCTGCGTGACTGCGAATTGGCAGGGGAATCGGGCATGAACCACCAGGAGATGCAGCTGACCGGGCTGGGGGCGCTGCTCCCGCCGCAGATCTGGCGCAAACTGCTAGAGCTGGGCCCCAAGAGCAACCCCCCGCGGGGACGGGTGCTGATGCGGCAAGGCGATCCAGGCGACCGCGTGGCCGTCCTGGTTCGCGGCAGGGTGATAGTGATCCGCCTAGAAGCCGATGGGATGGAGGTCCCGTTGGCCTTCCGCGCGGCAGGCGAGGTACTGGGCGACATCGCCGTGCTCAACGGGACTCCCCGGACCTCCATGGTGAAGACCGTCACCGACTGCGAGGTCCGCTGGGTCACCGCGCCCGCCTTCCTGCGGTTCATCGAGGAGAACCGACTGGACGCCACGATGCGGCGGCTCTACCAGCTTCGTCTCCAAGAGTCCGAACGGGCCCGAGTGGAGGGCGGCCTGCCACTCAAGCAGCGGCTCTGCCGGACCCTCGACCGGCTGGCCGACCGGGACGAGGACGGGACCTTCATCGTGGACCTGGCTATGACCCAAGAAGAGTTCGGGCGGATGCTCGGAGCCTCCCGCAATGCCGTCGTCGGGGTGCTGGCCCAGTTGCGTGACCTGGGGATCGTGGAGACCCGCCGGCGGCTGGTGGTGATCCACGACATCGATGCGCTCCGCAGGTGCGGCGGAGAGTGATCAGAAAATTATTTGCCGGTACTGCCCACTTTTGGGCAAAGGTCCTTCCCCTTTTGGCGCACACTGCGGGTTCTAACGAGCAGCTTCGGGGGAGGACGCTATGGCCTCACGCCTGCCTGGACCGCGTTTCAGCCGGGAACTCCCGCCGTTCCACGCCCTGCTCGCCGTGGATCTGGAAGGTTTCACGGCGAATCCGACCGAGCGCCAGCCGCGCCTGAGCGAGGCCGTCCCGCACGTGCTGGAGACGGCGATGCGGCGCTCCGGTCTGGACTGGGAGGAAAGACGGTTCCCACAGTCGACCGGGGACGGGTTCGTCCTGGGACTGCCCGTGCAGAGTGTTCCGCTGCTGCTGCATCCCTTCCTGGACGAACTGCAGCTCGCCCTTGAAGAGACGAACAAGGCCCTGCGGACCGACGACCCGGACCTGCGGCTGCGGATGCGGGCGAGCGTGCATCTGGGCCCGCTGCCCTACAGCGGCGGCCGGAAACCCAGCGACGGCATCGGCAAACCCATGAACGACGTCCACCGGCTGCTGGACTGCGAGCCGTCGCGAAAAGCCCTCACCCTGACCGATCCCGAGGTCACGCTCGTGGCCGCGGTCATCTCGCACCGGGTCTACCAGGACGTGGTCGAGGCCGGCTTCACCGCGCTGCGGCCGCGCGAGCTGATCCCGATCCACGCCAAGGTCAAACAGTTCTCCGAGAACGCCTGGCTGTATGTACCGGTCCCGTCCGGTGACCTGCTAGTCACGGGACTGTCCCCCGCCTCCGCCGGCTGCGAGCCGTCCGGTGCCCGCGGTGGAACCGCACCGGAGGACACGCGCCCGATACCCGCCCGGGAGATGGAGATCGTCCGCTCCCGCTACGTCGAGCCTCCGGGCGCGGAACGGCTGCGGCACCTGCTGCGGACCCGGCACCTGGCCGTGGTGGTGGCCGACCCGTGCGGACGACGCACCACGGCACTGCGCCTGCTGGACGAACTGGCCCTGGAAAACGGGATCACCCTCGGGGACGTGGTCAAAACATGGGACCGCCCGTCCGTGAGCGCCCTGCCGCTGGGCACCGGCTGCGGCTACCTGCTGGACCTGAACGACCCGGCCGCCGATCGGCCCGATGCCGCCTTCGCCGAGGACCTGCACGTCCACGCCGAGCGGCTGGTGGACCACGGCTCCTACCTGATCATCACCGCACGCCCGGAACTGTGGCGCGACTGCCGGGACGCGGCCGCCCCCTTCCAAGCGGAACTCGGTCTCCCCGACCCCGGCCGGGTGGCGACCGCCCACTTCCACGCGCTCCTCTCCGAGGGCGCGCACGCGACGGCGCTGCGCTCCGTCCCGCCCTTCGAACTGCCGCCGGACACCCCGCCCGCCGAGGCGGTGGCCGCCGCGGAACGGCTGGCCGCCGGACAGCCCGCACCACCGCCCGAGTGGTCCACGCCCGCCGTGTTCTTGCGAGTGCGCGAGCCGGGCGGCCGGGTGCGGAAGGTCGTGCTGGTCGACGGCTCGACCCGGCGCGAGGAGATCCGCATCGGCCGCCCGTTTCCCGGTGTGACGCCCGACATCGAGGTTGACAGCGACCTGGTGCACCGCGACCACTGCCGGCTGATCCGCCATGGCGCGCACTGGTCGCTGCAGCCACGCGGACGGAACCTGCCCCTGCTGCGCCGCCGCGGCGACGGCGAGCCTGAGCCGGTGAGCGCCGCCGTGCGGCTGGAGAACGGCGACGAGATCCTCATCCCCATCCGGCCCAAGGCAGGCGTCGGGGATCGCTACTGGCGCCTGGAATTCCACGACCCGCAGTCGACCGCGCACCCCGGATCCATCGCTGCCGGCTCCACCAGTGAAGGAGATGCACAGTGACCGACCCTCTGAGGTTCGCGGCTCCTCGATCCGCGCCGGACCCCCGTCAGTCCGCGGACGCCACCAACGTGGTGCAGCCGATGCCCCCGACGCGATCGGCGGAGTTCGCCGTCGCGGGGGCGGGCGCGGTGGCGATCACGGCGCTGACCGTTCCCTTCCACCTGCTCGGCTGGCTTCCCTTCGTCGGCGACCTGCTGGAACGAGGCGGCGCCGCCGGGACCATCGCCGCACTGATCCTCGCCGCGTTGCTATGGGTCGTGCTGTTCGTCCTGCTACGCGGGGCGTACGTGCTCCAGCAGCGGGAGGCGGTCCGGGCGGGGAGATTCCTTCCCCAGGAGCAGACGCTCATCGGGCGCCGCATGGCCTTGCTGCGGCGGATGCCGAAGGACTCGCTGAACGCCCTGGAGCACAATGCGATCCTGGCGACCCGCTCCGAACTCGACCACGCGCATAGCGACGTCGCCTATGGAGCGGCACGGGCGCTGGTGTGGGCGATGCCCGCCCTGGGGTTCTTGGGGACGGCCGCCGAGATGTCCACGGCCGTACGAGGACTGGGAACCAGCGTCGGCAAGGGGCAGGACTACCTGGCGCTCAAGAACGCACTCGTCAGCGAGGTCGTCCCCCACCTGGCGCAGGCATTCTCCGCCACCCTGTTCGCGCTCGGCGCGAGCGTGGTCTGCCACCTCCTGCTGACCTGGACGAACCTACGGGAGCAGCGGTTGCTGCTGGAGGTGGAGGAGGCGACGCTGCGGCGGGTCGCCGAGCAGCGGCCTTCACCGCCGCTGACGCTCGGCACGCCGGGCCTCGAGACCCGGCGGCTGAACGGGGAGATCAGGCAACTGGCCCAAGAGGTCCAGGATGCCGGCAGGGCACTACGGGACTTCACCGTCCGGCTGAACGAGCTCGACGCCGCGGAGGTACGCACCCGGCTCGACCAGGTGAACGCCAACCTCCAGCAGATTCACACCACGCTGGGCAAGCCGTTGGTGCTGAGCCGCCTGACCGAAGTCTGAGAACAGATGGCGACGACACTGCTTCCCCCGCGGCGGTTCGGTTCCTCCGGGGAGCCCCCCGTCGAGCTGCGCTTCGTGGACATGCTGCTGATCATCATCGCCACGCTGATGTTCGTGGCCGTGGTGCTCGGCGTGACCGGCGCGGTTAGCCCCGAGCCGGTCGCGCCTCCGCAGATCACCACGGCGTCCGCGCCGGCGGCGATCATCGGCCAGGAGTACCGGCTGACCCTGGCCGCCCGGGGCGGCGACGGCCGGCTCCGGTGGCGTTTGCTCGCCGGCTCCCTCCCGGACGGCCTGCGGATCGGCGACGACGGAACGGTGCTGGGCACTCCCGTCCGCAGGCAGGACCTGCGAGCGATCGTCCAGGTATCCGATGAAGCGGGCCGCAAGGACCAGCGCGAGCTGCTCTTCAGCACCCGGCCGGCGGGCCTGCAGGCCGCGGCGGCGTCCCCTCCGCGCATCTTGGCCGCCACCAGCCTGATATTCGCCACCGAGGGGCAGGTCTACCGGCACGCTTTCACCGCCGAGGGCGGGACACCGCCCTACAAGTGGTTTTACCGGGGCGACATTCCCAAGGACCTGACCTTCAACCCCGACGGGACGCTGACCGGGCGGCCCGCCGAGGTCGGCACGAGCACGGTCACGGTCACGGTGGCCGACGCCGCCGGTGCCACGACACGGCAGAACGTCCAGATCACCGTCAAGGAAGGCCCTCCGAGCAGGCTCGAGCGGATATGGGCCCAGGTGAGCAAGGTGCTGAGGGTCATCGCCTGGCTGCTCGTCCTGTGGTCTGTGTTCTTCGGATTCGGCGGCGTACGGGTTCCCGGGCTGATCGATCTCCTTCGCGGGGTCGGCCGGAGGCCTCGTTGAAAGTGAGAGGAGGAAGGTAAATGGGGCTGACCGAAGGCAGGGTGCTGCCGACAGGCGAGACGGTCATCGAAATCCGCCGGGGCGGATTCAGCGAAGTGGGCATCCTGCAGGACGAGTTCGGCGGCCGCAAGGTCCTCAAGCGCATCAGCGACGAGGTACTGGCGCGCGTTGGAGAATCGGTCTCCAAGGCCTTCTTCGAAGAGTGCCGCATCGCCGCCAACCAGTTGAAGGGGGCGCCGTTCACCACGCTCGCGGTCCAGGCCATGATCAGCCTGGAGGACCTGGGTCCGGTGCTCTACATGGAGTATGTGGACGGCCCGGCGCTGCACGACCTGGTCGGCTGCGGCCGCCGCCAGTCGCTGAGCCAGTCGCTGCGCGTCTGCGGGCAGGTGGCCGAGGCACTGGCTTTCGCGCACGCGCGGAACGTGCGGCATCGCGACCTCAAGCCGAGCAACGTCCTGCTCACCCGCGCCAACGAGGTCCGCCTGATCGACTGGGGCCTGTCCCGGGCGCATGATGAGGCGGGGATCATCACCCAGGTGGCGGCCTATATGTCGCCGCAGCGGGAGGAGAACAAACACCTGGATGACCCGGCCGACGATATCTATGCCCTGGGCGTCATCCTGTTCGAGTGCCTGACAGGGGGATACCCGCGCTTCCCGCTGGACCCCGAGCACCTTCGGTGGCGGCTTGTCGAGAACCAGCCGTCGGTCCCGCCACAGGTGGCGGACCTGGTGGTCGCCATGCTGGCCAGGGAACCGGAGCAACGCCCCTCCGCCGACGATGTCGTCGCGGTTCTCCGCACCCCCGGACTAGCCGAGGACGTCGCCGAACGGGAGACCGAACTGCCGTTCTGCCGCAACTGCGGTTTCGTCGCCACCTACCGGGACCCCCGGTGCCCGGTCTGCGGCGAGCAGATGTACGAACGCGTGCCGCGCCCGCCGCGCCCGGGCATGATCCGCATCCGGGCCGGAGTGTTCCACCACGGGCTGAGCGGCGACCAGGTGAGACAGGCGATCAACTCGGCGCAGCTGCCCATCGACCCGCAGGAGATCGCCTGGCTGTCCCCTCCGGACGACCCGCCGCGCAAGGTGCATCTGCCGGCGTTTGACATCGACGAGACACCGGTGACCAACCGGGAGTACGCCGAGTTCGTCGAGGCGACCAACTACCCGATGCCTGAGGGGCTGTACGCCGGGGCCCGGGGGTTGCCGGACCATCCGGTGGTGAACGTGACCTGGCGGGACGCCCTCTGCTACGCCCTGTGGGCGGGCAAGCGCCTGCCCACTCCGCTGGAGTGGGAGAAGGCTGCCCGTGGCGACCGGGACGACCGCACCTATCCTTGGGGCGACGTGTGGCATCCCACCCGCTGCAACCACAACATGCTGCCCGGCTCGCGGTTCCATCGCACCAGCCCGGTCAAGGCGTTCTGTGAGGGCGACTCGGACGGCCGTTCGCCGTTCGGCGTGGCGGACATGGCGGGCAACGTCAGTGAATGGGTCTCGGAGGGGAGAACCTCGGCCGACCGCTACTCGGAGATCCGTGGGATCTGCGGGGGAGGCTGGAGCGACCCGGTCATGGTGTACGGGATGGTCTCCGTGGTGCGCGCCGCCGCGATCGATTACCAGGGACCGTCCACCGGGTTCCGCTGCGCGGCGGACATCGTCTACGACGAGCAGCCGATCACCGATGCCGAGTCACGTTCCGAGGATAGCCGGGAGAATTCCTGACCGAAAACGGCTTCCGGTGAGGTTTTCTCACCTGATCGGTGCCGCCGAGAGGCGGCACCGGCCCGCGGGGCGGCGCATGAGCACCGGTGAAAGCAGGGACGGACGGCACAGGGGCGATACGCAAAGTCCCAGGCCGATCGCCAGGGACAGGAGCGTCCGCAGGAAGCGGCCAGGCGCGCCTTCGCCCTGGTGGGAGGAGGTAGAGTGCGACCCCGCTTCATTTCATGGGGAAAATCTCAGTGGACCGGCCATTCCGGCGCCGGATTCGGCTCCGGTCTTTCTGCATCCGCCGTTGAAACTCGCCCCTGAGCGCTCCGCTGGGATCCACGGCAGGAGAAAGACGGCCGAGGGAATTCCGGAGCCGCTTTGCTGGAAGCTCCTGACTTTCTTGAACAACGGGATGCGGCTGCTCACGGGATGAGGCGTGCCCAGGCCCATTTGCCGCCGGTGGGGTGCGGGGTGCAGCCGCAGGCGGCGGAGAGAGCCTGGACGATGGGCAGGCCCCAGCCGCCGCCGGAGTCGAAGGTGTCTTCGCGCCGGTCGAGGGCTTCGGGGTGAGTTCGGTGATGGGTTTGAGGGTGGGTGTGCGGGGGCTAGAGACCCAGACGGAGATGAGGGCGCCGTAGGGGTTGCGTTCGATGCGGCAGCGCAGCTCTTTGCCGGCGTAGCTTCGGAGGCGTTGGCGACCAGTTCGCGTGATCAAAAGTGCGTCGTCCAGGATGTGTAAATAGCCTCATTTGTATAGTTGTTGGTGAGTGCAAGTGCGTGCTAGTTCAGAGGAAGTCGGTGATTCGAGCAAGGAGATCGTGAAAGTGTTCGAGGGTTGCGGGGGCGGGTTTTCTATGTGCTCGGACGGGAGCGTTCGTCGATCATGAAAATTCTCTTTCGGGGTGGTGGCTTCTGAGTTTTGTAGATATTCAGCCACCGATCGAGTGTGCTTCGTCACAAAGCGCTGGATGAGGGTTGGGAAATGGCCTTGGGTGTCTTGCGCTGCCCTTTCTAGGTTTCATTGACGCCCAGGTTGGTTTCATCTAGTTGGGAGGATGGAACATGGCTCCCCGGCGTAGGCGAGGCAACGTTTCTCCGACTTTGCTGGCCTTCGGTCGCCAGCTCCACCGTTACCGGGAGGAGGCTGGGCTGACCCAGGAGAGCCTGGGCCGCCGCGCCAACCACGGCCGGGGCGTGACCAGCCAGTGCGTCGGCCAGGCCGAAAGCGGCCGCACCCGCTGCACCCGCGAGTTCGCCGAGGCCATGGACCGGGAGCTGAAAGCGGGCGGCAGGCTCCTGCAGCTTTGGGACGACCTAGTGCTGGGCGCGGTTTACCCGAGTTAGTTCGACTGGCCTGTGGTAGCAGCCGAGGCAGTCATGCTTCGCTCATTTGAGCCGATGCTCGTCTATGGGCTCCTTCAGACGGAGACATACGCCCGTACGGTCCTCTTTGGAAGCGAGGAGGCGGCGACGGCGCGTATGACTCGACAGAAGATCCTCCACCGCCCGCCTCCGCCGCCTCCTTCGTTGGTCTGCTTGCTTGAAGAGGTGACGCTCTACAAGGAGGTAGGAGGCCCCGAGATAGTGCGCGAGCAGCTTGAGCATCTGCTTGCATTGATCTCGCCTCGCCTCTCCATCCACATCGTGCCCAGGGACGCCATCCACCCAGGTAACGCTGAGGGATTCGTCATCGCGACGTTGGATGATCGTTCGGAAGTGGCGTATGTAAATTCCGCGCTGCATGGTATGACAACAGGTGTACCTGACGGCCTGCTGAAGATGACGGAGACGTTCAAAGCGATCCGAAATCATGCTCTACCGGTCGGTCAGTCGATCGACTTGATTAAGAAGGTGCTGGAAGAACGATGGACGTGACCATCCAGAAGTGGCGCAAGTCCTCCTACACCGCTTCCAACGGAGGCAACTGCGTTGAGGTCGCCCGTCTTGCCGGGGGTATCGGCATCCGTGATTCCAAAAGCCGGGAGCGCGGTCATCTGATCATGCCCCTTGCCCAGTTCACCGCCCTGTTGTCCCAGCTCAAGCAGCAGTCCCCGGCCGCCTGACCTCTCAGTCCTCAATGGGACGCCCTCGGGCGTTCAAGAGCCAACCCCCATGTCCTCGAGCTTTCCTTTGCCAACGGGCGCAGGCCGGGGGTCGCCTCTGGCTCCCGGCTGCCCAAGCCCTCCTACTTGGGAAGAGGGGAACGAGCATGGGTACACGGTGGCGTAGGAGCAGCTACAGCGCCTCCAACGGAGGCAACTACGTTGAGGCCGCTCACCTTGCCGAGGGCATTGGTATCCGTGATTCCAAGAGTCGGGAGCGCGGTCATCTGATCATGCCCCTTGCCCAGTTCACCGCCCTGCTGGCCCGGCTCAAGCAGACCGTCTGACGCCTGCGTCCGGCACGGCTCCGTCGGCCCGCCAGGGATTGACTCCCCGGTACTTCAGCTTTCGCCTCACCCGCTGAAGCCTCGGCCGGGGATCACCCTTGATCCCCGGCTACCCGCACTCCCGCCCCCACCACGGAGTCCCGAAAGCCCACAAGCACGGCCACAGCATCTCCGCCGGCGGGAGAGCACGTCCCGGCGAAGCTCAAAGGACCGGCGCTACCACAGATAGAGCGCGTACCCTTCCTCGACCAGCGGCTGGAGCCACTGGAAGAACTCCTCCAGCCACGGGTCTGCTCTCTCGGGCTCTTCCTCCTTGACCCACTCGGGCCACATCATTCCGTACCCGCCCGCCCGGCTGAACGGATGATAGATCTCTTTCAGCCGCTTCATGTGCGCGACGAGCATCTCCCAGTGCTCGTCCTGCCCAGGAGAAGGCAGGTCCTCACCGTCCGCTGGCACCGACCCCGGCAGCGGAATCCGCGGCGGGTCGGGCAGCTCGAACACCTGGTGCCGCAGCTTCCGGAACTCCGGCCGCCGGGTCTTCCTGTTGTCCGTGTCCAGCGATGCGACGGCCTTTCCCACCAGCTCCTTTTGAAGCCCGGCGACATGGCGGGCCAGCTCCCAGGTGCGCAGCCGTCTCAGGTAGTGCTCGTATCGGCCGGACAGGCAACCTTCATACCAATGCCGCCACCGCGTCAGCGCCTCCCTGGCGGCAGCCGGGCTCAGCCCACTCCAGGCCGCGTCCCGCCACTCCGGCGGAAAACGCCAGTTAGCGGTGATCACGTACACCCGCCACGGCGGGTTCCAGTCCCAAAAGACCTCCAGTACCTCTTGCAGCCGCTCCGATGCGCGGATCATCCGTTTCCGCGCCTCGTCCTCATCGAGGCTGGCATCGGGCCGCACGGTCAGCAGATCCTCGCCGACGTATGCCGTCGTGAAAATCCGCGCCTGCTCTCTGAGCAGCTCTTCGAGGACGTTCTCGTCAACCCCGTCCCGCACCCGCGCGGGCACCCAATCCACGCCCATGCCCCGGCATCTTAAATACGCCGGGCCTGCCCGGCCCTGAAGACCGATACCGGACGGCACTCACCGCAACGTCCGGCCTCCGCGCGGCCCGGATGCCGCCTCGCCACAGGCGCTGGAGGTCGAGCCCGGGTCGGAGCATGACCTGCGCACCGCCCGCTACACCGGGCGTAGTGGCCCCGGATTGGCTGCATAAGACCCGTAGCTGGGCTTTCCTAGGCCCGCTGGAGATCCCGGCGCCCATGCTCATGGCTTCAGCCGAGAAAATCCCATCACCCACCCGCCCCTCCTGGAAAGCCGGGCTCGATGAGCTACGGCGCGGCACCCCGGTCTCCAGAGCACCCGAAGCAGCCATCGACTGGAGTTGTAACGTTGTCCACTACAACAGGACCGGGATCCTCACGAACCACTGGTCAACGGCCTCGATCAACCTGGTCGGTCATCCATGAGATGGAAATATGACTGCTGCTTTTGCGGCCGGACGGTCATAGGCCTGTATGGACAGGACGGCGGGCTGCCGTTCTCTTATCTCGACAAGGACGGGGCGGACGCCGATATCGTGCAGGCCGGACTCGGTGGCTCCTGCCATTTTCTGTGCCTGGCCGAATCTGCGGTGGCGGAGCGGTGGCGGGATCGTTTCGAGGCGGCGTGGTCGCAGTACACCGAGCGGGAGTACTTCCGCGCCGGGCCGGCGGGGTTCGCCTACTGGGTGCCGCATTTGAAGGAGTACTGGCTGCTGGGCACAGACGGCTGGAACGCGAGGATCGACCTTCACTCCTTCCGCACCGCAACCAAGGAAGGCGACCGGTACCGGCTGCGGATCCGCCACTGGATGGGGATCACCGGCTCGGTGAAGTTGCGGAATTGGCTCTCCCCTTACCTCGCCGAAGGAGTGGAGTCCGTGCCCGTGCTGCGGGTCGTTGCCGATACGGGGGTTAAGGACCGGTTGTACTGCCCGTCTGCGCTCCGGGACGGTTATATCGATCTGACCAGGTTCTCCGCTGAGGCGGAGGCCGAGCACCGTCCCGCGCGCCGGACCAAGAAGAAAAAGCGTGACGAGGTCTACGCGCACTACGACATCGTGGTCTCCGCGGACCTATACGAGCTGGCCTGGTCGATCTTCAAGAACCGTCCGCCTGTCGTCCGCAGGTCATGACAGCGCCGACGACTCAGGCGATATCCCGGCCTGGGGAGCGCGAAAGAGCGCACCACCTGAGGCTTTCCGGTTGTGACCACCGCGCCGGTGCTCACTGGCCGGCGGCGGCTGCGTGGAGACCGCTCGCCGCGCAGAGAGCACCGATGCACAGCCCCTCCTCGCCTTGACGTGGCGCTCACGGACCGTGCCCCAGAGCGCCCCGCGTCCAGGCCCCCGCGCATGGGTAGGGACCCCACGGCAGCGGAGGCCGTCTGCTCATCGGTGCGACGCCCCGGCGGCGAACAGGCAGCCGCGTTCTTGCCGATTAGCCTGCTCCGCGGCCGTGACCTGGGATAACCTCTGCCATACCCCCGGCTGGGACTCCCGCGCGCAGTCCCTGTGATCATCTCGACGCAAGCCTGTGAAGTCGATTCACTTGCCTTCTCTTAGTTGGCAGGTCTAGCCTACTCCCTACAGGTTGAAAGCTAGAACCAGCCAAGATGGGGGCAGGGGTGAAACCGCTGGAGCGCTCAGACCCCGTACGGCTGGGCTCCATCACCCTGCGCGGGCGGCTGGGCAGCGGCGGCATGGGCCGGGTCTACTACGGGCTGACCGACGACTACGAACCGGTCGCGCTCAAGGTCATCCGGGAAGACCTGGCCGGACGCGCCGAGGTGCGCGCCCGCTTCGCCCGGGAGACCGACGCCCTGCGCACCGTGCAGAGCCCGCAGGTCGCCGCGCTGATCGACGCCTCCGACGAGGACGCCGACCAACCCTGGCTGGCGGTCGAGTACGTCCGCGGCCTGAACCTGAAGGAGTACATCGACTCCCGTGGCCCGCTCGACCCCCAGCAAGCCGCCACCCTGGGCGCCCTGCTGGCCGGCGGGCTCGGCGACATCCACCGGGCCGGGCTGCTGCACCGCGACTTCAAACCCGGCAACGTGCTGCTCGGCCGCGACGGCCCCAAGATCATCGACCTGGGGCTGGCCGCCCTGCTGGACGGGTCCAGCGACCTGACCACCACCGGCGCCATGCTCGGCACCCCCGCGTGCATGGCACCCGAACAGGCAGCCAACGCCAAGAACGTCTCACCGGCCTGCGACGTCTACGCCCTCGGCGCCACGCTGCTGTTCGCTCTGACCGGGCACTACCCCTTCGACGCCAAGACCGTCCCGGCCCTGCTGGTGCGCATCGCCGACCCCGACGTCGCGCCCGACCTGAGCGGCCTGCCGCAGCAGTTCCACGAGCCGCTGAGCCGGATGCTCGCCCACGCCCCCCACGACCGCCCCACCATCGCCCAGGTCTACCAGCAGCTCAAAACGATGGCCACCGCCGACGGCACCGCCTTCCCCATCGCGGCCCGCCGCCTGGCCACCGCGACCTACGTGGAACGCGACGACGACCCCCAGGACGTCACCCCGCCGCCCCGGCCCACCCGCCGCGACGCACCCCGCCCCCTGGAGCCCGGCTCGGTGGTCGCCAGGCTCGCCGACCGCCTGCGCACCGAGTACGCCGTCGACGCCCCTTTCTGACATCCCCCGTCCCAAGGAGAACCGTGACCGAGACCGCATTCCCGCCCGGCGCCCGGATTCAAGCCCGGGCAGAGGAGTGGATCGTCCGCACCTGCGCCAAGGTCGCGCACGGCGACGGATACAAGATCACGGCGGTGGGCGCCTCGGAGTACGTGCGCGATGAGGAGGCGGTGTTCTTCACCGAGCTGGAGGACGTCGAACTCATCCAGCCCGAGCAGACCGAGCTGGAACAAGACGACACCCCCAGCTTCGCCAAAAGCCGCCTGTTTTTGGAGGCGGTGCTGCGCCGCACCCCGCTGCCGCAGACCGAACAGGGCCTGGCGCTGGCGGACGCCTTCCTGCTCGACCCGCTGACCTACCAGAAACGCCCCGCCGAGCTGGCCCTCAAAGGGCTGCGCCCGCGCATCCTCATCGCCGACGTGGTCGGCCTGGGCAAGACCTTGGAGATCGGGCTGATCCTGGCCGAGCTGATCCGCCGCGGCCGGGGCGAACGCATCCTGGTGGTCACCCCCCAGCAGGTGCTCGAGCAGTTCCAGCGCGAGCTGTGGACCCGCTTCGCCATCCCGCTGATCCGGCTGGACTCGGTCGGCATCGAACGCATCCAGCGGGAGCTGCCGGCCGGACGCAACCCGTTCACCTACTACAAGCGGATCATCGTCTCCATCGACACCCTCAAGAACGAGGGCAAATACGGCCAGCACCTGGACGAGATGGACTGGGACGTCGTCGTCATCGACGAGTCCCACAACCTCATCGGTGAGGCCAGCCTGCGCAACAAGCTGGCCCGCAAACTGGCCCGCCGCACCGATGCGCTGCTGCTGGCCAGCGCTACCCCCCACAACGGGGTGCCCGAGTCGTTCGCCGAGCTGATCCGCATGCTGGACCCGGCCGCGATCACCGACGACTCCAAATACTCGGCCGAGGACATCGAGCACCTCTACATCCGCCGCACCAAGATCAGCCCCGAGGTGCGGGACCAGATGGGCTCCAAGTGGCCCGACCGCGGCCCCTCGGTCCCGGTCTGGTGCCCGGCCACCCCCGCCGAGGAACGCGTCTTCGAAGAACTGACCCAGGTGTGGCTGGCCGGGGACGCCCGCACCGGCGGCCCGGTGGTGTCGGCCAAGAACCGCCTGTTCCCCTACACGCTGCTGAAGTCGTTCCTGTCCTCCCACAAGGCGCTGGCCAAGACCGTCGCCAACCGCCTCAAGAACGCCACCGAACAGCGGGAGATCGACGCCCTCACCACCCTGCAGGACCTGGCCGCGCAGATCAGCGACGACGACTCGGCCAAGCTGACCGCCCTGGTGCGCGAGCTGCGCGACATCGGCGTCGGCCCCGGCAGCGACACCCGCGCCGTGGTGTTCTCCGAAAGCGTCGAAACCGTCAACTGGCTGGCCGAAGTACTGCCGAAGCGACTGGGCTTCAAAAAGGCCGGTGCGGTGGACAAGCTGCTCGGCAACGGCATGTCCGACCAGGAACAACAGAAGATCATCGAACGGTTCGGGCTGGCCGACAGCGACGTGCGGCTGCTGATCACCACCGACGTCACCTCCGAGGGCGTCAACCTGCACCGCCAGTGCCACCACCTGATCCACTACGACGTCCCCTGGAGCCTGATCCGCATCGAGCAGCGCAACGGCCGCATCGACCGCTACGGCCAGCGCCACGAACCCCAGTTCCGCGCCCTGCTGCTCACCTCCGGTGTCGAGGGCGCCAAGGACGACCGCACGGTCTCCGCCAAGCTCCTGAAGAAAGAAGAGGAGGCCTACCGCACTCTCGGCACCGCCGTCGCCGTCACCGGCGAGTACCGCGCCGAACGCGAAGAACGCCGCCTCATCCAGGACCTGCTGGAAGGCCGGGACATCGACGACACCCTGGCCGACACCCCGATGGACGACTTCCTGGCCGGCCTGCTCGGCCCGGTCGGCGCCGACCCGGCCGAGCCCGAACCGCCGCGGGCGCGGGTGCCGAAGCTGTTCGACAGCACCCGGGCGTTCGTCCAAGAGGCCATCGACAGCCTCGGCCTGCTGCCCGACCTGGAAGTCGAAGACGAGCTGCTGATCTTCCGGCCGCCCAAGGACCTGGTGCAGCGGCTGTCGGCGCTGCCGGCGGACTACCTGCGCACCCACGATGTGCGCAAGCGCATGAAGGTCACCTTCGACCGCGCCCTGGCCCAGCGCAAGCTGGCCGAGGCCCGCGACACCAAGACCATGTGGCCGGAGGTCGCCTACCTGTCGGACCTGCACCCGCTGATCGACTGGGTGACCGACAAGGTGTTGGTGCGGCTGGGCCGCAAACGCGCCACCGTCATCACCGCCGAGGTGGACGAACCGGTCTTCCTCATCCAGGGCGTTTACTCCAACGCCCTCGGCCGCCCCACGGTGGTGGAGTGGATGGCCGTCACCGAGGCCGGTGTGCTGGAGACCGACATGGTGGAGCTCCTCGCCAAGGCCGGCGTCGGTCCCTCCATGATCAACACCGGCCGCCCGATCGACCTGGAGCCGCTGCAGCAGCGCCTGCCCGGGGCGGTCGCCGCGGCCCGCCGCCACCTGGAGGCCCGCCGCGCCGACTACGACGCCCGGATCGTCCAGCCGCTGGAGGCCTACCGCACCCGGCTGGAGGAGTGGCGTCAGCTCACCCTCGACGGCACCCACGTCTCCCACCGCAAGCGCAAGGAAAAAGACGTCACCGACACCGTCGAACGGCAGCGCCGGCTGCTGGACTCCCTGCGCACCACCGGCTCGCCGCTGCTGCGCGTGCTCGCCGTGCTCGTTCCCCACCAGGACCTCAGCTAGGACGGACCTCGATGAGCTTCGATTCTCTGGTCAACAAGGGCGACTACTTCTCGGCCCACTACCTGGCCGAGGTGCTGCCCAAGGACCTCAAGCGCAAGGACGGCCTGTTCGCCCGCTGGACCGCCGAGGAAAAGGACGGCCGCCTCACCCCCCGCAAGGGCCTGCGGGCCCTCGGCAAGCCCTACTTCGCCGACCGCCCGTACTTCGCCGGCCTGGACGCCAAGATCCGCAACGGGGAGGCCCTGGACCCCGACGAGCTCGCCGAACGCCGCAAGGCCCTGCACGAGCTGCACGGCGAGATCCTGCGCGCCCTCGGCTACGAGGCCCGCCCGCACGAGCTGACCGTCGAACGCGCCGGCAGCGACGAGCCCTACACCGTCCCGGTCGCCTACGCCCACCGGCACCTGGTCGCCATCGAGTGCGGCTGGGCCACCGACGTGGACGCTGCCCTCGACGACGAACAGGCCGGGCTGCTGCTCCAGCCCGTCGATGACGGCAGCAAGGACGGCATCACCTCCGGCACCAAGCTCGCCACCTGGCTGTTCTCCTGCGAGGAGCCGCCCCGCTATGTGCTGATCCTGGCCGGCGGGGTGCTGGTGCTGGCCGACCGCGCCACTTGGGGCGAAGGCCGCTACCTGGGGGTCAGCCTCGACATCGCCCTGGGCCGCAACAACCCCGATGAGCTGGCCACCATCGCCGCCCTGTTCGGCGCCGACTCGCTGCTGCCCCCCGAGGAAGGCGGCAGCGAGGTCCTCACCGAACTGCTGGAGGCCTCCCGCAACCACGCCGTCGGCGTCTCCAAGGAGCTGCGCGACGGTTTGAAGGAGTCCGTCGAGCTGATCGCCAACGAGGTCCTCGCCCGCATCCGCGAGCACGGCGTCCAGCCCGAACAGCTCAAGGACCCCAGTGAGCTGGCCAAGGAACTGACTCGCGAGTCGCTGCGCTACCTGTACCGGATCCTGTTCCTGCTGTACGCCGAGGCCCGCCCCGAGCTGGGCATCCTGCCGGTCAAGGACAAGGACTACATCCAGGGCTACAGCATGGCCCGCCTCGGCGACCTGGTCGTTCGCGACGTCGTCGGCGAGGAGGCCCGCCACGGCTTCCACCTGTATGAGTCGCTGGACCTGCTGTTCCGCATGGTCAACAAGGGCCACCGCCCGCGTACCGGCGAGGAGACCTCCGACGGCGAGGGCCTGCGCTTCGAACCGCTGCGTTCGGAGCTGTTCGAACCCGAGGCCATCAAGCTCATCGGCAAGCGGGCCTTCACCATGCCCGGCTACGACCCCGACGATCCGAATGCTCCCAAGATCGACACGCGGCTGCGCAACGAGACCCTGCACCAGGTGCTGCGCAAGCTGATGCTCGCTAAGGGGCGCAAGAAGGAACGCGGCGGGTTCATCTCCTACGCCCAGCTCGGCATCAACCAGCTCGGCGCGGTGTACGAGGGGCTGATGTCCTACACCGGGTTCATCGCCACCGAGGAGCTGTACGAGGTCGCCAAGAACGGCGACCCCAAGGACGGCTCGTGGATGATCCCGGCCTCCAAGGTGGACGAGTACCCCTCGGAGGTCTTCGTCCGCCGGGTCGATAAGGACGGCAACAAGACCGACGAGTTCGTCCGCTACGAGAAGGGCTCCTTCGTCTACCGCCTGGCCGGCCGCGACCGGGAGACCAGCGCCTCCTACTACACCCCCGAGTCACTGACCAAGGTCACCGTCCAGCTCGCCCTCCAGCACCGCCTCGACCAGAACGGTGAGCGAACCAGCGCTCGCGAGATCCTGGGCTGGAAGATCTGCGAGCCCGCCCTGGGCTCGGGTGCGTTCCTGAACGAGGCCATCAACCAGGTCGCTGCCGAGTACCTCAAGCGACGCCAGGAGGAACTAGGCCAGACCATCGACCCTGAGCGCTACGAGCAGGAACTGCAGAAGGTCAAGGCCTACATCGCCCTCCACAACTGCTACGGCGTCGACCTCAACGACACCGCCGTGGAGCTGGCCGAGATCTCCATCTGGCTGAACGTCATGCACCCCGGCCTGCAGGCCCCTTGGTTCGGGCTGCATCTGCGCCGAGGCAACTCCCTCATCGGTGCTGGCCGCCGGGTCTACGACGCGGCCCAGCTCACCAAGGGGGAGTGGCTCAAGACTGCGCCTGAGGACATTCCGTTCTCCACCGGCTCTATTCCAGAGGGTAAGGTTCACCATTTCCTGGTGCCAGCTGAAGGCTGGGGTGCCGTGGCTGGGGCCAAGGAGGCTAAGGAACTCGCACCCGAGCAGGCTAAGCAGCTTGCTGCTTGGCGTAAAAAGATACGTGCTAAGGTCTCCGATAAGGGTAGTGCTCGCAAGCCGTCCCAGCTCCAGAGACTCCAGGCTCTAGCGAGGCGTGTCGAGTACCTGTGGGACTTGGTCATTCAACGTTTGACCATTTCCGAACGAGAGATCAGTCGTAAGATCGACGTCTGGGGCGCTGACTGGATCGAACAGCCTTTCTGCGCTCTTCCCAAAGAGAAGGTCTTCGGAGATCTCACTGCCCCGGGAACCCCATATTGGCGGCTGAAGAAGGTCATGGACGCCTGGTGTGCTCTGTGGTTCTGGCCCTTGGACCGCGTGGGCCTTCTCGATGGGACTGATGAGGTGTACAAGCGTCAGGAAGCTTTCGAGACCGGGCCCACATGGCTCGAGCCGTCCACCGCTGAGGCGAACGAGGCCTCCGTCGAGTCGGCTGGATTCAAGCCCGTATACGAGACCGACGCGCTCTTCGAAACCGAGGAGTTTAAACAGGTCAGCTTTGACCAGGCCATTGGTGAACTCCGCTCGGCCGGCGCCATTGGAATCAGCCGAAAAAATGCTCCCGGATCTGCTCGTAAGCGTTCGGCTTGCGAACCGGTGCGCCAGATCGTCCCGCTTGCAGATTTTGGTGACTGGCTGGAATTTGCCGAGGCAGTTCTTGGTCGTGCTGACATCCCGGAAGATTCCCTTGGTGCTGAATTTGCCTCATTGGCCGACCTAGAGGAGCACGAGGATCAACTTCCAGTCTGGATGGGCATGGATTCGCCCCTCAAACTCTCTGATCGCTTCCCCTGGCTCAATGTCGTCGATGATCTGGCCTCTCGGCACACTTTCTTTCACTGGGAGCTTCAGTTTGCCCAGGTATTCCATAAGGGGGGCTTCGATCTCCAGGTTGGTAACCCGCCGTGGGTGCGGCCCGACTGGCTGGAGGATGCAGTTCTCGCAGAATTCGATCCCTGGTTCAAGCTGGCGGATAAACCTGCTCTTTCTGAGCGGCGCTCTCGTAGGTCAGCTGTGTTGTCTGCGGCAAATGCCAGGTCCTACTATCTGGAGGAGCTAACAGCTAACGCGGGTGCGGTTGAGTTTATCGGTTCCGGGATTGTCTACCCCTTGCTTGCCGGTACCCGCCCAGACCTGTACCGCGCCTTCATGTGTCGTGTGTGGAACAACATTGGTGAAAGAGGGATTTCGGGGCTTATTCATCCAGACAGTCACTTTAATGGAGTAAAAGAGGGGAGATTGCGGGCTGCAGCTTACAGGCATCTTAGATTCCACGCCCATTTCTCGAACCAACTCTATCTCTTTGCTGAAATTAGGGACAAAATTGAGTATGGGGTCCATATTTATGGGCTGCGACAGTCGATTGGTTTCACTCACGTAAGTTGGATTTTTGATCCGCAGGTGATCATCTCTTCCTTTGAGCATAATGGCTCTGGGGAGATTCCTGGCATTCGGCATGAGGGGCGGTGGGATACTCGTCCGCATAAGGCGCGGTTGATTTGGGTTGATGAGGAGCTTCTCTCCCGATGGAGGAAGGTTAGTGGGTTTACTGCGGGTCCAGTGGATTGGGCGCCGCTTCTCTACCCAGTAACTACTGCTGAAGCGGATGCAATTGAAGCTCTATCGTCCTACAACTCTAGATTGGCTGCTTATGGTCCAAAAATCAGCGGAGGGTATAATGAGGCGAATAGCAAGAAGGATGGCACTATTCGATGGAATACTAGAAGGCCAGATTCTCTGGGAGATGTAATTCTTCAAGGGCCGCACTTTGCGCAGGCTACTCCTTTTGCCAAGCAGCCTAATATCCCTTGTCGCAATAATCAAGATTGGTCCTCTTGGGATCTTGTTGCTCTTCCTGTCGATGCTGTTCCTGTGAGCAACTATGAACGTGCTTGCAGTAAGGATGATTATCTCGCTAGGCAGGATGAGTGGATGGATAGTGATGGGATATCTCGTCGCTGTACGGAATTCTATCGACTTGCTTGGCGTTGTATGATTCCATTGGCTAATGAGCGGTCGTTGTTTGCTGCGCTGATTCCTCCAGGGCCTGCGCATATACATGCTGTACATGCGCTAGTGCTTGGGGATAGCCGGAGTACTGCTCTGAATTCTGGATTTTGGGCTGCTCTGCCGCTGGACTATCTACTGCGAATTACTGGTCGATCTGATCTTCAGCATGCTGGGGCAAGCAAGATGCCTGCTGCTGATCCGGGTCATCCACTGGCCTCGGCGCTGCTACTCCGAACTCTTCGGCTTAACTGCCTTACCAAGGCGTACGCTCCGCTTTGGGCTGAGCTGTACGATCCAGCTTGGGTAGACGAACAGTGGGCTGTGGACTGGTCAGGTCTCAAGCCGCTTGGTAACCCGGATGCGATCACGCCAGAGTGGACGTACGCAACGCCGCTGCGCACTGAACGGGAACGGCGTGCCGCGCTCGTGGAAGTAGACGCTTTGGTTGCGCTCTGGCTAGGAATGTCGGCCGAGCAGCTTGTAGCTATTTACCGTTCCCGCTACCCGGTCCTGGCGGACTATGAGGCCCAGACCTGGTTCGACGCCAACGGTCGCAAGATCGCCGGCAACCACAACGCCTACGGCTACGGTCAGACCAAGGAGCACTTCGAGCAGCTCATGGCCCACCTGGACCCGGAGGTCAACGCTCCGCCTCCCGAGGGCTACACGCCTCCCTTCTACAAGGCCGACCGGGAGGCCGAGTACCGGCAGGCGCACGCGGTCTTCTCTGAGCGGCTGCGCAAGGCACAGCAGGGCAACTAGAACGGGGTAACGAGTCGTGAAGCCGACGTTGGCGGCCGAGGAGCTGCAGCGGAGCCTCACCCAGTACCTCACCACCACGTTCGCGCTGGCCGAACCGGCGGTGCGTGAGGCGCTGGAACGCTTCCTCACTCACCCGGAGCAGGGCATTTTCCGCGGCCCTTACCTGCGGATCCGCACTCCGTTCGAGGTCGCCGACGACGGCTGGCGGGACTGCCTGGAGTGGGCCCCGCCGTCCTGGACGCCCTACCGGCACCAGGCCAAGGCCTTCCGCCGCCTCAGCACCCTCCACGGCCCGGCCGAGCCGACCCTGATCACCACGGGCACCGGGTCGGGCAAGACCGAGTCGTTCCTGATCCCCGTGCTGGACCACTGCCGCCGGCAGCGGGCCCGCGGCCGGCACGGGGTGAAGGCCGTCCTGCTGTACCCGATGAACGCCCTGGCCACCGACCAGGCCGTCCGGCTCAACGACTACCTCCAGCAGCCCGGCCTGCACGAGGTCACCGGTGCGCTCTACATCGGCGACACCCCGCAGACCGGCTACGCCAAGGTGATGACGCAGCGGGCGGAGATCCGCCGCAACCCGCCCGACATCCTCATCACCAACTACAAGATGCTCGACCTGCTGCTGCAGCGGGCCGAGGACCTGCCGCTGTGGCAGGACGCCGAGATCGCCTACGTGGTGATCGACGAGTTCCACACCTACGACGGCGCCCAGGGCACCGATGTGGCGATGCTGCTGCGGCGGCTGGCCGCGGCGGTCGGCCGCGCCCGGCCGGGACGTCCGCTGGGGGACATCTGCCCGGTGGCCACCAGCGCCACGCTGGGGGAGGGCGGCGACGGCACCGAGATCCGCAAGGTCGCCGAGCAGGTGTTCGGGGTGCCGTTCCCACCGGAGTCGGTGATCGGCGAAGACCGCCTGTCGGTGGAGGAGTTCACCAAAGACATCGACTTCACGCTGCCGCTGCCCACCCCCGATGAGCTGATCGCCTGCGGTGACCCGCTGCGCGAGCCCGGCGCGCTGGAGGCGATCGCCGCCGCCGTCACCGGGCGGCGCGACCTGAGCCCTTCGGAGCTGGGGGAGGTGCTGCAGCGGCACATCTTCACCCGGGCCGTCCTGGAAGTGCTGGGCGGCAAGCCGCGCACCTTGCCGGAGATGCTCGAGCTGCTGCCGTTGCGCGGCGCCTACAGCTGGGGCGCCGCCGTCAAGGCCGGCCCGGCCCGGGCGGCGATGGCGCTGGCCCGGTTCGTGGCGCTGCTGTCGGCCGCCCGCCGCCCAGGTCATCCCGACCGGCCGTTCCTGCTGATCGAAACGCACATGTGGGTGCGGGCGGTGTCGCGGCTGCTGCGGCTGGTGCACCACACCCCGGCGTTCGCCTGGGAGGACGGGCTGCCCGTCCTGGACGCCGAGTCGATGCTGGACGTCACCGGCAAGATACTGCTGCCGGCGGTGTACTGCCGGCACTGCGGCCGGTCCGGCTGGGCCGCCTACTCCCCGGCACGGTCCCCCAGTGAGCTCCTCACCGACGCCCGCCGCATCTACCGGGAGGCGGTCGGGCCGGGCAAGAAACGCGTCCGCCCGCTGATGCTGGCCACCCGCAGCGAAGCCGAGGCGGGCATCGGCAAGCTCGCGGTCCTCGACGGCGAACGCGTCCGCCCGGTCAGCGACGGCGATGTCTACGGCGAAGGCGACATCGTCTTCGTCCTGGCCGACCTGGCCGACACCGTCGAGTCCAACAACGCCGCCGAGCAGGACCGCTGCCCGGCCTGCGAGACCGACGAAGGCATCCGCTTCCTGGGTGCCGGGCTGGCCTCGCTGGCGTCGGTGGCCATCACCCAGCTGTTCGGCGGCGGGCAACTGGAAGAACAGCAGCGCAAAACCCTGCTGTTCAACGACTCGGTGCAGGACGCCGCGCACCGGGCCGGGTTCGTGGCCAGCCGCTCCTACCAGTTCTCGCTGCGCCGGCTGCTGACCAGCCGCCTGGAGGTCGAGCGGCCCATCGCCCTCAACGACCTGATCGCCGACCTGGCCGCGGCGGCCAGCGAGCAGGACGTGCTGCCCGCCGTCGTCCCGCCCGACCTGCACGAGTACCCGGAGATCGACGCGATCTTGGCGGGCACCACCACCGGCAGCCCCAAGGCCTGGCGGATGATCGGGGAGCGGCTGGCGTTCGCCGCCGTCATGGAACTGGGGCTGCGCTCCCGCCAGGGCCGCACCCTGGAGCTGACCCGCACCGCCGCCGCCGAGGTGGTGCTCACCGACCCCGAGCGGGTCGCCGAGCTGGCCCGCGACGTGCACACCGCCATGCCGGGCCTGCTGGAGTTGCCTTCGCCCGACCGTTACCTGGTGTTCGTCCGCGGCCTGCTGGAACGGCTGCGCTACCGCGGCGCCGTCAAGCACGTGTGGCTGGACGCCTGGATGCGCAACGCCGGCACCCGCCGGTTCGGGGCGATCTGGGGCGGCCGCCCCGAGGGCATGCCCGCCTTCCCCCGCGGCCTGAGCGCCCCGGCCTTCCTGCTCGACCGGCACAAGCGCCACTCGGAATTCGACCGGATCGACGCCGAGCAGGGCTGGGCGCAGGACTGGACGATGCGCTGCCTGGGCATCGGCAAGGGCCAGGCCGGGCACTACCTGGCGCGGCTGCTGCCGATCCTGGCGACCGAAGGGGTGATCGCCAAACGCACCGCAGAAGACGGCACCACCGGCGTCTACGGGCTGCAGCCCGGCCACATCGCCGTCCGGTTGCTGGCCGACGAGGAGGTCAACGACGCCGGCATCGGCTGCGACCGGTGCGCCTGGGTACAGACCGTCCCGCCCGAGCGGCTCGGCGACTGGTATGGCCAGCCCTGCCCCCGCTACCGGTGCGGCGGCCGGCTGACCGACCGGGGCACCCACAACCACCGCAACGACTACTACCGCCACCTCTACCTCGGCGAGGGCACCTTCCGGGTGGTCACCGCCGAGCACACCGGTGCGCTGACCCGCAAGCAGCGCGAGGACGTGGAGGAACGCTTCCGCCGCGGCACCCGCTACAACGACCCCAACGTGCTGTCGTGCACGCCCACGTTGGAACTGGGCATCGACATCGGTGACCTGTCGGCGGTGATCCTGGCCTCGCTGCCGCCCGGCCCGGCCAACTACGTGCAGCGGGCCGGGCGCGCCGGACGCCGCACCGGCAACGCGCTGCTGGTCACCATGGTCGGCTCCGCACCGCGCGACCTGTACTTCCTGGCCGAGCCCCGCGACATGATCGACGGGGAGATCACCCCGCCGGGCAGCTACCTGTCGGCGGTGGAGATCCTGCGCCGCCAGTACGTCGCGCACCTGGTCGACCTGTGCGCCCGGGGTCGCTTCTCCGGGGTGGCGCCGATGCCGCGGCGGGCCTCGGCGCTGTTCGGCGACAACGGCTGGCTGCAGGCCTTCCAGGAGGCCGCCCTGGCCGATGGCGCGGAGCCGGCCGAAGAATTCCTGGGGCTGTTCGGCGCGGCCGTCTCCGAGCAGGCCGCCACCGACCTGCGCTCCTTCGCCACCGGCGGGCTGAGGGACGCCGTGGAGTGGGTGCGCACCCAGTGGGAGCAGCGCCTGGCCGACCTGCGGGACCGCATCGCCACCATCGACCAGGCGCTCGGGGAGCTGGTGAAGTCCGACCCCGGCCAGCAGACCATCAAAAAGTCCCTGGAGGCCGAGCGGCGCGCCACCGCCCGGCACATCGCCGCCATCGGCCGCCAGAACGCCCAAAACGTGCTGGTGGAGCTGGGACTGCTGCCCAACTACTCCCTGGTCGACTCCACCACCACATTGGAGGCCACGCTGACCTGGGAGGAGGAGACCCCCGACGGCAAGCGGTACTGCAGCGAGGTCCGCGAATACAGCCGCCCGGCCCGGCTGGCCCTCACCGAACTGGCCCCCGGCAACTCCTTCTACATCCAGGGCTACCAGCACCACGTCAACGGCCTGGACATCGGCACCTCTTCTCGCCGTGCATGGCAGGAATGGCGCATCTGCCCACAGTGCGGGTATGTGCGCACCTGGCGGGCCGCAGACGACGTCTCGCCCTGCCCGCGCTGCCACAGCCGGGAGATCGCCGGGGTGCAGTCGCTGCACAAGGTGCTGGTCCCCACCCGGGTGACCGCCCACGACCGCCGCGACCAGGCCCAGATCAGCGACACCAACGACGACCGCGAGCAACGCCACTACGAGACCGCCGTGGCCGTCGATATCGACCCGGCCGACATCGCGCCGGGCTCCTGGCGGCACGCGAGTGCGGTGTTCGGTGTCGATTTCACCCGCCGGGCCGCCGTCCGGCACTTCAACCTGGGCGCCGCCGGCTCCGATCGTCCCGAGGACAAATGGTTCGCCGGGGAGCAGGTGCGTCTGGCCGCCTTCCACGTCTGCCCGTCCTGCGGCGGCACCACCGTCGATGGTCCTCCGGACGCCGCCGCCGGGGACGGCCTGTCGTCCACCACGTGGTCCCACCCCTCCCGCGCGCACCACCGACCCTGGTGCCCCTTCCGCCGGGCCGCCCGCGACACCGAGCACCTGCGGCTCATCCTCGCCCACGAGCTGCACACCGAGGCGCTGCGCATCCTGCTGCCGGTGGTGACGCTGCGGACCGCCGAACGCACCGCCACCTTCCAGGCCGCGCTCATGGCCGGGGTCGCCGCCTGCTACGGCGGAGACCCCGACCACCTGGCGATCGAACCGGCCACCATGCCCGACCGGGAGACCGGCCGCACCCGTCGTTTCCTGGTGCTGTACGACACGCTGCCGGGCGGCACCGGCTACCTGCACCGCCTGTCGGCCGCCGAGGAGTTCCGCCGCGTGCTGCAGGCCGCCCGCGCCATCGTCGCCGGCTGCGCCTGCAAGGACGACCCGGCCAAGGCCGCCTGCCACCGCTGCCTGCTCTCCCATATCCCGCAGAGCAAGTACGGCCTGGTCAGCCGGGCCGAAGCGGTGGAGATGCTGGACGGGCTGCTGGAGGACTGGGACACCGCCCCGGTGCGCACCACCCACGACATCTCCCTGTGGGACCAGGTGGAAAGCGAACTGGAGGCCCGCTTCCTGGGCGGCCTGGAGGCCTGGGCGCGCCGCGACGACACCCCCGGCACCCTGGCGCGCGGCCCGGCCACGGACGGCAAGAAAACCGCCGACCTGCGCATCAAAGGGCCCGACGGCACCGTGCGACACTGGCGGATGAGGCTGCAGAACACCATCCACGGCACCCGCCCGGACGTGGAGTTCCGCCTCATGGACACCGCCGAGCCCCAGCAGGTCTTCGTCTACCTGGACGGCTACGCCTACCACGCCGCCCCGGCGATCAACCGGCTGGCCGACGACGCCGCCAAACGCTCCCGGCTGCGCGCCCATCGGGGGCTGGTGTTCCAGCTCACCTGGGAGGATTTGGACGAGTGGGAGGAACGCGGCTTCGCCCCCGACACCTCCCGCGACCCGCGCCGCGCCCCCTACCTGGGCAACGCCCAAAGCACGGCCCGGCAGCTGTACCGGCGCACCGAACCCGGCCGGGACCCCGATGAGCTGGTCTGCACCATGTGGACCAACCCCATCGACACCCTGCTGGCCTACCTGGGCGAACCGGACCAGGCACTGTGGCTGCACCGCGCCGAAGCCCTCGTCGCCGGGGCGCTTACCGGCAAACGCGCCCAGACCGCCTGCGAGCGCGCCGAGGCGGCCGAGCCGATCATGGCGTCGCTGCGCGGCGAGGCGCTGCCGCCCGCCAAGCCCGGCAAGGTCGCGGTCGTGACCGGCGTGGACAACACCGGCTTCCCGCTGACGATCGTCTTGGACCAAAGCGCTGCACCCGCCTGGAGCGCGTTCGTGGTGATCGACGACCGCGATGAGACGATCCGCGCCGACGAGCAGACCCACAAACAGCGGTGGATGTCCTGGCTGTACTGGGGCAACCTGCTGCAGTTCCTGGACGCCGGCGGCGGCGACAGCGGGCAGCTGGCCTTCACCGGGCTGGATGCGTTCGACGTCGAGCACCTGGCCGCCGCCGGCGGCGACGGGCTGCTGACCGCGCTCAGCCTCGTCCCGCTGGATGAGGAGCTGCGCGATGAGACCGCACCTCCCCGGCCGGCGCCGGCCCCGGCGGTGCCCGAGCCGCAGCCCGCGGCGGACCGGGAGGAGACCGCCCCGGCGGAGCTGTCGCCGCAGTGGGAGCGGATCTTGGACTACCTGACTCCCGACGAACCCGGCCTGGCCCAGTTCGTCCGGGAGCTGGCCGGAGAGCTGGCCAAGCGCGACAAGCCCGCCCCACGAGAGGAACAGGTGGGCTTCGAGTTGCCCGACGGGATGTGGCAGGCCGAAATCGCCTGGCCCGAGGACAAGGTCGCGATCGTGCTGGACGGCGACGACGAGGAAACCCGCCGTCGCAACGCCGCCTATGCCGAGGCGGGGTGGGACGCCCGTCCGGTATCGAAGTGGACGCCCCAGGAGCTGGCCGAACGGATCGGAGGTAACAGGTGAGCGGGGCCCGGCTGCGGCTGCTCGACAAGGCCGACAAAGAGATCATGAAGCTGGACCGGGCGGTCAAGGGCGCCATCTACGACTTCCAGCACAAGTTTCGCCGCAACCCCAACGAGCCGGGCCTGCAGTTCAAACAGCTGACCGGGCACCCGCGGCTGTACTCGGCCCGTATCAACCGGGACTACCGGGCGCTGCTGCTGCACGCCGGAGGCAAGGACTACATCCTGGTGGCGGTCAAACCCCGCCGGGAGGTCTATGAGAACCTCGACCGGTACACCTACCAGATCAACCCGGTCACCGGCGGTATCGAGTTCGTCGATCTGGTCACCGCCGGCCAAGGCCTGCCCCCCGAGCGCGAGGCGGGCCCGCGGCCGCTGTTCGCCGACTACCCGCGCGAGGTGCTGCTGGAGCTGGGCGTCACCGAGTCGCTCCTGGACCTCATCTACAAGATCACCACCGAGGACGAGCTGCTCGGTCTGACCTCGCACGCTCCCCAGCTCACCGGCGATGTGTTGCTGGCGCTGCACGACGGCAAGACCCCCGAAGAGGTCCTGGAGCAGATCACCCGCCCGGTCGCGGCCACCGAGAAGGTCGACACCGACGACTACCAGGCCGCGCTCGCCCGGCCCGCCACCGTCACCACCGACGACATCGCGCTGCAGGAGGTGCTGGAGGAAGGCGACTTCGGGCGCTGGCGGGTGTTCCTGCACCCCACCCAGCGCAAGATCGTCGAACGCGAGTACCGCGGCCCCGCCCGCGTCAGCGGCGGCCCCGGCACCGGCAAGACCATCGTCGCGCTGCACCGCGTCAAGCACCTGCTGCAGCGTCTCGGCCCCGGCGACGGCAAGGACATCCTGCTCACCACGTTCAACAAGAACCTCGCCGCCGACCTGCACCAGCGGCTGCTGGCACTGGTCGGCGACCAGGCCATCAAACGGGTGCACGTGGTCAACATCGACAAGCTCGCCAGCGACGTGGTCGCCGAATCCGAACACGGCGCCCGGCGGCGGCGCATCGACGACGCCCAGGCCGTCGAGGAATGGCGGCACCTGCTGGAAGAAGAAGGCGAGCAGGACCGCTGGGACCCCGAGTTCCTGCACGCCGAATGGTCCGAGGTGATCTTGGGGCAGTCGATCACCTCCCGCGCCGAGTACTTCCGCGCCCGCCGCGTCGGCCGCGGCCGCGCCATCAGCCGCGCCGACCGGGCCCGCATCTGGGACCTGGTCACGCTCTTTGTGATGCGGCTGGACGACCAAGGCGTCTGGACACACCGGCAGGTCGCCGAGCACGCCGCCCGGCTGGAGATGGAACGGGCCCGCAAGGTACGCGAACACCAGGCCGCCCAGGCCGAGGCCCCCCTGCTGCAGCACGAGTCGGGCATGTTCTACCGGCACCGCTACCGGCACATCGTCGTCGACGAGGCCCAGGACCTCAGCGCCGCCCACTGGAAGATGCTCCGCGCCATGGTCCCCGAAGGCCCCAACGACATCTTCCTGGTCGGCGACACCCACCAGCGGATCTACGGCAACTACGTGTCGCTGGGCAGTTTGGGCATCAACATCCGTGGCCGCTCCGCCAAACTGACCCTCAGCTACCGCACCACCCACGAAATCCTCAGCGCCGCCGTCCGGCTGCTGGGCGAAGAAGAGTGGGACGACCTGGACGAGGGCACCGACGACCTGACCGGGTACCGCTCGGTGCTGCGCGGCCCCCGTCCCCAGTTCGCCGGCTATCCCACCTGGAACGCCGAACTCGACGGCATCGTCGAACGGATCCGGCAGCTGGAAGGCGGCTCGATCGCGGTGTGCGTGCCGGGCCGCCGCGAGGTCGCCGAAGTCGAGCAGCGCCTGGCCAAAGAAGACATCCTCTGCTGCGCCATCGGCTCCGACGGCCCCAAGCTCATCGAGGCGCCGGTGCACATCGGAACCATGCACCGCTTCAAGGGCCTGGAATACCGGCACATGATCATCGCCGGGGTCAGCGACGGGAAGGTCCCCTCCAGCCGCGTCCTGGCCTACCAAAAGAGCGACCCGCTGCGTTTCCGCCGGGAGATCAAGCAGGCCCGCTCGCTGCTGTTCGTGGCCTCCACCCGGGCCCGCGACAGCGTCACCATCTCCTGGAACGGACGCAAGAGCAGGTTCTTGCCATGAGAACCATCGCCGAACGCTACCAGCTCGTCGCACCCATCGGCCGCGGCGGCATGGGACAGCTATGGGAGGGCCTGGACCTGCGGCTGAACCGGCAGGTCGCGGTCAAGCTGATCGCCACCGGCGACCTGGCCGCCCAAAACCAGATCCGGCGGCGGTTCTACCGCGAGGCCCGCATCACCGCCCGCTTCCGCCACCCCGGCGTCCCCGCGATCTACGACTACGGCGACGACGGCGACCTGTTCATGGTCATGGAACTGGTGGTCGGCGAGCCCATCGACAGGCTTCGGGACGAGCAAGGCGCACTGCCGGTGCCCTGGGCCACCTACATCGTGGCCCAGGTATGCGCGGTGCTCGCCGCCGCCCACTCCGCCGGGCTGGTCCACCGCGACATCAAGCCGGACAACCTGATGCTGTGCCCCAACGGCCTGGTCAAGGTCGTCGACTTCGGCGTGGCGACCTCCATCGCCGGGGAGTTCTCCCAGATCACCGAGCCCGGCGAGATCCCCGGCTCGGCCCGCTACACCGCCCCCGAACTCTTCGACGGCGTCGAGGCCGACCGCGCCAGCGACCTGTACACCGTCGGGTGTGTACTGTACGAGCTGCTCACCGGGAGGCGGCCGTTCGCCTCCAAAGACCTGCTGACCGAGATCAACCGCTGCCGGACCGAAGACCCTCCGCCGATGGACGACGTCCCCGGCGAACTGGAGGAGCTGACCCGCCGGCTGCTGGCCAAAGACCCCGCCCGGCGTCCCCCCGACGCGGCCTCGGTGTACTGGGAGCTGCGCTCGTGGGCGCGCAAACCGCCTCCGCTGCCGGGCTGGGTCGGCCCGGACGTGTGCCACGACCCCGTCCACATGTATTCGGCGTTGACAGCGGAGCTGGGGCAGTAAATGCGAGACCGTGCCACCGTGGCGGCGAGCGACATCGCGAGGCTGGCGGGCGTGGGCCGCGCCGCCGTCAGCAACTGGCGCCGTCGTTTCCCCGACTTCCCCGCGCCCGTGGCGGGCACCTCCACCAGCCCGCTGTTCTCCCTCGCCGAGGTCGAGGCGTGGCTGCGCCGCCAAGGCAAGCTCGCCGAGGTGCCGCTGGAGGAACGCATCTGGCAGCAGCTGCGCGCCGAGGCCGGCGACTTCGGCCTCGGCGAGGCCGTCGCCCGGGTCGGGACCTACCTGGCCGGCGGGCCCACGGACGGCACACTGCCGGATGACCTGCCCGAACTGGTGGACCGCAACGGCCCGGTCACCGCGTTCGAGTTCCTGTGCGAACGCTACATCGAGACCCACTCCCGCCGCCTGTCGCCCCCACCCGCCGAGGCCGCCGCCCTCATGGCCGCTTTGGCCGGCGTCCGGGACGCCACGGTGCTCGACCCGGCCTGCGGATTCGGGACCCTGCTGCTGGCGGCCGCCGAGGCCGGTGCGGCCCGTCTGGCCGGATGGGAACAGGACGAATCTTGGGCCGCCATCGCCCAGGCCCGCCTGCGGCTGCGCGGGCACGACGGCACGGTGCGGCCCGGCGATGCTCTGCGCGAGAACGGCTCCGGCGAGCTGCCCGCAGATGCCGCACTGTGCGCCCCGCCGCTCGGCGTGCGCGACTGGGGATATGAGGACGTGGTCGGCGACCCGCGCTGGGCCTACGGCCTGCCGCCCCGCGGCGAACCCGAACTCGCCTGGATCCAGCACTGCCTGTTCCACGTCCGGCCCGGCGGCCGTGTGCTCGTCCTGGTGCCCCCGGCAGCGGCCGGCCGCCGCTCCGGCCGCCGCATCCGGGCCCGGCTGCTGCGCACCGGGGCACTGCGCGCCGTCATCGCCCTGCCCGCCTCGGCGCATCTGTGGGTGCTGCGGAAACCCGCCGATGGCGAGCCCGCGCCATCCCACGTTCTGATGCTCAACATGGCCGATGCACCCTGGCCGCAGGCCCACCGGCAGGCCGTAGAACGCTGGGAGGCGTTCCAGACCGACCCCGAGACCGAAGGGGCGGTCCCCATCATCGACATCCTCGACGAGGCCGTCGATGTCAATCCCGGCCGCTACGTCACCGGCCACGGCGGCGCGGACCGCTGCTTCCGCTCGTCCCTGGAATCGGTCGCCGAGCTGCTGACCGACCTGCAAGAGACCTTGACGGAACTGCGCGCCCTGCGCACCGGCGGCACCGGCTTTTCCACCACCACGATCGCCGAACAGGTCAAGGCGGGGGCCATCACCGTCCTCAACGCCCCCAAGACACAACTCGGCTCAGGGAAGCTGCCCACCTTGACCTTGGAGGACGTCCTGGAGAAGCGGCCCCCTAGCGGCCGCTCCACCCCCTCCACCGGCATGGTCGCCCTTCAGCCCGGCGACGTCGTGGTCCCCTCCGGCGGCAGGATCTTCGCCGTCCGGCTGATCGACGAGGACGGCGCTCTGCTCGGCCCGGGCCTGCAGATCCTGCGCGCCGCACCCGACCGCCTCGCCCCCGCCTGCCTGGCCGGCTTCATCCGCATCGCCGCCCTCCGCCACGCCCGAAGCCGAACCCAAACCGTGCCGCAGCGCTTGGACCTGCAGCGCATCGAACTGCCCAGACTCCCGCTGCCCGACCAGCACCGACTGGGAGAGATGTTCACCCGCTTGCAAGCCTTCGAAGATGCCCTCGCGGGGCTGGCCGAGAGCGGCTCGACACTCTTGGAAGGCGCTTTGCAGGGCCTCGGCGAAGGCACTCTCTGCGTGTCTTCCTAAACTGCTCTCCAGCTCAGTGTCGGAAATTCCTCGCCGGAGCGGGCAGGACAGAACGCTGGGCGGGGCGAAGCTTTTCACTGCGCCTCCTCAGCGGTCGGGCAGCACCCAGTTCCGTGGCGTTACGGACACTGATGTTTCTCGGGTTTCGAGGCTTTATTCCTGTCCTGTGGGACGGCGCGTAAGGATGGCCGGGGCACGAAGGAGTTTTTCATGGACGGTGTCACGAGGACTGGCCGTGCTTTCAGCGAAGGGCTGCGGTGAGCCTCCACAAAGCGGTCGCGCTGGCCGCTGAAGTGCGCCGGAAGGTCTCGTCCGGCACGACGACAAAGCGCCTCATCGAGGAACTGGACAGATCCGGGAAGAGGGAAGCCGCTTATGCCGCACTCGCCTATGCACTCTGTGAGCTGGCAGGAGAGGAAGCAGCCCTGCAGCTAGGGATCCCCTTCCCGGAGCGGCGGGAAGCGATGGTGTTCGCCGCGCAACGACAGACCCTGCTGCGGCTGAGCGCTTTCCTCAAGGAGTCCATCTACGCGCCTGCTAGGGAACTAAAAGATGCGCCGCCTCCGGAAGGTGTGCCGAACTATCTGGCGGCGCTAGTGATCCGGAATGTCGGTGGACACGAGTTCGAAAAGCGGTATCTGCGGCCGGTGCTGCGCACCCGGAATATGCCGCTCGATGCTTTCCAGCTTCCTCCCGCCGGGGAATCGGTGTATCCGTGGGCGGTGCGGAACGGCCTTGTCCGGGCTCCCTCATCCGACCCGTTGAAACAGCTCCTTAAAATGCGGGACGACAGGTTCGCCATCGCGATGTTGAAGGAAGCTGCAGGGCGTGGCGCCCTTCCCGTCCATCCCGCGATCGCAGCTCGGTGACTGGCGCTGGGAAAGGCGCTGGAGCTGCAATTTCGGGACAGAATCAAGAAGGTCGAAGGGGAAGCGCAAATTCGGCTGCGGCAGGGCGGCCAAACCTCCAAGGTCTTCCAGGACGTTCAAGCGATCTACCGAGAGCGGGGGAGGTTCTTGGCCGGGCAGCGCCTGGCCGAGGCTGAGCTGGCGAAACTTCGCGTTGCGCTGCTGCGCCTGTTCCAAAGCCGCGACTTCATTCAGAAACGGGCCTCCTGCCTCCAGAAAGCGGCCAGGGCGATGGCCGATGACAACCCCGGGCTGTGGGAGACGGTCCTCACCGAGGTCGAAGCTCACCAAAAGCGGTGCCCGGAGTCCCTCCGGCCATTCCCCTGCAAAGACTGCGCCCCGGAGGTGGCATACTTCGTTCGCGCTCGCCTCAGGCAGCGCGCCACTTCCGACGGCCCGTCCGGGGCGGTGAACGCTCCGGGCACCTCTCAGGCCGGTGGCATGCGCGGCCAACAGCCGGCGCCCAAGGAGGAGCCGCTGGTCGTCGCCGTTGGGGTGCGGTTCGGTCGTGAGACCAGAATGGCCGGGTTGGCCTGGGTCGCCGAAGACGGCCGGGTCGGGGTCGCGGTAGAGGAGACGGCCTCTCCGAAAGAGGCCGCCCGCCGGGCAATTGGCCGGGCCTGGAGCGACCTGCGCTCCGCCGACGGTCCGCTGCTCATCGTCGGCCCCAACATGAAGGCGGTCAGGCAGGCCCGGGAACTGCTGGGAACCCACGGCAAGCCCACGCCGACGGTCCTGCCGGGCTTCCCACCAGACCTCAGAGGACGCAGCGACCGGGTCACCGTGATCCGCGGCGGCTCTGGGCCGGGCTCCCGGCACGCTGCAAGCGCCGCCCGGCTGGCTGCCCAGGCGCTTGCGGTGGTGCATGGCCAGAGCAGCCGCGAGGAGCTGGCGGCCGAGGCCAAAGCTGTCTCCGAGCAACTGGGCGGCACCGGTGAGATCGTCATGTCACTTCCCGGGGACGAGGTGTTGCAGGCTGCGGCCGCCAAAGCGAAAACCACCCCTCAAAAGCCCCAGACCACACAAGAGGACACGGCCCCCGAAGAGACCGCCCCTCGACTGCTGGGTCCCGAGGACGAGATCGCCGAGCCGCAGGTCACCCGGGCGAAAACCGCGGAGTGGACCTGGCCGCAGGTGCTGCGCGCCGAGCACCTGCGGCTGAGCCGCTGGCCGCTGCCTCCCAGGATCTGGAACCTGGTCAGCACATGGCACCGGGGACGGTATGTGCCGGTGGTGATCCGGCACGGCGTCCAACCGGCTCGAGGAAAGAGACTCGTCCGCGAGCTCAGAGCCGAACTGGGGAAGGGGTACCTCTCCCTGCAGCGCGGAGGCCTGCCGGGCTACTTCTTCCCCGGAATGATCGTTGACTGCACCTGGTCCCTCGACCGGAGCAGCCTCACGATAAGTCCCCGCCCACTGCCCAGCCCCCCTGGCGGCAGCGACCGTGTCATCGCCTACGAGTACGACGTCCGCGCTCTCGTCCGCGACACCCCGCCCGGTGGCTGGCGCAGCCAGGCCGGGCAGGACCTCACCGTCGAACAGTGGGTACTGCGGACCCTCCAGATCCTGGGCTACCTCGACCCTCACGGCAGGGCACTGCTCACCGAGGACGCCCTGCAGCGCAACATGCTCACCCTGGGCTTCCCCCGCGAAAAGCTCGCCCTTGTGGAGGAGGCGGTCAAGGAGCTCATCGGCCGCGGTGAGCTCAAGTACGTCCAAGGCTCCCTCGACCCCGACGGCCGCCCGGCCTTCCCGGCCTGTCCTCGCCGCCCGGCGATCCGGCTGCTCTGCTACGAGCCCGATGTAGAACGTCTCCTGCAGCAAAGGGCCCAAGGGGAGGAGTCCACACACGTCAAGCGCTCCGCCCACGAGGTTGCTCCTTTCATACGGCGGCTCCCCGAGGGGAAGAGCGCCAGCAGAAAAGCTCGTGAGGGCTATGCCGAGGCCGTGCGCAGAGCCGAACTGGTCGGCGATGATGAGCTACCGCCCGGTTACACCTTTGTCCCGAGGCATAGCCGTGGCCGTTGAACGTGGCTCACCGCATGGGGGCGAGTGTCTTTCCGTGCGGTGAGCCGTTGTTTCCAGGGCTGGGCTTCATGGCAACGGTCAACTTGCCTTGGGCGAGTGGGAACCCAGTAGGGCCGCGCCGGCTTATAGGACGGCTGTGAAAAGGGCGCGCCGCTAAGCGGGGCCTTTCGGATTTCCTCAGACTGCGAGGGTCAGGGGACGAGACGAGCCCAGACCCATTTGCCGCCGGTGGGGTGCGGGGTGTAGCCGCAGGCGGCGGAGAGGGCCTGGACGATGGGCAGGCCCCAGCCGCCGCCGGAGTCGAAGGTGTCCTCGCAGTGGTCGAGGGCTTCGAGAGTGGGTTCGGTGAGGGGTTTGGGGGTGGGGACGCGGGGGCTGGAGTCCCAGACGGAGATGAGGACGCCCTTGGCGTTGCGTTCGATGCGGTAGCGCAGTTCCTTGCCCGGGGTGGCCTCGGAGGCGTTGGCGACCAGTTCGCTGGTGATCAAAAGCGCGTCGTCCAGAATGTGTAGATAGCCCCATTTGTAGAGTTGTTGCTGGGCGAAGGTGCGTGCCAGGCCGGCGGAGGCCGGTGATCCCATCAGGGAGATGGTCAGGGCGTCCGGGGCTTCCGGTGTGCGGGCTTTCCCGGTGCGCGGACGTGAGCGTTCATCGATCATGAAGATTCCCTTTTCAGGGGCGTGACTTCCCAGTTTTATGGATATTCAGCCACCGATCGAGTACGCTTCGTCACAAAGCGTTGGGCAAAGGCTGGAAACTGATCGTGGTCGCCTTCTGCTGCCCTTGCTGGGTTTCATTAGCGCCCCGGTTGGTTTCATCTGCTTGAGAGGATGGAACATGGCTCCTCGGCGCAGGCGAGGTAACGTCTCTCCGATGCTCTTGGCCTTCGGCCGTCAGCTCCGCCGCTACCGGGAGGAGGCCGGGCTGACCCAAGAGAGCCTGGGCCGCCGCGCCAACAACGGCCGGGGCGTGACCAGCCAGTACGTCGGCCAGGTCGAGAGCGGCCGCACCCGCTGCTCCCGCGAGTTCGCCGAGACTATGGATCGGGAGCTCAAGGCAGGTGGCAGGCTCTTGCAGCTCTGGGACGACCTAGTGATGGACTCCGCCTTCCCAGTCTGGTTCGACTGGCCTAGCGTCGAGAGCGAAGCAGTCAGCATTGACAACTACGAATGCCTGGTCGTTCCAGGGCTGCTCCAGACCGAGAGGTATGCCTCAGCCTTGCTGAGGGGGGATGAAGAGGCTGTCAGAGCTCGGCTTGGTCGCCAGAAGATCTTGACCAGGAAAGAGCCTCCACCGCCGCAACTGACGGTCCTGCTCTACGAGGGAGTGCTCTATCACCAGGTCGGCGACAAAGAGATCATGCGGGAGCAGCTTGAACGACTGCTCGACGCAAGCTCGTCGGGAGTGACGATGCAGGTGGTCCCCGACCCTATTCCGTACGGGGGAGCCTCAGGTTCCTTCGCGATCGCTGTGTTCGAGGACTTGAGCGAAGTTGCCTACGTTGACATCCCATCTCGCGGAATCACACTGAGCGAGCTCAGCGATCTCCACGTTCTCAGGAGGAAGTTCAACGCGATCCGCGCTGCTGCCCTGCCAGTTAACATGTCTGCTGAGTGCATAAGAAGAGCTATGGAGCAACGATGGGCGTGATCGCTTCCAGCTGGCGCAAGAGTAGCTACAGCGGCGACAACGGTGGCAATTGTGTTGAGGTCGCTCGCCTCGCCGAGGGCATCGGCATCCGTGACTCCAAGAAGCGGGAGTGCGGCCACCTGACCATGCCGCTTGCCCAGTTCGCCGCCTTCTTGGCTCAGCTCAAGCGTCAGCCGTCCTGACCTCCGGTCATTCGGCTGGACCTCTACCAGGGCGTCCGATACAAGCACCCGGCGGCCTGGATTCCGACTCGTCCGATAAGGCGCTGGCCGGGGTCGCCCTTGATCCCCGGCTATCCGCTCTCGACCCGCAAGGAGCAGCCATGGGCGTCCAGTGGCGTAAGAGCAGCTACAGCGGTGGTGACGGCGGCAACTGCGTCGAGCTCGCCCGTCTC